>FWPV01000062.1_pt1 | contig 389773 bp, 417 predicted proteins | sample 2228371 | NCBI WGS metagenome assembly FWPV01 (sample SAMEA103939776, study PRJEB20133) | metagenome | reverse complement strand
GGACAATATAGCGTACACATGTTACATTTGTACTCTGCACACTTATCTGCATCGACTTTTGCCACATAATACATTTCTACTCCCTGTCATATGAATTATCGTGTGATTATAACCAAAAAATTTTGCATCCCGCTGAGGCGGGAAAAGGATCTATCCAAGAAGCAAATAAAGGCTGCTTTTAGTGGCGGACGTTCAAGTTGTTTTTATTGATAGCATCAATAACAGCAGTAATCTGTCTCATCTTCGCTTCTTCATCATCCATATTGTGAATGACATCAAGATTGAAAGTTTGTAGTTTTCCGTCTAAATATCCGGTATCCAATTTACCATCAATAAAATCCTGATCACGGACAATCTGTCGGTGAAGAGCGATATTTGTCGGTACACCCTCAATAATAAATTCATCTAAAGCCCGTCTTGCTTTATTCACCACTTCTTCCCATGTTCCGCCTGATACAATCAGTTTTCCAATCATTGAATCATAGTTCGAAGGAATTTGATAATTGGTGTAAGCCATTGAATCCATCCGTACCCCCGGTCCTCCCGGAGAAAGATAACGCGTAATCAATCCCGGTGATGGGACAAAACCGAGCTTCGGATTTTCAGCATTAATACGGAACTCAATCGCGTACCCTCGAAGATGAATTTCTTCTTGCATGTATTTAAGCTTGTCCCCTTCGGCGATACGGATCATCCGTTGAATCAAATCGATTCCTGAAATGAGTTCGGTAACCGGGTGTTCAACCTGAATACGGGTATTCATCTCAATAAAGTAAAAATTATCATCTTGATCCACCAAATATTCAATCGTTCCGACACTTTCATACCCAAGGCGGTACATCGCTTTTTTTGAAACACGGTACAGCTCACGACGAACATCATGACTTAAAAGAGGAGATGGAGCGATTTCAATCACTTTTTGATGGCGACGTTGAATGGAACAGTCACGATCTCCTAGATGGACGATATTACCGTATTTATCCGCTACGATTTGGATCTCGATATGACGCGGATTTTTCAAATATTTTTCAATAAATACTTCTCCGCGGCTGAAGAATCGAAGCGCTTCTTTGGTGGCAGATTCATACATCTCTTTAAAATCTTCGGCTTTCTCGACGATACGCATACCGCGTCCACCTCCACCGAACGCTGCTTTAATAATAACCGGAAACCCGATCCCAATAGCAACTTTTTCGGCATCTTCGATGTTGTCAATCGGTTCATCCGTACCTGCAAGCATCGGCATTCCCACTTCGCGCATTGCGACTTTAGACGCCATTTTATCTCCAAACAAAGCAATATGCTCAGGTTTCGGACCGATAAAAATAATCCCATTGTCCGCACAAATTTGTGCAAATTCAGCACTTTCAGACAAAAATCCGTATCCCGGATGGATAGCATCACAATCAGCTTTTTTAGCCAAGGAGATAATACGGTCATATTCCAGATATGCAGCAATCGGGTCTCCCATAATCGGGTAACACTCATCCGCTTTGCGCACCCAGACACCGTTTACATCAGCTTCTGAAAAAACAACGACACTCTTAATATCGAGTTCTTTACACGCACGGATGATTCGCAAAGCGATTTCACCGCGATTGGCGATCAGAATTTTTTTAATTTTTTTTGTCTGCATTAAATGTCTCTCTCTTGCTTGGGATTTTTACATTTTATATGATCGGAATTATACAAAAACTAATCTAAAACTTTTTCATCCCTTATTTACCTAGATTGAACTATAATCCTTTCTAACAAAAAAATGCGTCGCAGGAATGATATGTTTGTTTATCTGTATCGACACTATTTTATAACGTTTCTCATTTTCATTTTTATCACCCTCTTTTCGCAGCTCTTTCGCACCCATTTGGAGATGACGAATATCATCTTAATCCACTTGCTTCCCGTTATTGTCGTAGCATTACGGGGAAATTATTTGGCGACTTCTATTATAACAACTATTTCCATCGCTATTCTTGCGTTTGTTTATATCCTTCCTACCCTCGATTTTTTAATGGATGAAGTGACCTATATTTGGAGTTTTTTGATCTTTTACATCGTCGGTTTTACGATTACGTTTCAAGCCAAACGGATCCATCTGATTACGCTCAAAGAGATCTTATACCATACCCTTTCTCATGATCATCTAACCCCTCTCTCTTCCATCATGGGAAATGCAACTTTACTATTAAATTCCCCTACATCCGATACCCCATTTTTTAACCGAATTTTGACGGAAATCACCGAATCGAGTCAACGAATGAACCGATTGGTAAGTAATCTACTCGACAGCGCACGGTTACAAAACCGTCATAGTGCCCTTAAAAAAGAGTGGTGTGATCTCGAAGAACTCCTTGGTCTTTCCATTCAGGAATTTCCGAATGCATCACTAAAAGAGCGAATCATTTGGTCTATTCCATCGGATTTGCGCCTTTTTTTCGGCGATGCCAATCTCCTGTTACGACTCTTTGTCAATCTTTTGGACAATGCGCTTAAATACTCTGATCCCGATACTCCCATTCGCATCGATCTCGTGCAAATGTCTAAACATGTCAAACTCTCTTTTTTCAACGAATCCCCACCTATCTCTCAACGTGAGCTAGACCATCTCTTCGATAAGTTTTATCGCCTTAACAATACAGCCGACATTTCCGGAAGCGGTATCGGTTTATCGATATGCCGTTCGATTGTCCGTGCGCATCACGGGAATATCAAAGCGTACAATCAATCGAACGGCATCTGTTTTGAAGTCATCCTTCCCATACTCAGACAACCTGAAACTTATTCCGAAAGTACCTTATGAAACTTCAAAATACTATTTTAATCGTTGAAGACGATGAATCGATCGGCCGTCTTCTTCAAACTTCTTTGCAACAACATGAATATAAAACCATTTGGGCAAAAGATCGTCAGAGTGCTCAACGCGAGGTTCAAACCCGTAGTTTCGATCTCATTTTGCTCGACCTTGGACTTCCCGATGGAGACGGAAAAGAGCTGATTCGAATCTTGCGATCTAATCTCTCCACTCCTATTATTGTCGTTTCAGCCCGTTTTGACGAGCATGAAATTATTACCTGCTTGGACATCGGAGCGGATGATTATGTTACCAAACCTTTTTCCACCAATCAGCTTCTAGCCCGTGTCCGTTGTGCTCAGCGACGGATACTCTCACATCAAACACCGGATACGATTTTGTACTGCGATGAGCTTCAACTCGACACCGAACAATTCACCCTTGTGAAAGACAACAAAATTATCAAACTTACCCCAACCGAGTTCAATCTTTTAAAGTATTTAATGCTTCATCCTAATCAAGTTCTCCCTCACGCTAAAATATTAAAAGAAGTCTGGGGAATCGCGTACGAATATGAAATGCAATATCTGCGCACCTACATCAACGCATTACGAAAAAAAATTGAAACCGATACCACTTCCCCACGCTACATTCAAACAGAATTAGGGATTGGCTATCGATTTATCTGTGGTTCAGCCTAAATTATGTTATACCCTACCGGTTTGCTCTGTTTTAAACTTCATTAAAAGCAATTTGGTTTAGAATCGGACGATTTTATACTTTGGAGTCCCTATTATGAATATTGCGACAAACATCACAGACCTCATCGGTAATACTCCATTGGTGCGCCTTAATGCCCTCTCCAATGCAAGTGGAACAACCATTCTAGGAAAATGTGAATTTATGAATCCGACAAGTTCGGTAAAAGACCGTATCGGCTACAACATGATACGAACCGCTTTGGATGAGGGAAAGATTAATCACGAAACGCTCATTATTGAACCTACCAGTGGAAATACGGGGATTGCTCTCGCTTCCATCTGTGCCGCTTTGGGATTGAAACTGACCCTAACAATGCCCGAATCTATGAGTATCGAACGCCGTAATCTGCTTCAGGCATTGGGTGCTAATCTCGTTCTTACCCCTGCAGCACTCGGGATGAAAGGGGCCATTGATGAAGCTGCCGCACTTGCCGAAAGAACACCGAACTCCTATGTCTTGCAGCAGTTTGCCAATCCTGCCAATCCTGCCATTCATCGCCTTACTACAGCCCCTGAAATTTTACGAGATACGGAGGACAACGTCGATATTTTTGTCGCGGCAGTGGGCACTGGCGGAACTTTAACCGGAACAGGAGAAGTTCTACGCCAACATTTGCCCAATCTTCAAATCATAGCCGTAGAACCCAAAGACTCTCCGGTTCTCTCCGGTGGAAAACCCGGCCCCCACAAAATTCAGGGAATCGGAGCAGGATTTGTTCCCAGCGTGCTCAATACGACCCTCTATAATGAAATCATTACTGTCAGCAATGAAGAAGCGATTGCTGCAGCCAAGCAAGTCGCAAGAACCGAAGGGCTTCTTGTCGGAATTTCTGCCGGAGCCAATATTCATGCAGCTTCCTTGATCGCATCACGTCCTGAAAACAAAGGGAAAACAATCATTACGATCCTTTGTGATACGGCTGAACGTTACCTCAGCACGGCACTCTTTGAATTCTAAACGTCTTCTGGAAACCATCCGTTGCGAGGCAGGTGTCCCCCAGCACATTGCTTATCATCAGCAGCGTCTGGATTTTTCTCTGCAAAGACTCGGATGCACCACAACCTATTCTCTTGAAAAACTGATTTTTCCCCCCGATAAAAGGGTGTACCGATGCCGGTTTTTATACGATCATACAGGCTATATCGTTGAATACCACCCCTATCAGCCTCGAACCATACAAACGCTGAAACTCATCCATGCAGATCTTGATTACTCCTTAAAATTTGCCGATCGAACCGAATTAGATCGTCTTTTTAGTCTGAAAGAAACATGCGACGATATTCTCATCGTCCAAAACAACTTATTAACCGATACTTCTATTGCAAACATCGCACTATACCTAGATGGACGATGGCTGACCCCACAAACCCCTCTTTTACCCGGAACGACACGATCACGGCTCCTCGATGAACAGAAAATTTTTACCGCGTTACTCCACGTTAATGATCTTAAAAGGGTGTCGAAAATTGCGCTCATGAATGCTATGATGGGATTTGTGGAACTGGAGAATGGTATAATTACCTAAAAAATTAGGTTGTCACGATGCTTTTCGATATTATCAAAAATCCCGCCTTCGCCCGTTTGATGGAAAATCATGTTCGGGATATGCTGATTTACCTTTTTGAACGGGATCAAAACTTCGGTATTTTGTGTAAAATTGAGCATCTTACCTTTGACCCTCCGCTTCCTTCACATATTCAAGATGAGTTTCGTCCGATGACCCTCTTTTTCTTAGCGGGCTACACTTTTGAAAGTGCCCGAATCGAAAATGACATCTTGATTTTTGAAGCAGGATTTGGTCAAGAAAATATTGGGAGTTTCGTCAGTGTTCCACTGCTCAGTATTGTTCAGATCATCATCGACGACACGCCGGCATTCGTCAATCTCGCTTTACCGCAGGAACAATACCAGCCGATCAATACGGAAAAAAATGAAGGGGTTCAGAACTCGATGAGCGTCTTTTTATCGAATCCCGAAAATCAAAAGTTTTTGAAAGATAAAAAATAGCGGAAAGAAACCTTAGAGTTTCAATCCGAGCAAGAAGGTGACGACATTATCGATAAACGCATCATGCTTGCGCTCTTTGCTGTAAGCGATATAGAATTTACGTTTGATCTTATAGTTTTTAATACGGGCTTCGAATAGTTTACCTTCAGCCACTTCATCGGCAATGACATGGCGAGATACCACCGATACAACCGGACGAGGAGCTGTTTTAGGAGAATGGGTAATCGTCTCCTTGATAGCAGTCGTACTGGCAACCACCCCAATAACACTAAAACTAGAGCATTCCACTCCAATTTCTTCAAAAACCTCCGAAGTCAGTTTACGGGTATGCGAGTTCTCGTCTCGACAAATCCAGTCAAATTTATAGAGGTCCTCTTTTCGAAGTTGTTTTGGAATTTGTTGATTCGAAAAAATGACCAATTCATCTTCTTCCCACTCGCGATAAATCAAGCCGTCTTTAAACACGGGAGATTCGATCAAGGCGATATCGATCTTTTTGTCAATAAGCTGATCGATGATATCTTCCGAAAATCCGACACGAATGTGCACTTCGTTATTGATCTTATCTTTTAATTGTCCCAAATGAACCGGTAATACATAGTTGCCGATTGCGTACGATGCACCCACGACAAACGTAAATTCTTTATTAATAATCTGGAGTAATTCTTTCTCACTGGAGAGAATCGCTTTTTCTAATTTACTTGCAATTCGGAAAAGATCTTCACCCTCTTTTGTCAATTTAACCCCGTTTTTCTTACGTTCAACAATGCGGGTATCGAGGTAATCTTCGATAAATTTGATCTGTTGAGTGACGGCAGGTTGGGAAATTCCCAATTTAGCAGATGCTTTTGAAAAACTTTTTTCTTTAACCACCGTTAAAAATGTCATGAGTTTCGCAAAATCTTTAAGCATAATAATTCCTATAAGTAGATTTGATATGCGTATTATAACCCACTATTATACAGAAAGCAAGAGTTTGAAATCTTTTTCACAGATTTAAAAAATATGAGATATAATAAAACATTAAAGAACACAAAGGCTTTTAAAAGCATGGAGAAAATATTCGCCGATCTTAACGATGCACAACGTCAAGCAGTCCAGCAGATCGACGGACCCCTTCTCATTTTAGCCGGAGCGGGAAGCGGAAAAACGAAAACCATCACGTCCCGGTTAGCGTACCTGATTACAGAGGTAGGAATCCCGGCTTCTCAAACCCTTACCCTCACGTTTACCAACAAAGCTGCAAAAGAGATGCGTGAACGGGCACTTGGAATGATCGATCAACAATCTTACCCTCCCTTACTGTGTACTTTCCATAAATTCGGTTTATTATTCTTAAAATTTCATTTTCATCTCTTGGGACGAAGCAATAATTTTGTCGTCATCGATACCGACGATAAAAAGAAAATTATTAAAAAAATCAATGCAGATCTTCCTACCGCACTGATCGCCAGCGAGATCTCACGCTATAAAAATTCGCTGATCGATCCGGAGGAAGCCTACGCGCAAGCCGAGCTCACCAATTACAAATCGATCGCAAAAATTTATGAAGAATATGAAGAATATCTTCTAAAAAACAATCTCGTCGATTTCGACGATCTACTGTGCCTTACCTACAAGCTTCTCGATGAACATCCCGATCTCGCACGCCAAACGAGTGAAAAATACCGCTACATTATGATCGATGAGTACCAAGATACCAATGAGCTGCAGCTTCGCCTTCTCAAAAAATTGTGTACCACACACAACAACCTGTGTGTCGTCGGCGATGATGACCAAAGCATCTATGGCTGGCGGGGTGCCCATATCCGAAATATCCTCGAATTTGATCGTGATTTCAATGATGCGACCGTTATCAAGCTTGAATACAATTATCGTTCCACGCAAGCAATTTTGACCGTTGCCAATTCTTTGATCGAGCATAACCGCTCCCGAATGGGAAAAACGCTGATCGCTACCAAAGGAGATGGGGAAGAGGTCAAAACCATCACCGCCCATGATGAGAGCGAAGAATCTCAAAAAATTGCCAAATCGATTCGTGCCCTTTTAGACCAAGGGGTACGTGCCAGCTCCATTGCCGTGCTTTACCGAATCAATGCCTTAAGCCGCTCTTTGGAAGAGGGACTAAACCGCTCTAGCGTTCCTTACCGTCTTGTGGGCGGGTTGCGTTTCTATGACCGCGCTGAAATCAAAGATCTGATCAGTTATCTACGGGTCATCACCAACGTCCATGATAACTTTTCGCTCAAGCGGATCATTAACAAACCCAAACGTGGATTGGGAAAAGCGACCATCGATAAACTCGAGCTCTCGGCCATGGAAGCGGAAAAGTCTATTTTTGAATTTATCGCAACTCGCTCACCCAGTGAACTCGAAGCACTTGTACGCAAAAAAAGCGCGTCGGAACTTCGTGAATTTATCGCGGACATCAATCATCTAAAAGCAGTATCCGAAGAAGCCATGTATCGCTTTATCGATCAGCTGGAAGAAAAATTCAAAATCAAAGAGACCCTAAAAGGGCTCCCGGACGAAGCCGATAAAATTTCCAACGTCGATGAATTTTACGGTCTCTTTCGCGATTATGTTAAACAAAACCCCGATATGACGTTAGCCGAATTCCTCAACGATATTACCCTCCAGAGCGAACAAGATCAAGTCGAGGGAGAGAGTATCTATATTATGAGCATTCATGCGTCTAAAGGGCTCGAATTCGATCATCTTTTCGTCATTGGTATGGAAGAGGGTTTCCTCCCCCTCATCGGTGAGGGAAGCGATTTGGAAGAGGAACGCCGTTTAGGGTATGTCGCAATCACGCGTGCTAAAACGCACTTGACCCTCTCCACCGTCAATAGCCGTTTTTATAAAGGACGCCGAACGGACCTTCAAAAAAGCCGATTTTTGAATGAAGCAGGATTGTGCGAGGGTTCCCTGATATTGGAGAAAAACACTTCCTTTAAAAAAGGGGATCTAGTCCGTCATAAAATATTCGGTGCCGGACGGGTCGAGGGGGTCAGTAAATCAGGACGCGAATTTAAGCTGCTAATCAATTTTGGCGGTAATAAACGCGAAATTCTCGCCTCTTTCGTTGAAAAGTTATAAACCGCTATGAATCGTCTTTTCGTGGCCTATAAACCAGCCGGTATCAGCTCGAATCAGCTTTTGGGTCGGCTCAAGCGCAAATACGGTGTGAAAAAAGCCGGTTATTCGGGAACGCTTGATCCTTTTGCCAAAGGGGTGTTAATCGTCGCATTTGGCAATCACGGCCGGCTTTTCCGCTTTTTAAATAAAACACCTAAACGCTACCGTGCGACTCTGTGGTTAGGAGCCTACTCCCCGACCCTCGATATCGAAAAAATTGACACTATTAACGATGTTATTCCCACCACCAATGAAAACTTAACTACGATTTTTACTTCGCTTAGGGGAGAGCTGACATATCTTCCTCCCAAATACAGCGCCAAGCATGTCGATGGAAAACGCTCCTATGAACTTGCGAGAGAAGGGAAAGAGATCAAACTCAAAGCCATCACTTCAACTATCTACGACCTCTCACTTTTACACTACACCCACCCCTTTGTCACTTTCGAAGCAACTGTCTCTGAGGGAACATACATCCGTTCACTCGGTGAAATGATCGCTGCCAAATTAGGTTGTACCGGGGCGTTAAGCGCCTTAGAACGTCTGAATGAGGGGCAATTTATCTACGATCATGAGAAGGCGCTTGATATTAAAACTGCCCTTGCTCTGGAGAAAAATTGCTATAATGGCAGATTAGAAACCATCTTATTGGGACAGCCCCTTGAACGATCCGATTTCACTCATCAGCAAAACGGTATCTATTGGATCGATAACGGTAATACCCTCTCCATCGTTGAATTAACTCCCGATGGTGTACACTATATTCTAAATAAGGTAGAAGCATGCTGATCCTTTCTCGCAAAGTCGATGAATCCATCATCATCGCCGATACCATCACCGTCAAAGTCGTCTCCATTGATAAAGGGGTCGTCAAACTGGGTATTGAGGCTCCCCAGCATATTCGCGTCTTGCGAAGCGAGCTAATCCGCGCGGTAGCCGACTCCAATCAAAAAGCCTCCGCGACACCGGACGCTTCCTTATTACAACAATTGGTTCAAAAACTCAAATTATGATCCCTTACCGCGCCTACGCTAAAGTCAATATCTTTCTCAAAATCACCGGAAAACGGGGAAATTATCATACGATCAGCTCTCGTTTTATGCGTGTTCAACACCTCTTTGATACCCTTTGGTTTGAATCCAAGTCAACACCCGAATTTGAAATTCGAGGCAACTTTGACTGCGATGTTCACTCTAATACGATCTACAAGGCCTATCAACATCTCCTCAATGCCACGCACTCCGATCAACTAAGAGAGTTTTTTGAAAAGCATGCCGTTTGTGTGAATAAAAAGATCCCCTCTTACGCTGGACTGGGTGGGGGAAGTTCCGATGCTGCGACGTTTTTAACCATGTGTAATGAAAGACTGAATTTAGCCCTTACGGTCGAAGAACTCGCCCAAATCGGCTCCCGTGTCGGCGCGGATGTCCCTTTTTTCCTCCACGGCTATGAGAGCGCCAACGTACGTGGAATCGGTGAAATCGTGGAGCATTTCAATGAGCCGCTGATCCATTTTGACGTAGTAACACCCCCCATACAGATAAGCACTCCGGCAGTTTACCACTATTATCGTGAACACCTCTATGCACCGATCAGTCCTGAAGAGTCTGCTCGACTCGAAATGACCCCTTCTCGCGATATTCTTGCGTCTATGGCTCCTATGGAAGTAAACGACCTCTATCCAGCCGCGCTTGGATGCTATAGTGACTTAGCAGAAAAAGAGGGATGGTTTTTTTCAGGGAGTGGGAGTAGTTTTTTTAGAATAACAAAGGATCCTATCCATGGGTGAAAACATCGCCAACAATAAAAAAGCATTTTTCGATTACTACATCGAAGAAAAATTCGAAGCGGGCTTAGTCCTCAAGGGCAGCGAAGTCAAATCGCTTCGCGCCGGACGGGTAAATCTCAAAGACGGCTTTATCAAAATCGTCCGCGGCGAAGCCTTTGTCTTTAATGTTCATATCGGCGTACTTGATACGACACACCGCTTTTATGCCCATGAAGAGCGTGGAAGCCGAAAGCTTTTGCTGCATAAAAAACAGATTGATAAAATGTTTAAAGCGGTGGAGAAAGAGGGATTTACTTTGGTACCTCTGAGCATCTATTTTAATGACCGTAACATCGCTAAAATGCAAGTAGCCATCGCTAAAGGGAAAAAGCTTTACGACAAACGGGATGATCTCAAAGAGAAAAGCATGAAACGGGATATTGAACGGGCATTAAAAGGAGAATAAAGCGAAACAAAATTAAGAATCTTGGGAGTTTACGGTACCGGATGGCACCGAGAGGAAATTATTTGCGAAGCTCTTTAATACGTGCTTTTTTACCTGCAAGATCACGAAGGTAAAAGAGTTTAGCACGACGTACACGACCACGGCGAAGTACTTCGATTTTTTCAAGGCTGTCGCTGTAGATCGGGAATACACGCTCGATCCCTACAGAGTTTGCACCGATTTTACGTACGGTGATAGTTCTTCCTGTACCTTCTCCACGAATAGAGATACATACACCTTCATAATTTTGCACACGAGTTTTTTCACCCTCTTTGATCGAAACAGCAAGACGAAGCGTATCCCCTGCACGGAAATCAGGGATATTTTTGCTAGCGATTTGTGCTTGCTCGAAACTAGCGATGTATTTATTTTTCATAAGATGTCCTTCTTTTATGCTTTAGAAGCTGCTCGGGCCTGAAGTATTTAGTCTTGCACTCAGACAGAGCCGATTTTAGTGCATGAATTTTACTGTGATTTCCCTTTAAGTATTCTGATGGAACGCCCATATTCTGATACAATGGCGGTTTTCCAAATGAAGGTGCTTCCAAAAGTGCCGTTTCGAAGCTTTCATACTCCAACGACTCACTATTGCCAAGGACTCCGTCTATATTTCGGGCTATCGCATCGCTCATCACCAAGGAGGGCAATTCACCCCCCGTCAACACATAATCTCCGATGCTAAATACTTCATCGGCGAAACGCTCCAATACCCGTTCGTCAATCCCCTCATACCGTCCGCTTACAAAAACAATATGCTCTTTGGATGCAAGCCGTTTGGCATCATTTTGAGTAAAAGGTTTCCCCACCGGAGCCACAAATATGATATGCGCGTTCTCACCAAGCGATTGCAAGGTATCGAACAAAGGTTGTGGGGTCATCACCATCCCTGCACCCCCTCCTACAGCAGTATCATCCACTTTAAAATGCTTAGAAGCACTAAAATCACGAGGATTTAAAAATGCAATCTCAAACAAGGAAGCTTCCATTGCCCGTTTCAAGATTGAATCTTGGAAATACCCTTCAATCAGATTGGGGAACAAAGTCACATAGGTAAAACGCATTATGACGCCTCGAGAAGGTCTATGCCACCGCTGACGCTGATTCTTTTCCCTTCTATGCTAATCGACTTAACAAAATGGTCAATATAAGGAATAAGAAATGTTTCTGCCATCCCTTTATTCACCAAGGCTTCGTCTGTCTTGACAGAGAGATAATCCTGTGCACCGATGCGTTCCACTTCGATTAATGTACCGATGAGAACATCACCTTCATAAATCGACAAGCCCGGCAAATCAAACCAAAAATATTCCCCTTCGCCCAATTTACAACGTTCGCGTGTTGCTTCTTTAGTCGTAAACAACTTTGCATTCGTCAGAGTTTTTGCAGACTCCGGAGAATCATATCCGACCATGTGAACAAGGGAGCGCTCTGAATTATACGAAGAGATGGTGATCGATGTTCCATTTTCAAGTTCAAAGGTTGAGCCCCTCTTAAACTGTTCCGGAAAATCGGTGTGAAGATTAAGGTTCAAATCCCCTTTTAGACCTACCGTACGTCCTACGGTAGCAACGTGCAAAAGATCTGGATTAGGGGAGTTACGATAACGGTTCGACATTGATTCGATAACTTTTACCGTCTTTTGCTTTACACCCGGAAATGACCGTTTTAATTGCACCGATCATTTTTCCTTCTTTGCCGATGAGTTTGCCTACGTCTGCCTGATTGGCATGCAAGACAATCTCAGTCACTTCATCGCCCTCTAGCGTCTCAACTCTGATTTCATCAGGATAAGTCGCTACGAGACGGGCGTATCCTGCGACGAAGTCGGCTATCATGATTACTTACCGGTAATTTTTTTAACGCGGTCAGAAAGCTGTGCACCAACACTCAACCAATAGTTAAGACGCTCTTCGTCTACTTTAGTTGTCGCAGGTTCTGTCATCGGGTTGTAATAACCGATAAGTTCAATCCAGCCACCATCACGGCGTTTACGGCTATCTGTTACCGCGATGCGGTAGAAAGGTTGTTTTTTACGTCCCATACGGGTCAAGCGAATGACTGTTGCCATTATGTGTCCTTTAAATATAAGTTTGCACCAAGAAGCTTAGAAGCGTGTTTTACCCACAAAAGTAAAAGAAACGTATCTAAGCTGCTTCAAATGCTAAGCAATAGACTTATAAAAGCCCATGGCTTAACATTCAAAGAGGATCAACGCGGTCCGCGCATCCCCTGCATCTGGCCCATCATGCTTTGAAGATCTTTCATCCCCTGCTTTCCGGAAAAACGTTTCGCCATCTTCGACGCGTTTTTAAACTGCTTCAAAATGCGATTAACTTCGATGATATCAAGACCGCACCCTTTCGCTAAACGGGCTTTACGGCTATTGTTCAGCAATTCGGGATCTTCACGCTCTTTTGGCGTCATAGAAGAGACCATCGCTTTGATCTGCTTGATCTGGCCTGAATTTTCAAGATCGACATCTTTTAATGCAGAGGCCATGCCACCCATTCCCGGGATCATCCCGATGATGGATTTCATGCTTCCCATTTTCTTGAGGCTTTCCATCTGATCCAGGAAGTCGTTAAAGTTGAACTCCCCTTTCTTGATCTTTTTGCTCAGCTGCTTCGCTTTTTTCTCATCGATCACGGCCGACGTTTTTTCTGCCAATCCTTCGATATCCCCAAAACCCATAAGACGGTTGACGATCCGATCCGGCAAGAAGATCTCAAGGTCTTCCATTTTTTCACCACTACCGATAAATCGAAGCGGTACTTGAATCTGAGAAGCGATACCGAGTGCAACGCCCCCTTTTGAATCCCCATCGTATTTGGTTAAGATGACCCCATCGATGCCGATCTGATCGTTAAACGCTTGCGCCGTACGTACCGCATCTTGGCCGCTCAATGAATCGGCCACGTAAAAAATTTCATGAGGATTAGCCGCTTTTTTAACCTCTGCGAGCTCACCCATCAATGCTTCATCAATCGCCAAACGTCCCGCTGTATCGATCAATACGACATCATACAGCGATTTTTTTGCATGCTCTAATGCACCTTTGACTACATCGGCAGGTTTTTTCGTCGCTTCATCGGCGTAAAGTTCTACTTCGATGCTCGCACACACCTGACGAAGTTGCTCGACTGCCGCAAGACGCTGTAAGTCTGCCGCAACAACCAAAACACGCTTTTGACGCGTTTTAAGGTAATTGGCCAATTTTCCCGTCGTCGTCGTTTTCCCCGAACCTTGCAAACCGGTCATCAAGATAACCGTCGGTGCTACCGGTGCATAAACAAACCCTGATTTGCCTTTAACATCCAGTAATGCATAAAGAGAAGTGCGCAATGCCGCTAAAAACTGATCTTTTCCGATACCGCTTTGCTTCGTTGTAATCTCTACCGAATCGATCAATTCTTTCACCACTTTGTGGTGAACATCTGCTTTCAGTAGAGCTTTTTTAAGCTCGCCAAGCGCCTTGGTGAGAGCTTTTTCGTCGTCATGAAAACGGATTTGGCGAATCGCCGAAGTAAACGATGTGGTGAGTGCGTCGAACACTGAATCTCCTGAATAATCCCTATCACATAGGGTGTAAAAAGTCTCGAATTATAGCTTAATGTTACTTTACGTAATCTTTAAAATTAGCTTCCAAAATGGGCGAATACTTTGGGCTCGGGTGCTTCGAACGTCTGTCCGAGTAAAGTCACCTTTTTGGCATGGAGCATAACTCGTTTCGAAGGTCGTCCGCCGTAGCTCTCATCCCCGATGATCGGATGCTGTGCAAACTTCAGATGCGCACGGATCTGATGGGTGCGCCCGTGATGGATAATCAGTTGTACTTTCGTCTTTTTCGCCGAAACTTCCAGCGGCGTTACTTCGGTGATTGCGCTTTTCCCTTTTTTAGAGACTTTGGTATATGCTTTATTCCCTTTTTTCTCCGTGATCAGGGGCTGATCGATCACAAAGGGCTCAGTGACCAATCCATCGACCCATGCAACGTACTCTTTGTAAACGCGGTCTTTTTTAAACTCACTAATCGCTTTGAGACGAAACTCTTCGTTTTTCACAAGCATCAATACACCGCTCGTTTCACGATCCAGACGGTGAAGGAGCTGGGAGCCTTTGAACTGACGTTCGATCTCATCGGAATTGACAAACGCCGGTTTATCGATGACGATCAAATCATCGTTTTCAAAGATCGGACGTGCTTTTTCCACTTTTTGGACGATAAATGTCGTCTTGGGACTGATCTCGCCACGGGCGATCATCACTTTGGAATTACCGACGTACACGAGCCCCCGATCGATCAATGATTTAGCCTCGGAGTTTGAGATCCCCTCTTGCTGGGCTAAGAGTTTATACGCTTTTGGTTTTTCCATGGTGATGTCCTCAGGTTGATTTTCAATCCGCAAATTAATGAGATATTATACCATTTGCCTCCTTCAACAGAGGTAAGCTATAATTCAGCTAAATAATAACCATAGAAACGGACTATAAAAAGGTATAACCATGATTCAGATACTTGTTAAACTTCTTGTGATATCAGCTTTCACTTTCACCACACTATCTGCAAAAGAGTCAAAACCCTACATCGATCAAATGATCAATGCGCCCTATCTGAATGTGGGAAAAAAAGAGTATATCCTGGTTTTTTACGGCTATGTCGGATGCACCCATGTCTGTATGCCGATCATGGATGATTTGAAGAAATTTTACCTCTCTGAGGAATTTAAACCGTATCAGAGCAAAACCGATTTCGTCTTTGTCAATCTGCTCCCGAAAATCGATAAAAACCTGCCCGATCAGTTCGCCAAAACCTACCATCAAGATTTTTACGGTGTTCACCTGAGCGAAGCGGAACTGGCAAAGCTCGATAAAGAGCTGCAACTGTTTTTTAGCAAAGATGATGGCAAGACACTCGATATCGACCATTCCGATCATATCTATGTGATCGAGCGTCTGGAAAACGGTAGCTTCAAACTTGTCAATCTCTATACGACCCATCCACTCCGAAAAGAGCTAATTTTGAATGATCTAAAAAATCATTCAAAAGAATAGTTTAAGGGTTTAAAACTTCGATCACTTTCTCCAGATCGATCGTTTCATTCACGTCTGATGGCGGAAGGGTACGGGCGTTTTCAAGCGCAGAAGCGATTTCATCGAGTTCGACAAACTGCACATGTGATACGTATTTAAACAGCTCACGCTGTAAAAAGATCTGTTTGCCCGTGATGATCTTGCATCCAAAGTGAGCCGGTTCCAGCGGATTATGACCACCGATCGGAGAAAATGCTCCCCCTAGTATCACCACATCGCTGATCGCGTAAAAATTATTCAGTTCTCCCATCGCGTCAATGAGGATAATATCGCTCTGCAAGCTCTGTGTTTCACTCCAACGGGACATGGATAGCTTCGGTGCACCTTTTTGAATCATCTCGGCAACTTTGTTAAACCGTTCCGGATGACGGGGAACGATCAGAAGACGTGAATCGGGATGTGTTTGCTGATACGTTAGAAATCCTCGGATGATCCCCTCTTCTTCCCCCTCATGGGTACTTCCTGCGACGATCAGTTCGCCTGCAGGTTTTTCATAACACTTCGAAGCTTCGATCTTCTGCGCCAGTTTGATATTTCCTGCGACCTCTACATTACGAGCACCCAAAGCGATAAAACGGGCCATGTCATCACTGCTTTGGCATAAAATATGATCACATTTAGCGAGTAAGCGACGATAGAACCAGCGCATACGATAGTACTTCGGAAAACTCCGATCGCTGATACGGGCATTAAGGGCAATGACCTGAGCCCCTCTCAAAGATGCTATACTAAAAAGCAGATACCAAAACTCCGCTTCCAAAACAACCACCATGTTAGGACGGCGAATCCATCCCCACAACCACATCTCAAAGGGAAGATAGCGCACCTGGACATTCAGATAGTTTGACGCCGCTTTATACCCCGTATGGGTAATGACACTAATCGCCACCCGTTTGTCCCTCAACCGCTCCAAAATCGGACCGATCGCTTTGGCTTCACCGAGCGAGCAGACATGAAACCATATATCGTGGTCTTTAAAAGGGGGATTGTTCCAGAGAAAAAAACGGCTTGGGATGGATGAGCGGTATTTCTTTTTAACACTCAGAATCAGAATAAGTGGAAGTGCAAGAACATAAAGAAACCCTGCCAAGAGGGAATAGAAAAGGTCGAAACCCCAAGTGGGGGTCTTATGCTCCGATAGCTTCAGTGGAAGGCTCTAGGAATAAGATACGTCCGCAGTGCGGGCAAGTCGTGATCTCATCACCTTTGATCACCTCAGCGTACACTTTATCGCTGACCGCCATGTAACAACCCATACACGCTTGGTTACGAACCGCTACTGCCGTCGTATTTTTCGCCCAGCGGCGGATTTTTTGGTAGAACGAAAGCCCTTTTTGGTTCATCGCACCAACTAACGCCTCTTTTTTTGCGAATACCACTTTGCGCTCTTCATCAATTTTTGCCAATTTGACATCAACGTCCGCTTTGACACTCCCAAGAGAAGATTCGATCTCGTGCGCTTTTGATTCGAGTTCAGTAATTTTCGCTTGTTTGTGATCGATCAGTTTTTCCAACCGCTCGATCTCTTCATTAGCAAAGCTCACTTGCTCTTTTGCGATCTCTTCTTCGAGTTGAAGTGATTTCATCTCGCGTTCTGTTTTGATTTCAGCGCTTTTACGGCTGTTTTCTTCCAATTTGGCAGAAAGTTCAGCTAAATGAAGCTCATTTTTTTGTTTTTTAATCTGCTCGTCTTTGATCTCTTGCGCCAACAATGCGATATCGTTCAAAATGCCGTTTTTGGTTGCCATAAGGGCGTCATACTGAAGATTTGCCTCTTCGATTTGTGGTTCGAATGCATCGATCTCTTTATCGATAAATGAGAGTTCGATCAATTGTTCAAGGTGTTTGTTCATACGATTCCTTTGGGGGTTACACAATTACCTAATTCGCTCAATGATAGGTGAAGGGGTTTTTTGATGGTGAAATTATAACACTCAATCCTAATTTTTCCAAATGACCCGCTAAAACCTCCCCAAAATAGCACTCACTTTCGTAATGACCGATGTCCATCATGGAGAGTCCAAGTGTTGATGCCTCCATCGCATCATGGTATTTGATGTCTCCGGTAAGAAAACATTCCGCTTCGATATTACGCATCAATGATGCACCCGAACCGGTCACCAAAGCACAAGTTTTGATATGCTCATGACATTTCACCGTGCGGATGTGCGAAAGCCCCAGTGCCATTTTGACTTTTTGGGCAAATACATCAAAAGGCTCATCCACCCCCAGATAGGCGATGAAGCCCTCCTTGGCAATAATCGGATACCCCAGCACCTCGGAAGCAACGTATTCGTTTAGATGGGTTTGGTCAAAATTGGTGTGCATCGCGATATTGGCAATATTTTTTCGGATCATCGGAGCGATCAGCTTGGCCGGGTATTGGTTAAACGTCAGTTGTTTCAACCCTCCGAAGATAATCGGATGATGCGTAATCAAAAGGGCGTTATCCGGCAGACTTTCGATCAGTTCTTCATCGATGTCGATGCTTAATACCACCTGCGAAATCTCCTGGGAGACATCACCGACCAATAATCCTGAGTTATCCCATTTCTCCTGCAATGCAAAGGGGGAGAGGACATCGAGGTAGGAAAAGATCTCTTGTACCGTCATTTCTCATAACTCCTTTTTTTCCGCTTCGGACGGACATGAATCGATTGTGCTCCTGAAAGCGGATCGGAATATTTGAACTCAAATTCTTCAAGCCCTTCGATCAAATCAACCAATTTTTTATACCCGTAACTACGCGGGTCGAATTCGGGGGATTGATTGATCAGTTTCTGCCCGATAGCACCGAGATATGACCATCCTGCTTCATTGGTCGTATCTTCGACGGCATTGCGTACCATCGCCAATAACGCTTTGTCGTCACTTTTGATTTTCGTCTCTCCACTCTCTTTATGAGAACGGCGCAAGTTTTCGGTATAGATAAATTTATCGCAGACCCCGATAAACGATTTAGGGGTTTTATGTTCTCCAAATCCATAGACTTTGATCCCCGATTCACGGATACGGCTAGCCAAACGAGTGAAGTCGCTATCGCTGGAAACGATGCAAAAACCGTCAAAATTTTTCGTATAAAGCAGATCCATCGCATCGATGATCATCGCACTATCGGTGGCATTTTTTCCCGTCGTGTAGGCAAACTGCTGCATCGGGTGCAAACCATGTTCAAGCAAAACATTTTTCCATCCCTTGAGCTTCGTATCGGTCCAATCCCCGTAAATCCGCTTGACACTCGCGACACCATGCCCGGCGATCTCATCGAGTAATCCGGCGATAATCGAGGGTTGAGAGTTGTCCGCATCGATCAAAACCGCCAAACGGGCTTGATTATTATGCATCGGTTCCCTTTAGCTTCTCTAGCGCTTCGCGAGCATCGGTAAAATCAGGATCCAATTCCAACGCTTTTTCATACAAAGAACGAGCTTTCGCCTCATCTGCATTATCGATCAAAAGATTCGCATAATGATAATAGGTCGGAGGGTAAGCATCATCAATGGAGAGAGCCGATTCATAATGTTCTTGGGCGCTTTTGAAGTCACCTTGAGTACGATAAATCATAGCAATCGCATTATGCACCAGATCGTTCGCCGGATCAATTTTGAGCGACGTAAGATACGACTCAATAGCACGTTCATTCTCCCCTTGCTTGGCTTGAACATATCCGAGTTTATTTAAAACATCGGTATTTTCAGGATCGATTTCTATCGCATTTTCGAGTTTTTCCCGAGCCAAGACGAGAGCGCCTCGTTCATACGCCGCGTCCGCTTCCGCCAATAAGGCAGTGGAGTCTGCTAAAACAGGCTCACTAACACTGACCGGTTCTTCGAGTGTTTGAACGTGACGATAGATTTGGTAAGCAAAAAATGCCGCGGCAGCCAGCATCAATAGTTGAAATAGGCTCATTGTACTCCTTTTGAAACCTAAGTATAATATAATATCATTAGACAATCAAATTACCTTACGTAAAGAAAAAATATGCCGAATCAATTTAAAGACCCTTCTCTCTTTATCAATCGGGAGCTTTCATGGCTCCAATTTAACACCCGTGTGTTAAAACAAGCACAAGACACCTCTATGCCGCTGCTCGAACGGCTCAAATTTATGGCGATTTACGGAACGAATTTGGATGAATTTTACATGATCCGGATTGCCGGACTCAAAAAGCTCTTCAGTGCCGGGGTCAACGTTTCAGGCGCGGATCGTCTTACACCGCTTCAGCAACTGCGGGAAATCCGAAGCTACCTTCACACCGAACAGCAAGTCGTCGAGCACTGCTTGCAAGAGATTATGAAAGGGCTTGAAAAAGAAGGGATTTTTTTTAAGTCTTATAAAGACGTTACCACCGCGCAGCGCCAAATCCTGAACCGTTATTTTTATGAAAACATTTATCCCGTTATCGTCCCGATCGCTGTGGATGCGACGCATCCGTTTCCTCACCTCAACAATCTCAGTTTCGGCCTTATCGTCAAGCTTCGGGATAAAGACGATGCGTCGCTGGAGCGTTATGGAATCGTCCGTATTCCCCGTGTACTTCCCCGTTTCGTCGATATCGATAACCGCATCTATATTCCGATCGGAAGCATCGTTTCCGAACATATCCACGATCTTTTCCCGGGATATGAACTGATCAAATTTGCCGCGTTCCGGGTCACACGCAATGCCGATATCGCCATTGAAGAAGAAGAAGCCGATGATTTCATGGAAATTCTCGAAGAAGGGCTTAAACTACGTAAAAAAGGGGAGCTTGTCCGTCTGGAGCTAAGCAATCACGCCGATGATGATCTACTCAATTTCTTCAACCGTCATGCAAACGTCTTTAAAGACGATATTTACCGGTTTCAAACCTATCTAAATCTTGGTAGTTTGTGGCAAGTCGTCGGGAACAAAGATTTTGCCCATCTCATGAGCCCGAGTTTCAAGCCCCGAAATCTTCCTCCGCTCGATACCGACGAGAACCTTTACAACGCGCTGGACAAACAAGATCTGCTGATTTTCCATCCGTTTGAGAGTTTCGAGCCCATCGTCCGATTAATCCAGACAGCCGCCAAAGATCCCGATGTCGTCTCCATCCGCATGACCCTCTATCGCTCAGGCTCCAAATCACCGATTGTCCAATCGCTTATCGCCGCGGCTGAAGCAGGCAAACAGGTCACCGTGATGGTCGAACTCAAAGCACGCTTCGATGAAGAGAATAACCTCATCTGGGCTAAAGCGCTCGAAAATGCAGGAGCCCATGTCATCTACGGCATCACCGGATTTAAAGTCCATGCCAAAGCGGCACTCATCACCCGCCGTGTGGACGGAAAACTCAAACAATACGGCCATATCGGCACCGGAAACTACAATCCCTCCACCGCAACGGTCTATACCGATATCAGCTACATGACGTCTAATGACGCCCTCACCCATGATATGACCCGATTTTTTCACTTTCTCACCGGATTTAGCAAAAAAGGGAAACTCAATGAGCTCTATATGGCACCGACCCAAATCAAGCCCAAAGTGCTCTCACTCATCCAAAATGAAACCCGTATGGGACATGAGGGGGTTATCATTGCAAAAATGAACGCATTAGTGGATGAAGATATTATCAAAGCACTGTATAAAGCGTCTCAAGCCGGTGTCAAAATTCAGCTCATCATCCGAGGGGTATGCTGTTTACGTCCCGGCATACCCGGAGTAAGCGAAAATATCCGTGTCATCTCGATCATCGGAAAATACCTCGAGCATGCTCGTATCTATTATTTTAAACACTCCTCGCCGCAAACCTATATCTCCAGTGCCGATTGGATGCCCCGAAATCTACTCCGCCGTATCGAACTGCTTACCCCGATCAGTGGTGAAGAAGCGTCAAATAAACTGATACAAATTTTACAGTTACAAGTTTCCGACAATGTCCTCGCCCATGAGCTCCAAACGGATGGAAGCTATCTACGCGTGAAACATGAAGAGGGGACTGGCCTTATCGATACCCATAAAATTGTCGAAGCTCATACCAATAAAGTTTATAATTCGGTCAAAAAGAATACTCCGAATTTCGTTCAGCAACTAACAAATCGTCTATTTAAGGAAAGCTAATGATTACCAACTATCTACACTACAATCCCTCGATGAAAGAGCGCGTATGGATCGCGGAATCTGCCGATGTGATCGGACGGGTCGAAATGGGCGAAGATGTGAGTATCTGGTTTGGATGCGTGGTGCGCGGCGATGTCCACCATATCAAAATCGGAGATCGCAGTAATATCCAAGACCTTAGCATGGTTCACGTGACCCATCACAAACGTGATGACATGAGTGATGGCCATCCCACCATCATCGGCAACGATGTGACCGTCGGCCACCGCGTCATGCTGCACGGATGTACCATCGAAGACGCGTGCTTGATCGGGATGAGCGCTACCATTTTAGACGGAGCTGTGATCGGTAAAGAGTCCATCGTCGGGGCGGGGGCATTGGTCACCAAAAACAAAGTATTTCCTCCGCGTTCCCTCATCATGGGAAGCCCCGCCAAAGTCGTACGGGAATTGACCGATGCGGAGGTTGCTGAGCTTTACGCCTCTGCCAAGCGTTACGTGAGCTTCAAAGAAAACTATCGCGCACCTCATGAGTGATTTCAATCTCGTCGTTTTTGCCGATATCCTGGGGATCATCGCGTTTGCCCTCAGCGGTTTTTTGATCGGAGTACGCCATCACCTTGACTTACTGGGACTCATCATTTCCGCTTCGATTACCGCACTTGGGGGCGGAGTCGTTCGCGATGCGCTGCTAGACCGCACCCCTTTTGCGTTTAACGAATATTATCCCGCCATTACCGTTTTGGCAACCATCGGTGCCGCATTTTTATTTCGTTTATACCGTAGTGAACAGCTTGAACGCAACCGCCTTTTTGTCATCTCCGATACGATCGGACTCGTCGCATTCAGCATTACGGGGGCGTTGCTTGCCATCGAGGCGGGATTTAATTTTTTTGGCGTTATCATCCTCAGTTTTCTCACCGCCGCAGGTGGAGGAGTGCTGCGTGACATCATGATCAATCAGATCCCCTCGGTACTTGTCACCGATTTTTACGGATCGATTGCACTTATTGTGGCTATCTTGCTCTTGATAGTCAATACCTTCACCGATCTCAATACCTATTGGGTCGCTTTGATCGCCGCTTTAGCTATTTGCCTACGTCTAATGGCTTATTATAAAGAGTGGCATCTCCCAAAATTATCGTTGGATTAAGCGTATGAAACTCGTTTGGAAATTACTCATCATCGCGACAGCCCTTCTGATCGTCGATGTTTTGCGCTATTTTATCTATCCGGATGTCAGTGTTTTGCGAGATGAGCAACCTCTTCCCACAGCTTTTATGCAATACCGCGAACATCAATGGGCGGAGGAAGGTAACCATCAAGAGATTCGTCATAAATGGGTGAGTATTGAGAGAATCTCTCCTAACATCGTCAAAGCGGTTCTCATCGGAGAAGACGACGGTTTTTACCACCACGATGGTTTTGATATCAAGGGAATGGAAAACGCGATCGAACGAAGTATCGAAAAAGGAACCCTCGCAGGGGGGAGCACTATCAGTCAACAGCTCTCAAAGAATCTCTATCTCACCCCAAGCAAAAATCCGATCCGCAAGCTCAAAGAGGCGATTATTACCTGGAGAATCGAAAAAACGCTCTCGAAACGCCGTATCTTAGAGATTTATCTTAACGTCGCCGAGTGGGGGGATGGAATCTTCGGAATCGAAGCGGCGGCACGCCATTATTATCATAAAAGTGCCAAAAATCTTACGGCGCGCGAAGCGTCAAGACTGGCGGCCGTGCTCCCCAATCCGATCAAATACAATCCGACCGGCAATCAAAGATATGTTAAAAACCGTGCCCGTATTATCTATAAAATTATGAAACGACGCGGGGTAATCCAATTGATCTACAAAGAAGTAATGCGTGAATCTAAAGCTCAAGAGCAAATTTCTGATATAAACGAAACGAGTTCAACAATCGGGGAGCTTTTTAACGAAACCGAAAATTCTCAAGACACCCCAGCCTCACCTCAAATTCAAGAAGAAAATACACTTCACGATTCGAATGATACCGCTGTGTTTTAAGCTCGAATACGGCTTAAAATTCCTAAAGCGATCAGGGCACTTACTGCAATTACATAAGCTGGGGCCAAAATATTACCGCTGTATTCAACGATCATCGTCATGAGCGCAGGTGTTGCACCACCTACGATACCCGCCGCAGATCCTAGAATCAAAGCAGTAAAAGATGCACGGTATCCGTGTTCTTGAATCGCATGTACGGTACTTGCAAAAATGGGTGCTTGTAATGCGCACAATAAAATTACCAATAATCCAACACTTACCAAAGAGGGATAAAATGAGCCATTTAAAATCAATGCCATTAAGGGTACGACGAGTATCGCCGTTAGAAGTGCGGCACCTTTCATCACACGGTGAGATCCAAAACGATCCGCGATTAATGCCATTATAAGGATAAACAAAGCGCCTAGTACAATCGAGAAAGTATTCATCATACCTGCATCCGCTTTGGAAAATCCAACTGTTTTTTCCAACCACACTGGCATATAAATAAAAAGCGTATAGTAAAACATCCAGATCATCGATGCCAAAATTAAATAGAGTCCAAATATCTTTTTATGATGACGAAAAATCTCGACGATAGGTATCGTCTTCTCTTGTTTTGGCTGATAGTTATCGGCCAAATTACGACGAAGATAGAGACCGGCTAATGCAATAACAAGACTCAGTAAAAAAGGGATTCTCCATCCCCACTCTCCCATTTGCTCTTCACCGATACTCCACAAAAGGGCTCCGCATACCGCAGACCCAAGAGCCATACCGATTTTCGCTCCGATGGAGACAAACGAGCCGTAAAGGTTTTGACTTCGCGGGGATGCATGCTCGACCAAATAGACAATCGAGCTTGCGTACTCTCCTCCGACCGAAAGCCCCTGCACCATCCGCAATACTACCAATAAAATCGGAGCAGCCACCCCGATTTGTGCATACGTGGGGAGCAATCCGATCATAAAGGTCGGCAATGCCATCAATGCCAACGATGCCATCAGCGCAAACCGTCGTCCGATACGATCTCCGATGTGACCGAACACCATCGCACCGATCGGCCGCATGATCATCCCTGCGGCAAAAGCCCCAAAGGAACCTAAAAGCGATAAAAACGGATCCTCAGAGGGAAAGAACAATCCTCCCATCATTACCGCGAGAAAACCGATCAAAGCAAAATCGTAATATTCTATCACATTTCCGATAATTCCTGCGGCGATAATCTTCCGTTTAGACTCCATTAAATAATCCAGCCGCCACCGAGCAGTTTATCCCCTTCATAAAAAACGCCTGCCTGTCCCGAAGCCACTCCGAGTACCGGTGTTTTTAATGTCACCGTTGCGATCTCATTGTCAATCACCACATGACACTCAACCGCTTCGGTACGATAACGAAGCTTTACCGTTGCATCAAATTCACGGCGTTCATCGAACATATTGACATTTTCCAAGCGGACCTGATGACATTCCAACGCTTCACGAGGTCCGACAACGATCTGATTCGTTTCCGGCCGAATTTCCACGACGAAATGAGGATCATGCGCACCCCGTACCGTAAAGCCTTTACGTTTTCCGATCGTATAATGCATATACCCCTTATGGGTTCCAACTACATTACCCTCAAGATCGAGTACTTCCCCTTCCTGATCGACAGAAACATACGGTTTGAGCACATCCACATAGGTGGTTTCCACAAAACAGATTTCACTTGACTCCCCTTGAGAAGCAAATGATTCAAGACCCGGGATACTGGCGGCGTACGCTTTGATGTCACTTTTGTGTTTTTCCCCCAAAGGAAACAAAAGGCGCGGAACCAATAAGGGGTTGATATAAAAAAGAAAATAGCTCTGGTCCTTGGTATCATCGTGTGCCATGTGCAAGTATTGCCCGTCATGACGGATGTAATGACCCGTAGCGACGTAATCGGCACCGATTTGATCGGCAAATTCGACCATGGCACCGAACTTAATGTTACGGTTACACAACGCGCATGGATTCGGAGTTTTCCCTTCCCGATACGTCTCAATAAAGGGCATAAAAACTTTTTCGCTAAATTTTTCTTGCAGATCAAGGATATGGAGCTTGACGCCGGCAAAGTCAGCGGCTTTTTGTGCGCGGGCTTGATGAATTTCATGGTAGCCGGGCTTGGAATGAAGTTTCATATAAACCCCTTCAACCTCGTAGCCCTGCTCTTGCAGTATCAAGGTTGAAACCGTCGAATCGACCCCGCCGCTCATTCCGATCAAGACTTTTTTAGCCATCAGATACTTCCTTCACCCTCACTGTGACGATCGTTAAAATACGATGAGAGGCTTTGATAATATTTCGTGTCATCCAGTCCTTGCTGTTCCAATGCCGACATTTGGGTAATCAAAGAGCGCTCTATTTCGGTCACGATGTAATACAGATCATCGCTTAACGTGATCAGATCCACATCCCCCTCATCAATCATCCCCTCCGCCAACAATTTGGTACGGATAAATTCCATCAACGGCTCATAAAAGTCCGTTCCCACAACAAATAAACGTACTCCGGTCACTTTACGCGTTTGAATGAGCGTTAATGCTTCAAACATCTCATCAAGGGTTCCGAACCCTCCCGGGAAAATGACATACGCCATCGAGTATTTGACCAGCATCACTTTGCGGGAAAAGAAATAGTCAAACGTCCGTCCTTTGGTCACATATTGATTAGGATGCTGCTCAAAAGGAAGCTCGATATTCAAGCCGATCGATTCGACGTCTTCATGCTGATACGCGCCGCGATTGGCCGCTTCCATCAACCCCGGCCCTCCTCCGGTAATCACATTGTACCCCCGAGCCCCGAGCATACTGGAGAGTTTCATCGCTTGTTGATAATATGGATGGCTCTCATCCACCCGCGCACTTCCGAAAATCGTGATTGATGGACCCAAATCCCCTAATTCATCAAACCCTTGAACAAAATCGGCAATGATCTTAAAAACACTCCAAACATCTCCCGATTTGATGTCTTTAAGATAGCGACGGTTATAATCTTTTTTGGAGCGGATACGATCAGCCATTCCTCACCCTTTTAACTTATTTAAACGATCTCTTTTGGTGCCGATCGACGTTACCTGCACTCCGAAGTTTCCATCGACAATGACCACTTCGCCCTGCGCAATGACATTGTCATCGACCAAAATATCGAGGGGATCATTGGCCAGTTGATTTAGCTCGATGACCGATCCGATATCCATGCTCAATACATCTTTCAAAAGCATCTTCTTCTTTCCGATGCGGACCCGTACGGGAAGCTTCACATCCATAATCAAACCGATGTTTTTCATCTCGGATTCATCGAGTTTATACGAGGGGCCTACGGACGGCGGAGCTCCTACAGCAGCCGGCTCTACGCTCACAGACCGCGCGCTAGGACCTTCCAGGGCTTCGACCACATTTTGATCAATCGCGAACATGATGAGCGAGTTGATCGGTCCCAACTCAAAATTAAAGACAAACATCTTCGCAAACGGTTCGAGATCCACATCGCCATTATCATCCACGAATTTTGCGTTTTCCGCTTTAATTACAAATTTCGGAAGCTCTTTTTGAGACCCGAGTGTCGTGCTCATCGCTCCGAGGATATTGGAGATGATCTCTTTGATCGCATCGAGATCCTCATCGTCCATACTCTCTTTGCCCTCACCCTCTCCTCCTAGCATCATATCGCCTAACGCCGTTGCGAGAGAAGGAGGAATGACCATCATCCCCTTACCGCTCACCGGACCGCTAAAACTGAGCGAAATCAAGGCGATAGGTGGGATGACATTCGAGACGATGGAGATCGATTCGGCCTCTTTAAAACTGACATTAGGGGCTTGACCCGTCAACCCCTCGATGGTAGCGATCGTCTCTTGAACGAACAGCCCTGTAAAATCACTCATCTTCATCCTCCTCTTCTTCGCGTGAGCGGATGATGTCTTTCGCTCCGCTTATTCGTGCTTTTCGCTTATCTTCAAAAATTTTCAGCGCGCGTTTGACCGCATCTTTTTCAGTATCGATTTTTTGGGTAATTTTAATCGATTTTCTAAAACGGTGCAGTCCCATTTCCGCAATAAACCGTTCCTTTCCATCGACACTGACACTCACGACATCATCGGCTGGAATATTAAGACGTAAAATATCCCCCTCTTTGATATCAAGCAACTCCATCAAGCTCAGCTCGGCATACCCCAGATTGACGTCCACATTGACATGTGCACCCCCTAAGAGCACTTGAAGCTCTTGATTCCGGCTTTTTTTTGAGCTGGTTTCATTGAGCATCAAATCACGGCTTGCCAGCTTCGGCAAAATCGGTTCAAGCGCAATAACCGGATAACAGATGTTCATCATCCCCGAACTATGCCCGATAATGATCTCCATGACGACCATAACCACGATCTCATTTTGGGCGACGATCTGAACGACGTTGGGGCTTGATTCTTTCGATTCCACCTGCGGATAAAGTTCTGCGACCGGTCCCCATGCTTCACGAAGGGTTGCCATCATGACTTTGAGAATCGTTTCAAAAAGAGAAAGCTCGATGTCCGAAAACTCACGGCTTGCTTCGAAAGGCTCCCCTTTTCCTCCCAAAATACGGTCCAACATCGGAAACGCAATGGAAGGATTGATCTCCAAAACGCCGTTACCTTCGAGCGGTTTCATCGAAAAAACGTTAAAACTCGTCGGATTGGGAAGCGACATTAAAAACTCCCCGTACGTCATCTGATCGACGGAGTGGAGCTGAATCTCGACAATGGAGCGCATAATGGCTGAAATCTGCGATGAAATCGATCGAGCCATCTTATCATGAATACCTCGAAATGCACGAAGCTGCTCTTTCGAAACACGGTTCGGACGTTTAAAATCGTATAGGGTGATCTGTCGATTCGAGCTGTAGGAATCTTCCTCTTCATCGACGGAGAGATCGCCGTCATCGTCCACAACGTCTAAAAGGGCGTCAATCTCTTCTTGGGATAATATATCTGCCACTGTTTATCCCTCTACCGCATCTTTAATCCGTCGAATGACCGATTTATGGATCTGTGAAATACGAGATTCGGTGATATTGACGATTTCACTAATCTCTTTGAGGGTTAATTCCTCAAAGTAATAAAGCTGAATAATCATCTGTTCACGCTCCTCAAATCCCATTAACACATCTTTAATCGTCTCGACCAGCTCTTCGTGCTCCATCCGATCCAGCGTGCCGCCTTCAAACTCATTCCCCAACTGATCATCCAATGGCAATACCGTATAAATATCCGATGCTAGTCGGGCATCGTGTATTTTATCCACTTCTACCCCTAATATCTCGGAAAGTTCACTGTCTGTTGGTTCTTCATCATGTTCGGCCATGTGTGCTTCGATCGCATGATCGATCTCTTTGATCAGCTTGCGGCTCGCACGGCTGACAAGATCAAGTGAGCGAAGATAATCGAGCATCGCTCCATACACCCGTGTTTTAGCGTAGCCCCAAAAAGAATCATTCTGTACTTCATCATAGCGGCGTGCCAACTTAACCAGCTCTTCCGTTCCGATCGCGCACAGATCCATATAATCGACCGAGCTTGGGAGCCGCTCTTTCAAGCGAAAGGACATGGCTTTAACCGCCGGAAGATACTGAATCGCAAGCTGATCTTCGTAATGCTTCAGCTCTTGGCAATAGGCTTTGGCACCGCTCACGCTTTCCTCCGATCCTGATCTTCGATCAATTCTTCTTTATGGATGTAATACGCATCGATAAACTGTTCGCGCTTATTGATCTCACGAACAAAGGCATCCAAATGACGTTCATGCGCCTGTTTTGGAAATGGATGCGCTTTGATCCCCAACGTATGATAGTAAAATCCGATACAAATGTGGGCAAACATATAAAAAAAGAAGCTGATGAGTACGACGTACCCCAACAGCTCTTCCGCCGTATCCGCGTGAAGTATCCCAAAAACAATGCTGATAATAAAACCCTGCACGGTTATAAAAGAGACAAAATTGTGTCCACGCATACAGCACCTTATCGAAATTTAGAAGTGCTCCATCAGACGCTTGAATAACCCGCCCAATCCACTCTCTTGGGGATTAACTAGCACATTTCGTTCCAATTTCTTGGCGATCCGCTTCACGATCATTTCCAATTCATTACTCGGAGTTGCGGTTGGAAATTCTTTCGTATAAAGAGCTCTTTTTTTGACACATGTAGAGACTTTCGGATCGCTCGAAATCTGTCCTAAATAGTTGAGCCGCAGCTCATTACCGATATTCGCCTGCGCTACTTTATGAATTTTTTCAAACAAAGCAGCCGCTTCAGCGGCACTGCGTACCTGATTCATAATCACATTAATCTCATTACGCAGACGCGACGTCACTTTGATCGTCGCATACGCATCGGTAATCGCGGCAGGATCGGGCACTGTTACGACAATGACATCGTCACATGCGCGTAAAAACAGCTGGATGTGTTCTCCGATTCCCGCCCCCGTATCGATGATTAATACATCCAGATCATCCAATACATGGGCTTCATCCATAAACCGTTCAAACAATCCCGAAGAGGCGTATTTAAAGATCTCTTCCCCACTTTCGCCGGGAATTAAAATCAGATTTTCGTCCACTTTGACCAAAATCTCTTCAACCGTCGCCTCCCCTTTGAGCACGTGAAGAATATTCTTCTGAATCTTGACATTGAACATCACATCCAGATTCGCAAGCCCGATATCCGCATCAAAAATCCCGACCTTGAGGCCATGCTTCGCCATGACGTATGCCATGTTGGAACTGATGGTACTTTTTCCCACTCCCCCTTTACCGCTGGTGATGGCGATAAATCGGGTTTTTTTTGCTTTAGCGGAACGGTTTTGAGTTACCAGTGCTTCGAGTTTAGCCGCTTGATGGGTCATGAATGTTCACCCTTGCGAAATCCGTTAAGAAGACAGTCGACCAAAAAATCGCTGGTTGCGACAACAAGATCTTCAGGTACTTCCTGTCCGACTGAGAAATAACTGATCGGAACTTTCGTCTCATACACCAACGAAAAAATATTTCCGAATCCGCGTGTCTCATCGAGTTTGGTAAACATCATCGTATCAATCCCCAATGGGGCAAAATTATCATAGGTCGATTTCAGATCTTCGTATTTGATCGAGCTTGGCATTACCAGTACGACATCGACGGTATATTCCGTATCGTTCGCGCGGAGGCACTCATATATTTTTTCAATCTTCCCTTTGTCATACGGCGAAGAGCCCATCGTATCGATCAAAATGTAGTCGCTGTGACGCAAAGCATTGAGTGCATGGGAAAATTCGGGCGGATCAACCACCGTCTCAATTCCCAGTTTCATCATTCGCGCATACTGCATCAACTGTTCGACCGCTCCGATACGGTAGGTATCGAGTACGACGAGTCCCACTTTGTATTTTTTATCCAGAAGGTACGAAAATCGAGCCGCGAGCTTCGCAATCGAGGTGGTTTTCCCCACGCCCGTCGGACCGACTAGCATAATCACTTTTTTGCTGCCCAGCTTAGGAGCGCTCTCCAGGCGTACCGGAACCATTTTTCGCATCAAGACATGAAAATAGCGCTTGACCGTTTCAGAATTTTCCCGCATTTTCGAGGGCATATGCTCCAGAGTCAGCTGCATAATTTGATCCAAATGATCTTGATTCATCCCGCTTTGCTGTGCAAGATTATAGATTTCGGCGAATTCGGGAGGGATAGCCGCTTGAAGCTTCGGCCCTTTTTCATCCCAGAACATATGTTGAATGAGCTTGACTTTATCACCGAGCTTTTCAATCTCTTCTTTGATCTGCTTGAGATCTTCGCTCTCCTGGACGGCACTTTTTTTCATCGGCCGCTCTTCATCCGTCACTTCGGCAATTTTCGAGATCTGTTTGGCCGCGGCCGATATGTTGTACAGGACATCGCTGCTTTTTTGGGTCAACGGTTTTTGATGGGTCAGCGGTTCGCGGGCAGGCGAGGGTGAACGTGATGGCGTTTGTTCTTCGATCCCCACGACAATCTCATACAATGCACTTTTACCCAAGGATTTTTTTTGTATCTCGCGGGTTTCGATAAGCATCGCATCCTCGCCCACTTCGAGCTGCGCTTTTTTGAGGGCTTCGGCAGGCGTAGAACCGCTAAACGTTAAGATTTTCATACCGTCTCCGTCGTGTAGATGCATTATAATTCAGACTTCGCCATGGAAGCACTACACTGATACGTTCCCTCCAATGCGGATGAGGGACGATCAATTCAGGGTAAGAGAGCACCCGATTGTCAAAAAATATCATATCCAAATCAAGCGTTCTGGGGGCATTGGGAAAACTCCGAATCCGCCCAAAACGTTTTTCAAATCTCCAAAGACGCCGTAACAAGGCTCTGGGAGAGAGGGATGTGGCCAAAGTGATCACCGTATTTTCAAACGCCGCTTGGTCACAATACCCAAACGGCGGGTTGCGCAAAACGACCCCGCTTCGCACCGGAGAAATTTCGGATTCTCGTTTCAACGCAATCCAAAGTTTTTCAAGCCTTCGTCCGACATCCCCAACATTTCCCCCGACACCCAATACAACATGATGACGGTACCTTTTGGGCGATTTAAAAAAAGCAGGATAATAACGGCGTACACTCACCGTATGTGCTTCATCCAACCGTCGATACAAGGGCATCTTACGCCTGTGCTTCACCCTGTTGCGCTTGACGCATCGCGGTAATCTCGTTAAAAATCTGAATCAAGCCCATCATCGCCAAATGGTATCCAAATGGGCCGAATCCGATCACCGAAGAGGTACATGCGGGTGCGGTCATGCTCTTTTGGCGAAACTCTTCACGGCGGTAAATATTACTGATGTGTACTTCGATTGTCGGCATATTGACCGCTGCGATCGCATCGCGAATCGCAATCGAGGTATGGGTATAGGCAGCCGGATTGATAATGATTCCATCCGCATCCCCGTAACACTCCTGAATACGATCCACCAACTCTCCCTCGAGATTGCTTTGATAAAACTCAATATCGATGTTATGTTGTTGTGCCACCTCTTTCATCTGCGCATGAATCTGTTCTAAACGCATCGGTCCATACACTTGCTGTTCTCGGACTCCGAGCATATTGAGGTTTGGCCCTTGGATCACCACTATTTTCATTCTTAACCTTGTTTTACTTTTTAAGAGACGATTATAAGGGTTTCTAGATTATAAGGAACTAAAAAGCAGGTGGAATCAACTCAATCGCGTTGCGTCCGTTCGCTTTTGCCTGATACAGTCCCTCATCAGCCCGCTGAAGCATCTTTTGCTGAGTATCTCCCTTGCGGTACAGCGTCACTCCGAACGAAGCGGTCACCTGCGTCACATTCGGAATTTTCATGCTTTCTATCGTTGAACGTAATTTTTCTGCCGCAATCAATGCTTTGCTTTCGTTGACGTTAGGAGTCAACACGATAAATTCTTCGCCCCCCCACCGAGCAACGATATCCCCCACACGAAGCGTAACCCGCAATGCTTCTGCAACCATCACAAGAATTTGATCACCGACCAAATGACCGTACGTGTCGTTGACTTTTTTAAAATGGTCGATATCGATCAACATAATCGCAAACGTATTATTCGGCTCCCAATTTTCCCGAAGAAGCATCACCCTAAATACCTCATCGAATTTTAATCGATTATACAACGTCGTCAGAGGATCGGTCACGGCCAACGTTTCGACCCGCTTATTCTCTTCTTCGAGTAACACGTTCAGCCGTTCGATTTCGGCCATTTTATGTTGCAATTCGATTCTTAATTCATATAAGTCACTAATATCGTACACCGATACCATAACCATCTTATGCTCGTTTAAATAGGGAGAAATCGTCACTTGCAACTGCATATACGGGAGCAATGAAGCCGAAATTTTCATTCGCTTGATGCTGATAAAACGGTTTTGAAACGTTGTATCGTAAAACGTCGGGCTGTTCAACCTCAATGTGGTTCGAATCTTACGTTGTAATGTGGGATAATCGATTTGGGGATAAAGGTCTTGAAGCTTTTGACCGCAAATTTCATCGTTATCATGGCCGGTATTGATCTCCAGCCATCGATTCCAATAATGAATCGATCCCTCTTCATCGATGATCATTACCCCGTTTTCCAAAGCATCCAATAAAATATTGGGGTGAGTAATCGCGGCCATTAGCTGTATAGCTCTTCGAGCTTACGGTCGATAAGCTGTTTGAGCTGTTCGATCATCTCATCTTTGGTTAAGATACAAATATGTCCGGCGATGTGCTGATGAGCAAACTCCATCTGAGTACTGATGATGATAATCTGACCGTATTCCTGCGCCATATCAAGCTTAATCAGTTCACACCCCTGCACCACATTCGTCGAAGGGGCAAAGAACTGTACTTTGGTATCGAGTTCATTCATCAAATTACTGATAATGGTCGAGCTTAGAATATTGGTCAGTTCAATCACCGCATCGTAGATATCTGCTTCGCTTGGCTTTTCGACGTTGTACAAATGGTTACCCAAATTGTGGGCAGATGCTTCGGTAATCATAAAAATAAATTCGCCGCCGAATGTCCCTCCGAAAAGTTGCTTCGCTACAAAATAACGCTCATCCAGCGCCACTTTATCACCAATATAAGCTCGCAACCCTTCCAGATTACTAATCATGATCTGAGGAATGTGCATCGTCCCGAATGCGTGAAGCAAATCAGCGATGCTCGCGGTTGCCGTCCCCATCGCGATGTTCATCAGCTCTTTCAACACATCGATATGATCATCTAAAAATTCAATCGTTTTCACTCCTACCCCTCTTATAAAAGCAGCTCTTGTAAAATCATCTGCATTTTTTCACTGCTAATCGGCTTAGGCACCACCATTTTTGCCCCAGAAGCGAGTACTTGTTCTTTTGCCTGAGTTTGGATATCCGCGGTTACAATGACCACTTGCAGTTTCGGCTCCATCGACAGTAAGTGTTTTAACGCTTCATATCCGTCCATCACCGGCATCGTCAAATCCAAAAATACGACTTTTGGACGATGTTCTTTAAACGCTTCGAGTGCCAAGGCACCATTTTCAGCTTCGATCACTTCGGCACTCGGCTCATGTTCTTTAAGCGTTTTGATCAAGGTTAAGCGCGCTAGTTTCGAATCATCCACTACCAAAAACATCATCGTCATTCACCTCACTTTTTCCTAATTACATCATACCTTATTTTTGCTCCATAAAAGGTTATTTTGCATCACATGGTATGCTCTCTTTACGCTATACTTGCTTTTCTATATATTCCAGCTCAAAAGGGGTTTCGTGACGATTCTCTTAGCCGACGCTATCCTCACTTCTGATACCGTTTTACGTCATCATGGGGTCGTTTTTGATCAAAAGATCATCGCGGTCATGCCCAATGAAAGATTAAAAGAGCAATACGGCGAACAATGCCATGTCTTAGGAGAAGGTTCCGTAATCTTAAGCGGACTAATCAACCCGCACGTCCATCTCGAATTCAGTGCTAACCGTTCGACCCTCACCTATGGCGGCTTTATGCCCTGGCTCTCCAGTGTCATCGCATCGCGTAGCGACCTGATGAACGAATGTGACACCGACTGTATAAAGCATTCGGTTACCTCTATGCTGCGCAGCGGTATTACCGCATTTGGCGCAGTTAGCTCGTATGGTTTTGATCTCGATGCGTGTGTCGAAGCACCTCAAAAAGTGGTCTATTTCAATGAACTGATTGGATCCGATCCCCAAATGGCCGATGCCTTATACACCGATTTTCAAGAACGTCTTTTTGCTTCCCAAAGATGTATGCGTGAAGGCTTTTATCCCGCAGTTGCGATTCACTCTCCCTATTCCGTCCATCGCATTCTCATCCAAAAAGCTCTGAGCTATGCCAAAGAACACGATTTGAGAGTATCCGCCCATTTTATGGAGAGCATGAGCGAACGTCAATGGCTGGATGATAGCGCGGGGGATTTCAAACCGTTTTTCGAAAACTTTCTCAAACAGCACCAAGCGGCCAACACCTCAGAAGAATTTCTAAGCTATTTTAACGATATCCCTACCCTCTTTACCCACGTTGTCCATGCGACGGACGATGAACTCAGCATACTCCGACAACATCGCCATACGATTATCCACTGTCCGATATCCAATCGCCTTCTGGGCAACGGAGCGATCGATCTTGAACGGATCAATCAGCAAAAGATCCGATGGGTGTGCGGAACCGATGGACTCAGTTCCAATTATGCGTTGGATCTATTTGAAGAGATGAAAATCGCCCTGTTTATGCACCATGCTCAGGATCTTCTTCCGCTGGCGTATCAGCTCTGGCGCAGTGTCACCTCTGAAGCAGCTGATGCACTCAATCTCAACTGTGGTAAAATTGCACCTCATTACGATGCGGACATTCTCGTAACACACGTCGATTACCCGATCAATGATCAGCTGCCGATCCACCTGCTGCTACGTCCTCCGCACATTGAATCCATCTATATTCAAGGAAACCGCGTTTTATGATCAGCTATATCCAAAAAATCGGTGCCTGTCTGGCTGCCGGATTACGATTTATCCAAGCCCATTTCAAAGCGACTTTACTGGTTCTCTTCATCCTTTGGCTCTTTATTCCCAGTGACGAAGAAGGAATCGTGGGCTACAATCTCCAAAAAATCTCCCTTGTCGGGCCGATTATGGATGCCACCGCTATCATAGAGCAGCTCGATGAAGCACGTGAAAATCCGGATGTCAAAGGGGTTTTATTCAGTATCGATTCTCCCGGCGGTGCGGTCGCCCCGTCGATCGAAATTTCTTACGCGATTAAGCGTTTACGTGAAACCAAACCGGTGGTCGTGTACGGCGCAGGCATGATGGCAAGCGGAGGGTATTACGCTGCGATTTGGGGAAATGAGATCATCGCCAATCCCGGAAGTATGATCGGCTCCATCGGAGTGATCATACAAGGAGCCGACGTATCCGAGCTGATGGAAAAAATAGGGGTCAAAACCCAAACCGCTCATGCGGGCACCTACAAACAGGTGGGTACCTTTGATCGGCAATGGAGTCATTTAGAACGCGCTGAGCTCGAAAAAGTGATCAACGGAACCTATGATCTTTTCGTTGCGGATGTCGCTCATGCGCGTCACCTTGACCTCAACCGAAGCAATGAATACGCCGATGCCCATATCTTCACCGCCGAGCAGGCCAAAAAAGTCAAGCTGATCGATGCGATCGGGGTCGAATACGATGCGAAAAAACGGGTGGAACAATTAGCCAAGGTCAAAGACCCTGTATGGAATAAAGAAGATCCGATGGAGAAGTTTATGAAACAGTTTGCCGCAGAGGGGATGAGTCTAGTCCATATCTACTTTCCGCCGGTTACACTGCAATAACACTTTACGCTCCGATACTCAGACGCGCGATATATCCGCTTCGCGTCTCTCCCGCCTCTTTCGCTTTGGCATCCAAACGTGCCAATACACGGCGAGGCAATGTAATATTGACCCTCTCCGCTTTATCATCCAAAATTGCAGGATCAATCTCGATAATCGCCCAAATATACCCTGCATATTCCGCTAAGGTGCTGTACTTACTGACAGGAGAGGGCGTAGGGATCGGTTCGTTATCATCAAGTAGTCCATCGATATGTAAAGTGATCGCCTCTTTGGCATTATCAATCGCTTCATCGAGTGTATCCCCTGCCGAAAAACACCCCTCCAAATCAGGAATGATCACCCCGAATGCCGTTGTGTCGTTACCGATTTCAATGGCGATAGGATAGCGTATCATTTATTCCTCCTTAAGCCCGGCTTGTTTCATAATCGCCCGTACCAATCCGATTCCCAAATCTTTTTTAGGATGGGGGACGGTGACTCGACCAATTTTGGTCGGATGTTTGAACTGATGGTGGCTTCCGCGCACGGCAACCAGTACCCAACCATCGGCTAACATCTTTTTGATTATTTCCGAACTTTTCATGAGACTATTATACTTACTATACACACCATTGTCAAATGATACTGACTTATATTATTGAACACATGCTCAATCTTATCAAGAATCTTTAATGTATTTCCATGAGCATATTTTCTAATTTTTTGATAAAGGTATGATTTAAATCAGTTAAAATGAATAATTCTGTATTGGAAAACTCTAATAACAACCGTTTTGCGGCTTGCATTTGTTTATATTGAGATATGTCTCCAAGAGTGCTATTATTTTTCCCTACGCCTTTTTTTACAGCATTTTGAGCAGCATAATATGCTTTAAGATTTTCATCATCAATTAGTACAAATTTTGTAATATCTTTAATTTCAAATGTAGTCCCTTTTACAACAAACTTAATATCCTGATAGATATTCCCGTCTTCTTTATAAAAAACTAAAATTTTTTCTTCTGTATCAACAGTCTTTTGAAGAACTTCATTAAATTTTTGTATTCTACCAACTTCAAGAAAATTGTAATCTTTAGGTATATCCAGTTGTTCTTTATACACTTCTATCTCGGCAAGTTTTTTATTACGTTTTTCTAGATCTGATTTGAAAAACTTCCATGTCAACCACATTACAATTAAAATGATTGGTATCCAAATACGTCCCCTATCTATAGCAGAAACTAGGATGTCTATTTCGATCAACCAAATAAGCAACCATTTGAATCCAAAACCCATAATTTATCCTCTCTAATTTATATCCAAAAAATAATCATTAAAATTATAACGTATTATCGATTTCCACATAATCCACGTATCATTATCTCAGACATTCACCACGTTACCTTCTCCACTAACTGAAGGAATTAATTTTTTATATCCAAATATTTTTTCACTATTTGTTCAACGATCTCTTCAAACATACCAAAATCATCTGCCAACGTATCCCAAAGTACTTTATCATCCAATCCAAAGTAATGGTGCATTAACACATCTCTCATTTTGGCAATTTCGCTCCACGGAACAGTACTAAATTCATTTTGTATCTCTTTGGGTATCTGTTTGTGAGAATATCACTGAGATAAAACGTCCAATCCCTAGACATAAATGATGTCCTTATAAATATAGGGTTTTAGATCATTTTTAATCGTTTCAGCTCTAACTAAATCGACTTTATGATGGAGATATTTTTCAAGCTCCGCGAGGTATTTGAGATATTTAAATATCGAAAAAGTTTTCCCTTTTTCAATTTCATAAACGATGTCAATATCACTATCACTTTTCTCTTCACCGCGCGCAAAACTGCCGAACAAGCCGACAATATTTATACCTTCTTGTTGGTACTGAGGCTTGAGCGTTTTGAGGATTTCAAGAATTTCATTTTTAATCATGTTATTCAATCGTATTGATTTTATAGTGATTTTATACACCTAAAACGGATAAAAGATTAAGCTGTGGTTATTTGGTTAATTTCCATGACTTTAGCATGAACGACTTTTTTATCGTTCATCGCTTCAAATCGATCCCCGACACTCAGCGCATTCAAATCGATCACTTTTCCTTCACAGGCGATCTGGGCAAAACCGCTTTTATTTTTATGTTTCGGATGCTGGGCTTCATAGCTCTCTTTCATTTGACCGATGAGTGCGCTCTTTTCTCGAAACCGCTGAGCGATTTCGCGGTTCATTGCTTCCTCGATCATCGGAAGATCACGTGCGGTACGTTGAAGCCGTTGTATAATCTGCGTATCGAACCGTCTTTTGAGCTCGTAAAGGATCTCCTTTTGATTCGCGAGTCGATGCTCGATCCCGTTACGCCGAAACGCCTCGGCCATACTGTGTAACTGTTCCTGTTTTCGCTGCAACTGTTGCAGGATGCTACGATACGCCCGCTCACTCATCTCATCGAGACTCTGTCTGAATTCATTCCGATCGGGAAGAAGCATCTGGATCGCGGCGCTCGGCGTCGGAGCACGCAAATCGGCCACATAATCGCTGATCACCCAATCAATCTCATGTCCTACTGCCGACATCACAGGGGTATTCATCCCAAAGATTGCATCGGAGACGATCTCTTCGTTAAACGCCCATAAATCTTCGATACTTCCACCGCCTCGTCCGACAACGACCGCATCTGCGTTTAAGGTATCCGCATATCTTAGAGCATCGGAAATCTGTCCCGCAGCACTAGAGCCTTGAACCAAAACATCCAAAACGATGAGTTTGACCAACGGCCATCGATGTGAGGCGACGCGCTGCATATCCTGCAATGCCGCACCCGTCGCAGAAGTGATTAAAACAATCGTTTTGGGAAATTTAGGGAAACTTTTTTTACGAGAGGGGTCAAAATATCCTTTGGCTTCAAGTTTTTGTTTTAACTGTTCATAAGCGACCGCCAATGCCCCTTGACCATAGGGCTCCGCACTAAACACATTGATCTGATACTCTCCGCGAGGTTTATAAAGACTGAGCGCTCCATGCAAGATAATATGCGCACCCTCTTCCAAACGAAATTTAAGACGGACGGCATTGCCTTTAAACATCACACATTTAATGGCAGAATCGTTATCTTTGAGGGTAAAATAGATATGCCCGCTCCCATGATGGGTAATGCGGGAGAGTTCCCCCTCGACACTGATAAATTCGAAGGAGGTTTCTAAAAGCGCTTTAATCTGTTCATTCAGCCCGCTAACACTGAGTGCCACTGCCATCGTATTACTTTTTTCGCGCAATCATCAACGTCGAAATATCCATCGAAAAGCTCTGCGTATAAAGCATCTCAAATCCGGCCGCTTCAAGCTCTTCTCGCATTTTGGTGACGGTCAAAAATCCTTCGATCGAATCGGGTAAATAACGATATGCTTCGTAGTTTTTAGAAATAATCCCCCCCAAACGCGGAAGGATGTTATTCATATACCAGTCCCGTACTTTTCCAAGTATAGAAGGGGTTTCATTTTTCATAAATTCCAAAATGACAACCAACCCTCCGGGTTTTAGGACGCGATTGAACTCATCCAAGGCTTCCGTCCGCTCCATCACGTTACGAATGCCATAGGAAATGCTGACGATGTTTGCCGAAGCATCCTCTTTGGGTAGCTGGGTCGCCGGAGCGATATGGAAGTTCATCTTCGGAAACTTCTCCCGTCCGACCGCTACCATACCGCTGGAAGGATCGATCCCGACGATCTCTCCGAGCTCGATATTCGCCGCTTTGGCCCGCTTGGCCCAATACCCCATCATATCACCGGTACCGCATGCCACATCGACGATCGACTCCATTTTCGTGCATGAGCAATATCCAAATGCCAAATCACACGCCTTACGTCGCCAAAACGTATCAATCCCCATACTCAGTACCCGATTTGCACGATCATACGTCGGTGCAATGTCATTAAACATGGAGACAATTTTTTCTTGCTTGGTCATACAGGTTCCTATTTTCGCTTCATCCAAAGGAGTATATCTTGATCTATTCTAGCGCTAAGTACCTCAAATTCCTCTGTGTTTGTCCCCATTGTCTTCGTGCCTTGCCCCATTGTTGCGGCTAGGTAACACACATAGCCATCGATCATGCTTCGAACCGCTTTCATCATCGAAGCACCTCCTTCGATCATCACGAGCGAGTAGTTAGCAATCCGATCCAAAGAAGATTCGATAAACACCTGCCGATTCGGTACCGAAAAAAGAGGAATATTCGGGTCAAAATCATCACGAGTTGAATAAATAAGTACATCCGGCGCTCTGCCCTCTACCAGCCGTGCATCCAATATAGGCCGATCACTTCGAACCGTCTCTCCTCCGATCACAATGAGATCGCATTTATCTCGCAACGCATGCATGTGGGTTCGTGATCCCAAAGAGCTTATGACGCCCTTATCAATCGTCCCATCCAGACGCTGTGCCCATTTAAAAAAAACATAGGGGCGTTTTTGCCCTATTACAAATGGCTCCAGTAATTTTTTCCCCTCTTCTTCCAATACGCCATAAGTGCATGGAATCCCTGCATCTTCAAGAAGTTTTCCCCCGTTCGCCGCTAAGGGATTAGGGTCTTTACACGCGATAAAAACGTGTTGTATCCCAAGATCACGGAGCAGTAAGGCGCACGACGGCGTCTTTCCGCTATGCGCGCAGGGTTCGAGTGTCACCGCCATCTGCACATTTTTAAATAAACCGTTATGATGCGCTCGAAGATAGTCATGAATCGCCTGCGAATCATCACATTCGCTCAAAAATTTATCCCCGCTTAAAAGGGTATAGGCGTTGCGCAACGCGTACACCTCGGCGTGAGGGCCACCGGCTACTTTATGGGCTCCAATGGATAGAATTTCACCTTGTTCGCCAATGCACACGGCACCGACGGCAGGGTTGGGAAAGGTTAGAAGTTGATACTCCCACGCTGCTTTGAGCGCACGAGACATGGCATCATGAGGAGTCGTCATTACCACTCGAAGTAGGTTTTAGCCTTACTGATTGTTTTAAAAGGGAGATTAACGGTACCATTTTCTTTGGTCTGGAGAGTAATTTCTTCCCCCTCCACACTCACGATCTCACCCTCAAACTTCTCTTTTTGCAAAGTAGTGATAGCCGCTTTTTCACCCACCGACTGAGCAAAATGCTCCAGCGTTTTGAGCTTACGCTCAATCCCCGGAGAGCTGACCTCAAGACGGTATTCACCGCTTACGGGAGACGTAATATCCAGAAGCGGAGAGATCAAATGGGTCACTTCCACGCATTGATCCAGTGTGACACCGCCCGGAGCGGTAACACTGACACGGTAAATCGTGTTTTCATTTTCATTAATGACGGCCGTATCATAGAGTGAAAGTCCGACCGATTCAACCATCTTTTTAATATCGCGTTCAAGACTCATCTTTTCTCTCCTTGGCGATTTTGGCAAATAATGCCTCGATATTTTGACTTCTCTGCAACGTATCGTCGAAAACGAACGTCATACGCGGTGAACGGAACCACCCTTGGTCTTTCATACAGTATTCTTCGATGATGGGGCGCGCTTTTTCGAGGAGTTTTAAGAGCACTTTATGCTCTTCTGGTGTGTAATAGCTTGGGTCTAGATAAATTTTTGCATCGCTGCGCCCGCGCGAACATTGGACATCGACCACATCGATTTCACGCAATCTCCCATCGGAGAGCTGTGAAATCGCTTCGGGGATCAATTCTTTAAGAATCGATTCGGTTCGCTTTATCTTAATTTCGCCGGGGGTCACAGGCTTACTTTTTTCTCGATTTTAGTGAAGGTCTCGATCACGTCGCCCACTTTGACATCGGTATAGCCGTTGAGAACAACACCACAATCAAATCCTTTGGTAACCTCTTTGACATCATCTTTAAAGCGTCGAAGCGATGTGAGATCACCTTCATGGATAACGACACCCTCACGGATAACACGGACCATTCCGCCGCGTACCAATTTACCGTCCACAACCACACATCCAGCGATCGTTCCCCCGCCTTTAGGCATCGGGAAGGTATCACGCACTTCCGCTTGCCCCGTATTTTCTTCACGGAACTGGATCGCCATCATTCCGGTCAAGAGTTGCGTCACATCGTCGATAAGTTGATAAATAACCGAGTAGGTTTTAATCTCAATCCCCATCTGTTTTGCCATCGCATTGACATTCCCGGTCGGTCGAACATTAAAGCCGATCAATACACAGTTTTCACTGTTGTTCACCAATGCCACGTCATTTTCGGTAATTCCTCCGACGCCGCTGGAGATCACTTCGACTTTGACCTCTTCATTACGCAATTCGGCCAATGACGATCTGATCGCTTCCAAAGAACCGTGTACGTCGGTTTTAAGAACCACTTTAAGCGCTTTCAAGCGCCCTTCTGCGATCAATGAACTCAACTCGTCAAGAGTTGTTTTGGTACTATGTGAAAGCTCACGGTGACGATCATATTCGTATCGTTTTTGTGCCACTTCACGCGCTTCGCGATCACTTTCCATCACCATCATTACTTCACCCGATGGCGGAACTTCGCTTAAGCCGACGACCACCGCAGTCTGGCTTGGCCCGATCTCTTTGAGCTGTGCTTTACGATCGCTGATCAATGCACGGACACGTCCGTATGCACTTCCACATACAATGTTATCCCCGACTCTGAGCGTACCGTTTTGGACAATGACTGTAGCAACCGGTCCACGCCCTTTTTCCAGCGTACTTTCGACCACCACCGCTTTGGCCATCACACTCGGATTCGCTTGAAGTTCCATCACTTCGGCTTGGAGTAAAATCGCTTCGAGCAATTCGTCTATCCCGGTCATTGCCTTAGCCGATACCCCGACGAACTCGATATCCCCGCCCCATTCGGTCGGGTTAAGCCCGATTTCGGCCATTTGCGCTTTAACCATATCCGGATTAGCACCCGGCTTGTCCATCTTGTTGACTGCGACAATCACCGGTACATTCGCCTCTTTGGCATGTTTGACCGCTTCGCGTGTTTGCGGTTTAACCCCATCATCCGCAGCAACGACAATAACGATAATATCGGTCAGCTGTGCACCGCGCGCGCGCATGGCGCTAAACGCTTCATGCCCCGGTGTATCCAAGAACGTAATCAGCTTCCCTTTTTGCTCTACCGAATACGCCCCGATATGCTGGGTGATCCCTCCTGCTTCGCCATGGGCAACTTTGGCATTACGGATGGCATCGAGTAACGACGTTTTACCGTGGTCAACGTGTCCCATGATGGTGATAACCGGAGGACGCTCTTCCATCCCTTCGGCATCAATAATTTGCTCTTCATACGCATTTTCGAGATTAAATGCCTCTTTTGGATCGATCGTAGTGACTTCGACCCCAAACTCGCTCGCCAAAATCTCGATTTCGTCTTTCCCTAAAAAGTCGTTTTTGGTGACCATCATCCCTAAGTTAAAGAGTACTTTGATCACTTCTGAAATGCTTTGACCCACTTTTTCGGCAAATTCATAGACGCGGATGTCTTCTGGAATCTCAACGTGCGTGATGACTTCGTCTTCTTTGGTCTCTTTGGTGTATTTTTTACGTGCTTCACGAGAAACTTGACGGGTTTTGTTTTTGTTGGCACCCTGTTTTTTACCGCTATTGCGTCCGATTGGTTTGGCCGGCTTGGGTTTTTGTTCCTCTTCGGGTTCCAGCTTCATTCCGATCTCTTTGAAATCCATCAAGACGACTTGATCTTGCTCATAGTCCATCGATACATCGGAGATATCACCGCCGAAGATATCCAAGCGCACCCCTTGATCTTTCTTCTGAACCGGTGCTGACGCGTTATGCGCTTTTTTCGCTTTTTTCGCTTCCAACTCACGCTGTGCTTCTTCGCTCAATTTTCCATAGTTTGAAAGCCGCTCATGCGTTTCTTGTCTTGTCGTAGGACGGATTTCCTCTTCTTGCGGTCGTTTTTTCTTAACGATTTTGAGTCCGGACCGCTTCGGCTCTTCTCCGTCCACAGTATCTGCTTGAATTTCGCTCTCGGGTACTTTGTCTAATGAGGCTTTCGTCACAACTTGAATCACCTCTTCTGTAGGGGAGGGTTTAGGAGAAGGGTTCTCTTCTTTCATTGCAGGAGTTGCTGCGGTTGTCTCATGGGCCGCACCGCTCATCATGTAATTCATGATCTGTTCAGCCTCTTCGATCGAAACCGTACTTGATGCGGTTTTTACATTCAATCCCATGGCCGAAGCTTTTTCAACCACCTCTTTGGAATTGACACCAAGCTCCTTGGCAATTTCGTGAACTCTTACTTTATCCATCATTAACGACGATCTCCTTTAACCGATTCATAAGCGTATCCAGCCCGTTGCTCTTACAGTGACGAGCCAATTGGCCCGGGGTTTTTTTGTGTTCGACACATCCCTTACAGAGGTAAAAACTTCGTCCCTCTCCCCGATACCGTGACAGAGAGCCTTCCTGACATTGAAGACGGATGAGCAATGACTGTACGAATCGCTCGCGACAGACCACGCACATGCGTATAGGCTGATTTACATTTATCGCCATTGTACCTAAAAGTTCCTTTAGTTATCGTTCGACGACCAATCCGTTGTTATCAAAGTTTAAAATCTTCACTTCAAAATCACTAAATTCTTGTTTAAATTTATCGGCCAGCGGCTGTGCATCTTCGTCATACACCATATTGAAAAATGTCGATCCGCTCCCCGAAAGGGTACTCATTAGCGCACCCGAATCGTACGCTATTTTTTGAACCGCAAAGAGTTCGGGAAGCATTTTCATCCGAATTTTTTGATGAAACCGATCCTGAGTGGCAAGACGAAGCATCTCCCAGTCTTCATTAAAAAACGCCCCCACCGTCACAGCGGTATGGGAGAGATTAAAAATCGCATTTTCTTTGCTGTAGGATTTAGGCAAGGTGGTACGCGATTTAGCCGTAGAGATCGGTTTATTCGGAATAACCACCACTGCTTTGAGATAATCGGGAAGATGTTTTCGCTGGGAAAAAACTTTTTGTTTCTCGACCATCGCCGTATTGAATCCCCCCATAACCGCAGGCGTAATATTGTCGGGATGCGACTCATAAACCAATGCGTGATTAAGGATACGGCGTTTGGAAACCTTCACCTCGGCCGCTTCGTGAGCACAGCTGATAGCACTGACGATCACCGCCGAAGAGCTTCCCAGTCCTCGTGACATCGGGATTTGGTTGTAAAACGTAAATTTAAAATTTTGACGTTTTTGAGTTAAGCGTCGGTAGTGTTCATTAAAAATACTGACGAAAAGATTGTTCCCTTTAAGACGGGGATTATTTTCCCCTTCCCCTTTGATCGAGACGGTAAAAAAGCGCGATGGAACCAGTTCCACTTGATTACGCAGATCAACCGCAAGTCCTAATGAATCAAAACCGGGTCCAAGATTGGCACTGGTGGCGGGAACGCTTACAAACACATTTTTTCCTTATCCTACCGCATCAATTCCATAATACGGGGCGCTATCGGCATTAAAATTGTTCACACTTAACACGTCGGGAAGTCTATAAGCCCTAATAATCGGCGTTTCCAACGGCTGTAATGAAATCGTATTGCTATTTTTAACAAAATAGAGCTTTCCAACTGCTTTGATGGGGTGATTTTCGTTAAAAGTAAACGCGTCTAACGCGAAAAGAGGGATATTTTTGACAATACTGAGTGTTTTTAAAAAAAGATAGGTAACCTTGATCCCCATAAAACTCCCGGGGCCATTGGCATAAATGAGTCGGTTAAAAGTGTATTTTTCAAGCAACGGTTCAAAGATGGCTGGAAGAAGGTCTGAGCCCATCCCCTCTTGCTCAATTTTCTCAATCAGCTTTCCCTGCGCATCGTATATACCGACTAAGATCGGATTGCCCAGCGCAATTACCAACGCATCATGCATACGCTTTGGCCAGCTCTTTGCTCTCGGCGGTGACCATTTCGACGATCTCATAATTGGCAGGGTCTTTTAAAAGTTCCAGCGTCAATTTATGATTCAGATCATGGCTCCCCGCAAACGCCTCATAATTTCCGATAAAATTCATCCCGATCAATGACATATCCCCGATCGCATCAAGAATTTTATGCCGGACAAATTCATCTCCGAAACGGAGCCCTTCGGGGTTGAGTACCTTCTTGTCATCTAGGACAACCGCATTTTCCAAACTTCCTCCCAAAGCCAAACCAATCGAGCGAAGGTACTGCACTTCATGAACAAATCCGAATGTACGGGCGCGGGCAATCTCATTTTTATAGTTCTCTTTGGTGAATTTGAGCACATAGGTTTGCTGATCAATGACAGGATGGTTAAATTTAATCGTAAAGTCGTAGCTCAGATCATTGGAGGGGACCAGTTTCACATACTTGTCTCCCTCTTGGACGCTCACCTCTTTTTTGATTCGCATAATTTTTTTAGGCTGGTCGAGTTCGACAATCCCCGCCTCATCCAGCAGCATACAAAAACTCAACGAGGAGCCATCCATGACCGGTGCCTCTTCCGCATCGACGACAATACGCAAGTTATCGATTCCATACGCATAAATAGCCGATAGCATATGCTCGATCGTCGATACACTGACACCGTCTTTGCCGATCACCGTTGCCATTTTCGTGTCAATAACGCTTCCCGGGGTCAAAGGGATGGAAACCCCTACATCGCTCCGGAAAAAAACAATCCCGCTATTACTCTCCATCGGCTCGAATCGCAATTTTACCGGAGTCCCCTTATGGAGTCCGATCCCCACCAGTTCGACACTCTTTCCAATCGTTGTCTGCATCGTCATACGCGATCCTTCATCTAGTCACATTCCACTATTATAGCTCTTTTTTATTGCTGGTCGATAATCATCTTCGCCGAGTCAATCACGCTGGTGATATTATCGCTGATCCATTTGGCATCCATCCACTCTTCAGGACGCACCTCAATTCCTTGTACCAAAATTCCGAAATGGAGATGGTCTCCCATCGCATAACCGCTTAATCCAGTTCGTGCGATCTGCTGATTAGCCCCGACACGCTCTTTTTCATGGACATGGACTTCCGAACAGTGTCCATACAGTGTATAGAGACCAAACCCGTGATCAATGATCGGGAGATTCCCATAGATACCGTTTTCACGGGAGAATACCACTTCACCGCCGTTGGTCGTGTGGATCGGTCCCATCTGTACACTGGCCAAATCAAGTCCCATATGATACGCTTGACTGACATTCTCCTGCCCCTGATAGCTGTAAATTCGGTGATCCCCGAAATCGGCAACTTTTTGACCGTTGACCAACGGGTAAAAAGGGATCGGTCTAAAGTCCGTCACCATTTTGTTGGAAGCGACCGCCGAAGTGATTTTATGAATAATTTTTTCATTATCGGCACGTACTTTTTCATTGATAATTCTAAATTGTTCCAGCCGATCATCCACCCCGATCGTCTGAGGGTAAATGTTCGCCAATTCGGCAATTTTACCATCCAAGAACGAATCGCTAAGCTCAATATTCGAGACTTTATACGCATGATCTTTCAAGCGGAGCGGTACAGAGCTTTTAGTCTCGTTACCCGCTTTATCCCGAGCGATGACGGTCGCACTGAAGCTTTCGCTTTGCACCGGCCAAGCCAGCAATGATGCGTAATAACCCGGTTTATAAAACGGCTGAGCCACAAACGTTTTTCCAAAATTGGTTTGAATCTTCAAACTCTCCATGTGCGGATCGCTCGCTTTGAAAATAACGATTGCCGATCCCCCTTTTTGAATCTTATACGAATGCCCCACGATGGAGAGAACCGGACGACGCTGATCGATGACTAACTGCCGCTCTTCGCTTGCCGTATTGCCCATGAACAATCCCCATAGGCTGTTATCGGTCGCTTCGACCTTAAGGGTAATCGCTTCGGCCTCTACCGTCCGTTTTCCCTCAGGAGGACGGATTTCGAATACCTTTGTCCCCGGTTTGCTCACCGTGGTATCTTCAAGTACCGTCCAATCTTCATGCTGAGTGGAAATCACGGCGTTAAACGACTGCAATCCACTCTCATCTTCAACGGTGACCCGAATCGGCTCTTGAAAATTCCAATACCCTTCATGAGAAATGGTCATCTTCGGATCATTGCGTTCGAACATCGGTGAAAATGCCATAAATCCTATCGCACCTAAAGCAACTGCTCCGACAACCCATCCCATGATTCCTGAATCTTGTCCTCGTCTTCTCACATCATTTCCTTTTTCATAATCTTAATAATCTCTTTTGCCGCTTCGTGATCGGTTGCGTCACGCAGCCTGGCACCTGCTCGAATGGTGTGCCCGCCGCCGTTCCAGCGTGAAAGAATTTTTGCCGCATCGACAATACCATCGCTCCGAAGCGAAAGCTTAATCCCTCCGTTCGGATGTTCCAAACTCATCAAGGCAGTTCGGACCGTGCATAAATCCATCGCTTCGTCCAAAATCCCTTTACAATCTTCCACCCCTGCTCCGGTGGCTTCCATCACGCTTTTGGAGATCTCAAAATAAGCCATAGCCCCATCATGAAACAGATCCATACCCCGTAACAACTCTCCGCGTAATCGTGCACTTGACAGGGAGCGTTGACGGTAAAGCTGATCGATACAGGCTCGGTGATCGGCACCCGCTTCCATTAATTTTCCCGCCATTTCATACGTTTTGGCATTCATAGCAGGGTGAGTGAAATTATTCGAATCTTCGAGCAATCCGGCATAAAGGGCGGTGGCCATTTTGGGGTTGATTTTAATATCGTGTGCACGAAAAAAATCATAGACCACTTCGGTCGTACTGATCGCATTCACATCGACCACATTCAGTGTACCGTACATCTCATTGCTTCGGTGATGATCGAAATTGATCAGCGGTAACGTACTCTGAACCCCCAAGCGCTCAAAACCGCCGCAATCAAAACTGATCATCAGATCGGCGATGTCGGGGAATTTGGAGGTCAATTTATCGCACCACGGAAGAAATCGGCAAGAGCGCTCAATCGTCGGACTAACGCAATAAAAGGTCACCTTTTTATTCAAACGAAGCAAATAGGAGTAAAAAGCGCTCGCACTTCCGAGCGAATCGGCATCAGGACTTTGGTGGGCAATGAGAACGATATGCTGAGACGATTCAATGAGTGCTAAAGGCATATACCCCTCTATAAAGCCCGAAATCAGGAAACTATTGAGGGAATTATAGCACGATTCCCCGATGCTTCAGAGTCCGATAATAATATTATGGGGTGAAATAAACGCGTATGCCACTTCTTCGATCCGATAGTTGGATATCGCATCGGCCTCCAAAAAGGCGATAAGCTCATTCCCTCCTTCAAGACGGAAACTCACCTCAGCACGTCCTGGTTCCGATTCGATCGATAGAATACGACCCGGGAGGATATTCGACAGCTCAGTCACCATCGGCTTTTCCAATGAGAGGGCGGTATCTCCCGATTTAATAATGGCATAACAAGGTTCACCCACACGCAGTCCCATACTCTCAACCGACTTGGTCGTAATCGTCGAATAGAGCAGATCGCCCCCCTCCAGTTTTAAGCCCAATGTTGTATTCAGCCCTTGAAACTGCATCGAATCGATGGTCGCATGGAACTGATTACGGGCGCTGGTGGTGAGAAAAGTGCGATTTAGTATGCGTTCAAGCCGCTCGGGATCTCCAGCACTTTGTGAGAATCGATCCAAAAATTGTCGATGGAGTTCTTCCAAACGACGAAATGTCGCTATCAGCTCGTGCGCATACGGGGTTAGTTTGCTCCCACCGCCCCCTTTACCGCCCGTCGTCCGCTCGATAAGCGGCTGATCAGCCAAAGCGTTCATGCCGTTGATCCGTTCCCACGCCGCTTTGTAACTCATTTTCATCTCTTTGGCCGCGGCGTGGATCGATCCGATTCGGTCGATCCGCTCTAACAATTCGACACGTCCCGCCCCTAAAAAATTTTGCTTCTCTTTAGTCAGCCAAAAGCGTCCGTCAATTTCCATGATTTTTCCGTTTTCAGGAATTGTAATCTATTTATTCTGTGGTCGCCTTCAATACTTCTTCAAAATCTTTCTGCGCCTGAATCAAAGCCGCTTTCGCTTCAGGGTCCTCAACACGAGCACTGCTCATCCAGTTATAAACGCCGGGGAATCCCATCACGATCTCATTGGCATCTTTTTTCTTATACACCATCAATGTACATGGAGCAAAGGCAGCCGCTTCAGGGCGAGTTTTGGCAACCGTGTAAATGACTTTGAGTTTACAAATCGAATACGTATCGTAAAAATCAAACGGGCTTGCTGTTTTCTCTTCATTCAGCATGAAATTGTAATCCGTGAAATTCGACATGACAAATCCTGCCGGCTTCAATCCATCTTCGATCATCATCTCCACTTCTTCTTTATCTTTTTTCCACGATTCCGAATCTGAAGGACGAACATATCGACTTAACAAAGCCCCCTCTTTTGGCAATGCCGCTTCGCTCAAACTATGCTTCGCATGAGGAAGCGTTTTCGTTAACGTGGCAAGTACCTCTTTTTCGATCAACGCAAATTCCGGTGCATCAAAACCGGCGATCTTTTTTTGTGCTTCGGCACTCAAAACCGATACATGAAAGTTCTTTTCGCCCTTTCGCTGATAGATTCCCACCCCCATCGGCACAAAGATTCCGGCATCGGGATGCGCTTTGACCAACGATGCCGCATGTTTTTTATGGAACACCGTCAAAAGGTGAAAAATCGAAAAGTCGCTTTGCTGAAACTGTTTCATAAAAGGCTCCGTCATCTCACTGTTGGCCGAAATATAAAAACCGTTCGCTTCCAATGCTTTTTCTATCTCTTTAGCACTTAATTTTCCATCCGAATTAAGGGCACTAAACAGATGCAGATCCCCCGCGCCATACAGCGATACGACGCTTAGCATGACCCATAATAACACAATGATTTTTTTCATTTTAACTCCTGTTGTTGATTTGTGATGCGCTTAGCGTATTGGGATGTACACATACCCTTCACTTTGTTTATCGATCAGTCCAATCGTAGCACTCGCCACAGGCGTGACAAAATCATAAATATTCTCTTGTGAAAGTTTTAGATGGTTCATCCCTACTTGACAGATATAAAATTTGACCTGGTAATGGTCGGCTAAACTTCTCAGTCTTTTTTCGAATGATTCCTGCGTCGGGAATAATTCTCGCTCATTTTTGTACGGTGACATTAAAAGGTTTTTGACAAAAAACTTATACGCGTTTCCATGTATCACGACGGCAACGTCTAACTCTTGCATCGTATTTCCATAATAATCTTTATGTCTGACAATCCCGCTAAGAACTTTTTGTTCAAATACTTTTTGATCTCCCGTTGTCAAATCAAAAACAACTTTTTTGACTTCCGCCTGCGCGTTTAGTGAGATCAATACACTCAAAAGCAATAACCATATTTTCATACTATTTCCTAAGGCCTGATAAATGTCCAGCCGGACTTCACACGCTCGACGATTTCGACAACACCCGCCGTCACGATTTCACTTCCCTCGATCAATTCGGATGGGGCAATTTTTTTTGTCTCCATCGTATTCTTGCAGGCAACGAATCTGACGTTATACTGCATGAGCGCCCTGACACGTACCGCCGTCTCCGGTTCACTTTTTAACAATGCCCGTATTCCATGATAATACGCAACAATCTCCATGTCCACGTTTTCAGGCCCGTAAAACTTCAGCACATTATTCGCTGCGCTCAACGCATGGTTAACGGCTTCGGGCTCAGCACTGGTTATGCTAAAAATGATCTGTCGAGGATTATCGATAGAGGGGACAGGATCGGCAAATTGAGTCTCCGCATGAACAAAGCCGATAACAATCGATAAGAGTACAACAAGCTTTTTCACGGTTCCCATTCCAAAATACGGTATGACGCTTCAACATTACTGCGGTGCAATGTATCGTACATCCGTAGGGATTTATAGGATGGCATTTCGACACTATTCACCGCTTCATCTATTCCGATTCCCGCTTCGATCGCTTTTCGGATTTCGCTTCGCATTTGTGTGAGATACCTATACGTCATATCCATCGCATGCGTATCGGTTTTATAACCATGCCCCCCAATAATCGTGGTGGCACCTATTTCTCGCAGCGATTCCAAAGAAGCAATCCACCCATTAATATCCCCGCCGATCAAAGAAGGGATACGATCATTAAAAACCAAATCCCCCGCAAACAACGTTTTGGATTTGGGCAGATAGACCACCATGTCTTTTTGCGTATGCGATTTTTGTTTCATCAGACGCAGTTCAATGTGTTGATCGCCGATGCGCAACGTCTCATCCGCATCAATCATCTTATTTGGAAGGGTTGGCACTGTCCCGACATACGCTTCTGTAGAGATATGGGTTTGGATTCGGGAGGGAGAATCAATGACAGCGTTATTAACGAAATCAACCGAACCCAAAACCATAACTCCTTTTTGGCGAAAAAAACCGTTACCCAGCCAATGATCGTCATGGACATGCGTATTGATTACCAACTCTACCGGAAGTGGCTTGATTTTTTGCATTGCGTTGTATGCCGACTCGGCATACGCATACGAAGAGCCGCTGTCGATAACAACGTAGCTCTTTTTAGTATCGATATAACAGGAGTTGAGCATATTGCCGTTGTTGCTTTTATTCATAATCTCCGGTTCCCCGAAAAAACAGGTCACATCGGGAGTAATACGCTTGGGCGTGAGAGCAAACTCATACGCTTCAAGCATAGAAAAAGCAATGACTAACGGCAATAACCAACGCATACTTTACCCTTTAGAACAGATAGTTGATTTCGAAGCGGTATTCATCATATGAAACATGATCCGCATGGATATCGCCTTTTGGATTTTCCGCATTGATAATCCCTACACGAAACTTAAACTCAGTATTTGGAAGTTCTTTAAACGTTTTCGTCGCATCGAAGGTAATAACATTACGATCTGACCATGTTGTAGCACCTGTTCTGGCTTTTTCGTCATCAAAATCAATAGTTTGATACGCCAAAACCGTATCAAGCCCTTCTACGAGTCCCGCTTTTCCGAAGTTATAGCCCATTTTTGCCATATAGCTTTCAGTATTAGCGATCCAGTCTAGCTGAGCCATTAAACGGGTATATCCCCATGTCGGAAAATAACGCCATGCCGCTACAATATCCGCATCATCGGAGGTTTTCGACCAACCGACTGCTGCATTAAACGGACCGTTTTCAGCTACTAAACGGGCCATTAAAATACTTCCGTCAAGGTTTGTAGGATCCTTATACGTTGCTCTAGCCGCTGCACTACCACCATTCGTATTTGTGGCTGCTTTACCACTGATCGCAGCTCCTCCGATCGCTCCCGCGCCATCATCCATTTGTCTGAAATAACGAACACCCGGAGTCACATTCCATTCACCGCCAAGGGCAATTTTGTAGTTGGCTTCTAAAATAGCATCTTTCAAATACCCATCGATCTCATAATACCCTGCATTGAGTTTCAAATTAGGAATGGATGAATTTTCAGCCATTACATACATCATTCCCGGTGTTAAATCTTCTCCGGCTCTCACGATATTGGCAACTTTCAACCCCTGATGACGTCCATAGTCATCGTTATATTGCAATGCCGTCGTATCATTATCTCCCACAGCGATAATACTATGAAACTTATCATGATCCCGTAGCTTTTGTCGTGTCAAATACCCTAATTCGAGTTTGGTTTGCGGTAAATCTTTATTTTTAAGGGTAACACCTTCAAACGTTTGAGGGATCATTTTAGTATCATTGGTCGAAGCCAGCTGAGTTTCAATTTTCTGACGACCTACCGCAACTTGGGTATTGCCGATTTTATATTCAAGAGTCGCTTCAGCCAATACATTCATCTCACTTTGGGATGCATCCGCTTCGGTTTTAAAGGTATCTTTACCCGCTTTAACTCCCGTTTTAGTTGCTGTGAGTTTTTCTTCATTCGTCAGAGGAAAAGTAGCATAAAATCCAAGCGTTGAGCTAAAGCCTTTGTAATTAGCCGTTTTATACACCAAACTACCCCCTAGACCCCACGCTGTATTATCCATCGTAGCACCGGCAGCTTCTTGCTCCCAATCCCATAAAAATGAATTGGAACGAAGGCGTCCGTACACATCCCCTTTGGTGAACATTTCATTTAATGATTCAGCACTTCCCGGTAGTTTGGTATATTCTACATCATAGTTGGCTTTAAGGATACGGTCTTCCGTTTTAAGCGCGTGCGCCGACGTTGCAAATACACATGCAGCCGCAGCTGCCATACTAAGATTCATTAACTTCATTCGAACTCCTTTTTTTAATGTAACACTGTTTAGCAGCGTTTTGAGCCCTTGCGAGGGCACCCACAATCGTAATCTAGAATGTTAACATTACTGTTACCGCTTATATCGACTTTTTTCTGCCGGCGTATATAGCTTGCGGCTACATCATAGACCGGTCGAGTCAACTGCGCATTCAGATTGGAACCTGCATTTTGCAAATTTCCGCCCCATGAAGAGACTTTATAGACTCGATTATCATCCAAAGGTTTCCCTTTCACCATAATGTTCGAAAGACGTTTTCCACTTGCGGCACCGATCTTAATGTCATACGTCACACCCCCAAGACGACTCATATCTCCCCCTTGTTGGTATAGCGGATTGGCGTTAAAGACATTGTCCGCGATATCTTCGAGAACAGTGCGAATATGCTTGCCTCCCATTTCAAAGGTATAAACGTTCGGATACGTGATCGCTGTCATCTTATACACATCGTCCATCGTGATGGTTTCGCCCCCAAGTACCGTCGTTCCCCAACGGTATCCCGGCGTAAACGAAATATCCGAATCCATCGCATCCATGATCGAATCGTTGATCAATTCATCAAACGGTGAATGAAACGTATCACGTTTGTACAAGATGTTTTTTGTCACACCCAATACTTCACCGAATTCTTTGTCGTAGGGAGCGTACAACTTATTCACCAGCTCCACCCCTTCCGGATCCGCCGGAATAAGGTTCGCCGCGACCGGGATCAGTTTATACTCGTACCCTTTGACTTTATGGTTTTGGATATCGATGTCAAGACGTCCGACATATTTTCCGTGACTTCCCGCGATAATAATGACCGTACCGTTAATCACGGTCGGCTGTGGTGATGGGTCATGCGTATGACCGCTTAGAATGAAATCGATCCCTTTGACCTGACGCGCAACCTCTTGATCCACGCTAAACCCGTCATGCGACAAGAGTACTACACAGTCCACTCTCTCTTCTTTGCGAAGTTTGTCCACATACGATTGAAGCGTATCCAGACGGAGTCCAAAACTCCACCCTTGGGTAAACTCTTTCGGATTAGCGGTCGAAGTAAACGGAAACGATTGACCGATGATACCGATTTTAGCACCGCCGCGTTCTTCGATCGTGTACGGCGGGAAAATAAGCTCCTCATAATCATCGGCAAATGAATCATCTCCGATAATGTTTTGAGAAATAAATTTTCCTTTGAGCATGTCAATCAGCTCTTTGACCCGTTTTTTACCGTAGGTAAACTCCCAGTGACCGACCATCACATCGACACCCAGATAGTTTTGCGCCTGTACGATCGCTTCCCCCTGAGTTTTGAGCGCCACCCCGGTACCTTGCCATGTATCTCCCGAGTCCAAAAGTAAAACATTGTCGGAACCGCGCTCTTTTTTCACATGATTGATGAGGGTTTTCATATGAGCGATCCCCCCCATCTTTCCGAATTTATGCGCAAGGGTGTCGAAGTTCATAAAGGTGTCGAAATAAGCATCAAGGGTTTTCCCCTTCATCCCGTAATGTTTCAAAAACGATTCACCGCATAAAAAACCCGGAGTTCCTGTCAAATTAGGAGCCGAGATAAGGGTCGAGGGCTCGCGCCAGTATAAAGGTTTAATATGCGCATGCATATCACAAATATGCAATAACGTCACATTCCCTCGTGCTTTAAAACTATAAATGTCCTGCAAAGCCACTTGATCCAAGCGTTTAGGGGTCGATGCCGCGGCACCCAAGACAGGTAATCCGATCCCTAAAGCGGCGGCAATGTGAAAAAAATCTCGTCGTGATACGTCCATCTTCTCTCCCCCTAACGCTTCAATCCAGGAATCTGGATACCGTTGCCTTTGGACTTATTCGTCACATAAACTTCCAAAGCCACCATCTCTTTTGAACCCAGCGGCAATTCAGCCAAAAGGGCATTTTTCATACATTGCTGCATCCGTTTATCCAATGTCACCGTAGCACTTTGTGTCATACGATACGCCGGCCACGTTCCTGCAGATGCGGTATCTTTAGCCCCGAGATCCGGAAGAGCCTGCATGCGTAGTCGTGTCCCGACGATATCGGGGCTGTGACAGCTGTTGCAGGATAGACCGCGTCCACCGCGTCGCTCTTCAAAGACATGCTGTCCAAGCTTCACCATCTCTTCCATCTGCTTGTTCGCTTTCACATCGATATTGGTTTTTTGGCCGTTCGCCAATGATTTGACGTATCCGCTCATTTTCACCATCTCATCGCTTTCCAGTTTCGGTACGGCTTGATTACGATCGGCCATTGCCATTTGAAGCGATTGTGAAATCGTTACCACTTTACCCGCGGGCTTGATCAGGCGGGGAAAGCCTGCGATAAACTTCGGAAGCTCTTTTTCTTTGACACCCAGAAGTTTTGCATAAGACGCGGCACCGATATAGCGATTAAACAGCTCTTCACCCTCTGCCAAATCCATCGTTGCCGGATTGTTTTCCAGCATTTCGGCGTACATCGCCTTATCCGACTCACTCATGCTCATTTGATCTTCAGCATTCAAGATACCGCAAAGCACGACAGAAATGAATGCGGCACACACAGACAAATTACGCATGGTTTATCCTTTTGGAGTAATGGCTGTAGTACTTTCGACACTTTGGCCTTTGTTATCTTTCGCGATCACCTTCAATGTTCCCGCACCGGTCACTTTGTAACTGATAGAAAGTACCGGATTCACCGAAAGAGATTCCCACGTTATCATTTTGGTCAAAAGTTTATCATTGAAGAAAAAATTCACTTCATTGATATAATGCGCCGGAATAAGCGCACCGCTGTCTTTATCCTTACGCATACCCGATTCCATAGGATGAATTGCCATAAAGTCGATTTTAACGACGTCGCCTGCTTTGTAGTCTTTCGGTTTGATTTTAATCAGTGTTTTCATTTCTGCCATAGTAAATCCTTTTTTATGTTTCTTAGTTTTTGAATATGCGATCAACCGCATCCGCCGATGGTTACTTTGACATTTTGCTTAGCGCTGAGAAACGTGCCGTCACTCATTTCAGCGATTGCCAATACATCCTGTGTGCTGCCCAGTTTAATCCGTGTTCCAAACGAAGCTTCACCGTTAGCAGGAGTCAAGTACACGTTTGCACATCGTGCATTATTGTTTTTCGTCCCCAAGATATGGATTGCTTTGACATACTGTTTATCCGTCATCGGACTTTCAACCGTTACTTTTACCGGCACGACCGCACCGTTTTCAGCGATTTCAGGAGCCGACAATGCCACTTTCGAAGAAGGCGTTAACGCTTTTCCCCCCGTAATCGCGGCGATAGCCGCATCCACATGCAATTCATTCGGGCCGACAACTTTTTTAGCTTCTTCAGCAGCATTGGCAATCGTTGGAATCAACGCAGCACATGCCGCCGCCGTTCCGAATCCTTTTAAAAATGATCTACGTTCCATTCTTTCTTCCTTTGATTAATATTATTTTTGTGCCGCGACATACGATGCGAGATCGCACACTTCGCGTTCGCTAAAGAGGCCATTGGCCAAATTAACCGTCATATGCGTTTTTGGATTGTCCACACGCGGATCAGCGATTTGCTGATAAATAAACTGCCCGTTTCTTACTCCACTATCCATATAAAGAGCTTTATAGTTGGTTAGATCAGGTCCGATATTGCCATATCCTTTTGCCCCTTCGATATTGTGACACGCAACACAGTTACCGTATTGTTTCTCTTTTCCGTTCGGCAAAAGTTTTGCTAACCCTTCCGGTGCAGGTTCTTTCGCATCTTTTCCATTGAGGTTATGAAAGATATACTTTCCGCGTGCAATCGCTAAAGGATTATCCGTAATACACCCCTCCGGCATCACATACCGTTTCGGTGCGGGGAGTGCATCTTTTAATAAAATCGCCTTCGCATCGGGAGTCTCTATGACTGATGACAGATCAGCCGCTCCCAATAATGTCGCGATCCCAAGCATGATCACCGTACGCATTGGCTCTCCTTGATTTAATTTTCAAGGAGTATTGTAAAAAAGTAGTGTAAAAATTATGTAAAAAAAAAATTATTTGGAAATCTGATAAATAGGGGGGTAGAAAATGTATCGAAACGTACTGCCTATCGCCTCTTTGGACTCAATCTCCAACCCGATTTTAGCCTTATCGATAATCGACTTGACAATGTTGAGCCCGATGCCAAATCCCCCTTTCTCATCGTTTTCCCGATAGTAGCGTTCAAAAATCTGCCCGATATCTTTGATACCGACTCCGTAATCTTTAAACGTCATAACACATGTTCCCTCATTGTTTTCCAACAAGATGTCGATTATCCCCTCTTCATGCGAATATTTAATCGCGTTCGATAAATTATTATCAATAATTCGTTGCAGTTGTGTCGGATTAAAGAAGAGTCTAACCCCCTCAGCGATATTCGGACGTATCACAATGTTACGGAGTGCGGCTACTTCGTGAAAATAGTCGATCCGCTCTTGCAAAAAATGGCTTAGATCAATCGACTGATATTCAAACGAGAGACGATCATTTTTAATCAGATAATCCATGTCGTTGTACAAGGTAGCTAATGTTTTGGTGGCCGCTTTGATTCTTTGCAAATATTTATTGCTTGGATTGGCTCGATTAAAAAGATCGATATTGACGTTAATAATCGAAAGCGGTGTATTAATCTCATGCATCGAATCCTTGATAAATCGATCCAAACGCTGATTGATACGGTGAAACGGCTGGGCAAAACGGTTGAGGAAAAAAAGAGAGAGTAAAAAGACCAGAATCGAAATAACCGATAAAATGATCACCACATCACGATATATGTTGACATACGAGAGTTCTCCCCCGACAATCAGATAATCAGCATCAAAATAGCGCCCCTGCGGGAGAGCAACCACCAAATAGCCATACTGGTCTTGAACATAATACCCCGGTTCTTGGATCTGCAAATCATTTTTGATCAGGGTAAAAATCGGAGTAAAATGCTCATCATACAATCCCGACTGAAACGTTCGAAATCGGGGATACTCAAAAGCTTTATCCTCTTTGTCGTCAAACTCTTCCATCGCCCGTATAATAAGATACGATTGGCTTTTGAGTTTAAACTCGTGTTGAATCTCCTCGACCGCTTTCATATAACTGACATAGACGTATATGGGAACAAGCAAAAGAGCCGCGACCAACATTGTATATAAAAAAGCATTGGTCAGCGCATAGCGGTTATTGTTCAATGATATATCCCAATCCGCGGCGATTTTGAATAATATCAGTAGGTATTTTTTTACGTAAATTATTGATCTGAACTCGGATATTGGCCGGATCGACGTATTCGCCCCATATTTCATCTTGAAACGTATCCACCGATACGATCTGATTCTTATGCTTGACCAGAACCCCAAAAATTTCTTTTTCGGTTTTGCTCAAACTGATATCCTGTCCATGATGGGTCAAGGTGAATTTTTCGGTGTCATACACAAGTCCCTCTCCAAAATCGAGAAAGTTTGCTCCGTCATGATAATGATCTTTTAACGCATGCATGATCCGTAGTTGAAGTTCTGTGAGATCAAAAGGTTTCCGTATGTAATCACAACATCCCGATTGATACCCCTCTTGCAAATCGGCGACATCCACCATCGACGTCAAAAATATAGCCGGCGTTTTGTTCCCCTCTTTCCGCAACGTCTTAAGCAGTTCAAAACCATTCATCTCGGGAACATTCACATCCAGCAGATACAAATCAAACACCGTCTCATGAATCGCGTCAAAGGCACTGACTCCCTTCGAAAACCCATGCACCTCAAATCCGATATCTTCTAAAAATTCGGTAATGCTGACGCGAAGCATATACTCATCTTCTAATAAAAGTACTTTCATCGAATTTCCCCTCTTACCTCTTTTGCAACCTTGTAATCGAGCAAAATCCCGATCAACTCCTCTTTGGAATAGGTGTTAAACCGCTCCCGCGCCTCTTCTAGAAATAACTCGCGATCCTCAGGAGGAACACTCTCTTTCATATACAACAGTTCTTTGTCATAAATGCTTTGAAAGGTTGCATTTTCAAAAGACTCTTTGGCCATCATATCATACAGTTGCTCACGGCTTAAATGGATTAAAAACGAGATATCATTCTCATTCGACTGTGCATAGTCATTCACCTGTTTGGCACTCAAAACAAAGACAAAGGCTCCGATACTCTCCCCGCTGCCGTTTTTCATCGGTTCATAAAAAAGATACTTCCCTTTTTTGAATAAGATCCGAGCATCCCTAAAGGTTTTAAAATTAATACTGTTGAGGAGCTTCAAATCGCTTTGCGTGTATTTGGTATTGGCAAGGATATACTCTTTGCCGATCGGAGGATTGTCCTGCATAAAGACCGCAGTTTCATAAAATCGCTCATCCATAAGGATGTACAGATCAACGCCCAAACGCTCAAAATACGCTTTCGTTGATTCAAAAAATGAGACTACCTCGACAAATCCAAGCATCGTTTGATTCCTGTAAATCGGAACCGTCGCTTTGATCCCTACCTTTCTTCCCACTTCGATCGCTGATCTTGGCTTTTTATGATTTTGAAAATAGAGTAAATCGGGGCGATGAAAGTCTAGCGGCATCCCGGCATAAGAGTTATCCCAGCTACGGGCAAAAATAATGTAATCAGAGGTAATAATCTGAGAACGTATCAAGGCATTGGTATTGACCTGAATCGATTCCATCCCTTGCGAAAGAATTTCAAATCCTCTGTCTTCGTCCTCTTGTTCCAACGCATCGGCCAGTTCTCCATTTTGGGCAAGGATGAGAGCGTAACGCAATGCGGAAGCCCGTTCTTCATCGAGTTGATTGTTCAAGGAGATGGAGAGCTGATCGCTCAAACGCTCAAGTGTTTGAGTGTTTACGGCTACATTTAAACGCCAAAAGACGATCCCTAAAGCAATTAAAACGATTAAAAAGAAAATAGCTATATTTCTTTTATTTTCCAACATATCCAAAAAACGCTGCATTCTCATCACCCTTTACGCTTTTTGCCCATCTTGTACACATACGCCAACACTTCCGCAACCGCAGCAAAAAGCAGATCAGGGATCGGATGGTCGAGTTCGACCTCAGCATACAGCGATCGGGCCAACGGCGGATTTTGCACGATATGAACCCCGTTTTCCCGCGCCACTTTTTTGATTTGGATCGCGATATTATCGACCCCTTTGGCGACGACCACCGGCGCATGGTGTTTCGTCTCATCATAGACGATTGCGACGGCGTAGTGGGTCGGATTGGTAATGACTACATCCGCGTGAGGAACCGCCGACATCATCCGTTTTCGTGCCGCCTGCATTTGGATCTGACGGATCTTCGCCTTGATATGCGGATCCCCTTCCATATTCTTCATTTCGTCTTTGATCTCTTGGAGTGACATCTTAAGCTTGTCAAAATAGTATTTACGGGTAATAAACAGATCCACCATCGCGAATAAAAACAAAATCACCAGCATCACCGAGGCCAAAATGATCGCTTTGCTTCCAAACCATGACATCTGATCCCATAATCCAAAGAGCGCCACCGTAGGAAGTTCTTGGATAAAATACCAAAAGAAGAGAAACCCCACCCCCAAAGCCACCAGCGATTTAAAGGTGATTTTAATCGATTCAAGCACTTTTTGAAGACTCAGCATATTTTTCAATCCGCTGATTGGATCAAGCTTCGAAAAATTGGGAGCCAACGGTTTTGTCGTGAAATTAAACCCGATTTGAGCCACCGTTCCGGCCACTCCCGCTACCGCGATCACAATGCTGATGGGGATCGCCATAATAAAAAACTCTTTCACCGTCGTCAAAGCGATGTCGATCAAGGTATCCCGTTCCAGCGGCTGGCTCATAATCGTAAAATAGTACCGAGTCAGTTGCAGCATATGATCCGCGATAAAACTAAACATCATCGCCAGTGCCAAAATCGCGACGATTAAAACAGCAACCCCTGCGACGTCCTGACTTTTGGGGACATTCCCTTCCGCTCGAGCATCCTCGAGCTTCTTGGCGGTGGGTTCTTCGGTCTTTTCTTGATCGTCAGCCATTAATTAACGATCCTAGTCCATTTTCATGGACAAATCAATCCAATTTGCCTGATGGATCATCGCCCCCGAACTAATCGCATCCACTCCGGTCGCGGCATAACTTTCGATCGTTTCCAACGAGATATTTCCGCTCGCTTCGAGCAATACATCACTGTGGTGTTTCCACTTATATTCCACCACTTCCCGCAGTTGTTCGGGACTCATGTTATCACACATCACGATATCCGCCCCCACACGCATCGCATGCGCGGCCGATTCAAAATCTTCCGCTTCGATTTCAATTTTAGAGGTAAAGGGGATCTTACGACGCGCTTCTTCCATATACGCTTCGAGATTTTCGATCGTTTTGAGATGGGTATCTTTGAGCATCAGCGCATCATCGAGTCCCATCCGATGATTCGTCGCACCGCCGATACGGGTCGCATATTTCTCAAACGTGCGGAGCAATGGTCGTGTTTTTCGCGTATCGAGCAGTCGCGTTCCATACGGCGCGATGATTTCGACGTATTTGCGCGTCAAAGTCGCGATGGAACTGGCATGCAATAACATATTCAATAAGGTGCGCTCGATCCGTAGAAGCGTATGCGAATCGCCCTGAAGCTCCATCAGCACTTCCCCTTTGACAAACGCCTCGCCATCGTGTTTATGCCATGTGATCGTAAAATGTTGAATACGTGCCAACACACTCAGATACTCTTCTCCGGCCAATACCCCATCGCTTTTGGCAATGATTTTCGCAGAAGAGGGAACCGATTCGGACACTCGCGCATACAGATCGCCACGTCCGATATCTTCATCTAATACATCACGGATAAACTGTTCGATCATATGGTTGCCTTTTTTATCGTTTTCTTCATAGTAACAATTTATTAATTGAAAGGATTGATGATTTTCAAGCTTCCATCTATCAGCATCTCATGCTGCATATCTTCGCTATAAACAATAGTACAGTTGTTTTCTAATGCTGTAGCTACGATTAGGGCATCGTAGTATTGAAACTGGTATCTATCTTTGAGTTTTAGCGCTTTTATTTGAGTAGTAAGATCAAAATCAACAATTTGTAAGACATTATCAACTTCGAGTAAAACATTTTCTACTTGGTCTGAAGCCAACTTGAATTTTTTCAGAAGAATATTGCTTAATTCATTGATAACTTGTTTTGAAATAATCACACTATTGTCGAAACTATCAATCAATTCCAATGCTATGGATTGTTTTTTTGGTTCATCTTCCGAATACGCATAAATCAAGATATTGGTATCCAAAAAAGCCTTATCGAGCATTTGCCTCTTCTCTATCAAACTGATAGCCCTTTGTTTTAATCGAAATAGAGTTGAGCTTTTTAGGCTTTGATTCAGTAGTGCTTTCTACGGTCAATTTCACATCATTCTTTGGCAGGTTATTCAAAAAAAACATCACTTTATCAAAAACGGAGTCATTGACTTCTAGTTTGAGTGTATGCATCTGATCCCTCCTATTTTCTAAGTCAGTAAATTATATCCCAAAAGTCATAAAGAGATTCACAATGTACAAATGGTTTATCATAAATAGTCAAAAGAAAAATTCAATAAATAAATACTATTTTGTATCATTAGATGTATTAGTTTCTGACAATGAAAAAATGCCAATATCGGGTAATAAATGGTTAATTACGCCATGGGAATAAAACTGATTAGACTTTCCAGTATTATTAATAAATTGAGCAATATGACTAACTACTAAATGCCCTTCTTCATCAATGATTTCCGAAATATATGGACGCAATTCAAAAGGGTCATTAAATGCCAAAGGACAACTAAATCGAAGCGTTTTGTTCTCAAATATATGCTCTAATATATCAATTTTCTTTTCTTGGGCATCGAACGAATAAGCAGGTAGGTATTTATAAAGACTCATTCATTCGCCCCTAATATTTTATAAATTATTGCATCAAACTTACAATGCCAAAACGTATTCAAAGATTTTAAATACCACTTTTTTAACGATTCTCATCAACTATAATGAAACCTCGCCGAGATAATCCTAATCGTACCCTCTTCCACTTCATAAATCAGTCGATGTTCGCTGTCGATCCGTCGTGACCAACATCCGGAAAGTTCAAATCTAAGGGGTTCAGGTTTACCGATCCCCTCAAAGGGTGTACACTGAATCGATTTTATCAGTTCATTGATTTTTTTGACCATTTTTCTATCGGTCGTTTGCCAATAAAGATAATCATCCCACGACTCATCCGTCCATTGCAGATTCATCGATCATATCCTTTGCAAACGTTTTGCCGCTTCGTGCTTTGGAGAGCGAGGTTAAAAGGCGTTCACGGTTAACACTGTTCGAGAGAAGATACTGGCTCTCTTTCATCGAGTTGTATTCGCTAAAGGGTATCACAACGACGTTTTCACCGCCTTTACGATGAATAATCACTTCTTCATTATCCATATAGACACTGTCAAAAATGGATTTGAGATTGTTGCGTGCGGTGGAATAATTCACGACTTGCATGACATCTCCTTGTACAAGATTTTGTTTATAATATTGTACAATTTTTACATAACAAATACAATTAATGAAGCGCTTATAACGCCATCATCCTCTCTAATGCTACTTTTGCCCAGTAGGCGGTATCTTCATCCACTTCGATTTCATTGATCGGGGCACCATCCTCGATCGCTTTAAGGGTCAGATACAGATCTTCGAGTGTTGTTTCATTCATTGTTGGACATTCCGGTTTTGTCGATGAGAGGATGTAGGTGTTTTTCGGGCGAAGGCGGTTAACCATATTGAACTCGGTTCCGACGGCCACCTTTTGATCTTCAGGCAATTCGGTAATGTATTTGATCAGTTGAGACGTCGAACCGACGAAATCAGCTTTCTCGCAGATGGCCGGATCACACTCCGGATGAACGGCGATCAAGATCCCCGGATATTTGTTACGGTAAAACTCGATATCTTCCACACTAAAAAGCTGATGAACCGAACAAAATCCGTCATAACAGATGATATCTGCCTCTTTCGGGTCGCTTCCGTCTCCGATGACGCATGATTTAAGCCCCATCTGACGCGCAATATTCTGTCCCAAACAGCGGTCGGGAACAAAGAGAATCTTTTTCCCTTCGTTCAAGGCATTCGTGATAATCGTTTTGGCATTTGAACTGGTACAAACCATTCCCCCCATTTTCCCCACACGGGCTTTGACCGCCGCATCCGAATTGATGTAGGTGATCGGCAAGATATCGTCGGCTTTGATCCCAGCTTTTTCAAGTTTGGCAATCGACTCGTCATAATAGAGCCCATCGATCATCTTTGCCATTGCACAGCAGGCGATTTTCGGCATGACGACCCGTTTGTGCGGACTGAGGATTTTGACGCTTTGTCCCATAAATCCGACACCGCAAAAGACGACAAACTCTTTATCATCGGCCATCGTCCGTTTGGCCAATTCGAGTGAGTCGCCGGTAATATCACCCATTTCGAATACTTCGTCGCGTTGATAAAAGTGGGCGACGACCGTGACACTGAGCCGTTTTTTCAAATCAATAATTTTTTGTTTCAATTCTTCTGGTGTATAAGTCAAAATAGTTCCTTGAAGCTCATTAGGATTGTATTATATCTTTTGAAATATAATAGCATCCAAAATTTATTTATAAAGAGCAGCATATCATGGAATTTTTATTTAACCCAAACGTCCAGTTTTATCTCGTCGCTTATCTACTGGGCGGAATCCCTTTCGGACTGATTTTGGCCAAAGTATTCGCCGGAGTAAACATCAAAGAAGCCGGTTCTATGAGTATCGGAGCCACCAACGTTTTACGCGTCGTCAAAGAGAGCAATCCCTCCCTCGCCAAAAAACTGGGAGCCGCCACGCTTGCACTCGATGCGATCAAAGGGATTGTCGTCGTTGTCGCAGCAAAAATGGTAGGAGTTGATGAGAGTGTCATATGGATGGTCGCCGTCCTTGCCGTCATCGGGCACTGTTTCAGTCCGTACATGTGGTTTGAAGGGGGCAAAGGGGTCGCTACGGGTATGGGGGTCATGGCAATCATGCTTCCAATCCCGACGGTGATCGCATTAGTCGTCTGGGGAATCGCGGCAAAAACCATCCGTATCTCCTCGCTCTCTTCGATGCTGGGGCTTCTAGCACTGATCATCGCTTCGTTTGTCCTTTACCCCCAAATGACCCATGCACCGGTGCTATTTATCGCCTTTATCCTCTTTTATAAACACATTCCCAATTTCGTCCGCCTCATCAAAGGGGAAGAGAAACGGGTCGCATGAAAATCCTCATCGAGAATCTCACCTTTGAAACCATCATCGGGATTCTCGAACACGAGCGGCATCTCCCTCAGCGCGTAGAGATCGACTGTATCATCGACTACCCTTACCAACCCAATGTCTTTGTCAATTATGCCGATGTCGCTTTTCTCATCGAAACGACCATAAAAAATCAACAATTCGAACTGATTGAAACGGCATTGGAAACCCTTGCTTCGCTTTTGAAAGAGCGTTTTTCAACGATCCATACCCTATCTCTTACGATCCGCAAACCCGATATTCTCCCAAATTGCACGGTCGGTGTTCAAAATCATTTCATTTTTTAAAAAAAATTGAAAAAAAGTTTAAAATTTTCTAAAACTGTGGTATCATTTCAGCAAAATTTCGCTCCGAGGAACGTAAATGCGCATTCTGATTATAGAAGATGAAGTAACCTTAAATAAAACCTTGGCTGAAGGGCTTAAAGAGTTCGGTTATCAAAGCGATGTCGTAGAGACACTAAAAGACGGTGAGTATTATCTCGATATCCGTAACTATGACCTGATTTTGATGGACTGGATGCTCCCTGATGGCAACAGCGTCGATATCATCCCGAACATTAAAACCAATACCCCAAAAACCGTTGTCGTTGTCCTCTCTGCCCGTGATGACAATGCCAGTGAAATCGAAGCATTGCGCGCTGGAGCGGACGATTATATCCGCAAACCGTTCGACTTTGATGTATTGGTCGCACGTATCGAAGCACGTTTACGTTTTGGCGGAAGCAATATTATCGAAATCGATGATTTAACCATCAATCCGGAAGAAGAAAAAATCATCTACAAAGAAAAAGAGATTGAGCTCAAGGGAAAACCGTTCGAAGTTCTTACCCACTTGGCACGCCATCGTGACCAAATCGTCTCAAAAGAGCAACTTCTTGACGCGATCTGGGAAGAGCCGGAACTCGTCACGCCAAACGTGATCGAGGTTGCGATCAATCAAATCCGCCAAAAAATGGATAAACCGCTCGGTATCACAACGATTGAAACCGTACGCCGCCGGGGATATCGCTTCTGCTTCCCAAAAGAAGTTTAATCCTTTCCAAGTCCCTTGCGGACTGTACATCTTAGCGTCTATACCCTCTCCCGCTGATTTCACCCAGAATATTTTTTGAGCTTGATTATTTACTTTAGTGTATAATTGTCCCTAATTAACAAGAGGAACCATGATGTTTTCGAAACGCAGTATCCGCAGACGTTTTCTCTTTCAGCTGATCGTTGCATCCGCCGCACTGATTTTTTTCTTCTCATCCTTTCTTTATTTCTATATCCAGCAATCCATCTTGGATGAAAAACAGTCCGAAATGGTCTCCTACGCCCAATCCATACGGGATCTAAAAGCACTTCGAGACGTCCAAAACGATGCCTCTTCCCTAAACAGTGTTCAACTCGTGATGATCGATAAAAACGGTGAATACCTCACCTTCTATGAAACCAGTCATCCCAACGGAAACACCACCTTAACCCTTATTTACCCTTTTAATTTTCAACAATCGAGTTATCTCAAAATTACCAAAGATTTTACCTCCACGAAAAATCTCCTCAAAAAGATTTTACGCTCCATTATCATCATCAACGCCATCGGGTTCATCGTCATTATCCTCTATGCCATCGCGTTTTCAAAAATGCTGATTTCACCCGTTAGCGCACTTACCCGACGTTTGGCCAATATGAATGAACATCTGATTCGTCCGATACGGGTAGAACAGCTTCCCGAAGAATTTGAAGCGCTAGGGGAAACCCTCAACAGGCTTATGGGGCGAATACAAAATTTTGTCAAATACCAAAAAGAACTCTTCATCGGTACGGCGCATGAGCTCAAAACCCCTCTGGCAGTAATCAAACTCAAAAATCAAGTTACCCTCATCAAAACTCGTACCAGCGAGGAATACATCGAAGCGCTTCGCATCACGAACCAGAGCGTCGATGAGATGAACAAAATCGTCTCCGATATTCTGAATATCGGACGCCAAGAGGGGGCACAGCTGGAAATGCCGGTAGAAGCCGATATTATCCAAATTCTCCGAAAATGGGAAGGAGATTTCGCGCTACTGGCTCACAGTGAAAACAAGATACTAGAGACCCATTTTGAACCGGAGAGCTTTAACGCCCTTTTCCAAGTGACATTGCTCAACCAAATTCTCCAGAACTTCCTCCAAAATGCATTGAAATTCACCCCTGAAGGGAAAAAGATCCTCTTTCAAAGTCATCTGAACCATCAAGGTATCGTCATCGAAGTGATCGATGAGGGATGCGGGATCGATGAGAGCGTGGATCTCTTCGCTCCATTCAAGCGACAAGGGAATAAATCAGGAGTCGGATTGGGGCTCTTTTTAGCCAAAAGTGCGGCAGAAGCGATTGGTGCACACATCCGATTATTTAATCGAATGGATGGTACGGACGGCACCGTAGCACAGCTTACCCTCCCTTCTAAACTCTACTGTGTTCTCCCTTTGCGCTAACAATAAAAAAATCGGAGCTTGCTTTAAGGTTCCTTTTGCTATAAATCGCGGATATTCGCAACAATAAGGTTTGACTATGCCACTAATTATTCTCGAAGACTGTATTGCATGCGACGCGTGTCGCGAAGAGTGTCCGATGGATGCGATTGAAGAGGGAGATCCGATTTACATCATTGATCCGGATCGCTGTACCGAATGTGTCGGTACCTACGATGAACCGGCGTGTATCGCTGTCTGTCCAGTTGACTGTATCGTCCATGACAAAGATAATGTCGAAACGATGCAAGAGTTGTTGTACAAACATCAGCAGCTTATGGAAGAATACGAATAGATGGCCCATACGACCGCTATCATCGACATTGGAAGCAACTCCATGCGGATGGCGGTTTTTACCAAAAGCAGCCGATTTGCGTTTCATATTATTCATGAAGTCAAAAGTTCCGTCCGCTTAAGCGAAAATGCCTATACCAACGGCGGATACCTCCAAAACGTTCCCATGGAACGTACCGCTTTGGCCATCGGTGAGTTTTTAGCCATTGCGGCATCGTTTAAAGCACGTAAAGTCCTTTGCGTCGCCACCTCCGCTTTACGTGACGCTCCAAATGCGAACCAATTTATTACCCGTATCCGACGCGAATACGGTCTCTCCATCAAAGTCATTGACGGAACACGCGAAGCGTATCTCGGCGGAATCGCCTGCGCTAATCTTCTACCCAAAAATGACGCTTCGATCAGCGTCGATGTAGGGGGAGGATCGAGCGAATTTTCTTTAATTAAAAATGGACGGGTCGAAACCCTCTATTCTCTTAATATCGGAACCGTACGGCTCAAAGAACTTTTCATGGATAAAAAGGATCTAAACGGTGCGATTGCTTATATCGACGCCGCTTTGGAGCAACTCCCGTTTGAATCGATCCATACGCTCATCGGTATCGGAGGAACCTTTCGTGCGCTGACCCGCGCCATCATGAAAAAAGAAGCCTATCCGATCAAAAAACTTCATGGCTATGTCATGAGTGTCGATCGTTTTGAGCAGTTTTCCGACTTAATCATGGACGCCACACCCAAAAAACTCAAATCGCTTTACATCAAATCCGATCGCTTTGACACGATCAAACCCGGTACCCTCATTTTACAGCGTATTGTGAAGAAGCTCAACGCCCAAGAGCTTCTTTGCAGCGGGGTAGGTGTCCGCGAAGGGGTCTATTTAAGCGATCTTCTACGTAACTCTCACGATCGCTTTCCAGACAATTATAACCCTTCTTTGCGCTATCTGCTCGATACCTATGCGACTCACTCGCATCATGGAACCGAGTGTGCTGCATTAGCCAAACGGCTTTTTGATCTCGTACATAACCATTTAGGGATTGAAAGTTCATGGAAACGAGAGCTGGTGATGGCGGCTAAACTCTTACCGATCGGCTTAGGCGTTCGCTATTACGCCTATCAGCGCCACAGTCACTATTTAGCCATGAATGGACTAAACTATGGGCTAAGCCACGCTCAGATCGCGCTCATCGCCCATTTGCTCTTATTTAAAAAAGGGAATACGTCATCGGATTTGATCCCCAAAAACAGTTATGGCGCACTGCTTCCCGATTCCAAGACACTTAATGGTCTCTATGCCATTTTGTGGCTCTCGCACATCCTATTAGCCCAACGTTCATCCGCGCAAAAGCTAACGTTGGAATTTCACAACGGCGATTTATCTATCGGAGGAGAGCATCTTTATTTGGCGCAAGAGCAACTTAAAAACTTGCCGCTCCCGTCCAATCTTTCAGTCACGCTAAACTAACCGCTCAGGTTAGAATCGCTGTCCGATGGTAAACTCAAAGTGAGTGATATCATCTCCGGGTTTATCACCATACGGATTCGAGAAAATAAGCTGTAGCGGTCCAACCGGACTAAACCATTCCAGAGCAACCCCATAGCCTCCCCGTTTAATTTCACTTACCGTATCGTTTCCGATCATCCCGTAATCAAAGAAAGCGGTGGCGCGCATGCGCGCTTCCGGAACCAAGGGCATACTCAATTCAAAACTGTTCGAAAAGGTCTGCTCTCCCCCGTTTCTAAGCGGCTGCCCGGATGTGGATCGCAAAATATTCCCGCTTGCGTCATACGAATAAGGAGAGATCGAGTAGTTGCGATATCCCCGAACCGATCCGACACCACCCATATAAAACCGTTCATTAATCGGTAAGAACCCGGTATCCATGATGTAACGGTAACGGGCTTTGTAGCGAAGAATCAAATCCGCATCCAACATTTTTTGAAGCCCTTGATAGGCACCAAACATGGTATTGGTTTTAAGAAAATTCGCGTCTCCCCCTACACCGGCTGTTTCGACGCTTTGGGTAAAATTCATCCCCTCACGAGGAACGTAATAATCATCCGTGTTATCAAACGTTGCCGATGCAATCAAAGAACTTTTTGCATAACTTTGATAATACCGAAGTACATCCGCCGTCAGATTCGCATCGGCCATATCACTGTAGCTGTTTTGTGCGAAATTGTACCCCATATAGCCGGTCCAATGGCGGTCAAATCGATGCCCCACGCCCAACGTCAACCCCTGTGAACTGGTCGTATAAGTATATAATTCGGTCGAACTGCTGTAGATCGAGAAATTACCGCTAAAATCGCTATCATTCAAACGCGGATTTGAAATATTGAACGCATAGTTACTCGTTCGCTGAGAACGTTCCAGATTAAGCCCTACCGTAATACCCGAACCGAAAATATTACGATCGCTGATCGCGGCACTGAGCATCAGTCCGCCGAAGCTTCCATATCCACCACCGAGCTGAATATTCCCCGTCGGTGCCTCTTTGGCCTGAACGATCAGATCCATCGTCTCATCATCGATCCGTTTCTCTTCGATCGTATTGCTCTCAAAATAACCGGTGCGTCCAATCGCATTACGAGAGTCCTTAAGATTGGTCAGGCTGTACATATCCCCCGGAGCCAAAAACAATTCACGTCGTACGATGCGGTCGAGCGTACGGTTGTTACCGGCAACAATGACATCACGAATACGTACTTTTTTACCCGGAGTGATCCGATACACGACATCGACACTGTTCGTCTCTTTATCTTTTCGTAAATCGGGAGAAACTTGGACGTACGCGTATCCCAAGTCGGCGATTTTGGTTTTGATCCGGTCGGCATCATCCCGGAATGTTTTAATGTTAAACGGCTTATTTTTTTCGAGGGTGATCACCTTGAGCAGTTCTTCATCCTCAATCACCTGCGTATCTTGAAACACCAAAATATCGCTGACGCGGTACACGTTTCCTTCGAATACGTTGTAGTGCATCGTCGCTTCGTAACGATTAAAATCAACGGCGACAAACGGCTCTTCCACTTTTGAGTCAAGATATCCGAACTGCATATAGTAATCATGAATACGGAGCGGATCGTACTGAAGCTCCGCAAGTTTCATTTTACCGTCGTTCCGACCCCACATCCATCCCATAAATTCATGCTCTTTGTTGGCGATAATATCATCAAAATCTTCCGGATCAAGCCCTTTGACACCCGTATAATCGAGTTTTTGGATAATGATCTCTTCCCCTTCATTCGCGATGAATTTAACGCTCATACTGCCGTTATCGAGCTTTTGCGTCTCCACTTCGACCACCGAATCAATTTTTCCCTCTTGGCTAAGCGCATCGGCAATCCGTTTTCGCGCCGCTTCAATCCGTTTGGTATCGTACAGGGACCCTTTTTCAATTTGTAACAGCTCTTTTCGGGCGTCGTCATCGTTTTCTTTGTATCCGGTTAATTCGATTTTAGAAATGATCGGTTTTTCGACAAAATGAAATGTCACCACCCCTTCTTCTTCATCCGCCCATACGTCTTGAAAATACCCCTGATCAAAAAAGTTTTTGATGGTTTTATCCAAGGCTGCCGGATCGATCGGTTCACCGATCTTAACTTCATTTAAACCTTTTGCCACCGCTTCTGAGATGTGAACCATCCCCTCATAACGGATCGAAGAAACTTTCTCATTACTTGCACTGAGCAATACGGAGGAGAGAAGGAGGGAGAGGGTGATTTTTTTCAAGTTCAAATCCATTCGGTTAAAATTGCTCTTATTTTAGCACCTTGATGATTAATCTTCCGTAAATGATCCGAAACCTGCTAAAATACGGCAATTAAATGGATTAAAAAGGCTAGGTATGAAGGTTGGCATCGTCGGATTGGGATTAATGGGGGGTTCAATGGCACTTGCCCTGAAAAAGCTTCCCTATATTTCTTCCATCAGCGGAAGCGACCATAATCCTGAGCATCAGACCATTGCACTTCATCTGGGGTTGGTAGAGCGTATCATACCGCTCGAAACCCTTAAAGCCGAATGCGACGTCATCTTTTTGGCAGTGCCCGTCGATGGTGTCATAGCCTTGCTGGGCCAATGCGAAGACTTAGCATCGAGTGAAAAAACCCTAATCGACTTAGGGAGTACCAAATCCCTTATTATCGAAGCGATCCCCCCTTCCATCCGTCAAAACTTCGTCGCGGCGCATCCGATGACCGGAACCGAGCAGTTCGGTCCCAACGCGGCATTGGAAGGACTCTATACCGACAAGGTAGTCGTTTTATGCGATCTCGAACACAGCGGCGAGACACAACGCTCCATCGCCTTGAAACTCTTTGAAGATATCGGGATGCAAATTCGAAAAATGGGGGCAGAACAACACGATCGGCATGCTGCGTTTATCAGTCATATGCCCCACGTCATCTCTTATGCGATCGCCAATACCGTCCTCAAACAAGAAGAAAAAGAGAACATCCTCACCCTCGCCGCGGGGGGCTTTCGCTCCATGAGCCGTTTGGCCAAAAGCTCTCCGGCCATGTGGGAAGACATCTTTCGTCAGAACCGTGACAATGTTCTGCAAGCCGTAGAGTTTTTCGAAGAAGAACTCGCATTGCTGAAAAAAGGGCTTCAAGAGCGCGATTATGCGAGCTTACGCAATGAGATGAAAGAGGCCAACAAGCTTTACGATATTTTCTCGTAAACCTTCTCACAAAATTCTCGGTAAGCTTCTATCGTATCGTGATCGAACGGTTTCACATTTTGGGCATATTTATACGGCTCCAAACGCTTATTAAGCGCTTCATACACGTGAGCCAGTTCCCCTTTGGCAAATTCATATCCATACGCGCTAATCGCATACGCGGCATTTTTGGTATCATCCAGATTAAGATTTACCAATTTTTGATACCCCAGCGCACGGGTATCGATGCGTGTCTCTCTTCGTCCTCTCCATCGTCTCCATACCCCAATAACCACTACTCCCAGGATGAGAAACAGTAATGCGAAAAGATACACAAACGGACTGATGGGGATATCGACCGGAGTGATCACATCGTATTTCGGAATATTATCAAAGCCCATCATTTCCCCTCAAACAATCGCCGCAATGCCACTTGAGCCGGTACATGAGTATAAAGTTTCACGGCGCGGATACCGTCATGACGGAATCTCTCAAAGAGTGCGACATCGTGTTCGACCACTTTACGATGATACGCTTTTGCATTACGCTGGGAAAAATTTCCCTCCAGTACTGCTCCGCTCTCAGGGTCAAGCAGTGTAGCGTATCCGTCCAAGGAAGGGTTTTCCTCGTCTTTATCCCGTACGATGAGCGCGACCACTTCATGTTTTTTTGCCAACAACCGTACATCCGGAATTTCAAAAAAATCGCCGAGCAAAATAATCAGCGATTTACGCTTCAGCTTAGCGTATAAATTTTTTTCCATCAACGACCAATCGATCCGTTTTCCGATCAATGGCTGAGACAAGAGCGTTTCCACGCTGCTATGGACGGCGAACCTTTTTTTACTCGATCGGACCTCATGAACACGATCACCCACAAATGTGTAATGGCTAAACAGGTCATTATTTCCCAAAGCCGAATAGCCGATTACCGCGACCGCTTCGGCTAACGATTCAAGTTTGCTTTTCACACTGCCAAAGGCAAGACTTCCTCCCAGCATCGCAACGGTAACGATATTGAGCTCTCGTTCTTCATGAAAGACTTTGACATACGGTCGCTGAAGTTTGGCGGTGATATTCCAGTCGATATGGCGAATATCATCCCCGGCCGTATATTCACGCAATTCGCTAAAATCATACCCTTCTCCCCGAAACATGGAACGGTTGTTCCCGATCCGGTCATTGACAATCTGTCGCCTAGCGCGGATTAATACGAGATTGGCTTTGTTCATGCGTTAGGGAATCCGAACCGCTTTCATGACGCTTTCGATCAACATGTCCGTGGTCACCTCTTCGGCTTCCGCTTCGTAGGATAACACGATACGGTGACGCATCAGCTCTTTGATGATGCTCGCCACATCACTCGGAGAGACAAAATCTTTCCCGTTCATGTACGCGACCGCGCGAGAAGCTTTGAACATATCAATGCTCACCCTAGGGCTTGCTCCGAACTGGATATAGCGTTTCATGTCAGCCAAGCCGTATTGTTCGGGATTACGCGTGGCATTTACGAGCTCGATCATATACCGTTCCACTTCAGCATCGATGTGAACCGCCTGAATCTGATCCTTCAGCTCTTGCAGTTGGTGCGGATTGATCACCGCTTGAATCTCTTCGGAAAGATGCGAAGCGATGCGACGCGCGATCAGCAGCTCCTCGTCGGGAGTATTGTACCCTGCTTTGATTTTGAGCATAAAGCGATCCAGTTGGGCTGCGGGAAGCGGATAGACCCCCTCTTGCTCGATCGGGTTTTGCGTCGCCATGACCATAAACGGCGGCGGGAGTTTAAAACTCTCATCCCCCAGCGTCACTTGACGCTCCTGCATCACTTCGAGCAACGCCGATTGTACTTTTGCCGGAGCGCGGTTGATCTCGTCGGCCAGAAGAAGATTGGTGAAAATCGGCCCTTTTTTGATCTTGAACCCGTTGTTTTGAGGATCATAGATCTCTGAGCCCAAAATATCGCTCGGCAGCAAATCGGGGGTAAACTGTACCCGTTTAAAATCGAGTCCAAGAGCCTTTGAAAGGGCTTTTACCGTCGTCGTTTTCGCCAATCCCGGTATCCCTTCGATCAAGATATGCCCCTCGCATAACAAACCGATCAATAGACCGTCAATCATCTTCTCTTGCCCGACGATGACTTTGGCCACCTCGGAACGAATTGCGTGTATCGTCTCTCTCATGATTCACCTTTCTGGATTAATTTTTTCTTCGCGTCTCGGAGCGTGAGCTCATTACGATCCAGCCCCTGTATAATCTCTCGGTACGTCTGCGCATCGTGCAGTGCGAGGGCGACCGAGAGCTCTTTGGGATCTTTGATCTTCTCCCAAAACGCTTTTTCTTTCCGCCTCGGACGCATTCTCCATAATTTCTGACTTCCCCAAAAGAGTAAAGCGCCCAGAAGCATAAACACGGCATAAAGAGCATAGCGCTTCATCACCGCCGTATCACGAAGATCGGGGGCATCGAGCAGATTGGCGGCGTTATACCCCTCTTCGATCTCAATACGGATCGGCTCGGTTTTGAGCGCTTGCACCTTCCCACTCACCGTATCGAGTACCTGAAGACTCAAGGCGGGGATCGTATAGGGACGGCGGCTCACGAGTGCAAACGATTGCGTGATCTCTCCACGGTACCCTTGCGGGCTTAAAGCAATATTTCGCACCGGTGCTTCAGCGAACAGATTCACCCCCTTGATCGCAACGGACAGCGGGATATAGCGATCTAAATTCCCCTCGCCGCTTAAGCTTACGCTCAGATGGATCGGTTCATGCGCCAGCGCAGTGGTTTTATCCACCTTGGCTTCGAGTTTCATGTGACCGTTTAAAGAAACCGGAGAGCCTTTCACAACGAAGCTCACAGGGGGCAAATTGGCCTTGACATCGTTAAAATCGTACTTTTTGACGTTATCGCGTCCGATCGTCGCATTTTCGATCGAAGCGAACGTCGTATGGCGCATCAGGGCATCGGGAGTAAAAACCATGTTCCCCTCTTTGACCGGCGTGATAAGAAGATCAAACGTTTGGATCCGCTTTTCATTCACGATTTTATCGCTTTGTGTGAGCATTTCGATGCTATAAGCATCGGTGCTTTGGGGTTTGAACGCGATGGTATAATCGGCGGCACTGGTCGAAAAACGACACTCGTACCGAATAATACCGCTCTCTCCGACATAAAGCGAAGCAGGAGCTTTTAGCATTTTCCACTCCCATACCTCCGCACACAACGCAAACGGCATGAGAAGTACGAGAAGTACCTTCCTACCAAGGTTTTGTTTCATGAACACTCCTTTGATTAATCAGCTCATACTGCTTGGAACTCAGCTGTGCTTTCCCCTGCTTCATGGAGAGTCTCGGATCGGCTTCGGCTTTCTTTCCTTCATCTCCCCCGCCACCGGAAGCCATATCGCTTTTCATATTGCTTCCGCCCCCCTCTTTGGCCGGTTTGGATTCTCCTGATTTGTTCGATGCCGCGTCTTCGGGGGTAAACTTGTCTTGTTTCTCTTTTCGGACATTGAGATTTTTATCCTGATCTTCGGCCTGCGCAATCGCGCGTCGGTTGACATCCGCCGCTTTGGTATAGCGAAGCGTCAGCGATTTGAGCAGCGCTTCGCGCGCTTCTTCATACTGCCCAAGCCGTATATGAGCATTCCCGATATGGTAATAAATCGCCGCTTTGAAGGATCGATCGGAAGTACGCACCTGTGTAAACTGTTCCAGCGCTTTTTGGTACTGGCCGTTTTTATACAGAGCAAGACCGCGGTTAAATTTTCCTTGCGCCGTTTCAATATTCCCATACCACCATACGGCGCGTTCATAGTGCTGATGCTGATACTCCCATTTGCCCATCAAGCCATAGACACCGTCCAATACGGCTCCGTGCGATTGGACCCCGATGAGCATGAGTAAAGCCAGCCATTTCGCCGATGCTTTCTCGCCTAACGTCGTAAACGCCAGCATAAATGCCCCTAATGCAGCGAGAAGAGGGATCCAAAAGAGCTCGCTGTAACGCACGACGGTCGCAGAACTTTTTCGCTCATCTTGCGACTGGCGCTCCAACGCCCGTTCTATCGCATCGACGTCTCCTCCCTCGATCATCTCCCCGCCGCTCTCATGTGCGAGTTGCTCGATTTGATCGTTTCGCATACTCACGACGATATGCCCAGCTTCGTCTTTGAGCAGCGTCCCATCCGGATTGGAGAGGGTACTCCCTTTTTGACTTGCCAGCATGACGACGTTGACTACCAACCCCTGCTCGCGGGCGAATTCGGCCTCTTTGGCGTAGCTGGCCTCGTCCCCGCCATCGGTCAGGAGAATAACACTCAGATGGGGAGCGTGCGACATTTTACGCGCGAGCTCCAGCGCGCTCATGACATAGGTACTTTTAGTGATAATCTGAGTTTCATCCAAACCGCTGATGAGCTGTTCAAGGAGCTCGGTGTCTTTGGTCAGCGGCGAGAGAATAATCGCATTGGTCGTAAATCCGATCACGCCGAAACGCTCTTTGAGATTTTGACGTACCAAGGTATGGAGGGTGTTTTTCGCCACTTCCAAACGACTCGGAGCCATATCCGTCCCCCGCATCGAATAAGAGAGATCGACCGCGATAACGACGTCGGAACCTTTTTGCTCACTGGTGATCGGTTTTTGGGATGCGACGGGTCGCGAGAGGGCGAGGATCAGGAAGACGATACTTACCATCAGCCATTTTTCGCTTCTCCCAAACCCCCATTGCCCCCGACTTCCCATCAGCGCATAGAGCGCAGGAAATGCCAGCAACACCAAAGCCCAACTGCTTAACAGACTCATCCTACTCTCCGTCTGCGGATCAGCAGATAGCCGCTGAGTATGAGCGCCGCACCGATCAGCCACTGAAAGTAGTGATCGGGAAACGTCAACTGAGCGCTTTTGATCCGAGATTTTTCCATTGACTCGATCTCCTCATACACCGATTCGAGTTCTTCGGCATTATGAGCGCTCAAGAATGCACCGCCCCCCTCCTGCGCCATCTGACGAAGCAGCGCGCTGTCAAACTCTCCGTTTTCTCCGATTCCGATCGTGTAGAGGCGGATATGCTCTTTTTTCACCAATTCCATCGCCGCTTGGGGAGAGATTTCGCCGCTGTTGTGTTCTCCATCCGTCAGGAGGATAATCACTTTGCTACGCGCTTTGGAATGTTGGAGCGCACGGACACTTTTGGCCACCCCTTCCCCGATCGCGGTGTTCTGCCCCGCCATCCCGTGCGAGAGATAGCCGATCATCTCGGTGACGATCTCTTTTTCATACGTCACCGGCGACGCGATAAAGGCGAAATCGCCGAACACCACCACGCCGACGTTATCCTGTAAGCGTTTGCGGATAAACTCGCTCGCGATTTTTTGCACCGCTTCAAACCGAGTCGTCCGATCCCCTTCCTCCACAAATCCCGACGCATTCATCGATCCGCTGGCATCGAGCGCGAGGACGATATCGATCCCGTTTCTGTTACGCGGATCGGCATAGTCGATGATTACCGGCATCGCCAATGCTCCCACCATCGCACTCACCGCCAGCACTTTGACGATCGATTCGAGATGACGCCATTTCCCCACTCGTCCAAAAAAATGGAGGTTCGGAAAATAGCGTGGGGTTAGCGTGATCTTGCATCGGTACAAACAATAGATTAAAAAAGGGAGCGCGAGAAACGCCCAAATAAATTCAAAAGACCAGCTATACATGGGGTTTATTTTATCTCGTGAGGGCTAATAATTTTACGTTTCCGCAGCTTGTCTTCTAAAAAACTCAACGGCATGTTACGTTAGTATCCATTATCGCCTCTTCGTTTTTAGCATGCGCACACTGCGCTTTGCTCATTATCGTCTCGGAAAATCGAGTCTGCCACAAGAGGGTATTTTTCATCTTCGCATTGCGCAGATCGGTACGAATAAACTTTGCATCCCCCAATTCCGAGCCTGTAAAATCGGTTTTACGCAATTTCGTTTCGGTAAAATCAGCTTTCCAGCTTTTTGTATCTCGAAGATCGGCAAAACTCAGATCGCTTCCGTGGAGATGTGTCCCTTTAAAATTGGCTCTTCTGGCATTCAGATAGCGTAAATCGCTCCGCTCCATCGACCCTTTCCAAAAAATCGCTTCATGTGCTTTGGCACGGCTGAGATTCGCATCATCTAGCGAACACATCACCAATACACTTTTACTGAGATCGGCACCGGAGAGATCACTGCGGCTGAGATCCCCACCGCTAAAATCGATGTTTCTCAGATCAGCCCCGCGCAGGTCACAACCGATACACTCTTTCTCTTCTAACGCTTTTTTAAGATGCACCGCATCATACGCACTCAGAGAAGCTCCCATCAACAATGCCAACCATATCCCTCTCATTTTATCCCTCGGATACGGCGAAGCTCTTTGATAAACTCCGGTGCTTTTTTGCTCCCTACGATCGTCTCTTTATTATGCCCGCTTTTATCGATAAAAAACATCGTCGGAATCCCGAAATAATCATATCCGTCGGGGAGTTTATCCCGATGAACGTTCTTTTCGATAATGACGTAGTTTGTAATGAGATACCCCTCGACGCTCGGATCGTGAAACACTTTTTTCTTCATATAAGCGCATTCGGGGCAATCATCAGCGGTGTAGATCATCAGTACCATTGTGTTCTGTGCGCCCATCGATGCAACCGCCGATTTAAACGCTTCGTCGTTTTGAATCGGTGCCGCACAAAGCCCGATCAACGTTAGCCAAAACAAAGTAACCAATTTTTTCATGACCATCGCAACGTTTCCTCTGTACTCATAAATTTTATTATTGTATCCATTATTCAACCAAAAAATGTCATTTTCTTCCGATCACCATTGACAAAAAAGTCCTTACCCGCTATAATTCCCGTCCACAAAACGTGCTGGAACGCTTTGTTGTTATTTAAGTCTCGTTAGCTCAGCCGGTAGAGCATCTCACTTTTAATGAGGGGGTCGATGGTTCGAATCCATCACGGGACACCACTTTTCAAGCCGCTTTTTAGTGGCCCCATCATCTAATGGTTAGGATTCCAGATTTTCATTCTGGCCATAGGGGTTCGAATCCCCTTGGGGTCACCACTTAAAACTCCCTATTTTAAGTACTTTCAAGCACTTTAAGGTTTACTGGATTACCAAGTAGGTCACCACTTTTCTTCTTAACTTTCTAAATCACCAGCAAATAAACCTAGTATATAATTCCAAATATCCGAAGGAGACGCTCATGTTCAAACTATTAATCCTCATTACCGCCGCTGTCTTGATCAGCGGATGTTCCTATCACAATGCAGCCCTGGAGCTCGCGACTTATGAAAACACCTACACTGGAAAAACGGTTCAAAATACGACCGTGTCGCTGGTCTCCGTCACCGATGTACGAACCGATACAACATCGATTGGACAGATCGAAGCCAACGGCCATGCGACGGCTAAACTCTTCACCCATGTTTCCATCGCCGATCGCTACAAAGACGGTCTGACCAAAGTCCTCAAAGCGGCGAAATTCAATCTCGTACAAAATCCTGCCGAGGCTAGCACGAAAATCGATGTCAAAATCAAAGAAGTCCAAATCATCTACAATGACACCAACAAGTTCGATGAAAATCTTCACGGAACCATCGTGGTCGAAGTGACTCAGACCAAAGGGGATAAGACCCTCACCCAGACCTTTACCCAAAAACAGGGAAAATGGATCAAACCCTCCTACACCACTAAAGACATCGAACCGTTTTTATATGAGCTGTTTGCCGGAAGCATCAACGCCATCGGGTCCAAACTGGCGGATTAACCTCCGCCACCCTTAAAATCATGCTACACTTCTCCATCCATTAATCCATCTAAGAGTCAGCATGAAAATCAAAAATAATTTTCACATCGTCATCGCGATCTCCAGCTTATTGCTCCTCCTCTCTCTTAGTATTTCATTGTTCAACTATATGATCTCGTTGCGATCTACCGAGTCGGACCTCAGGACAAGGTCGCTTCCGCTCACGGTTGATAATATCTATACCGAAATCCAAAAACATGTGATCGAACCCAATCTCGTCGCTTCGATGATGGCGCACGACACCTTTCTCACCGATTGGCTTGTGAGCGATGAAAAAAATCAGGAAAGAATCACCCGCTACCTCGAAACGATCAAAAACAAATACGGGATGTTTGTCACTTTTTTGGTCTCAGAAAAGACACAGAGCTACTATACCCACAACGGTTTTTTAGAGCAGTTAAACCCCTCCAATCCGAATAATCAATGGTACTACCAATTCAAAAAATTGCAAGGAAACAATGAAATCAATCTGGATTTCAATAATCATCTCGATAATGCCCTGATCATGTTTATCAACCATAAAATTTACGATCAAAATTACCACTTCATCGGAGCAACCGGTATCGGCATCCAAATCTCTTATATCAACGATATGCTCAAACGATTTCGCCAAGACTATAATTTCACCGTCATGTTTGTGAACGAAAAAGGGGAAATCGTCTTATCCGAACACGCGGACGCAACACTTAAAAATCTCTCCGACATCACAGAATTAAATGCCCTAATGGATCAAATCATCGTCAAAAATTCTAAAACATTGGAATATCAAAAAAACGGCGATACCTATCTTCTCAAAACGAAATACATCCCGGAGCTGAATCTCTATCTCCTCGTCGAAGCGAAACTGGATCATTTTACGCAAGACGTTCGACAAACGTTTTACCTCAATCTTCTCCTCTCGCTGATTGCAACGATCATGATCATGCTCATCTTGATCCGTCTCATCACTCAGTACAACAACAAACTTGAGTTCATGGCACGGCATGATTCCCTTACGGGGCTTCCGAATCGTAACAACTTTAGCGACACGCTACGCGATATGATCCTCCTCTCTCGAAGAGAATCAACACCTTTTTGCCTTATCTTTTTTGACATTGACAACTTTAAAAGGATTAACGATACCCACGGGCATCAAACAGGAGATGCCGTACTGGTACGGATTGGAGAGATTCTTTCCTTGCGTCTTCGCCGTACCGATATGATCGGACGCTGGGGAGGAGAAGAATTTACGGTCGGGCTTGTCAATACCGACATGTATCATGCCAAGCTGATCGCCGAAGCGCTTCGTCAGTCGTTTGAAGAAGATGCCATGCTTATCCAGCTGTGCGATTCACCCGTGACCGCGAGCTTCGGAGTGGTTGAACTCTTAGCCACCGATACCCTCGAAACACTCATTCATCGAGCAGATGCGGCCATGTATCAAGCCAAAGAGCGCGGCAAAAATCGGGCCGAATCGATCCAAGTGTAAAAAAGGTTAGTCGGTGATGCCGTGGTACTCTTTATACACCCGTTTGACATAATGATGCTTTAGACCGGCGGTTTCGATCTCGGCGAGTTCTTCCTCGATGTGTTCTTGTTTAATGGCGATCAGGTTTTCCCATCGTTTGATTAACAGGGTTTTGATCTCGTTGTCAAAACTGCCGCTGTAGTCAGGGTAAGCGGCAGTGAGTTTATCCGCTATCTCGCTAAACGTGCTGTCGTTAATCAGATCCAACTGGGCTTGAGGATGACTCTGCAGCCCTTCGACGAGGTGCGTCCAGCCGATCACAACGACCGTTTTGAGTTCTTGCGGGTAATCCCGCTCTTCATTGGGAAATTTTTCACTCAGCGCGTGCGCGATCTCTTTTAGCTCATGAGTGCGGACAATCTCCAGTTCCGCTTCGAATATTTCCAAATCTTTTTCATATTCGTAACAATCTTCATACATCTTCGCCAGCTCGGCGTGTTTGCTGTTGCCTTTGAGTTGTTCTTTCGGAGCGGATTCCTCTGATTGGCTTGAAAGAGCCTCTTTTAGCTCCTCCATCTGAAGTTCCATATAACGTTTTACAATCGGTTCACCCATACTATCGATTTCCCGTAATAATTTTTCGTAATTTTAGCGTTTCCTTCTCGCAGAGGAATTAAACAACCAAACTGATTTAATTATTAGGTCTGACAAAAGGTTACATCGAATCGCCCAAGTGCATCGCGGTTTCAGAATCCCATCGTGCGATGTGCAAGACCAGCCATTTTTTGAACTCGTTTTCTAAAAAGGTCTGAATCTCTTTGGGATCTTTGGCCGCTTCCCAGTTCGTATGGAGGTCTTTCAGTTTGCGACGCATGGTATCGTGTTCGCTTTTATGAATCTGAGCCGCATAAAACTGACTCTCCTCCATCATCTCCTCTTCAGTCGTAAAATGATCTTCGACATCAAATTGAACCACTTTGAAAAGCTCGTCGATTTTTGCGATGTCTTTGGCAATCACCGCATCATGAAAGTCATTTAAAACACTAATTTCTTCTTCATGCAAGACATTCATCATTGCATTGGAGACTTGTTGTACTTCATCGAGTCGCATTAACATCGTTATTCCTTTGTTTGGATGGAGAAATTATAGCGTTGGGGGGTAGTTCAGTTATTGATACAAATCAATAACTGAACCCATAAGCAGTGTGTTATTTGTTTGATAGAATCACCATAGCATCGGTGATGATACATTTCCCACCGTATTTTTTGGTAAAGGCACGGATCTCCTCTTTTATTTCCAAGAACTTGTCTTCTTCAATAAGGACAAAAATATAATCGTTACTAAACACATCCGTGACGTCATCCGCCATCTTCAACCCATGACCGCCGCACCCTTGAATATCCGAAATCAAGGTAAAACTTGTAATATCGTGTACTTTAAACAGTTCCAACAATCGGTTCAGATACACCGACTCGATGATCACTTCCACTTTTTTCATACTTTTCATGTTCAACCCCAAATCGTATTAATCAAGTAATAATAGAGCGGAATCCCTAAGGAGATATTGAAAGGGAATGTCACCGCCAGACTCAGCGGCAGATAGATACTCGGGCTCGCTTCGGGAACGGAAAGACGCATCGCTGCGGGAACAGCGATGTACGAAGCGCTTCCGCTGAGAAGTGCCAACAAATACGCATCTCCTTTCGAGAGTCCGCAAAAATAAGCAAAACCCATCGAAACCGATGCATTCACCACCGGCATCCCGATGGCAAAAATAATCAGAAAGAATCCGAGTTTTTTGAGCTCATAAATTCGACTTGCCGCAACCAGCCCCATGTCGAGAAGAAAAAATGCCAAGATCCCCTTAAAAAGAGTCCCGAAAAAAGGTTCCATGGAATTCCATCCCTTCTCTCCGGTCACGATTCCGATAAATAATGCTCCGATGAGCAAAAAAACCGACGGGTTTAAAAAAGCTTCTCGTAAAATTTCCCCCCAATTAAGCCGTTTTTGCTCTTTTTCATCGGCACTTTTCGCGAAAATGGCAGCCAATACTAATCCGATCACAATAGCGGGAGACTCCATCAATGCCATCCCCGCCACCATATAACCGCCATATTCCGTCCCTACACTCTGTAGATACGTCACACCGGTAATAAAGGTGACTGCACTGATCGATCCATACGTCGCGGCCACCGCTACCGAATTATACGTATCCAGCTTGATTCGGAGAATAAAATAACTGTAAATCGGCACCAGCGATGCCATCAAAATCGCCAACACAAGTGCTTTTAAGACATACAGATCCAACCCGCTTTGAGAGAGCTCATACCCCCCGTGAAGGCCGATCGAAATCAGCAGAAAAAGGGAAAAAAGCTTTGGTAGCGGCTGAGGAATGGAAAGATCGGATTTTAAAAAAACAGCCAGCATCCCAAGAAAAAAGAATAACACCGGTGGATTCAACATGTTTTGAAGGATAAGATCAACGTTCATTGAAACCCTTTCTGATAATTTTTGGCCATTGTATAGTAGTTGGCGTGTTACGCGCTATATAAGTTACTATTTGTATCACAATATTTTTTCAATGTTACATTATGAAACGTATATTTTTTCTTTCCCTAACTTCCTGAAATAAGTCATAATTTTGAATAATAATGATAAAATTTTACTATTAAACCCCAAAGGATTTGAGTGGATATTACAGTAGAAAAAGTTGACGATATCAACTACATCATACGTGGAACCATCGAAAACAGCGTCATTGAAGAAAAAGTCGCACAGATCAAAGAAGAGGCCCTTAAGGCACCGAAAGAGGATACTGTCTCCACCGAGACCATCGAACAAGATGCCGCAGGACAGGTTTTTAAAGAGTTTATCCAAGCCGGTATTCAGCAAGCGGGCATCGACGTCAATACCCTGCTCGGACAGCCGGGACTGAAGCGCTACGAAAAAGAGGGAGAAACCGTCCATTTTGAAGTCGATATCGCGACGAGTCCGCTCATCGATACGAACATCGATCTCAGCGACATCATGCCGAAGTACACAAAACCGATCCCCGATCCTCAGGCGGTGGAAGCGAAACTGTTGGATTTCGCCACCAAACAAGCCCCCTTTACCAAACTCGAAACACCCAAAGCACTCGAAGCGGGTGACGTCGCGGTGATCGATTTCATCGGTTACGTGGACGGAGAACCGTTCGAAGGGGGAAGTGCCGAAAAATTCAATCTAAAAATCGGTTCCAACTCGTTTATCGAAGGGTTTGAACCGCAACTCATCGGGATGGAGTACAACGAAGAGCGAACCATCACCGTCACCTTTCCTAGCGACTATTCCGGTACCGATTTAGCGGGAAAAGAGGCTCAGTTTGTCGTCAAATTGCATGAAATACTTGAGCAAAAACCGCTTACCACCGATGATGCGTTTGCCCAACATATCCTCAACGATCAAAATGCCACCATCGAAACACTCAAAGAAAAACTGGGGGATCAAATCACGGTTCAGGAGCTCTCTGACCTCTACATGAATGAGCTCAAACCCAAAATTATCGCAGGACTTCTCACCAAATTCGACTTTACCCTCCCCAATAACATCGTCGAACAAGAGATCATCGCGCGCGTACGCGAAAAAATTCAAGGATTGAGTCCAGAAGCGCAAAAACAGCATCTGGAAGACAAAGAAAAGTTTCTCGCACTTCGCGAATCGGTTCAAGAAACAGCGAAAAATACGATTAAAATCGCACTGATCGTCGAAGCACTCGCTCAAAAAGAGGGAATTCACATCCATGAGCAGGAAGTCTTCTCGGCCCTCTCGTATCAAGCGATGATGGCAGGACAAGACGCGCAACAGCTCGTTGCCTACTACCGAGAAAACAACCTCTTAGGCTCGGTGAAAACGGCCCTCACTGAAGATAAACTTTTCGGGCAGATGCTCGGTTTTCACAAATAACCTTCCCCTCTTGACTTCCCCATTTTAGGGGAGTTCTGTTGTTTTAAATTACTTTTTATTCCTTTTATTAAAATTTGATAAATTCCTCATTTTATAATGCTAGAATGTTGCCAGCATCTTAATTCAAGGTCGAACCATTGATGAGTATAAACGAACGTGTTGTACCCAAATCATCGAATGTGAATCTCCTCTACATCGAAGATAACGATGAGATACGCAACCTTCTCACTGCTTCGATGCGAGAAGTCGGATACACGGTACTTGATAGTAATACGACTGCTCAAGCGTGTGATCTGATGAATAGCAATCGGATCGATATCGTCATCACCGATCTACGCCTTCCCAATGAAAGCGGCATGGAGTTCATCCGTTGTTTACGGGAACGTGATCTGGAAACTCCCATCATCATTACCTCAGCCTATAGCGAAAAAGAACTGTTGCTGGATGCCATCCATCTCGACGTCAGCTGCTATCTGATCAAACCGTTCAAAACTTCAGAGTTATTTGAAAGTATTGAACGAGCACTCAAAAAACTTTCTAAAATAGCGCTTGGGGCACTCAGTGAACTGCATGAGGGGTATAAATACAATCCGATCAATAAATGCATTGTAACCCCTGATGGCCAAAGTATTCAGCTCTCAAAAAAAGAGTACCTTCTTATAGAGCTTCTTCTGAAAAACAAAAATCAGATCGTCCCTTATAATACGATCGAAAAAGTGGTATGGAATAATGCTCCGATGAGCATCGAGGCACTTCGCACCATGGTTCGCACGATTCGCAAAAAAACCTACTCGTCCATCATCAGCAATATCAACGCCCACGGCTATAAGATGGAGCTGTGAGTTCAAGAGACCTCTAAGTCGGCACATCGTATGATTACGCACCTATGCCACCTTTGAAAAAGGTATCTTATGCCCCTACTCTTCTGTATCTGTAGTCTAATCCTTACCCTCGCGCACGCTGAACCTCTCCAATGGGGAGAAAACGTCACAGGGGTCACCACAGGGTTTCATAGCACGCACAAAGAGATCGCCCTGACGTTTGACGCGTGCGGCGGCAGTGTTAAAAGTTCCCAATACGACGCGCCCTTAATCGATTTTCTGATCCGCAATAAAATCCCGGCTACCCTCTTTATCAACTCACGCTGGATTCACACCAATCCCGAACGCTTTAAAGCGCTCAGTTCCAATCCCCTCTTTGAAATCGCCAATCACGGAACTGCCCACAAACCCCTCTCCATCAACGGCAAAAGCGTGTACGGCATCGCCGGAACCGCATCCGAAGAAGAAGTGCTGCACGAAATCAACACCAATGCCGACCTCATCGAAACACTAAGCGGTAAACGTCCTAAATTTTTCCGATCGGGGACGGCCTATTATGATGAAGAAGCGGTCAAAATCGCCCATCTGCATGGGGTAGAGATCGGTGGTTTCAGCGTACTGGGTGATGCAGGAGCGACATGGAGTGCTGAAAAGGTAGCGATACAAATTGCGAATGCGCAAAGCGGAGACATCATACTCGCCCACATGAACCATCCCGAAAGCGGTACGGCAAAAGGGGTCGAAGAGGGGGTGAAAATACTTCGGGAGAAAGGATTTGTCTTTGTCCGTCTCAGCGATGTCAAAGAGCGGCTTAAAAAACTTCCCTAGCTCCTATGGTACAATTATCCCACTTGTGTAAAAAGGAGTGCCGATGAATCCGAATGTACGCTTTTTCTGGGATCAGACATGGGGATACCCCCTGATGGTGATGCTCAGTACGACCCTCTTGTTTTTCCTAATCATCTACTCGTTTCGCAACGATGCGGTTCCCTTTTTCGACCGTACGGTTTTGGGCTGGTTCCACGGGATCCAAAAGCCCTATTTAACGCACTTTTTTAGTTCCATTACCTGGATGGGATCGTTGTGGATTTTGCTCCCCTTGTATCTCATACTAACCATTTTTGTCTCCCCGCATATCCTCCACTTCGAAAAAGTGCTCGGAATCACCCTGTGGGGGAGCGTCATTACCACCTACTTCGTCAAATACGAGCTGGAACGCAAACGCCCTTACCTCTTCGGGCCGATCAACGAACTTCCGATTGATCCCTCTTTTCCAAGCGCCCATACGGCTCAGATTACCGCCTTTAGTCTAGGCATTTGGCTCGCGCTTCAGGGAGGAGAGTTTTTACATAAAGAACTGCTCGGAGCGCTGTTGCTTTTTCTTATCCTCTTTGTTGCCTCTTCACGGATGTACCTTCAAGTTCACTTCCCCAGCGATGTTCTCGCGGGGATTCTCATTGCTCTGTTTTGGGGAGCAGTTGCCACATGGATTATCAAATCAGGAGCACTCGGATGAAAAACAAATTCTTAGAAACCGGCGAACACGGATATCACCCTCTGCGTAAATTCAAAATTATCCTCTCGGGTCTTCGTTTTGCGGTGGCGTATGATTTTAGTGTCCTCTACAAAATCGTTATTTCTTTAGCTCTTCTCATCCCCGTGATCATCTATCGCGATTGGGTCGATGCATCGCTGATCATCCTTGCAACCGGGGTGATGCTTGCCGGGGAGATGTTCAATACCGCCATCGAAGCGGTGTGTGATTTCATGGAGACCAATTACAACGAAAAAATCGGCATCATCAAAGATATTGCCGCAGCGGCAGCGGGGATAACCATCTTTGCATGGATAGCAGTCTTAGGGATCGAACTGGTTAAAGTTCTCCCTTATATTTTAAAGTAGTCATCTAACGTTTAAGTGAATAGTTAAGCGGTACCGTGATGCGAACTGTTTTAGGCGGTTTAGGAAAATACGACGCCGTTTTTTCGATTAGTGCCATTGCGTCTGCATCCAGCATCTCAAATCCTGAACCGCTCACGATACGAATATCTTCAACTGTACCGTTCTCTTTTAGCCTGAAACTCACCCGCACATTCCCCTCTTGCTTGAGGCGAACCGCCATCGTCGGGTATTTGCGATATTTAATCAAAATATCCCGTATGGTCGAGAGATGGTTATCGAGGTACTCCTCTTCCACATTTGGTTTAGGTGCAGGCGGTGGTGCTACCGGTACGGGTGTAGGCTCGATTTTTTTGGCAATCGGCTCTACTTTTTGCGGTACGGGTGTCTCTTTAGCCACCGGCTGAACTGGGGTTTTAACCGGTTCTGCAACCGGCTCTACTACTTTAGCAGTTGAAACGATCGGAAGCTTAGGTTGTACTACCGGAGTCGGTTTAGCCTGTGCTTTGACAGGCTCTGGAGGCTTGGGAGGTGTCGGTTTATGTTCTGGAAGTGGCTCACTAGGAGTGTCCAGGGTACTCATAGCAAGCTGCAGTACAATCTCCTCTTCCACCTCCTCTTTCGGGATCGAAAGATATACGATCACTCCGCCAACCAGCGCAGCATGAAAAAGAATCGAAAAAGCAAACGATTTTTTGGTTCTCATACTTCTCTCTGCGTTATAATCGATATTTTTTCAATATTTTTGACTTTCAACTGATCGAGAACATAAATAAAATCGTTGAAAAACGCTTTTTTATCCCCTCGAACACTCACTGCCGATTCACTAGTGAGGGTAGAAATATGCTGCACCAATTGCTCTTGCGTCACGGCAGTACCGTTCCAGAAAATCTCCCCTTTGTCATTGAGGGCGATTTCGATCTTTTCCGGTGGCTCGATTTTAGCACTGGCCGCTTTTGGAAGATCAAGTTTGATCGCACCCGATGCCACAAACGTCGAAATAGTTAGTACAATCGCCAGCAAAACCAGCATAACGTCGATCAGCGGGACGACATTAATCCCCTCAGGACGTTTAAGCGCGCGCATCTTCGAATTTCCCCATCAACAAATCGACTTTACGTAAACACGCGCTGTAGATCATCATTGACGGAATCGCCACCAAAAGACCCAATGCGGTCGCTTTGAGCGCGAGGGATAGTCCGATGACTACCGAGGTCGGATCAACTCCCCCCTTTGCACCCATCTCATAAAAGACCACCATAATTCCCGCTACCGTTCCAAGCAATCCTACGTAAGGGGCATTCGATCCGATCACCGAAATCACCGTCAAGTTTTCAGTCAATGCCGCTTCAGCGTTATTTTTGGTATCAAAACCGGACATATCAACCGAACGAAAATAAAAAAATCGCTCGATCCCGTACGCGACCGCCATCACACTCATAATTCCCAATATCGCCAATATCGAATAATCGACGATCACTTTTAACTCTTCCATTTGTATTTCCTGATTATTAATTTTGATATCCAATTTTTATTCATCATACACGTGATTACAGGTATCATAACCTTTTATGTCTCTGCCCACGTACGAAGCAGATTATGATAAATACTAGTAAGCTTGATCGTATCCTCATTATCTCCCAGCCGCTCTCGAAACGCGATAATCGACATATCCAGATCAAACAACAACCGTCTTCGATCCGTTTCTCTTACCATACTCTCAAGCCAGGTAAAACACGCGATCCTTACGCCTCGCGTCACCGCTTCGACCCTATGAACACTCGATGAGGGATAGAGAACCAAATCACCAGCAGGAAGTTTTACCATCTGAGAACCAAAAGTATCTTCAATAATTAGCTCCCCACCATCGTATTCTTCCGGATCGGATAAGAACAAAGTAAAGGACAAATCACTGCGTACCCGCTTACCCCCGCCTCGCATCGTCCGCACCGCATTATCCACATGATTTCCGAAAGCATTAAACTCACCCATATAGCAATTGAACAATGGAGGAAATATCTTCTTAGGCAATCCTGCGGTAAAAAATAGGGCATTGTTGCTGAGTGCATCAAGAATAATTTTTTGCAGCTGAATAGCCGCATCAGAATCTTCGGGAAGTTGAAGGTTGTTTTTTGCTTTTGCCGCTTGTGTCCCGCTCGTGACATTCCCGTCCACCCATTTAGAGGAGGTAAGGATATCTCTGCATTGTGCAACTTGTTCTTGGGTAAGTACATTGGGTATATGGAGTAACATGATGTTGTCCTTTGCCTAGAAAATAAGCTCCCTTACAGGAGCTTTCATTAAAAGATTTTATAATCCCACGTCACTTGGAACGTTCGACCTGTTCCAGGAATCGCAAAACCGCCGTTGATATATGCCGCATCGTAGTACGTCGTATTGAAAAGGTTTTTAATATTCAACTGAAGATTATAGGTCTTCGTCGAGTGCGAAATCATACCGTCATATCGCACATACGCCGGTGCTGTATTGGGATTAAAACTCGTTGTTCCCGTATTCGGATAACCGAACACTGCACGATCACCTTTCCCCTCGGCTCCTCCGCCGATTTTCCAGCCGTTCCCCAGATGATAGGTTGTCCAAAGGTTAAAAGTATAATCGGTCGAATTAGGCGGATTCTCTCCTACGACAATATCCGATTTACCCGATGCTACCTCATCGATTTCCGGATCCATCAATGTAGCTCCGGCAAAAATATCCCAATCCTTCGTCACACGCCCCGCCGCTTCGAGTTCGATACCGTCCGTATGACGTTTTTTCGACAGAATAGCGTTTGTGGATGCACTTAAAACATCGGTATTACGTTCCCACTCTTTGATCGTACGATAGAGCGATGTTCGAAGAGACAAATCCCCTTCAAACAATTCCCATTTTGCTCCGAGTTCGATCGTTTCACTCGTTTCTGGCGGATATTGGTTCGAAAAAGAGTACAAATCGGCCGTCGGGCTAAACGATTCGTTCCATGCTAGATAATAATGTTGATTTTTGGACGGCTGATACGACAACCCTGCACGATAGCTCATCTCATTAAATGAGAGTTCACTTGTTTTTACCAAACTCGCATTCAGATAATCCATGTTCAACCAATCTTTACGAAAACCACCCATAACCTTCCAGTCCGGTATAAATTCAATGGTGTCTTGCCCATAGACAGCCCATGTTCGCCCTTTATACCCACCGGTATTGATTCGCTCTTTATTCCCATAAAAGGATTTATACGCGTCTGGAAGCGTCGCTGACGGGTCATAAGTATTTGCAGTCGGATAAACAACATTCCAACGTGATTGTGATGAATTGTATTGATAGGATACGCCATTACTCCCCGTTGCGGTTGCACCATTTGCCGGTGCCCCAGGTAATCCGTTCGCCACACTATCTGCCAACGCTACTGCGCCCGTATTGTGTCCCCACCTTGTTTGCTCTTCTCCCAAATACTCACTTCCAAGCAAAACTTCATGTTTTAGACCGAGAGCTTCAAACTTGGTGGTAAAATCATTTTGCCATGAATCGGTTTTCTCTTTTGCACCGACACTTTTAACCCCACGGCTTACCGTTGCATCCGGTCCACTCGTCGTGTTATACCCACCCGGTGCGATTGCCCAGTTATCGCGCAGATAATCAGCATGACGCAGAACCGATCGAAGCTGAGTATCTTTATTGAATTTATGAGTGTAAGCAGCCGTTGATATATTAACACGGTTGTCTTCATAATCGTCTTCAAACCCGTAAAAATTGTGTTTACCCACTTCTGCCGGTCGCTTGGTCGCAGTGTCAAACGGGACACCGTAATCGGGAGTGATATGAGTTTTCATAAACATATGCGATAAACTAAATTCATTGTCAGTATTCAATCCAAACGTGATGGTTGGCGCAAATCCCACCGTCTCGTTATAGACATGATCACGTGTGCTGCCCGAATCCATCCCCATCGCATTGATACGGATCGCCGTTGTATCGTTGATCATCGTATTGACATCCATGGAAGCGCGTTTGAAGTTTTCACTTCCCGCTGTGATCGAGAGTTTACCGAACTCTTCGGCTTCAGCGTCTTTGCTCACCTGATTGATTACCCCCCCCGCTTGCCCACGACCAAACAACATCGCCGCACCACCGCGTAATACATCAACCGATTCTAGATTAAACGTATCCCGGTTGTACTGCGCTACATCACGGATACCATCGAGATACAAATCACCAAAAGTATAAAAACCGCGTAAGTTCATACTATCTCCGATACGTCCCCCCTCGGATGCATTAAAAGTAATACCGGCAACATTGCTAAGTGCCTCTTTGAGGGTAAACTCTGATTTATCGTGCAACAACTCTTTGGTCACAACCGTAATCGCTTGCGGAACATCGTGTGCCAATTGACCTGTTTTAGCGGTTTTAGAAATTCCCGGCTGATAACGTGGAAGCTCTATCTCCACACTCTCTTGGATATCGATCGCTTTGATCGTTGCATTCGAATCATACGATTCGGCTAATAACGAACTTGCACTTAGACTCAATAACATGGCTCCGATCGGGAGGGATTGTGATTTAAAAAAATGGGTATGATATGCCATAAAGACTCCTGTATATATTGGCAGGCTGGCTATTGGCTTCGGGAAAAAAAAGCTTTGGCTGGCGTATTAAAATATGATATTAATTATCATTTGCGGATTTATAGCTGAATAATGACTGCTTGTCAATAGTGATAACTATTATTATTTTGTAAGAATTAGCTTATTGCTCTTCGTGATTCTCAGCATGTAAATTTCACCTTCATGCAGGATACAAATATAAGCGCATTTTCCGAGCAACTCTTTGCTTTCAATCACACGATCGTTACAGTTTTCTGATTTAGATTCCATCAGCACGCTTTCCCGGATTTAATCAACTTGTCAATTTTTACGCACGATACCTTTTGCACAGAACATGTTTTCATCGGAATACTCCTAATTGATAATAGATATCAAATTATTGCATTTTTGTATTTATTTGTCAATAGTGATATGCATTATCATTTATTGGTTATCTTTTTTTATTCCCATCCGTCTCGGGCATGATGATCGTGCTTCGATTTTTTATATCGGCGGGCATTGATCCGTTTTTCGAGCTGATTTTGGGCATACAAAAGACTCTCTTTAATCTCTTCGATATCCATGTCGGATGCACGAAAATCGAGAATCTTTTGCCCTAACGCTTCGAGCTCGGTGTATTCATCTTTATAGAGTTTGACCGCTTCGTTTTTTTCTAAAAACCGAAAATTCATATCCACTTTCTGGTCGTACTGCTCTTTCGTCGGATTCTCGCTCTTAGACAAAAATGAGAGTATCCCGCTGATAAAGCGCCCGAGTAGGCGAATATATCGAAGACGTTTTGAATTTTCTGCTTTAGATGTTCCCATACAACCTCATATTAATCATTCATCGATACAATTTCACCATTATATCGATTCTAAGGACTTAATATGCGTTTTTTCGTTGTACTTTTACTCACTATGACTTCGTTGATGGCCGACTATACGGCTCAGCCGCTTGACCAAAAATTGCTCAATAGCAACATCAAAATCATCGATATCCGTACTCCTGCCGAATGGAAAGAGACCGGAATCATCAAAGGGTCTATCCCCATCACCTTTTTTGACGAACGGGGAAATTACAATATGAACGCATTTTTAGGAGAACTCAATAAAAAATTGAAAAAAAATGAACGTTTTGCCCTCATCTGCCATACCGGAAGCCGAAGTAAAATTCTCGGTACTTATTTGGGAGGAAAACAGATGGGCTACAACGTCATCGATCTGGAAGGGGGAATCCAACTGGCCATCGCTAAAAAACTCCCTATCCAACCCTACAAACCCTAATCGGTATGAAAGCCTTCGACAAACGCCACATCCTGCACCCCTATGCACCATCGACTCCGAAAGCTGATATGGAGCTGGTCACATCGGCCAGCGGTGTCTATCTCGAACTCGATAACGGCACCCGACTTATCGACGGAATGAGCTCATGGTGGTCCGTCATTCACGGTTACAATGTCCCTGAACTGAATCTCGCTGCGACCGAACAGCTCTCGAAAATGAGCCATGTGATGTTCGGCGGTTTAACCCATGAGCCGGCGATCCGCCTCGCTCAAACCCTCCTTCGCATCACGGATGAGACACTAGAGCATATCTTCTTCAGCGATTCGGGAAGCGTGAGTGTGGAAGTGGCGCTCAAAATGGCGTTTCAATATTGGCGTTCACAAGGTCATACCCAAAAAACCAAAATTTTGGCCTTTCACAAAGGGTATCACGGCGATACCTTCGGGGCGATGAGCGTGTGCGATCCGATCACGGGGATGCACAGCGCATTTGAGGGGATTTTACATCAAAATCTCTTTGCCGAAGCTCCCGCATGCGGGTTTGACGAAGCCTGGGATGAGTCTTTCATCGATGATTTCAAAACCAAACTCTCAGAACATCATGCGCAAATCGCCGCGGTGATTATCGAACCGATCGTGCAAGGTGCGGGGGGAATGCGAATCTATTCCCCGCACTTTTTAAAACGTCTCAGAAAACTGTGCAATGAGTACCATGTACTTCTTATTCTCGATGAAATCGCGACCGGATTCGGACGGACGGGAAAACTGTTTGCCTATGAACATGCCGGTATTGCCCCCGATATCTTATGCATCGGCAAAGCCCTGACAGGGGGGTATATGTCGCTGGCTGCGACTCTGACCAGCAAAAAAGTGATGGAAGGGGTGGAAGCCAACGGCAACGTGCTGATGCACGGCCCAACTTTCATGGCGAACCCGCTGGCATGCGCCGTTGCCAATGCCTCAGTGGAGTTGCTACTAAACTCACCCTGGGAAAAACGAGTCCATGTCATCGAAGAACAACTCTCTCGCGAACTAAGGCAATGTGAAATTCTCAAAATCGTGAAAGAGGTTCGTGTTCTTGGAGCGATCGGGGTTGTGGAACTGCACGAAGCAACCGATTTGAGCTTTATGACGCCGGCATTCATACAAGAAGGGGTCTGGGTCAGACCTTTTTTAAACCTCGTCTATATCATGCCCCCCTTTGTGATCACACAAGAGGAATTAAGCCGCCTAACCAAGGCAATTTTCACCGTTATCCGCTCGTATGGAGAATGGAAAACCAATCCAAACACCCTTCACGCTTAGCCCAATCCTGCAGCCCGAAGAAGTCGATCACGTAAAGCGCAGCCGATCCCCCTCTCTTCAGGCAGCACGGCGACAACGACCTCCAATCCCAGATGATCCGCTGCGCGTAATGCCTGATACAACGCATACGCTTGCGCTTCTTCTGAAATCAATCCCGATGCATCTCTACAATCGGAGATATTCTCCTCGAATAGTGAAGACAATAATCCTGCTCGTACCCTGCGCTGCTCCCACTCGTGCAGCCGTTGATCTACCTCATCGTAGGCGGCGATCACCACTCTGGCTTTAGGTGCATAATGCGAAGAAGAACTACCTGGATAACGCATCGAAGTTTTAGAAGCAGAGACAAGGGTATTACCAAGTACACGCCCTAACATCTCTTCGGTAACCGCACCCGGACGGAGGAGTCTGGGAACCGATGAGGAGAGATCGACAATCGTCGATTCGATTCCGATACGACAGCGTCCTCCATCGAGAATCAGATCCACCTTATCGGCAAGTTCTTCTCGGACGTCTGACGCACACGTGGGGCTCACCCGGCCATAGCGATTGGCCGAAGGTGCCGCAACCCCTCCACCAAAAGCATTGAGGAGCTCTAAGGCCACAGGATGCTCGGGGACACGAAGCGCTACCGTATCAAGCCCTCCGCTCACCACATCGGGCACACCATCGGCGCGAGGTAAAATAAGGGTCAAAGGACCCGGCCAAAACGCCTCGGCCAACTGCCATGCTGTTTCGGGAATTGTCTTCGCCCATGCCCTCATCTGTTCAGCTTCGGCCAAATGGATGATCAGGGGATGATTCGTGGGACGCCCTTTCGCTTTAAAAATGCCCTTTACTGCTTCAGGATTACGTGCATCTGCCCCTAACCCGTAAACCGTTTCAGTCGGGAATGCGACTAATTTCCCCGCTCGAAGGTAATCTGCCCCTAAAAGAATATCGTCACGCATTAATCGCCCTTAAGGATTACAGCGATCGCAATGACCGGGATCGGCATATATCTTATCGGTACGCTCAATCGTCGTTTTATACGAGCATTTAGAGCATCCATGTACTTCCGCACGCATTTCATGCGTCGGTTGACCACAGCGTTTACACTGTAATCCGGCAATGCGTTCGACAACCCAATATCCGGGATTCCCACAGGACGGACACAAGGAACAGAGCTTGTATGCCAATTCTTCAGCCGCCAATCGGATCATGTTCATTCGTGTGGGGTTAGCATGCGCCCGCATATCGGTCTCGATCAAAACAGTTCCATCGCTCGATTGATTTTTCGCCCAAACAAACGCCTCTTCCAACGCACTCCATTCCCCAATCCCTTTACGGATACGGGGGTCATTCTCCCCTTGCGGCCGAATCATAAGATAATGATCAGGAAATCCCGCTTTGTGTGCAAATGCTTTTACCTCTTCCCACATCGTGACGCATTGATGCGCCTGATTCGTTTTTCCCTGAGCCGTGGCAATAATTTCCAGAGCATTTTCATTGTCAACCCAAATCAACACTTCCACATTCCACGAAAACATCCCCGTGAACGGATCGGGGCCGAATGAGCCCTCGCTACCCATTCCCAGCGAGACACCGGCAAGCTCCATTCCGATACGCGCCTTTTTACGTGCGGCTTCAATCTGAGTCCCTGCGCGAGCTATATCGCGGGAAAATGTACCCAAAAGATCGGTGTCATACCCAGCCACCCGCTCGACACAACACCCCAAAGCGACATCGAGGACTGAGGCAATCACCTTTTCTTTGCCGTGTTGCGTCAACAGTGCGACCTTGCGACCCCGATATATTCTAGCCATAATAACGACTTAGGAGAGGATAACCATGGCATCGGTGATAATGCATTTTCCACCGTATTTTTTGGTAAAGGCACGAATCTTCTCTTTGATTTCCAAAAATTTCTCTTCTTCAATAAGAACAAAGATATAGTCATTGCTAAACACATCCGTCACATCATCCGCCATCTTCAGACCATGCCCGCCGCATCCTTGAATATCAGGAATAAGCGTATAACTGGTAATTCGATGTGCTTTAAAAAGATCAAGCAGTCGGTTAAGATAGACCGATTCGATAATCACTTCCACTTTTTTCATATTTTTCATCATCAACCCCAAAAAATAGTAATCAGATAGTAGTACAAAGGGATGCCCAACGAAATATTAAACGGAAACGTCACCGCCAAACTCAGCGGTAGATAGATACTCGGATTCGCCTCCGGTACCGAGAGCCGCATTGCCGCGGGCACAGCGATGTACGAAGCACTGGCACTCAAAAGGGCTAGTAAAAAGGCATCCCCTTTGGATAACTCAAACAAGGATGCCAATCCCATCGACAACGACGCGTTTACAATCGGCATTCCGATAGCGAATAGGATTAACAAAAACCCGAGTTTTTTAAGCTCATAAATTCGATTTGCCGCAACAAGCCCCATATCGAGAAGGAAAAAAGCCAAAATCCCTTTAAAAAGAGTCCCGAAAAAAGGCTCCATGGTGTTCCACCCTTTTTCCCCCGTTACGATTCCAATGATCAAAGCACCGATGAGGAGAAATACCGACGGGTTCAAAAATGCTTCTCTCAAAATCTCTGACCAATTTGTCTTTTTTTCTTCATTTTCCATGGATGGTTTAGTGAATATTGCTGCTAGAACCAGACCAATAACGATAGCCGGGGACTCCATCAGCGCCATACCGGCGACCATATAGCCGCCATACTCTACTCCGATTGTCTGCAAATACGTAACACCGGTAATAAACGTCACCGCACTAATCGATCCGTACGTTGCCGCCACCGCAACCGAATTGTAAGTATCAAGTTTAATCCGAAGGATAAAATAGCTGTATATCGGTACAAGAATTGCCATGCCTACTGCCAATGCAAGTGCTTTAAAAACGTACATATCAAATCCGCTCTGTGAGAGTTCATATCCCCCGTGTAAACCGATCGAAATCAATAAAAAGAGCGAAAACAGTTTTGGAAGCGGCTGAGGAATCGATAATTCTGACTTCATAAAAACCGCCAACATTCCTAATAAAAAGAACAGCACCGGCGGATTCAATATATTCTGAAGTATAAGATCTGCATTCATGATATACCTTTCATAATAAATTCAGCGATCATCTTTTACCTAGGGATGCCGGCTTATCTGAGCACACCTAGTGGCGTTGTCCTAACGTATAAAAATAAAAACAAGAGTTAGCCATCAGAACAAACCGACATCCCTAGACAAAAACAACCGTCTCCCCTCTTGCGAGGGAAGAAACATATTACTCACCTTGTCCTAGAGAGTAAGCGCGATCGCCATTCTCAAATGCGTAGAGGTTTTCCGTTTTAATCACTTCAATCCCCGCTGCATCAATGCGGTTCATCATATCAGTGATGTCACCGTTTTTGATGATATCCCCTTGATTTTTCGCATAGAAACGGCATCTCCAGTGGTCTGTCAAGAATGTCTCAGGGTGACCGTTCGGATATACTTTTTGACCGCGGTTGGAGATCATTTTGAGTCTTAGACCCGTGCTCTCTGCGATCTCCACCAATTTATCACCGATTGTATTTGAATCACAATCGTCACGTGTGAAGATATCACACCCGATCAAATTCATTTTTTGTGCTCTTACATTCGTAAGAACCGGTTTTTTAATTTTAACTGCTTCGCTATATCTTACAGGCGTTAAAGTAGATGGTTCTTGACCAAGTCTAGCGATAACCGCGTCAGCGAACTCTGCAGTACCGACTTCAGTATAAGGTCTGCCTTGCGCTTTGAGTTTACGAGCAAGGTCATACGTCACGATACCGTCTTCGATCGTTTTCAACCATGCATTATGTACTTTTTCAGCTACTTTTGGTTGACCTACTTGAACCATCATCATAACACCTGAAAGCAATAGTCCAGATGGATTCGCTTTGTTTTGGCCAGCATGACGTGGTGCAGAACCGTGAATTGCTTCGTACATTGCATAGTCTGTACCGACATTAGCCCCCGGAGCGATACCGACTGAACCCGTCATTAGACCAAGGATATCAGTAGCAACGTCACCGTATAGGTTAGGCATAAGAACCATATCGAACTCTTCTGGCGCATCGACGAGTTTTGCCATACCGATATCGATGATCCACTCATCCGCTTGAATCTCTGGGTAGTTTTTAGCCGTTTCATAGAATACTTTTACGAAAAGACCATCGGTGATTTTCATGATGTTGTCTTTGATCATACAAGTAATACGTTTTCGACCGTTAGCTTTTGCATATTCAAATGCGTATTGACAAATTTTTTCACATCCTGGGCGTGTAATAATTTTCAAACACTGCGTTACTTCAGGAGTTTGTTGGTGCTCGATTCCTGCGTATAGATCTTCTTCATTTTCACGAATCGTAATAACGTTCATTCCTGGGTAACGTGAAGGAATGAATGGATCATAAGCAATCGCAGGGCGAACATTAGCGTATAGTCCAAGCGTTTTACGCATTGTTACGTTAAGAGATTTATAACCACCACCTTGTGGAGTCGTAATTGGAGCTTTGTAAACAATTTTGTTTTTCTTAATTGAATCCCAAGCTTCTTGAGCGATACCTGAACTGTTACCTGCAAGATACACTTGTTCACCGACTTCGATGTGTTCCCACTCGACATCCGCACCTGCCGCGTCCAAAACGCGGATACTTGCATCCATAATCTCCGGACCAATACCGTCACCTCGTGCAACTGTGATAGTTTGCTTTGCCATTTTATTCTCCTACAAAAAATTTAACGGCAGAATTTTAGAATGTTAAGAAGAATAATTCTTTACTGAATTTGCACTAAATATTATCTATTTTTGTCCTTTTTATGCTCTTTTTTTATGCTAAATATTTTCATTTTTAGCTATAATTTTTTTCATGAAAAAAGCAACGCTGACGAAAAAGACCAAGCTGTCGAACGATCTGCTCTACTATATCTATTCGCACATCGATACCGATATCAACATGGATGAACTGGCACATCAGTTCAGCATCAGCAAGTTTTACATGCACAAAGTCTTTAAAGAAATGTTCGGCAGAAACATCTATGAACGGATCAAATCGATCCGGCTTCAGAAAGCGGCAACCCTGTTGCTGACGAACAAATATTCGACGATTACCGAAATCGCTTCGTTATGCGGATACAGTTCACAAACATCATTTATACGGGTATTCAAAGAACGTTTTCAGATCACCCCGACCGAATGGAGACGAGGCGGTCATAAAACCTACTCTAAAAACATCATTGAAGAATCGGTCAAAACCAAACAGTCCAATGCGACCTTTGATCACCTCGTCCCCACGATTGTTAAAATGCCTCAGATTGAAGCGTATTACATTCGGCATAACGGATACAACGATCAGGTGAGACAAACGTGGCAAAAAATTCAGGCATGGACCTACAGTAACAATATCAACGACTACCAGCAGATTGCCCTCTTCCATGACAATCCGGCAATTACCCCCTCGGATGAGTGCCAATATGTTGCCTGTGTGCAAGTCAATGATGCTAAAATTTCGGGAAGTGATCGATTACCGAAATTTAAAATATTCGGCGGCACCTATGCGAAGTTTGATTTAAAAGGGACAGATGGGGACCTGCTGAAATTCATGCATTGGCTCTTCAGTGAATGGCTTCCCAACAGCGACTATGAAACCACGACAAAGCCGCAGTATGTTATCTACCAAAAAAATAAATACTTATCGGATGACAACAATTTCGAGCTGAGTTTTTATCTCTCGATCAAATTTTAGGCGTTAGGATCTTTACGCCAAAAATTCCAAAAGCTCAATATACTCCTGCTCGATCACACCAAGATTTTCGAGCATCTTCACTTCGCCGATCTCCGGATTTTCACTTAAAAATTCCCGACGCCATTGGATATTGTCTTGCAACTCCTGCAATCCGGTAGTCAGATACTCTTTCATCTGATCGATTTCCGATCCCGAAATCACCCCTTCCGTATCGGCTTTATAAAACAAAAGCGCATAATCTCCCGTTTCATGAGAGAATCGAAAATCCTCCGCTATATTATGGACGATCGCTTTGATTCGCTCACTTTTCATCACCCGTTTGGACATAGTGTTCCTTTTATCCTTGATGGGGTTATTTTAGTCCTTTTTGGTATAGGAGTTGCTTAGTTTAATGATCTATGTCCCAAAAGGCACACCCAACTTTATGGAATCTCTGAAGCTTAAAACCAAACTTCTTTATTTGCTTCTCAGTGTTGCGCTCGGACTCCTTATTGTCGGTTTTGTCGGTTATTTCAATCTTCTGTCGATGAAAAAACACGTTGATACCCTCTATTTCGGCTCGCTTCTTCCGGTCAACGAACTCAGCTCCATTACGACGACGTACCACCACGAACTCGAAGCCAATGTTTATCGCTGGAATAACGGACTCATCACGAATGAAGAGCTCTCTCAATCCATCACATTGGGGCTAGCACATGTCGATCAGATGTGGTCACGCTATGTCTCCCATCATAAACGCCCCGAAGAGCTGCCTTACGTCGATTATACCGCCACGCAAATCGAAATTATCAAACGCTACTTTAGCGAAATTCGTTCTCTCGCGGCTCAGCAGACAAGGCGAAACGCTTTTTCCCTCAACACACTCAACGACAACGTCACCTCCATTCATACCATCATCAGTCAGCTCATCTCCTATGAACTCGCCGCCGCCAAACAAGAGCGTGCCGTTTTGCTCATCCATTACGAGAATTCGTTGATTCAATTACTCGTGATGTTGGGGGCGATCTTACTGGGGGTCATGACGTTTGCGTGGCGGATCTTCAAACAGATCGAATTGCAGCAGCAGCAGCTCCTCGCCTCGGCTCAAGCGCTCAAACATCTGAATCTCAAACTTGAGCATGCTTCCTACACCGATACGCTGACAGGGCTTTTCAACCGACGTTATTTTAATCTGGTGTATGAGAGGGAGAGTAAACGGGCACTGCGCGCGAGCAAATCGATCAGTTTTATGATGATCGACATCGATTTTTTTAAACAATACAACGATACCTATGGGCATCTGCAAGGCGACGTTGCTCTCCAAAATGTCGCACGTGTGCTCAAAACCTCTCTCCAACGTCCCGGAGATTTCGCATTTCGTCTTGGGGGAGAAGAGTTCGGTATCGTGTTGACCGATACCGACTGCGCCACGGCACGAAAAATGGCTGAAGTGCTTCGTTACAATGTCGAATCGCTAGGGATGGAGCATAAAGGGAATAAGAAAATGGGAATCGTGACCATTTCGATCGGAGCCGTCTGCATCACACCAACCGAGAGTATGGGGGATGAAGCCCTCCTCCATTCAGCCGATACGAATTTGTACGCGGCCAAAGAGCGGGGGCGTAATCAGGTGGTCTTTAGCACCACCCTCTGATCATTTGGGATGTTTAAACCGAAATCCGAGCTTTTCACACTGCTCTCGCAGTTTAGGGGAAATATCCCCCTGAAACTCCATCCACCCCTCTTTATAGGCACCGCCGCACGCCAACGATTTTTTGAGAGACGAAAGTGTTTTTTGAGCTTCTTCTTCCGCTAACGCAAAAGGACCGACCAACGTAACCACTTTTCCTTTGCGCTTTTCGCGTTGAAAAACCAGTTTATGGGCAGACGGATCCAAAAGCTGTTTTACAGGTGCAGGAGCATCTTCTTCCATCTCCCACCCCTCATTCCAGGATGCCCCGATCTCCAAAGAGAGTTTAGTCCCTTTGGCCATCGCTCTCTCCCACATACTCAAACCGTTGTTCGCCGGAAGGCAAAATTTCCGTAAACATCTCCAAGGGACGTACCCAAAGGCCACGTTCACCGTATTCGGGACGATAAACCACCAGTTTTTCAGCAGTTTCGGAGTGTTCGGCAACCCCGACCACGTCGTAAAACTTCCCTTTATAATGGCGATAACGGCCGATCTTAAGCATGAACCACTTTTTGAACGAGCGCGCTGATCCCCTCATGGTCGAGATCGTTACGGTTAGCCATCATCAAGATCGGATTGATGCAGTACAGATCGTTGTCATACACGACGACCACGACTTCATCCCCTTCTTGGATAAAATGGCTCTCTCCATAATACGTGTAGCGTGTCGCACCGATGCTAATGATCATCTGTTTCGGACATCCCGCTTCACGCAGATAATCCCCCACCGGTTCGAGCGGGCCAAAATTCTCTTGGGCGTTCATCTGTTTGATCAGCCAATCGATCAGTTTTTGATAAAAATAACTGTACCCCAACAGCTCGACATCTTCCCCATAGCGGAGTGTCATACCGTCGCGTCGTACAAAAGATGCGATCCGATAGCGGTCCATGATTCCGCCCTCACCAAATGTGTCGATCGGAATCAGCGTAGAGGAGAGCCCTTTGGTGGATGGACCCCAATTTTTCTTGTGGCTGATCTTAGCCGCCCCCTCTACACGAAGCGAACAATCGTTATACGCGCCAAAAAATTTCGGAATAATGGCAGACACTTTCCCCTCGGCATCGTATTCCACATCACACAAAAGAGCCACTTCAGGCTCGGGCTGGACGTTGCACGCTTCTTTAGGAAGCACAATCGTATCCGAACTGATTGGATACACGCCCAGCTGTCCTTCACGCCCGGGGATATAAAACGGAAATACCCCTTTGGGACCGTTGGGATCCTCAGTGACCACATCCATGAAGTCGGCGCTTTCACCCGCTTGTTCCAGATGAAGGGCAAAGTTCCCCGCTACTCCCAAGCCAGCATACGCTTTATAATCCGCCATTGGCCTTTGCCTCCGCAAACTCTTCATACGTCCCGACAAAATCGATGTAGCTTCCATCGGCGTGCAGTTCGATGATACGCCCCGCAAACGCGTCAAGAAGCTCACGGTCATGACTCACACACACGACGTTTCCGTCAAATTCATACAATGCTTCACCCAAGGCGATAATCGCTTCAAGGTCAAGATGGTTGGTCGGTTCATCCAGGACAAGGAAATTTCCCCCCTCCAGCATCATTTTAGAGAGCATCATACGGTGCTTCTCTCCCCCTGAGATCTTTTCGATACTTTTCTCCTGCTGTTCGCCGTTGAAGAGCATTCGTCCCAAACAGTTACGGATTTCGGAAATCTCCCGTTTCGGATCAAACGCTCTGAGCCAATCATACAACGTCTCCATCCCTTTGATCCGATCAGCCGTATCTTGCGGGAAATACGACGCTTCGATCGTCGCACCCCACTTGACGCTTCCGCTGGTTGGTTTGATCTCTTCCATGATGATCTTGAGCAATGTCGATTTACCGACACCATTCGCCCCGATCACCGCGATCTTCTCACCCGGAGTGATTTTCAAATTGATATCTTTTAATACTTCCAAATCACCATAGTTGTGTGAAACGCCAAGAACATCAAGCGCTTCATCCCCCATTTGGCGTTTTGCTTTAAACACGATACTCGGATCACGGCGGCTTGAAGGTTTGATATCATCGATGGTCAATTTATCAAGCTGTTTTTGCCGTGATGTCGCCTGTTTTGCTTTGGACGCATTCGCCGAGAAGCGTCGGACGAACGCTTCGAGCTGCTCTTTTTCTTTGAGTTTTTTATCCCGTTCCAACTGCGCCTGATTCGCCATGACGGTCGAGGCCAAATACCAGTCGTCGTAATTACCCGTAAATTCACGGATTTTTTGGAAATCGACATCCAAAATATTAGTTACAACAGCGTTGATAAAGTGACGGTCATGCGAAATGACGACCATTGTCCCCTCATGGCGCTGAAGTTCATGCTCGAGCCATCCGATCGTATCGATATCGAGGTTATTGGTCGGCTCATCCAAGAACAAAACATCAGGTTTTGGATACAGCACCTGTGCCAATAGGACTTTAAATTTCTCCGAAGAAGGGAGCGTGGACATAAGATTATGGTGGTTTTCCGCCGGAATCCCGACATTTTCCAAAATTTTGGCGATTTGGACATCGTATTCATACGTCGGATCCTCTTCACAGCAGATCATTTCGAGTTCTGCCAGTCGGTCATTGACTTTGTCGTCGTCAAAATTTCCCTCAGCGTAGAGTTTTTCTTTCTCTTTGATCGCGTCATAGAGTCGTTTATTTCCCCACAAAACGGCATCCGCGATCGTAAACTCTTCAAACGCGAATTGGTTTTGTCCCAAAACACCCACTTTTAATCCCGGTTCAATCGAAATATCCCCTTCGTACTCTTTAATCTCGCCGCTGAGAATTTTTAAAAAAGTCGTTTTCCCCGCACCGTTCGCCCCGATAAGGCCGTAGCGTTTATGACGGTCAAGTTTGAGATTGATCCCCTCAAACAATACCCGACTGCCAAAACGCATCGTCAATTTTGTCACTTGTACCATAAGTCTTGTACTCTTTTCGTGTGGTTTATTTAATTGTCGCGATTATAGCCAACCATTGTTTAGAGCTCTCTAAATGAGTTTTTTGTGACGTTTGAAGAACCTTTTAATCTAAGTTGGACTAGAATCCCGAAAAATTAAATGATCAGGGTGTCATGAGTATCGAATTACCATCCGACCTATTACCGCCACCGACGCTTGAGCTGGGGACCGTTCTTGACCGTATCGATCAAGTGGTCTGGTACATCGATCAAACCACGCTCACCCTGAAATACGTCAACAATGCCGTAGAAGCTATTTTCGGCTATACGAGCGCAGATTTTTGTGAGAATCCTACCCTCTGGCAGCAACGCATTCACCCCGATGATCGAGGACTTGTCCGCTCTTTTTTTGAAACCCTCCATCAGGGTGAATCCCAAGAGATCCGATTTCGGATTCATCGCCCCAGCGGCGAGCTTCGATGGCTCAACAGCCGCATCCATCATGACGCGGAACTCCATTGCTTTATCGGTATCACTACCGACATCACCGAGCTCAAAACCCAGGGGGAAGAGATCGCCTTTTTAGCTTATCATGATCCCCTCACAATGCTCCCCAACCGTGTCAAACTGAAACTTCAAATTTCCTCACGCATTGAACATTTTATTACGCAACCTTTTAGTCTAATCCTTTTGGATCTGGATAATTTTAAAAACATCAACGACACGATGGGACATGAAATCGGTGACCAAATCCTTGTCGAAGTAGCCAGACACTTGCGTGAAGCGGTCGGAGAGCTCCATTTTCTTTCCCGTTTCGGAGGAGATGAGTTTATGATTCTCGTCGCCACTTCCGATCCGATTTATATCAGTCAATTTTGCACCCAACTGATCCAAACCTTCAAATCACCGTTCATCATCAATGACCTGCCGTTTTTTCTGACATCTTCGGTCGGTATCGCCTGCTATCCCGATGATGCACGGACTCCTGAAGATTTGATTAAACACGCCGACACCGCCATGTACGAAGCTAAAAAGAACGGTAAAAACCAATTTCTTTATTATCACAGCTCCATGCAACGGGCCATCCATAATTTTTTGCACATCGAAGCATTGGTGCGTGATGGCTTGCGTCAAGAATGGTTTCAACTCTACTTTCAACCTCTCATCGATTCACGCACCCAAACACTGCAAGGATTTGAAGCCTTATTACGCCTTCCCCATCCTACCGAAGGGTTCATCACCCCGGATGCCTTTATCGGGGTTGCTGAAAATAACGGCGATATCCTCCATTTAGCGCAAGTCGTTTTGAAGCAGGCTTGCGATTTCATCGAAATCCTCCAAAAAATTTTAATGGAACCGTTTTACGTTGCCATTAATGTTTCAGCAAAGCAGCTTCACCAAGAGGGATTTGCCCATGAAATGCTCGCTTATCTCGCCGAACGGAACATCTCTGCGCACTACTTGAAAGTTGAACTGACCGAAAGTGCCGTCATGGGGAACATCGAAATCGCTTCGCATCAGCTTCACACGCTGAAAAACGGAGGGATACGTATCTCCTTGGATGATTTTGGCACCGGTTATTCTTCATTTGCCTATCTTGCCCAGCTTCCGATCGATACGCTCAAGATCGACAAATCGTTTGTCCAATCACTTCACCACAATGAATCCAACCGCCATATCGTCGTCGCCATATCGAATCTCGCGCATGCGCTGGGGATGAACGTCACCGCAGAGGGGGTTGAAGACGAAGACCAATTCAATTTTTTAATCGAAAATCGTATCGATACCTTACAAGGGTATCTGCTCTCTCGTCCCATCACCAAAGAAACAATCATTGAAACCCTCACCTCCAATACCCCGTACTTTGTTCCTCAACACAGTCTCGGCTATGCGATTTGATCCCGTTATATAACAAAATCTTTTGTTAAAATGAGCCGTTTTTAACATTCTCATAAGATTTCAACCGATAAAATGGTGGGAAGGATTATGCTGGTTATAGTTCGATTTTTCCACGGAGCACAATGTGACACAAATTTATGTCGGGAATATTCCCTACGGTAAAAACGAAAACGATCTAAAAGATCTTTTCGGACAATTCGGTGAAGTAAGTTCGGTTAAGTTCGTTAATGATAGAGAAACAGGTCGCTTCCGCGGCTTCGGTTTTGTTGAAATGGCCAATAAAGATGAAGCAAACAAAGCTATTACCGCATTAGAAGGTAATGACTTTGGCGGGCGCACTCTTCGTGTTAACGAAGCTCGCGAACGTGCTCCACGTCCTCCGCGCGAACCACGCTGGTAATTTCACTGTGATGCCCTGCCATGGGCTTCACTCCTCTTACGCTTTTTTCCCCCGTTTTTAACCCGATTTCAGGATAATTTATGACCTACACACTCCAAGGCGAGTACATTGAACTGCACAAACTTATCAAACTACTTGATTTAGTCGATACCGGCGGACAAGCCAAAGTACTCATCGAAAATTTGCACGTCACTCGCAACAATGTAATCGAAACGCGCAAACGGGCTAAAATCGTTCGAGGAGACCAAATCCGCATCGGTGATGTTATCATCGATATAGTTTGATTATTAATAGAGTTTTAACTATAATTCCCCATCTATTTAAATATGGGCCAAAAGGTTCTTACACTTATGAAAAATACAAAAATGATGGTTTTCGGCTTTCTGAGCGTCGCTGCGATCAGCTTGACGTTGTCCACCTCCCTTTTGGCCAAAGGTGCACCGACCGAACCACCCCTTGAAGCCTCTACGGAAGCTTCCCGTCTTCAATCGCTCGCCAAATTTACCAAAGTTCTCAGCATAGTCGAACAATACAACGTCGATGCCCTAACCATCGACAAACTGATCGATAAATCGTTGCAAGGGCTTCTTTCCAATCTGGATGCCCACTCCAGCTATATGGATAAAAAAAGCTATGATTCTCTCAAAACACAAACAGACGGAGAATTCGGCGGCTTAGGAATTACCGTAGGAATGCGGGATAATGCTCTTACCGTCATCGCCCCGATCGAAGGGACACCCGCGGATCGTGCCGGTGTAAAAGCGGGTGACATTATCCTCAAAATTAATGATCAATCCACTTTAAACATGAACATCGACGATGCCGTCTCCCTTATGCGCGGCGCACCCAAAACACCGATTGATATTACACTCGTCCGCAAAGGGGCGAGCGAACCCATCAAAGTTCATATCATCCGAGAGATCATCACCGTCGAATCGGTCTATACCCGTACGATCGATACCGATGTTCTCTACATTCGGGTCACCAGTTTCGATCGCAAAGTTGCTGCTGATGTCAAAGCTGCCATTAAAAAACATCCTAAAAGCAAAGGGATCATTCTCGATCTTAGAAATAACCCCGGTGGACTTTTGGATCAAGCGGTAGAGCTAGTCGATCTTTTTGTCGACGAAGGGGTGATCGTATCCCAAAAAGGTCGGAATAAAGCCGATGACTTAACCTATTCGGCAACCAAAAAAGCAACCATCACCAATCTTCCGCTGGTCGTCTTAGTCAATGAAGGCTCAGCCAGTGCTTCCGAAATCGTCAGCGGTGCCATCCAAGACCTAAAGCGCGGTGTTATCATCGGTGAAAAAACCTTCGGAAAAGGCTCCGTTCAAGTCGTCATGCCGATCACCGATACCGAAGCGATCAAGCTGACCATTGCCCGCTATTACCTCCCAAGCGGACGAACCATTCAAGCCGTCGGTGTCGTACCCGACATTGAAATCGGTTCTGGCGAAGTCAAAGCGCACACCAACAGTTTCAACATCAAAGAAGCCGACCTTAAAAAACATCTCGAAGGGGAATTGGCCAAAACAACCGAAATGCTTGATGTCACCGAAGCCAATGCCACGAATAAAAAAACCATCACCAAAGAACAGCTCAATAAAGATATTCAACTCAAAGAGGGGGTCGATATCATTAAAGCCCTCATTATCGTTAAAGGAAAGTAATCATGGAAAAAAAAGAACTCATCTACGAAGGGAAAGCCAAGCGCCTCTTTACGACGGAAAATCCCGATTTGGTGATTGCGGAATTCAAAGATGATTTAACAGCTTTTAACGGTGCCAAAAAAGACTCGGAAGCGGGCAAAGGGGCTCTTAATAACAAAATTTCCACTGAACTTTTTAAAATGCTCGCAACCCAAGGGGTGGAATCGCATTTTGTCGAGATGCTCGATGACAATCACATGCTGTGCAAAAAAGTTGATATTATCCTGATCGAAGTGATTGTTCGTAACATCGCGACGGGAAGCCTCAGTAAAAATCTTGGTATTCCCGACGGAAAAGTCTTACCGTTCACGCTCGTCGAATTTGACTACAAAAACGACGCTTTGGGCGATCCGAAAATTAACGATCAGCACTGTCTTATCCTTGAATTGGTAAAAAACGAAGCGGAACTCGATCAACTGCGAGCCATGGCACGTCAAGTCAATGACATCCTTCGTCCTTATTTCCATGACAAAGGACTCAATCTTGTTGATTTCAAACTCGAATTCGGGCGCGACAAAGAGGGAAAAATTATTCTTGCCGATGAAATCAGTCCGGACAACTGCCGTTTTTGGGATTTAAAAACAGGCGAAAAAATGGATAAAGACCGTTTCCGACAAGGTATGGGGGGGCTTAAAGTGGCCTACGAAGAAGTTTTGAACCGCATCGTCGGCTAATCACATAAAGGGTAAAACAGCATGAAAGCAATCGTAAACGTATTTTTAAAAAACGGGGTACTTGATTCCCAAGGCAAGGCAGTCCACCATGCGTTGAGTGGTCACGGATTCTCAACAGTCAACGATGTACGCGTCGGAAAACAAATCATTATCGAGATGGATGAAACTGATACAAGCACCGCTAAAGAGAAAGTGGCGCAAATGTGTGAAGACCTTTTGGCCAATACGGTCATCGAAGATTACACCATCGAGATCCAAGCATGAAAATCGGCATTATCCAGTTCCCGGGAACCAACTGCGAGTACGACACGCAGCACGCGTTTCAATCACTCGGCTGTGAAACAGCGATCCTTTGGCACAAAGAAACCTCTATCCCTTCCGATATCCGTTTGGTCGTTGTCGCCGGAGGCTTTAGCTATGGCGATTACCTCCGAAGCGGTGCGATTGCTAAAATGTCTCCTATCATGCAAGCCCTTAAAACGTACGCCGCTCAAGGGGGCAACGTCCTTGGAATCTGCAACGGCTTTCAGGTCTTAACCGAAACCGGCTTACTTCCAGGAGCACTCAAGCGTAACGAAGGACTCCATTTCATCTCACGTCACCATCATCTGAGCGTTATTAACAATGACAATACCTTTTTACGTCACTGTTCACCAAAAGAGGTGCTTAACATCCCGATCGCCCATCATGATGGCAACTACTACATCGATCCTGAAGGGTTAAAAGCGCTCTATGAGAACCGCCAAGTACTTCTCAAATACACCGATGCTTCGGGGAATATCTCCAATCCAAACGGATCGGTTGACAGTATCGCCGGAATTTGCAATCGCGAAAAAAATGTCTTCGGCTTAATGCCTCACCCTGAACGGGCGATGGAGACCTTGCTCGGTTCTAACGACGGCCGCCGTATGCTTGAGGGCTTTTTGTCCGCGTGAAAACGTTATTCATCCTTCTCGCCCTCTTATGTCAATTAGCTCAGGCTGAACCCTCGGTACTAACCGACCCTTCCAACTCAGAATCCACAACTTCTGCGCCGGAAGATGCCCCTGCCGATACGGTCGATTCACTTTTTTCGAATATTGCTCAAAGCAGCGGAGGAGTCACTCTCTCTGCCTCACAGCTCCCGACCCATATCTACATTGGGCAAATTCTTCCCGTTACGATCAAACTCACACCATTGGAGATTGCTTCGGGAAGCATCGAATACTCTTTGCAAGGGGAAGAGGGAATTCAGCTCTTCAGTGATACACCGCAACGCTCGATCAAAGACGATGGCGTTTACGACACCTTTTATTTCTTAGTGCAATCGGGAAGCATCCGCTTGCCCGATATTACAGCAACAGTTTCTTCTACCGGTGCGGTTTCAGCAACTTTGAGCGGGAGTAATTTAGTCGCTTCTCCACTCACGCCTCCGGCAACCTATGCCAATGTACTGGCCACGAGTTTCAAAGTAATCGACTACAAAACAACTTCCTATAATCAAGAGAGTAATATCGTCGTTTTCACCGTTCACGCGTCACGCTGTAATATCGGTACCTTTTCACTTCCAAATGTTCTAAAACAAGGATTTGAGTCTAAAATCCCCAATGTCGATCAATCTCAAATGACCTACTACGCCATTATTCCTAAAAATGCTCAAACACTCGACTTTTCAATTTTCAATGTTGCGAAAAACCGTTACGAATCGGTTAGTATTCCCATTGTAGTCGATGATGACGCCGTATCGACACAAAGCGATATCTCACCAACAGACGGTCGGCATACCGAGCTCAAAATCGGTGCGGCAGCGATACTGACGGTTTTGCTTATCGGCATCTATTACTGGAGACGGGAGCAGTGGGCACTCATCGCTTCGATCGTCCCATTTTTCTTCGCCGTTTATATGCTTCTTCCCAATAGCGATATTTGTGTCAAAAAAGGTTCCCCTATCTATCTCCTTCCGATTCGCCATGGAACCATTTTTGAAATGACCATGGAAGAGTCACAGCTTGAATCGCTTAATACTGTGGGAGACTTTACCAAAGTCCGTTTGGAAGAAAATAAAGTAGGATGGGTCAATCAGCGTGATCTTTGCACGAATTAAGTGGCTCTACGCCATCATCGTCATCTTTAGCGGGATGACGATGATGATCACCACCTTTTATCTTCTGCCCCAGCCCTATGCCACTAAAATGTCTGCATGGTTTATTCGCCTTTTCACTTTTATTCGGGTAAATGTTAAAGGGAAAATGGATCCCAGCACCCAAATGTTACTTATTAACCATCAAAGCGATTTGGATATCGGCATTATGGAGACCATCACAACTCAAAATCTGGCATGGGTAGCTAAAAAAGAGCTTTTTGACGTGCCATTTTTCGGACTCGTTGTTAAACTTCCTCGTGATATTCCACTGGAGCGGGAGAGTAAAACCGCACTTGTCAATCTGGTAAAAGATTGCAAAGACCGTCTTGATGACGGGCGCATCATCACCATTTTTCCCGAAGGTACCCGTACCGAAACCGGTAAAATGAAGCCGTTTAAAAAAGGAGCAAAGGTTGTCGCTGATAAATTCGGATTGAAAGTGCAACCGGTCGTATTGATGGCAACCGCCTCATACTTCAGCAATAAAAAGAAAATCTTTGTGCCGGGCAAAGTGACAGCGATTTTTCTAGAATCTTTTATGGCCGATAAAGAAGATCCAGAATGGCTTAACAACCTACATATAACAATGCAGAAGGTGTATGATGATGAGTTTGCAAACCATCCTCGTAATCGGTAGCGGAGCCTTTATCGGCGCCGTCCTTAGAGCTTACCTTAATGGCGTTGTGAATCACCATTTTCCGCATACTCTTCCCTTTGGCACCCTCACCGTCAATTTGCTCGGTAGTTTTATCATTGGGGGGTTATTCGCCTATTTTACTTACACAACCTTGCTCAGTGTTCAGATAAAATCGTTTTTAACAACCGGGTTTCTGGGTGGGCTTACCACCTATTCTACCTTCGCCATGGAGACCTTTTTACTCCTCAGCGGCGGGCATATTATTATGGCTACTGTTAATATGGCGTTAAATACTTTTGGTACAGTCGCTATGGCAGCGGCAGGATATTATTCGTTACGTTACTCTTTAAGTTAACAATTTCATCCGCACACCACTGTGCAAGCGAATCATCGTGAGTAATGAGTAAAATTCCCATTTCGTCTAAATTTGAAATAATCAGTTTCATAATCTCCAACTGATTAAGATTGTCTAACGCCGATGTCGGTTCATCAAGTAACAGCAATTTTGGTTTCATCAATAATGCACGCAAAATAGAACACCGCTGAAGTTGTCCGCCCGAAAGTTTATGGGGCAAAGCGTCTAAATGGTTCTCTTCCAAGCCCATTTTTTCCATCAATCCGCGATATCCCTCCATCGACGCCACTTCAGCGATCTGTTCACGTACGGTATAGCTGGGATGAAAAGAGCTGTAAGGGTCTTGAAATACCTGTGAGAGAGAGGATGAAGCGATCAACCCTTCATCAGGTTTTAATCGTCCGAGAATCAGTTCAAAGAGGGTTGATTTACCCGATCCGCTGGGTCCGACAATCGCTTTGAGCTCTCCTACCCTCAGGGAGAGTGAAAAGTCTTTAAAAATCATCTGTTCTTTGGAGTATCCAAAAGAGAGCCCTTTGATATCCAAAATAAGACTCAACGTATTTGCCCCTGTCCGTAAACTTTATATTTATACGTGGTCAATCCCTCAATCCCCATAGGACCTCTGGCATGAAGTTTACTGGTACTGATTCCAACCTCAGCACCAAATCCGAACATCCCGCCATCTGTAAATCTCGTGGAAGCATTAACATAAAGGGTAGAAGCATCTATACTATTCATAAACGTCTCAGCCGTCGTAATATTTTCAGTAATGATCGATTCTGAATGGGCCGATCCGTATCGTACAATATGTTCTATTGCACCCTCGACACCCTCAACAACACGAATATTGAGAATATTTTCACCATATTCCTTATGAAAGTCTTCATCAGTGGCCTCAGCAACATTAATCGTCTGACGCGTCGTTTCGCATCCTTTAAGAGAAGTCCCCTCTTTATCAAAGACCTCTTTAAACAATGGCAAAACAGCCGAAGCGATCGTGCTATCAACGAGCAACGTCTCGATTGAATTGCACGCAGATGGACGTTGAACTTTCGCATTGACAGCAATTCGAAGTGCATCCTCCATTTTTGCATCTTTGTCCACATACAGATGACACACTCCTTTGTCATGCTTGACAACCGGAACACTCGCATTTTGGCTGACAAACCGGATCAGCGCTTCCCCACCGCGTGGAACGATCAAGTCCACATATTTATCCATCTTAATCAGCTTTGCAACACCTTCTCGCGTTGCATCAGGCAAAAGCGAAATCAATTCTTTCGGAAGATCATTTCGCATCAGCACCGCTTGCAATACATCGGCAATCGCTTTGTTCGAATATTCCGCCTCTTTTCCCCCTTTTAGAACGCATCCATTAGAGCTTTTAAAACACAGGGCTGCCGTATCCGATGTGACATTAGGGCGAGATTCATAGATAATACCGATCATCCCGATCGGAATCGAGACTTTTTCAATTTTTAGTCCGGCTTCGGTAATCCACCCATCAATCACTCGTCCTACCGGATCTTTCAGTCCAGCGATCTCTTCGACCGCGATCGCCATATCGTTAACCCGCTTTTCATTCAGCATCAACCGCTCTTGCATAGAAGAAGATATTCCATATCCATCTGCATTACGCATATCGATTGCATTCGCTTCAAGGATACTCATCGTATTCGCTCGCAATGCATTTGCCATTTCGCGTAAAATGCGGTTTCGTTCACTTCCACTTAACGTTGCTAATACACGACTGGCAGATTTGGCTTTTTCTAAAAATTGTTCCATCTAACTATTTCCTCTTGTAATGGAGGTATTATAGCCAATGAGGGTTAAGAAGCGAAAATCCTAAAGATAGGCTCGAATCTCTTCCAGTAATTTCTCAAAGAGCATTTGATATTGATCAAAAAGACTAAAATAGTTCCGCTCATCCGTATCCTTCAGCGCCAGTTTCATCGCTGATGCACTCTCTCCCAGCACATGGGCACCGATATTTTCACTCACCCCGATCATATCGAGCAATAAGGCATCCGCACCCTGCAAATTGTTCGCACGTAACAGTTCTCCGAGCTGTTGCGATGCGTCTGCATAATCGGTTATAAACTCCGACAAAATTTCGCGGTAAAACGCTTCATCCCCGCCGCACGTCTCCAACCCTCTTTCGATATTGAGTATTGTAGTCTCTCCAGTAGCTGCCGGTCTGTTTTTATGCTCATCATGAGCTGTATAGGCATAGAGTACGTTATAAAGCGCGTCCATTCTTAGCGGCTTGGCCAGCTGTTCATCCATCCCCGCGTCTTTCATTTTTTGGATATCATCGGTTGCGGTATCGCCGCTTAAGGCGACGATGAGAATATGATCATACTTAGGATTCGCGCGAATCACCCGTGTCGCTTCAAATCCATCCATACGCGGCATGTTCGCATCCATTAGAATCATCACAAAATTGGAATCGTTTTCGAGTATCTCCAGTGCTTCTTGACCATCATTTGCCATCACCAATTCGATCCCGCTCTCTGCTAAAAGACCGATAATCACTTTTTGGTTGATGGGGTTGTCTTCAGCTACCATGATCCGTTCACCTGAAAATTCGCAAAAATGGTGCTTGGTAATCTTCTCATGGGGCGGAACCGAACGTTTTGGGATAATAGTGTCACTTTTTCGTCTATTCTCACTCGCTTCCAATTTTGCTTCGGGGAGTAGAATTTCCTCCTTGATCGGAACGACAGGCGCTGTGACTTCAGCCTTTGGTTTCTCCTGTTTATAAAGCGTTATAGGGGTGTCAACTTTTGGCGCCAAACTTCTTTTTAGAATCAGGTAAGCAACTAAGAAGCTCAAAACCGCGATAGCGGCAATAATCTCTAAGAGGAAATCATTCAGCATGGGCAACTCTTTTTTTTCTTTAATCATACATCATTAACGCAACGTTTGTATAAATATAATGAAAAATTGCACAAGATTATAAAAAGTATTATGGATGAGAAAAGATATTCCTCCCCTTTATCGGGAGGAATGGAAGAAGGTTATTCGATTTCCGCGTCGATGACGTCGTCATCTTTTTTCGCGGATGAGGCAGCTTCGCCGCCTTCATTTTGTTTGTACATTTGCTCTGCCATTTTGTGGCTTGCATCCGCCAATTTTTTGGTAGCTGCTTCGATCTCTTCTTTCGAAGCGTCAGCATTTTTAAGTACCGCTTTAAGCTCTTCAAGGGCTGATTCAATCGCTGCTTTCTCGGAAGCGTCAATTTTATCTTCCATCTCTTTGAGCGATTTTTCGGTTTGGCTCGCAAGAGCGTCGGCTTGGTTGCGAAGATCGACAACCTCTTTACGTGCCGCATCTTCCGCTTTATGCGCTTCGGCGTCTTGAACCATTTTGTTGATCTCTTCTTCTGAGAGTCCTGAACTTCCAGAGATGGTGATCGATTGCGATTTGCCGGTTCCTTTATCAGTTGAGCTTACGGTGAGGATACCATTCGCATCGATATCAAACGTTACTTCGATTTGAGGCACACCGCGCGGTGCAGCCGGGATACCCGTAAGTTCGAACAATCCAAGAGATTTGTTATCGCGAGCAAACTCACGCTCCCCTTGTACAACGCTAATGCTCACCGCAGGCTGATTGTCTTCCGCGGTAGAGAATACTTGCGATTTTTTGACCGGAATCGTGGTCCCTTTCTCGATAATTTTGGTCGCTACGCCGCCCAGCGTTTCGATCCCAAGTGACAACGGAGTCACGTCAAGAAGAAGAACGTCTTTCACGTCTCCGCGTAATACCCCACCTTGGATCGCGGCACCCGCGGCAACCACTTCATCCGGGTTAACCCCTTTATTCAATGTTTTACCGCCGAACTCATCGGATACCATTTTTTGTGCCAATGGAACACGAGTTGATCCACCGACCATGATGATCTCATTGATCTCGTTTTTGCTCATTCCAGCATCTTTCATTGCCGTTTTGATGTGGCTGATCGTCTCTTTAATCAAATCATCGATCATCCCTTCGAATTTCGCACGAGTGAGTTTAATCACCAAGTGTTTTGGACCTGTTGCATCCGCTGTGATAAACGGAAGGTTGATCTCTGTCTCTTCAGCAGATGAAAGCTCTTTTTTCGCACTTTCAGCCGCATCTTTTAGACGTTGAAGTGCCATTTTGTCCGCTTTAAGGTCGATACCGTGATCACCTTTGAACTCAGCTGCCAAGAAATCAACGATCTTGTTATCGAAGTCATCCCCACCCAAGAATGCATTACCATCGGTTGAAAGAACTTCAAAAGTCCCCTCTGAAATCTCAAGAACGGTAACGTCGAATGTTCCACCACCAAGGTCATAAACAAGAACTTTTTCGTCCCCTTTTGAATCCAAACCGTACGCAAGAGCAGACGCAGTCGGCTCATTGATGATACGAAGAACGTTCAATCCTGCGATGGTTCCCGCTTCTTTCGTCGCTTTACGCTGTGCATCATTGAAATATGCCGGTACAGTAATAACCGCATCGGTTACCGCTTGACCAAGATAAGACTCAGCGTCCGCTTTTAGTTTAGAAAGGATCTTAGCCGAGATCTCTTGCGGAGTATAGACTTTACCCGCTACGTCAACCGCTGCCATCCCGTTTTTATCTACGATTTTATACGTTACTTTATCGTGCGCTTCTTTCGCTTTTTCCTCATTCATCATGAGACCCATGATACGTTTGACCGAGTAGATCGTTTTATCCGGGTTTGTGATCGCCTGACGTTTTGCCGGATCACCTACCAAGATTTCACCTTTATCGGTAAATGCTACAACCGATGGAGTTGTATTTTTTCCCTCTTTATTCGGGATGATTTTCGCTTCGCCGCCTTCATAGACAGCAACACATGAGTTTGTAGTTCCTAAGTCGATACCAATAACTTTTGACATAATTTATCCTTTTATTTTAGTTAGTTTGCAATGACGACCATTGCATCACGCAATGTTCTTTCTTTATAACGATACCCTTTTTGAAAGGTATTGACGATTGCACCGCTTTCATGATCCGGACTATCCACTTGCTGTACCGCATTGTGAATGTTTGGATCAAACGGTTCGGATTCATCTACCGGAGTAATTCCGTGCTTTTCGAGCACACCAAGAAGCTGTTTCATGGTTAGTTCGACACCCTCTTTGAGTTTCTCCAACAATACGGCCGGCTCTGCTTCGATCTCTGCGGCACCGATCGCCATCCCCAAAGAATCCACTACCGGGATCAAATCTTTTGCAAATTTTTCATTTGCATATTCGAGTGCCTGGTATTTTTCTCTTTCAAGACGCTTTTTGATGTTATCGAAATCTGCGTGAACACGCGCATATTTATCTTTGAAAGCCGCAAGTTCGGCTTGAATCGTCTCTAGCTCGTTCATACTTTGATCAACGGACTCTTCGCCTTCAACCGTACTTGTCTCTTCCTCGGTGATTACTTCTTCATTTACTTCGTTTGACATAACTGAATACGACTCCTTTTTTGAAATCCGGTGATATTATAATACATTGAGTCACCTATTGTCAAGAGGTATATGAATATTTTTACTAAAAATAGTTGAGTCTATAACAATCAAGTTAATATCTCTCCCTTTTCAATGTTATAATAACTCCAAAAAAGAGGTTCAATGGTTCGCTTATTACATCGCTTTCTTCCGCTGTTACTCCTCTACGGATGTGGTCTGATCTTATGGCTACTCCCCCCTCCCCTAGGGATTGAAGCCAATGCGTGGAAGCTCTTTACCATTTTTATAACCACCATTTTTTCGATCCTCTTTAACTTCCTTCCTATTTTAACGGCATCGATTTTTGCCCTAGCGCTGAGTGTGCTGAGCGGAATCATCGAACCTTCCAAAGCCTATGCCGGCTTTTCAGAGAGTTTTATCCTCCTTATCGTTGCCGCCTTCTTAGTCTCAGGAGCCGTCCATAAATCGGGGCTGGGGAAACGCCTCTCCTTGCATATCATCAAAAAATTCGGCCATTCAACTCTTGGGATCAGCTACAGCATTATCGCGACCGACATCCTGATCGCTCCGGCATTTCCCAGCAATACCGCCCGCTCAGGAGTGCTTTATCCGATCGTGTACGGTTTGGCGTATGACTGCGATTCCAAAGTCGAAAACGGCACCCGCCGGCGCGCCGGTGCATATTTTATGATGAGCTCGATGGCCGGTCTTACCATCTCCTCAGGGCTCTGGCTCACCGCCATGGCGGTCAATCCCGCCGGAGCCGCAATCGCTGAGGGGATGGGAATTCAGATCACCTTCACCTCATGGCTCTTATCCGCTGTATTGCCCACTCTGGTCGCTTTTGCCCTTATCCCGCTGACTCTATATAAATTTTTCCCGCCGGAACTCAAAGCTACCCCCCATGCACCTCAAAAAGCTCAGGATATGCTTCATGCCATGGGAGCAATAAGCCCGAATGAATGGATCACAGGCGGGGTATTTCTGGGGATGCTCACCCTTTGGGCTTTATCAGGTCTTTTTCCCATCGACAAAGCGGCCGTAGCTTTCGGAGGTTTGGGTATTTTAATGGCTTCGCGCATTTTTACCGTCGAAGATATTAAAAATCAAGGAGAAGCGCTCGCTACCCTCATATGGTTCGCGATTCTTTTTGCCCTTAGTACCCAGCTCGCCGAAATGGGATTCATGCGCGCACTGGCAAGTCATGTCACCGGCTATTTAGAAGGGATGGGGTGGATGAGCGTCTATCTGCTGTTAATCTGTTTTTACGTCCTGATACACTACCTCTTTGTCTCACAAAGCGCCCATCTGCTCGCTTTATACGGAATCTTTTTAAGTGTCGGTATCGCTGCTGGGGTACCGGGGATGCTGATGGCGATGATGCTGTTGTTCGCCACCAATTTCAATGCGATGATCACACCGCAAGGCTCTTCGTGTAACGCTATCTATCTAAGCTCCGGCTATATCACGGCGCGAGAAATCTATATCTACGGAGGACTAATCACCCTACTCAACCTCATCATCTTCTTGGCTGTCGGAACCCCATGGATATTATTCCTCTTCTAACTCGGCTGCGCCGTCCCCTCATCCTCACGCTCTCAAGCCTAAGCGCACTACTGATCGGAATCTATCTTCTCCTTTTTAGCACAGTAGGGAACCGATGGCTTCAACCCTTTTTGGCATCCTTAGTAAGTGAAAAAGCGGGTGAGCCGATCATCATCGATACCTTCATCCTCACACCCCGTCACTATACTCTCCGTCTGCGCGATCAGAAGGATAATATTTATGATCTCGATGGAAATTATTCGCTAAGCAAAGGGGAAAGCCAAGGCAAGCTCAGGGCGCTCGGAGCAAACGCCGATTATACAGCCACATTTCGAACCTTCTCGCTCGATGCGCTGCAACTGCGATTTCGCCATCTGGATGCTGCCGCTCTGCTGCATCGCTTAGACTATCCCGGTAAAAGTACCGGCTTTTTACACGGAGATATCCATCTTGATGGTTTAGCCGAGCGAAACATCCGAGGTGATGTCCGTCTATGGAGTACGACTACCTCCTTTATCCCCTCTCCCATTATGGAGGAAGATTCCAACCTCTCCTTGGACCTCTACGACTTGCTCGCCGATGAGGATGGTGATGTCAAAGCCTTTTCGATCGACTGTACCGCTCAGATTGCATTTGATGAGATCGGTCTCATCGACCAACTGATCGGATATCCGTTACGGGGAAACATCACCCTCAACAACCGTATCCATGGAGATGAAAAAACACTCCGTTTTGACATTCAGACCGATCTTGCGCACAGTGACACCCATCTTAACATAGACTACCTCGCGCTTCTTCCCCATCGCATCACCTATCGTATTGATCACGCGGACATCCCTGAAGTATTTCGTTTGTTCAATCGTCCTTCCCCTCTTCTGGGAACCCTTGATTCCCAAGGAAGATTTGGGCCAAAAAACGGGACGTTAGAACTCCATGTGCGAAACGGACGGATACGAAGCGATATTCTCAAACAAGAGTACCACCTAACCCAACCGCCTCTGCGCTTTGCATTAAAGCTCAATGCAAACATTTCACCCAAAGATGTCCATTACCACGCCGCATTTCGCTCCGATCTCAAACGCATGAGCATCGATACCACCACGACCCACACTCAAATGCTTTCCGAACTCTTAAGAAGTATCCCCTGAGATAAATTTCAAGGCGGTTCTTACCCCGTTTCATGGACAATACCCCCATGAAACACTTTAACTTATCCGATACCCTCGCCTATCATGATCGTACCAAACACCGTCCTACCCGTTATGCCGCTTCACTGGGCTATATGGATTGGGCGACTCAGCCTGACCCTTTTCGCCGTTATGAGGACGCGCCACTTAAGCCTCTTCCCAAGAGTCAACTCTCGGTTCCCTACCATCTTTTATTTGAGCCGCAGGCATTACCCAGTGCTCCGTTATGTCATGAGTCCGTCGGACATCTTCTGCGTTATTCGCTCGGACTGGCCGCGTGGAAATCTCACGGCCCTTCGCGCTGGGCATTACGGTGCAATGCCAGCAGCGGAAATCTTCAGCCGACGGAATGCTATCTTATTGTTCCTCCTATTGAGGGGATCAGTGATCAAACCTCTCTTTCTCACTATGCGTCCAAAGTTCATGCGCTAGAGATGCTGAGCACCTACGACACTACCCTTTGGAATGCGCTTCCCGATGAGAGTATCATCATTGTACTCAGTTCGCTTCTGTGGCGCGAAGCATGGAAATACGGTGAACGCTCCTGGCGATACTGTCAGCTCGATGCGGGTCATGCCGCTCAAGCGATCCGTATCAGTGCTGCAACACTCGGATGGAACTGTACCCAGCTCTCGATCGATACCGCAGAAATTTCTCACCAACTAGGATTTGATGATGCTTCGCGGTTCATTCCGCTGGAAGAAGAATCCATCGATATGGTATTGCTCATTTCATCTTCGTCACAAAAGACGACTGAATTCTCTCTTCCGCTTCCATCCTCACCCCCTCTTAATCCGGCCAATCGGATCAGCCCTTCCCACCATGACTGGCCGATTTTACGCGTGATCGATGAAGCAACTCAGGGGATCTACCCTTCGAAAACAACCCCGTTTCAGCGCGCTGTTCCACCGCCAAGTCTCGGTTCATCCGAAGTGATTTTACAGCGCCGCAGTGCTCAGGCGATGAATGGCTCCTCTATCAGCGAAGGACAATTTCGCCAAATTTTGAACAGCTCGCTGGATGTTGAGGGGAGTGAAGATGTCCATTTTGCGATTTTTGTAAATCAAGTCGAAGGGCTGGAGAGTGGTCTTTACTTCTATCTCCGAAAACGAGACGAACTCCCGCATTTAAAAGAGAGTCTTAATCCTGCATTTGAATGGGTAAACAAAAACGAAGGGCTTTATTTACTTCGAAGTGGTGACTTCAGCAGTACGGCCAAAGCGCTCTCCTGCAATCAGGACATTGCCCGAGACGGTGCCTTTAGTTTTGGGATGCTCTGCCGCTTCTCAGCAACCCTGGAAGAGTACGGCGCCATCGGCTATAAAAACCTCTATCACCAATGCGGCGCAATAGGGCAGCTAATGTATCTTGAATCCACGGCATTGGGACTCAGTGCAACAGGGATCGGTTGTTTTCTGGACGATGAATTTCACCATCTTCTCGGGATCAAGGATGAGCGCTATCAATCGCTCTATCATTTCACTATCGGACGCGCCATCGTCGATCCGCGCCTCACCACCGAACCGCCATATTAATTATCGGTTCTCCGCATCGCTGAGTGTCAAGCAAAACAGCACTTTTTTCCCCTGCGCATGAAGCACTTCCGCCGCTTCGCTGAGTGTCGTTCCCGTCGTGACAATATCATCGACCAATATCACCTCTTCTTCTTTAAACCGAACATACGTAAAGTCACGGGGATTCATTAGCCGTTCTTCGACACTTTTACCGGCATACGGATAGGCATTTTTTGCCCGTAGTTTTCCATACAGCGGGATAATATTTGAAGATTTAAGGGCACGATTGAGAATCGCCGTATGGCTGTAGCCGTTTTTCACATGATCATCGATACCGATGGAGGCAACTTTCCCCTCATAATTCCACGCCTCGGCGAATTGTCTCATCGAACGGCGTGCGAGAATCGTGTAGAGATAATACCCCAGATCGGTATGCTTGCTCAGCAGAAACGATTCGATCTCATCGTAACGGAAAAAGGAGAGGACATCGATAGAGCCTAAGATACGTCGTTTATGAAGTTGAGGGGTAAGCAAGGAAGTTTGGCACGTTGTGCAGATATGTGATAGCGACCACCGCTCACACATCAGACACCGCATGTTAATCCATTTTGAGAACAGACATAAATGCCTCTTGAGGAAGATTAACCTTCCCGATTGCTTTCATCCGTTTTTTACCCTCTTTTTGTTTATCGAGGAGTTTACGCTTACGAGAAATATCTCCGCCGTAACATTTGGCGGTGACGTTTTTCCCCATCGATTTGACGGTTTCGCGGGCGATGACCCGATTACCGATGGAAGCTTGAATCGCCACTTCGAAAAGCTGACGCGGAACGATCTCTTTCATGTTTTTCGTGAGTTCGCGCCCGCGATAATCGGCCGATGAGCGCGGGACGATGATGCTGAGTGCATCCACCACGTCTCCGGCGACGCGGACATCGAGTTTTACCAGATCTCCTTCTCGAAATTCGATCGGCTCGTAGTCAAAACTCGCATACCCTTTGGAGATCGATTTGAGCTTGTCGTAAAAATCGACGACAATCTCGTTCATAGGCAATGAATACTCCAGCATAACGCGGTTTTCATTCAGATAATCCATCTTATCTTGCATTCCGCGCTTTTTCGTAAGCAACGTGATAATATTCCCCAGATAATCGACCGGAGTGATGACGGTCGCTTTGACATACGGTTCTTCGATTCGATCAATTTTTTGCACTTCAGGCAGTTCGCTTGGATTCTGTACTTCTACCATGGAGCCATCGGTTAGATACACTTTATACACCACCGACGGTGCCGTAGCGATAAGATCGAGGTTAAACTCCCGCTCCAACCGCTCTTTGATAACCTCCATGTGAAGCATCCCCAAAAACCCGACACGAAATCCAAACCCAAGAGCAACCGAGGTTTCCGGCTCATAACTAAGTGAACTATCATTGAGTTTGAGCTTATCGAGCGCATCGCGAAGTTCTTCAAACTGATCGGTATCGATCGGATAGAGTCCGGCAAACACGAACGGTTTGGCAGGTGCATACTCGGCAACCGGCTCTTTTGCAGGGTTTCGAGCATCAGTGATGGTGTCCCCAACGCGGATACTACCGACATCTTTAAGCCCCAATACGACAATACCGATCTCGCCGCTTTTAATCGCCTGAGTCTTTTGACGGCGCAGCGGATGAGGGTACATCAGATCAAGCACCTGATGGTTTTCATTGTTGTGCATCAGTTTGACGTTTTGACCCATCTTGATCTCACCGTCAAAAACACGAACCAATGCCAATGCCCCTAGATACGAGTCAAACCACGAATCGTATATAATCGCTTTGGTCGTCCCTTCCGGATTCCCTTTCGGCGCTGGAATGCGATCGACGATGGCATCGATGAGTTCACGGATACCGACACCCGTTTTCGCCGAAATCAGCATTGCATCGGTCGCATCGATCCCGATGGTTGTTTCGATCTCTTCGGCAACCCGCTCGGGCTCTGCCGCCGGAAGGTCGATCTTGTTGATAACCGGAATCAGCGTCAAATCGTTTTCCATCGCCAGATAAACGTTGGCAATCGTCTGGGCTTCCACCCCTTGCGCCGCATCGACGATGAGCAATGCCCCATCACTGGATGCCAACGATTTGGACACTTCATAACTAAAATCGACGTGGCCCGGAGTATCGATGAGATTAAGGACATAATGCTGGCCGTCTTTGACGTAGTCTAGCCGGACGCTTTGAGCCTTGATCGTAATCCCTCGCTCTTGTTCGATGTCCATCGTATCCATCATCTGCTTCGTCATTTCCCGTTCGGAAACAGCCCCGCACTCTTGGATGATACGATCGGCCAACGTGCTCTTACCGTGGTCGATATGGGCGATGATTGAAAAGTTGCGTATATTATCCATTAGCTAAATAAACTGTTAACGCTTTCATTATGATACACACGGCGAATTACTTCGGCAAACAGCGGAGCGACGCTGAGTACTTTAATCTTGTCGCTTTGTCCGTTGAGCACCAGTGTATTGGAGATCACCAGTTCATCCAGCTCTCCGTTGTTCAGGTTTTCATACGCTTTACCGCTCAGTACGCCATGCGTCGCACATGCCATGACTGACGTTGCACCCCGTTTTTTAAGGGCGGATGCCGCTTTGACCATCGTACCGGCCGTATCAACCATGTCATCGATCATAATAATGTCTTTACCGGCAACGTCACCAATAATATTCATCACTTCAGACTCGTTGGCTTTTTCACGCCGTTTATCGACGATGACCATATCGAGACCGAGTTTTTCAGCAAAATAACGGGCACGCGCCACCCCGCCGATATCCGGAGAGGCGATGACTGGATTAGGAAGGTTTTTCGAGCGGATATACTCTTCAAAAATAATGGCACCATAGAGGTTATCAACCGGAATATCGAAGAATCCTTGGATTTGCCCTGCATGCAGATCGATCGTGACCACACGGTCAATCCCTGCCGTCTCGAACATATCCGCGACCAATTTCGCCGTGATAGGAACTCTCGGAGCCGCTTTACGATCTTGTCGCGCATACCCGAAATAGGGGACAACCGCCGTAATTGAGTTAGCCGAAGAGCGGCGAAGCGCATCGGTCATAATCAGGAGCTCCATTAAGTTGTCATTACTTGGAGCTCCCGTGCTTTGGATAATAAAAACATCGCGTCCGCGGACACTCTCAGAAATCTGAACATTGATCTCGCCGTCACTAAATCGTTTGACTGAGGCTTTGGAGAGAGGGACATCGAGTGTTCTGCACACCTCGGCCGCAAACTCGGTGCACGCTGAACCGCTGAAAATTTTATATCCGCGCATAACGTTATCCTATAGGTTTAAATTAACGTGATTATAACGTGAGCTCACTTAGTGGATGCTAATACTACGTGCGATAATCGGCATTGATTTTGACGTATTCATGCCCAAGATCACAGCCATAGGCCGTAAATTCCCCATTTCCCATACCAATGTCACAATGGATGGTAAAAGTACTTTTTTGCATCACCGCAGCCGCAACGGGTTCAAGTGTTTCATTAAACAAAAGTTCTCCCTGTTTATAAACGCACACGTCATCAAACCAGATACTCAGTGTAGCTTCGTCGCACGCAATACCGCTGGCACCGACGGTGGATGCGATGCGCCCCCAGTTGGGATCTTGCCCGAACAGAGCCGTTTTTACCAATAACGAGTTGCTCAGTGCCTTGGCGCACACTTCCGCTTCGACGTCGTCTTTTGCTCCCGTCACTTTGTACGTCACCAGTTTCGTTGCCCCTTCCCCGTCGCGCACCATCTCTTTGGCCAAATGAAGCATAATCGATTCAAGCGCTTCTTTAAACGCCACATCGTGAAAGGCACCGCTTTGGCCGTTCGCCATGATGAGCACCGTATCGTTGGTAGAGGTATCCCCATCGACACTGGCGGCATTAAAGGTTGTATGGACACATTCATCCAGCATACGTTGCATCGTACTCGAATCGACAACCGCGTCGGTGGTGATAAAACAGAGCATCGTCGCCATCGCGGGATTAATCATCCCCGCCCCTTTGGCCATCGCCCCGATACGAAACGATGAACCATCCAACAACTTCACTTCATAAGCAATCCGCTTCGCAAACGTATCGGTCGTCATAATCGCCTCGGACGCGGCTACACCCTCACGACGGCTCAAATCGAATTTCATCGCCCCATCGATGATTTTCGCTTTGGGCAGCCGTACCCCGATCACCCCTGTCGAGCTCATCACGGGATGGATAATCTGCGGAAATGTTTGCGTTAAGGCCCCCAATACCTCATCAATATCATCAATCCCTGCCTGTCCGGTCATCGCATTGGCATTTTTTGAATTGATCAGAACGAAATTACCTTGAAAATTCCCTTTTTTTCGAAAATGGCGTATCGGAGCTGCCGTCATTTTATTGGTCGTAAACACCGACGCATTCGCACAAAGGGTGTCGGAGTAGATGAATGCGATATCTTTGGCTCCCTCTTTTTTTAAACCGATCGAAATGCCATCGGCATAAAAGCCGTTCGCAGCACAGACACCGCCTTCAATTTCATGAAGTACATACATCTCAAAACTCCTCGTTGTAACAATGGAGGGATTATAAAATCTTTTGGATTAGAAAAAAGTAAGGGAAAGGGAGAAAATCTCCCCGAAAGCGCGTGGTTGCCACGCGAGAGAGTTATGAATCTTTTTTTAGAGTACGAAGCTCAGAAGCAGCGATTTTTAGTTTTTTCGTCGTACCGTCTTCAAGAGTTACACGAACTGTGCGAAGGTTTGGTAGAAAACGACGTTTTGTTCTATTTTTCGCGTGAGAAACGTTGTTCCCGCTCATTGGGCCTTTACCACTAATAGCACATTTTCTTGCCATTTGAGGCTCCTTGCGTAAATTTAGGTTGCGAATGATACCCGTTTAAACCCAAACTCTACCTTAAAAGCTATGAATAACGATAGAAACGCCCGTTGTAAAGGATCTTTTAATCTTCTCCGACTACAATATAAAAAAATATTAATATCCCCATCATAACAGTAGGCCTATGTGATCACCTCAGACGAAGTATCCAACTATATTCAGACCATACCTCCCGCTCCCGCCGTTATTCGTGAAGCTCTCAACCATGCGCGTGCGGGCGATCTGACCAAAGCGGCAAAATGTGCCGAAGAGGACAATGCCCTAAAACACTACCTCCAATCCCTCGTTAACCGTCCGATTTACAGTTTTCGCAGTGAAATCACCGGTATTGCACAAATTTTTGGAATTTTAGGGGTTTCCGCCTCTCAACAAACCCTCTACAGCTATCTAACCAGCCTCCTAACTCCTAAAAAATGGGCTTTATTCGATTTAACCAATCACCAGTTTTTTGATCTGCAAGCTTCCTTCAGCCGACATTGGGAAAAGATCTTGGAACATCTTGGGATTGATGATAAAGAGCTGCAATCCGCTATCACTCTCCTGCCGGCAAGCATCATCGTATGCGAAGCCCTCTTTAGCAGCCGAAAAAGCGAGGTCGAACAGCTCAGAGCCGTCAAAGCGTTGGACTACAATACGATTTTAAAACGGCTGAGCGGATTTGATTTATTCGATCTCTCGGCACAAATTGCCCACAAATGGGAAATGCCCGAACGCGCGGTGAATGTCATCCGTGCCGCATCGGGACTTGAAAAAGTATCCGATCCAAAAATTGCCGAACTTGCCAAATGGATGCATTTGCTTCTCTTTTATGAATTAAGCCAAGGGGCGTACGTGAGTGCAGGACTCAATGAGTTTGTCGATTTTCAAATCGATTTCGTCCAATCGATCTATTCTGATTTTGTTCACGTGGTGGAATACGTATGAGAGCCGTCGTCAAAGGGAGAGTCGCTATTTTTCACCCGCAAGGGTTCTTGGACGGTAATAACGCCCCCTCGTTTTTAACCCTCGAAGATATCAAAGCGACCGAAGCGCTTAATATCGATATGCTTCTTGTTTCTCTGAAAAAAGTAATCTTTTTCAATAAAAACGGCCTTGATGTCTTTGTCCATCTGCTCAATCTTATCCGAACGGAGAAGCATATCACCGTCGGTTTTTGCGATTATGATCATGCCAAATACCAGTCGATCAATAAATTTTATTCTAATGAGATGAATTTTTCATTGTTTTTAACCGAACACATCGCCGAACTTTTTGTTTCCAGTAATAAAGCTGAACCCCGTACCGTTTTACTCTATAACGATGACCCCTCGCAACGCTCTGCCATGGCCATCGAACTCTTTGATTACGGTCACAATCCCATTATCGCTCAGAGCAAAGCGGAGTTTTTAGAGAAAAAAAAGAATCCCGACCTCTACTATGCCATTATCGAAGACACCCATCTAGGACTTTTTGGCAACCGTGTCGCCACCCGAGTCACCGGTAATGCGATTATTTATACTATCTCCAATTTTTTGGATGCGGAGATTACCAATACCTTCAATATCGCGTACCATAACAATTCACTCAACGTCGGATTCCGCCTCTTTATTTTTGATGCCTATAAAGTCATCTCGATGAACGTTCATGCTCTCAACTTCTTCACCAAACTTGCCTCTTCTGCCGCCGAATACAATGCCGCTATCTGTTTTGTCGGGTTAACCTTTGAAAAAACCCCCGAATCGTTCAAAAACGATCTCGAAGATGCCGGCATGATGTTTTTCGACAACATGGACGACATCTTAAAAAATAAAGAACTCCTCCAAGAGCTTGGTGGGAGCGGTGGTGCAAACACCAAACAAAACCGTACGCTGAACAAAGCACTCGTCAATGAAGTTTCCCATTTTATCAGCGCGACGGTAGGGACGATCGGCATGATGACGAGTGCGGAAGCGGTCAAAAATTCGGTCAATATCCAAACCCTCAATGTCCCAAAACCAAATGAACAATATGCCAGTTCCATCGGCTTTTACGGCGATATTGATGGAATGATTATTCTGATCTTTCCTCGCACCATCGCTAAAAGAGCATGTTCACTTTTAATCGGCGAAGGGGAAGCGAGCGAAGAAGATATCTTAGATTCCCTTGCTGAATTCGTCAATATTATCGGCGGACGGGCAAAAGCACTTCTGGCTGAGGGAAAACAGCGTGTTGATATTACCCTTCCACGTACCTACGGTGATGTCAATACGTTGCTCGAGATGACCCATAACAAAAAAGGGGTACAGGTTGATCTCTCGTTTGAAGGGGACCATTTCGTCTTTTTCTTAACACGATAAAGATTCAAAGCTCTCTCCAAACCTATTTCGCTAAAATAGCGAAAAAATATTCAAGGGTTCGTCATGCTCGTAGCTCCCAGCATTCTTTCCGCAGATTTCGGTCATTTAGCCCGTGATGTCAAAGCCATCTGTGACGCCGGATGCGATCTGGTTCATGTTGATGTGATGGACGGCCATTTTGTCCCCAATTTAACCATCGGACCGGTCGTCGTAAACGCTATCGCTGCGGCAGCGACCAAACCCCTTGATATTCATCTGATGGTTCAAAACAACACTTTTTTTGTTGACCTTTTTGCTCCGCTGAAACCCGAGTTTATCACCTTCCACATCGAAGAAGAAAAACATCCCCATCGTTTGATTCAACATATCCGATCCTTGGGCATCCGTCCGGGAATCGTCCTTAATCCGCACACTCCGGCCGAAGCGGTAGAGTATCTGCTCGGCGATATCGACATGATTCTTGTCATGAGTGTCAATCCCGGGTTCGGGGGGCAAAAATTCATCCCCACCGTTGTGGAGAAAATCAAACGGCTCAAAATACTCCGCGACCGTATCAATCCCTCTTGCTTGATCGAAATCGACGGCGGAGTCGGAAGTAAAAACATTCAAGAGCTTAAAAACGCCGGTGTCGATGTCTGTGTAGCCGGCAGCTATGTCTTTGGACAAGACGATTATCAAGCCGCTATCGAAAGTCTTAAAATTTAGCGATGCGGGTCAAAATCTGCGGAATCACCAATCTCGAGGATGCCCTTCATGCCATTGATGCGGGTGCCGATGCGTTAGGATTTGTTTTTTATTCCGAATCACCACGCCATATCACCCCAGATCAAGCAAAGGCAATCATCCAACAACTTCCCCCCTTTATTGAAAAAGTGGCTTTATTTGTTAACGAATCCGCTTCGCATATCGACGAAGTCTGCCGCTATACCCGATGCACCCTGGCACAAATCCATTTTGATGCCGACGATACCCTATTCCATGAGCTAAAAACCCCATCGCTTCGTGTTATTCGTGCTAAATCAAGTTTAGATATTTTATTGCACGAAGATCATTACCGTCTCATCGATGCTTATTGTGATGCTTATGGAGGGGCTGGAAAACGTCTTAACAGTGAGTGGTTTGAGGGGATAGACTGTTCCAAAATCATTTTGGCCGGAGGACTTGATCCCGAGAATGTTGCTGAAGTCAAAAAATACGGCTTTTATGGCGTCGATGTCAGTAGCGGTGTTGAACTCTCACGTGGAAAAAAAGATCCTGCCAAAGTAGCACAATTTATACAGCAGGCCAAAGTGTGATTACCCTTCAGCCTAAAGTGATCCATCGCCTTTCCAAACAGGGGATCCCGCAAGCTGAATTTGAATCTGCTTTGGGGAACAGTGTGGACTTCACCGTTGAACTGTTAAAGTCACAAGGGATGAACATTACCCTGCACGATGATCGTTATTGCTTTGAAAGTTCCTACCAACCGATCGAAGAGACTCTGTTTTGCATCGTTGATATTGAAACGAACGGTTCCAAGCCCGCTCATCATCAAATCATCGAAATCGGTGCCGTCAAGCTCCTCAACGGCAAAATCATCGATACCTTCGAACGGTTGGTGCAGTGCCATGAAATACCCGAGCTCATCCAAGAGATCACCGGAATCACTCCCAGCGATACGGCAAACGCTCCTACCCTTTCTGAGGTAATGGAAGAGTTTCGTCTTTTTCTAGGGCAAGCGATTTTTGTCGGACATGCGGCGAAATTCGATTACAGTTTCGTTTCAGCCATGATGGAGCGGGTCGGACTCAGTCCCCTTCAAAATCGTTCGCTGTGTACCATCGATCTGGCTGAGAGGACTATTGCATCCGAACGGTACGGATTGGCCTATTTAAACGAACAATTAGAGCTGTATGATAATGCCACCCATCACAGAGCCTTCTCCGACGCCATGACAACGACCAAGCTTCTTAAACGAACCCTGCAAGCTCTTCCGAAAGAGTTAAAAACGGTGGAAGATATGATTGCTTTTTCAAAAGAGGGAAAACGGCTTAAACGCCCTAAAACAGAAGAAATGAATGAAGAAAAAGAGGGCTAAAGTAAATCACCCCTCAGAAAATGCTCCGACGCTGATCAAACGATTATACCGCTTTTCAAGACGTTCTTGATCACTCAAGCTTCGAAGTTCATGAATTTGGCGCAATACGTACGCTTTCATCGCGGCAGCAGCCCCTTCCTTATCTCGATGCGCTCCGATCAACGGCTCTTCTATCACATCATCGATTAAATCCAATGATTTAAGATCGGCACTCGTGATTTTCAACGCTTTGGTCGCCGCTTCCACTTTTCCCGGATCGTTCCACAAAATGGCAGAGCACCCTTCCGGAGAAATAACACTAAAGACTGAGTAGCGCATCATCGCAAGCTTATCCGCAACACCGATCGCAAGCGCTCCACCGCTCCCGCCTTCTCCGATGACGACAGAGATACTGATCGTATTGAGATTCGACAATTCGAGGAGATTACGGGCAATCGCTTCACTTTGATTGCGCTCCTCAGCACCCAATCCCGGATAAGCACCCGGAGTATCGATCAGCATCAACAGCGGGATATTAAATTTTTCCGCCAATTTTGCTACGCGAAGCGCTTTTCGGTAGCCTTCAGGATTGGGCATACCGAAATTACGCTTAAGCTTATTTTTGGTTCCGCGTCCTTTTTGCTCCCCGATCACCATAACCCGCTCATTGTCGATATAACCGATATAAGCCACAATCGAAAGATCATCACGAAAATGACGATCACCATGCAATTCATATTTTTTATCGAGCAAAAGTCGAATATAATCAAGAGCATAAGGACGATCTTGATGCCGTGCAAGCTGCAATTCCTGATAAGGAGTGAGATTTGCGTACGTTTTTTGAACTTCTTTTTCCAAATTCTCTTTTAAAATCTCAACCGCATGATGATCATATCGAATCTCAGCAGCAATGATCTCTTCTTGGATCTGCTTGATCGACTGCTCAAAGTCTAAATAGGTCGCCAACGGCTTGCCCTCTTAGTATTTTTTGAAAATGACAACACCGTTTGTGCCGCCAAATCCAAATGAGTTACTCATAACTACATTCAAGTCTGCTTTGCGCGCTTTATTAGGGACAATATCAAGGTCACAGTTTTCATCCGGGTTTTCATAGTTGATGGTTGGAGGGATGATGCCATCGCGCATAGCCATGATGCTGATAACGGCTTCAATTCCTCCTGCCGCTCCTAGACAGTGACCTGTTTGACCTTTTGTCGAACTGACCGGAGGACAATTCTCTTTTCCGCCGAACGCTTCTTTAAGCGCGGCAGTTTCATTTTTATCATTGGTCGGGGTACTTGTACCGTGTGCATTAACGTAATCGATTTTAGGATTTCCTGCCATTTTCAATGCTGCTTTCATAGCACGAAGCGGTCCCTCAAGGCTTGGAGAGGTGATGTGATTTGCATCACCGCTTTCACCGAATCCGATCAATTCGGCATAAATACGGGCACCGCGTGCAACCGCGCTCTCATACTCTTCAAGTACCAAAGCCGCAGCCCCTTCGCCCATAACAAAACCATCACGCTGGGCATCAAACGGACGAGAAGCATGCTTTGGATCATCATTACGAGTACTGAGTGCTTTCATCGAAGCAAATCCACCGATACCGACACCGGTAATGGCCGATTCGGCTGCAACCACCAACATTTGATCAGCACCGCCAACCATAATCGTTTTTGCGGCTTCGCTGATTCCATGCGTGCCTGCGGCACAAGCTGTTACACACGATAAATTCGGTCCTTGCAAGCCGTGTTCAATCGTAATAAATCCACCCAGCATATTAACCAATGAACCCGGAATAAAGAATGGAGAAATACGGCGCGCCCCTTTGGTCTCAAGGATAATAGAGTTTTTCTCAATCGACGGGAGACCGCCGATTCCGCTCGCCGCATCAATACCGAAACGCTCACGATCAAAATCTGCCGGAAAGTTAGCATCTGCCATCGCTTCTTGTGCCGCTTTAATTCCAAGTTGAATAAACCGGTCTGCTTTTTTAACCTCTTTTGGGTCCATCACCGTTTCAGGATCGAAGTTTTTCACTTCACCGGCAATTTGCGCACTTTGGGTCGATGCATCAAAGATGGTAATCGTGTCGATCCCGCATTCCCCTTCGCAAATCGCTTTGAATGAGCTCTCTTTGTCGTGACCAACGGCGTTGATCATTCCCATTCCGGTTACTACTACTCTTCTCATGTCTTCTCCTGCGATGGTCTTAACGATTGACTTCGAAAAGCCAATCATTCAAACCATGGAAACAATTTGATTTTACCAAGGCAAAGCCTTGATACCGCTCTTTTAGTTTTTGCTTTGGATGTAGTTTACTACGTCTTGAACGGTTTGAATTTTTTCTGCTTCATCGTCTGGAATTTCGATATCGAATTTCTCTTCAAGAGCCATTACCAATTCAACAACGTCAAGGCTGTCTGCACCAAGATCTTCTACGAATTTAGAATCCTCTTTAACTTCGTCCGCGTTGACGCTGAGTTGCTCAACGACAACCGCTTTAATGTCTTCCAAAAGTGCCATACTAGCTCCTGTTTTAATGAATATAATCGCGAAATTATAGCATATTTAACTTAAGAGGTAAAATTTTCCTCTTAAGAGTTTAATTACATATGCATTCCGCCATTGACTTTGAGTGTTTCACCGGTAATATAACTTGCGTGATCACTCAGCAAAAAGGCGGTTGCTTCCGCTACCTCTTGCGGATTTCCAAAACGCCCCATCGGAATTTTAGCGGTGAAAGAAGCTTTAATCTCATCCGTGAGAACATCGGTCATATCCGTGGCGATGAATCCCGGTGTGACGGTGTTATAACGGATACCGCTGGATGCCGCTTCTTGCGCAAAACTTTTCGTCATCGCAATCACCCCCCCTTTGGAAGCCGAGTAGTTTGTTTGACCCGCATTACCTGTTTCTCCGACGATTGACGCAATGTTCACTACCGCTCCAAATTTTTTCTTCCGCATCGCTTTGAAAGACTCTCGACATCCGACAAACGCAGAGAGCAGATTGGCATTGATCACCGCCATGAAATCATCGCTTTTCATCCGAAGCGCCAGACCGTCTTTGGTAATTCCGGCATTATTCACCAAATACGAAAGTTCACCGTCGGCATCGACAATCGTCGCAATCGCATCCACGAATGCCGCTTCATCCGCTACGTCAAATCCGATCACCGCCGCGCTCCCGCCCGCCGCTTCAATTTCGGCCTTTACGGAATCTGCCGCATCGGCACCGCTTCGATAATTGATCCAGACTTTGAGCCCGTATCCCGCGAGTACTTTAGCTACTTCCGCTCCGATACCGCGGCTTGACCCTGTTACCAATACATTTTTACCTGTAAATTTCATACATTTCCTTTTAGATTAGTGGTGAATCCATCTCGGATGGTTTTTCAAGTCCCATCAATTTTAAAACGGTCGGCGCAACGTTATTTAATGCCCCGGGATGAACCTCTTTCACCCCATCAGCCATGACGAAACACCAGACTTTGCCTACCGTATGATTGGTCAGTATATTGCCCGCATCATCACGCATCTCTTCACAGTTACCGTGATCGGAGGTCAATACCATGGCATAGTCATTACGCTTGCACGCTTCGATAATACGTCCAAGCTGTGCATCGACTGCTTCGACTCCTTTGATCGCCGCTTCAAAATTTCCGGTGTGGCCGACCATATCCCCGTTAGCAAAATTGACAACGACGAAATCGTATCCTTCATCCATCGCTTTGACAACGGCATCACCTACTTCAGGAGCACTCATCTGCGGCTGCAGATCATACGTCTTTACCTGAGGGCTTGGAATCAATACCCGTGTTTCATTTTCATACGGTTCTTCAATACCACCATTGAAAAAGAACGTCACATGAGCATATTTTTCCGTCTCTGCAGTATGAAGCTGTCGTAACCCGGCCTTTGAGATCACTTCGGCCAATGTATTTTCAGGAGCATCTTTGGGAAATAAAACAGGATAAGGAAAGTTTTTATCGTATTGGGTGATGGTCGCCAAGTGAATCGGAATAAATACCCGTTCAAACCCGTTAAAATCAGGATTCCCCAGTGCCGTCACCAGTTCGCGCATTCGGTCGCTTCGAAAGTTCAGCGTTAAAACGCCATCCCCTTTTTTGAACCCGCCGTACCCGTCAAATGCGGTCGGAATAATAAATTCATCCGTCTCTCCCGCCGCATACGCATTTTCAATGTAATCGGAGACGCTTTGTTCTGTTTTCGGTTCTGCATTCACGATCGCTTCATACCCTTTTTGAACACGATCCCATCGATTATCCCGATCCATGGCGTAAAAACGGCCGCCGATCGTCGCAATTTTGACATTCGGATGCGAATGAGACATCAAGGTCTGTAAAAAAAGCATCGCCGAGGTCGGAGAGACGTCACGGCCATCGGTAATAAGATGGAGCCACACCTCTTTACCTGCCTCCTGAGCCAAATCAGCAACCCCCATCAAATGATCAATGTGCGAATGAACCCCCCCATCACTCATAAGCGCGATGAGATGAAGTCGATTACTTTGCCCCAACAGCGTTTTAAATACCTCGTTACGTTCAAACGTCCCCTCTTCCAACGCCAGAGAGATTTTGACCAAATCCTGATACAGTACACGACCGCTTCCCAGACTCATGTGTCCCACTTCCGAATTTCCCATCTGTCCCTCAGGAAGCCCGACACTCAGTCCGAACGTATCGATAAGTGAATGCGGAACCTCCTGAAAAAGCCGATCATATGTCGGTTTTTTGGCATGATGGAAAGCATTGAACTCATACTTGGGGGAGTACCCGATCCCATCGGTAATGACTAAAATCGCTTTTTTACTCAAGAATTCTCCCTGATTTAACGAAATATGCGCAGGATTATATTAGAATGTCACTTTTACATTGCTTGTATAAATTATCTATAAAGAGTTTACTCCTATGCTACATTGGCTTTATTCCGAATTTCATATCAATCTTTTTCAATACATTACTGTCCGTGCCGGAGTGGCATTTTTCATAGGCTTATTCCTCACTTTATTACTTATGCCGCGCTTTATCGCATGGGCGCAACGTTCAGCCCGCGTCCAACCGATCAATGAATACGTCAGCGCCCATCAGGGGAAAGCCAAAACACCGACGATGGGCGGAATCGTGTTTGTCTTTTCCACCATCATCGCCTCTTTGTTGACCATCAATCTCACCAATCCTTTTGCAATCGGTGGCTTAATGACTCTGGCTTTTTATGCCTATATCGGCTTTACCGATGACTGGGGCAAAATCCGCGGCGGCCATAATCTCGCGGGGCTCAGCGCCCGAGCCAAAATGGGGCTTCAGCTGATTTTCGGCTTGGCAATCGGTGTTTATTTGATCGAAGTGGCCCATCTCGATACCGGATTTTATGTTCCGTTTATCAAACACAGCCTGTTTGACATGAGCTTTTACAGCATCGGTTTTTGGGTATTGGTCATTATCGCTACTTCTAATGCCGTCAATCTCACTGACGGGCTCGATGGGCTGGCCACCGTCCCTTCCATTTTTGCCCTTTTATCCCTGAGTGTTATCGTTTACATCGTCGGGAATGCCGCGTTGGCACACTATCTTTTGATGCCAAAAATTCCTGCGGGCGAAGTGGTCATCATCGCTGCCGCACTCATGGGTGCGCTGCTCGGATTTTTATGGTTCAACTGCCACCCGGCACAAGTGTTTATGGGTGACAGCGGTTCCCTGACGTTGGGAGCATTTATCGCGTATATGGCAATCATTGGAAAAAGCGAAGTACTCCTTATCCTCATCGGGCTAATTTTTGTCATTGAAACCGTATCGGTGATTATCCAGGTGGGAAGCTATAAACTTCGTCAAAAAAGGGTCTTTCTCATGGCGCCGATCCACCACCATTTTGAGATGAAACAATGGGCCGAGAATAAAATCATCGTCCGATTTTGGATCATTTCGCTCCTCTCTAATATCTTCGCCCTCATTACCCTAAAGATACGATAATGGAATCTCGTAACATTGCCTGTTTCGGTTACGGTAAAACGACCCGCGCCATCGCTAAAAAATTGGGTCCCTGTACCTTTTTTGACGATAAAATCCATAAACCTTTCATCGACGAAGAGGGAAATTCCCTTCGGCCGATCAGCGAATTTGATACCCGTCTTTTTACCCATGAAATCCCCTCACCGGGATTTCCTCCTTCTCACACCCTCATTCAGCAAGCACAGCATCTGATCAGTGAATACGATTTTTTTGCCCCGCAGATGCCGTTTTCCATCTGGATCAGCGGAACCAACGGCAAAACAACCACCACGCAGATGATCGAGCACCTTTTGTACGATAAAGGGGCGATCAGTGGAGGCAATATCGGAACACCCCTTGCTGAGATGTCTCCCGACGCCCCCATTTGGATTTTAGAAACCAGCTCCTTTAGCATGCACTACACGAATGTCGCCCGTCCCAATATCTATGCCCTCCTCCCCGTCACCCCTGATCATGTGAGCTGGCATGGAAGCATGCAAGCTTACTATGATGCCAAAATCAAGCCACTCTCCATGATGCAGGAAGGGGAAGCGATCATTCTCCCAAAAATGTTTGCGGATGCCCCGACGAACGGGTTTAAAATCACGTATGAAGACGAGAAAGATCTAGCCGCATACTTCGGATTCGATGCGACTAAAATCAAGTTTCGCGGCGCTTTTTTGATGGATGCGATGATCGCTATGGGGATCGATAAAATCCTCTACGACCGTATCGATTATGATCGTATCAATGCCTTCACACTCGATCCTCACCGCCAAGAAGAGTTTAGAGATGCTCAAGGACGTATCTGGGTGAATGATTCCAAAGCCACCAACATCGATGCCACTCTTGCCGCATTACGTACCTACGAAGAGTACCCGATCCACCTCATCCTCGGAGGGGATGATAAAGGGGTTGACCTCGAAGAGCTGTTTATTCCCCTGCATCAGTACAATCTTCGTGTGTATGCCATCGGAAGTAATGCTGAGCGGCTGAATGCGCTGTGTGCACAATACAATATCCCTTGCGCACTGTGCCACACTCTTGATGTCGCTGTCTCCGAAATCGCGGGTAAACATGACAAAAAGAGCATCGCTCTGCTTTCCCCTGCGGCGGCCAGTTTGGATCAGTTTACTTCGTATGCACAACGGGGAAATCTCTTTAAAGAGTTGGCCAAAGCTACTAAATAAGCGGCTTCAACCTTCTTAAGCTTGTCTTTAAGCTTACATGGCTATAATTGCAGTCCACAAAATATGGCTAATTAGCTCAGTCGGTAGAGCAGTAGACTGAAAATCTGCGTGTCCTTGGTTCGATTCCGAGATTAGCCACCATAACCTCTTCAAAAGTCCTAATCTGGGAAGTTTGAAGAGGTTTTTTTCGTTATACACCCCTAGATTCCCACCGAATTCAATACATTTTCCTAATTATTGGACATATGCTCGCAAACTTAAAATCTTTTGCTCCAATTCTTCTAATTTTTCATCACATATCATAAAAATTGTCTCTGCGTCTATATCAATGTAATGGTGGGACAAAATATCTCTGGTACGGATGATTTTACTCCAATACTCTTCGTCAGCAACTTGAAGCAGCATCTTTTTTTCACGTTTATCCAAATTCTTCAATGCTTCACCGATGGATTGCAGGCGCATTGATATGGCATCGAGTTTATCAAGACCTTCATCACTATCCAAAAAATCATCACTTGATTTAATACCATTAAATCGTCTATGGATTAATCTCAAACTTTCAAGGATAAACTCAACCAATTCTGCCGTTGTTGATTTATTCATAGATGACTTCTTTTTGGATACTTTTGAAGATAGCACCATCACTTCGTTTGTGCTTATGCATTAAATCGACTTTGGTGTGATACATATCTTCGAGATAATTCCACAAACCCGTTAAATTATCAAAGGTTTTATGTTTGAATTCAACATAGATGTCAATATCGCTATCGGGTGTCTGCTGGTCTTTGGCATAGCTGCCAAAAAGCCCTATTTTATCGACTTCGTATGTTTTCTGGATGTATTCTTTTTGCTGAGATAGTTTTTGCAAAATATCGGTTTTCGTCATTTGCCCACTCCTCTTTGAATTTTACATCGCATTAATATTTGTTAAATCGATTATAGCAAAAACCTCCAATGATTCCCATAGAAAATTCTGCCATCAGAGCTTATTGAAAAATTAGCCACCACTTCGTATCTAAACCTTCAATGACTTCCCCGTCAAAACCCGTTCTAAAAAAATTAATAGTTTTTTGCTTCATTTTCCGATACTATCTAAGCATAAAATAATATTATGGAAGTTTGGTCCGTATGCTAGCTGATGAATTACTCTATGCCCCAGAAGAGTATGACGACTCTTTCAACAAAAAGCCATGGCTCATTTTAATCGTGGATGATGATCATGAAGTCCATTTGATCACCAAACTCGCCCTTCGTGATTTTTCCTATGATGGGAGAAAAATCCAATTTCTCTCTGCACACAACGCGGCGGAAGCGATCTCAATTTTTGAAATCAATAGCGACATCGCTGTGGTGCTTCTTGATGTTGTCATGGAAACCGATACCGCCGGATTAGACCTCGTCAAAGTTATCCGAGGCCGTTTTCAAAACGACCGTGTTCGAATTATTATCCGAACCGGGCAACCCGGTACATCACCTGCACGGTTCGTTATCGACCATTATGACATCAATGATTATAAAGAAAAAACCGAACTTACGGCAGAGAGTCTCTACATTACCATACGAACTTCTCTGGCACAGTATAAGCAGATCGTAGATCTTCAAAATAGTAAAAATGAAATCAAAGAGATCAACCAAAATTTGGAATCTACGATTAAAATTCGGACTAAAGAATTGATCGAAGCAAAAAAAATTGCCGAAGAATCCGCACGTGCCAAATCAGAATTTTTAGCCATGATGAGTCACGAAATCCGAACTCCGATGAACGGTGTTTTGGGGATGCTGGAACTATTGGAAGAGACAGAGCTTAACCCCACACAGAGCCACTACATCGAAGTGGCACAAAGCAGTACAACCTCCTTGCTCAGCCTGATCAATGATATTCTTGATTTTTCCAAAATAGAAGCGGGTAAAATGGACTTGGAGATGGTTGAGTTTGATCTCATTCAAGAATTGAACATTTTCGTAGATTCGATCGCCTTCAAAACAAGAGCAAAAGGACTCAAGTTCATCCTCAATACGGATCATGTCCTCCATCGCAACATCATCACCGATCCAGGAAGGCTACGTCAGATACTTACCAATCTCGTTGGAAATGCCGTCAAATTTACGCATGAGGGGCAGATTGAAATAAACGTTTCTCTCGTAAAAGAAAATTCAACCCATGGACATCTTCATATCGACGTCAAAGATACCGGCATCGGGATACCGGCAGACAGGATTGATTCTTTGTTCGAGGCCTTTATTCAAGGGGATGGTTCCACAACTCGTAAGTATGGCGGTACCGGCTTAGGCCTATCCATCACCAAAAATTTGTGTCAACTCATGGATGGGTTCATCAATGTTACAAGTACCGTAGGCTCAGGAAGCACTTTCAGCGTCGATTTATGTATTAAACTGGGGAGCAATGAACTTATTAAAAATAAGGATGACAGTACGACAATCGATCAAGACGTTTGGCCGGAATCAACCCATATTTTGGTCGTTGATGACAATGAAGTCAATCAGCTCGTAGCTCAAAGCTATCTCGAAACGTTTGGAGTCAGTGTCGATGTTGCCTCAGGCGGAATGGAGGCGATCGAACTGATCAAAAATGCTACTTCCCGCCCCTACAGCATTGTATTGATGGACTGCCTAATGCCCGAAATGGATGGATATGAAACGACCTCTCAAATACGTTCAGGTCGTGCCGGAGAAAACAATAAGGAGATCCCTATTATCGCAATGACCGCCAATGCCATGATCGGAGATCGCGAAAAGTCCATTCTCAGCGGTATGGATGATTATATCACCAAGCCGGTGACAAAGAGTTTTTTACAAGCCGTGCTGAAAAAATGGATTTTAGATTAATCGCATCTCCTACCATAGCTCTTACTCGAATGTACTGCTTCGCTTCTGCACACCATTATTTTCTAATTCAAAAGCGTGATCAAACCACAGATTAAATATGCTATTATCGCGAAAAATTTGTATCACCAAAGGACAAAAAATGGGAAGCGGCAATGTATTAGCGCTCTATATGACGATGCCTGATTTGATGCGTTCCGGGAACCGCATGCAGTGTGAAGATTTCGACTGTGACCCCAGCGGCATCATCGGAGATAAAAATTATGAGAGCGGATCATCCTATGTCATGCTTCTTCTGTGCAAAAGCACGTATGATCTGATCGAAGAAGCCGATATCCAATTGGATAAAGGGATCTTGCTCGAAAACATCTACATCGATGTTGACTTGTACCATCTCAAAAAAGGATCGATCATCGAGATCGGCGAAACCCTCTTCGAAGTCAACGGACCGTGTGAAGATTACCGCTATCTCTATGCCTTTTCCCCAGAGGTTCCCGATATCATCCGTGGGAAACGGGGACTGTTTGTCACCCCGGTCGAGTACGGAACACTCAAAGTGGGCGATCAGGTAAGCGTCATCGAAGAGGCTTAAGATGGGTAAAATAGGAATCAGTGTCGATTACAGCAACATCTGTAAAGACTATAATACCGTTTATCTCGATCGAGACAATGACGATCGCGCCACCGTCAAATGTATGAAAGCGGTTCTCGAATGGACAAAAGGGTTTATCACCGAACTCACCGATACCTTCGGCTATACCATCTACAGAATAAATGATTCGGCCCCGGCAGACGTGGATGAAGTCGCTTCCAAACGATTTCTTTTTTACTCATTGGAAAAAGAGATCACGCTGCAAAAGTATCTGTTGCAAAAAGAGTACCGTCATTATGACCCGCTAAGTCTCTGGGCAAACGAAGCGATGGATAGTGTAATCATCGAAAATGACGAAAACGGAGGATGTCTTTATCTATATTTCAATGATAATTCAAAAGAACATCTATGGATTACCCAAAAACTCAGCGATTTTTCGTTGGACGAAGTTCCCTTTGAGGTGAAATAATCCTATTTCACTCATCATCCTCATCGTTAAGGCCGAGATTTTCAATAAAAATTCCGGCTAGCACTTCCGCCTTTTTATAAAACTTCTCCGCAATTTCGGGGATAAACATCCGAAATACCACTTCATGAAACAACTCCAGCCATCGATCGAATGTTTCCACATAAAGTCGTCCGATAAACGCATGGGAAGGGAACGGATCACCCGGATACCCTTTTTGGCCGTTCATCATCAACAGCCAAAAATTATCCAAAGTGGTAATGTGCTCAATCCATTTGCCCTGATTGATGTCATCGCCTAATTTTTTAATGAAATAGGGGCCGACTGTCTCATCTTGGATCACGATCGTATAAAATTCTCGTACCATCGCATCTACCGTTTCTCTCGTCACTGTATCGTAGGGCATCCTCTCTCCTGCTATTCATGATAGAAAGTATAGCTTAATCCATTTTTCTCAATCTTAGAAAATATTTTTTCATTATAATCGTCTCAAAAAATGGAGACGACACGTATGAAAAGACGAGAATTTATCGCCCTTGGTGCCGCTGCGATGGTCACAAGCGGACTGTCTGCGGATGAGACCATGTCAAAAACAACTAAACCCTTGCATCCAGAAGTGTTGATCCCCCGTACATTGAACTTTAACCCCAAAAACCTCGATGGGATCTCAGAGAAAATGATCATCTCCCATCATACCAATAACTACACCGGAGCGATCAAGCGAGCCCTTTTGATCGAAGAGAGCATTTCCAAACTCACGGGGGTATCTAATCCCTACGAATACGGCTCACTCAAACGCGAACAGATGGTGGCTTTAAATTCAATGATCTTGCATGAATACTATTTTGACAATCTCGGAGCCTCGGGAAGCATGAGTACACATCTTATGCAAGCACTCACCCATGCTTTTGGAAGTGTTTCAACCTGGGAAAACGAATTCAAAAAAAGCGCCCTTTCTCTAGGCGGGGGATCAGGATGGATATTGCTCGTCTATAATGATCGTCTTAAAAGAGTCGAAAATGTCTGGGCATGGGATCACATGCACGGACTGTGGGACTCGCATATCCTTCTTGCCTTGGATATGTATGAGCACTCGTATCAAATGGACTTCGGTGCCAATGCCAAAGGGTACGTGGAAACATTTTTTAAAAACATCAACTGGAACGTGGTCAATGACCGTATGAAACGTATCGGCTAATCTCCGGCAGGCTCATCCAGAAGATACCAGTTTTTAGCGGTATCTTGTTTCGTTGTTTCTAACGTATTTTGTTTATCCATTAGACGCTGAAGCCGTTTGATATTCTCCACAACACTTGCCGGAGGTTTGGAGAGATTTCGCTCGATTTTGGAGGGGGCATCGAAAGGAATGGGCTGAATCGGAATCCAGTTTTTATCGGCGTAGAGAGAAACACACCCACACGATAAACAGATGACTACCTTAGTGAAGAAGCTTTGCAATGTCCGTGTGTCCATTATGTTCCGCATGGGCTTTGGCATCCAGCCCCTCGTTGTCTTTAAGCTTTTTATTTGCCCCTTTGGCCAGCAAACGGACAACCAGATCTTGATTCCCTGATTCTGCCGCCAGCATCAAAACACTGAGGCCGTCTTCATCGACACCTTCAAGCTTTACTCCGTGATCGAGGAGTAAAATTGCCAGCTCATTATGTCCGCTGACCACCGCCGTCATGATCATCGACGCACCGCAAGGAGAAATCGCGTTTACATCGGCACCGTGTTGAATCAACAGTTCGGTAATCGCCTTATCCCCTTTTTCCAACGCGATTTTGAGGGTACTCATCCCTTTGTTTGTTTTGATGTTCGGATCCGCTTTATGCGAAAGAAGAGAGGCCGTGATCTCTTTGTTCCCTTCGTTGACCGCATAATACAAAGGGGTGTATCCCGCTTCGTCTTGGGCATTGATCTGCGCACCGTGCTCGATCAGATAGGAGACGACGGCAGAGTGTTCCCCTTTCACTGCCCACATTAGAGGCGTTGCACCGTTTTCCATAGCGTTAATGTCACTTCCTTTCTCGATCGCTTGTTTCACTCCGCTGACATCACCTTTTTTGGCGCTATCGATCAGAGGAGAGGCACACACGAGGGTCGCGGAGAACAAAAACCCGCTTATGAATGCTTTGGAGAAGTGATTCATCTTTTTCCTTCGGATACTTTTCGATATGATACGTCGATTTGAATCATTTTGAGGTTAAAGGGTCGTATGAATCGAGATCTATTACAAGAACGTGTTGAAGAGAAACTTCGCACTCAAGAACATCAGCGAACGTTTAGCCTCAGCCATGAAGGCGAAAAGGTATGGGTCAAACTCCCCGATGTCGGAGAAGCGAATCTGTGGCACACCCTCTTAGCATGGGCAGCAAAACTGTTCAATAATAACTTTTTCCGTCCTACCGTCGTACGCAATGCGACAGAATCTTTGGCGTATGAAGCATCGAAGCTCGACACACTCCATCAGCATGGGATTCCTGTCCCCAAAGTCTTACTCCGTGATCCGCACTACCTCGTCCTCGAAGATGCCGGCGTTACCCTCAACACGCTCCTCAATGATCCTTCTATCCCTTCCGAAGAGAAAAATACCATCGTGATTCAACTCTCATGCGCATTGGCGAATATGCATAATAAAGGATTTTATCACTCTCGTCCCGCATTACGGGACATTGGATACAAAGAGGGGAAAATTTTCTTCCTCGATTTTGAGGAAAACCTTGAAACAACTTTGACAACCGAAGAGGCGATCGTTCGTGATGGCTTTATCTATATTCATGCCCTTTGGCGTAAACTCAACAATCCGGTATTGATCAATTTGGGGATTACCGCCTACAAGCATGAACTCGATCCCCAAGCGTGGGATCGTCTCGTGGAAGAGGCAAAGCGCTACACATGGCTCTATTACCTTCTCAAGCCGATTCGCTCCTTTTTGGGCAAAGACGGTGTCGCAATCTATCAAACGCTGGAATCCTTAACCCACCACACCCATAGGAAGAACGGATGAAAAATCGGGTATGATACCGTATGAATACCACCACTGAACACGATAAAACACTCGACTACACCACCCTTTTACGCGAAAGCGCCGAAAAAATGGGAGGTAAAAATTTCTTCCTTACCCTCATCGAGACGATACGCACCACACGCGAAGGGATTTTTGTTTCCGAGAAAAAAGAACTCAAATATCCGACCGGCACATTGACCTGGAATAAAACCCTCTTTGCCGATAACTGGAGACTCTTGGAAGGCTCGGCAAAAGTACGGACCAAAGGGGGCAATATCCTCCCTCCTCTAGAGGACAAGCGACATAAAAAGATCCTCAATATGATCCGCTCGTTCAAACCGCTCACCTTTACCATCACACCCGATAATCCGGAGCATGGCGAAGGATTTAGCTTTTCACCGCTGGACATTATCGATGAGACCACCGTCCATCTTTCTCCTCTGTACAAAGCGCTTTTCATCACGCAGCTCGACGCGCTTCGCAAAGCTCTGGCATCATCTTAAGAAATCTTAGGCTACCATTGAGAGAATAAACGCTATAAGGTGTTCTCATGAATCATGATCTACTCACTCTCTTCGTCGGAATTATTGCCGGGTGTATGGTGGTGATTACTCTCGTCATCGCCCTTATCGGGCTCCATGCCATCCGAGTGATGCACAAACTTCAAGAGTTCATGCACTATGCCCAAAGCGAATTCGGGTCACTCGGAATGAAAGCCGCCGTAACGCTCCAAGAGATCAATAACCTTCTCATTCACCTCAAAGAACAAAGCGGTTCACTCAGCGACAAATCGCTCTCCGCTTTGCATGAGATACGCGAACTGGTAACGTACATCCATGAACAAACGAAAGATCTCGCCCTCAAAGCTTCCAACGGGATCGCCAAAGTCACCATCGGTTCCCTTGCGATCGGCGCACTCTCTCAAATCTTCAAAAAACAGCCTCATGAGTAGGAGAAAACGATGGATAAAAACAATACGCTCGGATTTTTACTGGGAGCCGCACTGGGAGGAGTTGTCGCTTATTATGCTCTAAAACACCAAGATGAGATCATGAACACCATCAACAATCTGGAAGAGAACTTCGATCTTGAACATAATACGTTGATCAATCAAGCGAAGGCTCAACTCGAACAACTGACCAAGAATGTCAAAACGGCAATTACCCAATCGGCAGAAACCTTCTCTCCCTCTCAAACGAAGGAAACCAATGCTCTGCTCGAAGAGATCGATCGGCTGCGCGGCGAAGTCGAACGGCTTAAAACCTCATCGAACGACGTGATTACGTCGTAACATCCGCATTAACGTCACGACAAAAGCAATAATCGCCGGCCCCAAGATAAATCCCCAAAAACCAAACGTCGTAAGTCCCGCTACGATGGCAAAAAAGACCAAGAAATCATTAATCGGTTTTCGCCCGTGACTCAGAAACTTATTCAGCTGTTGCAAGATAATCAAACGGACAAAATTATCGATAAAAAATGAGAGCATCGCCCATGAATACACCATAATAATCAAAGCATTCGCATTATTGCCGTTAAACAACTCATTGATCGCGACAGGGATCCAAACGATGGCCGTACCCACGATCGGAATAACCGACGTGACCGCGATCATCAACCCGAATAACCACGGATCGTAAAGTTTGAAAAAACTGATAAAAATTCCAAACGCCAACCCTTGTGCGATGGCCACACCGATCAGGGTATAAAATCCGGCGGCCGTCGTCGCGATCATATCCACCATGAATTCCTGACGCACCGCTCGGCGCATCGGAATCACCGGAACAATCGCCAAAACCAAAGGACGACGGTACCACGAAAGGAAAAAGAAGAAGATGACAATCATCACCATCTCTCCCAACCCGCCTAAAAAACCTAAAATACCGTTACCGAAACTTACTGCAAGGGCAGAGACAATCTGTGTTTGGTTTTCACTCGCTTTTTGCATCAACGCTCTCGCCCCCTCTTCAACCCACGAAAGAGACGGGGGAAGATGGGAAAGCAGTTTCATCCCCTGGATTTGAAACGTTTGCGCCATTTTCACCATCTCATCAGGATGAGACGCGACATAATAGGTAAAAAAGATGATGGGAACAAATAAAACGATAAACAACGCGCTCGTAATAACGGAAGCATTGATAATATCACTGTAGCTTCGGATATGACGTAAAGAGTGGCGAGTATAGATCCATTTTTGAACCGAATCGTGCATAGGGCTAAAAGCGATCACGAGCAGTAAAGCAACGAAAAAACTTTTCAAAAACGGGAAAAACAGCCATGCCATCAAGATGGCCGATCCAATAATCATCCATAGGGTAAATCCGTTGCGTCTCATAAAAAATCCCTTGCCTAATGTTGATGGTGAACGAATGCTTTGAAACTGCCATCGAGTTCTTCGAGCTTCTCTCGGGTTCCTTCTTCCAAAATCACGCCGTTTTCGAGAACATAGATGTAATCGGCTTGCGTAATGGTGCTCAAACGGTGAGCGATAATGATCACTGTTTTCTCGGCGAGAAAATCCTCAAGTGCCTCAAACAAAGCGCTTTCAGTATGGACATCGAGTGCGGAGGTCGATTCATCAAAAATCACCGCTTTGGGATTTGCCAACACCATGCGGGCAATGGAGAGGCGCTGACGCTGACCCCCTGAAAGCCGGATACCGAATTTCCCGATTTGTGTTTCCAGTCCGTGCGGAAGCGTTTTGACAAAATCAGCCAGCTGAGCAATAGAAAGCGCATCCCAGATTTTTTCGTCACTGACCTCATCCCCCATCACCAAATTAAACCGTAACGTATCGTTGAACATCAGCGGCTGCTGCAAAACGACAAACACTTCCTCCCGAATACGGGAAAGGCCGATTTCGTGCATACTGATCCCATTGTAGAGAATATCTCCCGATGTAGGGGGATAAAAACCGACTAACAGCTGAGACAAGGTACTCTTTCCGCTCCCGCTCGCACCGATGATCGCCACTTTTTTCCCTGCGGGGATCGTAATATTAAGCCCTTTAAGAATCGGTTCGTCAGGAATATACCCGAAACAAACATTACGGGTCTCAATGGAAAGTCCCTGTGTTTGCGCATAGAGTTCTTGCTTACCATCACATGTTGGCTCGAGCGGCAATGCCAATAATTCATTTAATCGGTTCAGGGCATTTTTCGCATTCGCATAACTGTACTGAAGCGACAAGAGTTCCTGTACTGGCGTCATCATAAACCATAAATAGCCGAAAATCCCGAACATCAGCCCGATGGAGAGATCGCTGTAGAGCACCATCACCAGCCCAAGTGCCCGAAAGATCTCAAATCCGCTCAAAAAGAGGGTATAGGAGTAACGCTCCCCCTCTAACGCCTTAATCCCATACAAGCTTGCGCTCTCCTTGAGACTTTTGGCCTGAGAAATCGAGCGCTCGATAAAACGCTCCTCTTTATTCGCGGCTCGGATCTGGGCAAAAAGGTCGCACATTTGTGTTAATTCATCGGACAACTCTCCGATGGTTCGGTTCTGCTCTTTTTTGAGCTTTCCGACCCGCCCTGAAATCCGACGGGTCACGATCATGATCATGGGTTGAAAAATGATGATCAGCACCCCAAACAGCGGATTAATCCAGATCAAAACGGCCCCCACCCCGATCAAGGTCGTCACCGAGACAATCAACTTGGAGAGGGCACTCCCTAAAAACAACTCAATCGTATCGATATCGGTAATGAGATGGGTCACGACTTTACCGCTCCCCAGCGCCTCATACGAACTCATAGAAACTTTTTTGAGATGTTGCAATGCCCGAACACGGATCGCAAAACTCAGCTCCTGCGAGAGAGCAATAAAAAATTTCTGCGAAATGATGCTAAGAATAAAAAATAAAAAGCGCAGCGCGATCGTCACCGCCAGCACGATCCCGATATAAAGGAGCGGAAGCTGCCAATCGACAAGTGCATCAATGCTCTCAACCACCCAGCCCCCTTTTTCCAGCAGCACTTCATCGACAAGAAGCGGAATCAAAAGGGGAATAGGGATGCTGACCAGCGTAGCAATCATCGCGATCGCGTTCCCCCAAATAAGAGAACGCTTATTGGAAAGCATCATGGCAAAAAGAGATTTAAAGGTTATCATGGGGCGATTATAGTGCAACTTCGGTTCAAAAAAAATCCTTTAGAGCTCACGACTAACTGCAATTGTGTAATTACCCTTAAAGTTCGTGTGTTACAATTACCCCACTTTATCATTTCATACCAAAAGGATTCTCATGCTCGTTACGAAAAAAGCCCCTGATTTTACAGCAACTACCGTTTTAGGTAACAACCAAATCGTTGATGATTTTAACCTTTACAAAAACCTTGGCCCTAAAGGTGCTGTTTTGTTCTTCTATCCATTGGACTTTACCTTCGTATGTCCGTCTGAATTGATCGCATTTGATCACCGTCTTGAGTCGTTCACTGAACGCGGTATCAATGTTATCGGTGTATCGGTTGACTCACAATTCAGCCACTTCGCATGGAAAAACACTCCGGTAAACCAAGGTGGCATCGGTCAAGTTCGTTATCCATTGGTTGCAGACCTTAACAAACAAATCTGCCGCGATTACGACGTATTGTTCGGTGATTCAGTTGCCCTTCGCGGATCTTTCTTGATCGATGCGGACGGAACGGTTCGCCACGCTGTGATCAACGACCTTCCACTTGGCCGTAACATCGATGAGATGCTTCGTATGATCGATGCGATGTTGTTCACGAACGAGCACGGTGAAGTTTGTCCTGCTGGCTGGAGCAAAGGTGACGCTGGTATGAAAGCAAGTACTGAAGGTGTTGCTGAATACCTTGCGGCTCACGCTTCTGAACTCTAATTTCTCTTTCTCCCTTTGTGGGAGAACCTCTCTTTAATTCATGCAATACTCTTTTCTCGCTTCCTACGCTCTCATCATTTTTGCCCTGTGGTATTCACGCCATGAACACTTCGGCCTTGAAAAACAGATTTTGACGAACTCGATTTTAGCCATGGTGCAGCTGGGACTGCTTGGATATGCGCTTGTGTATCTGTTTAAAATTACGCATCCCTCGCTTTTGTTATTCGTTCTTCTGGGAATGGTCACCTTCGGAGCCTATACGGCTAAAAAAAGGACGCCAATCGGCGAAGAGAGTTTTAAAATCGCCTTTCTAACGCTTGGCGTATCCTCATCCATTGTCTTTTTTTCGATGTTGACCTTTGGAGTAATCCACATGATCCCCAACGAAATGATACCGGTAGGAGGGATGATCATCGGCAATGCGCTGAATGTCTATACGCAAAGTATCGATCGGTTTAAAGGGGAAGTGAAAAATACACTTGAAACCATCGAGGGGATGATCGCTCTGGGTGCTCCGCTCAAAGAAGCGCTCTCTTTTGCTTCCAAAGCAGCGGTGAAAGCCTCCATGATCCCCACCATCAATATGCTTCAAACAGTCGGAATCATCCACATCCCCGGCATTACGACCGGCATGCTCCTCGCCGGTTCCGATCCTCTGAAAGCGGTTTCGTATCAACTCGCCGTTATGTATATGCTCGTAGCTGTTTCCCTCCTCGCGGCATTATTCAGCGTCTTATTTTCATACCATTCCATCATCGGTTCTTTACTCAAAAATACTTCACGCTAATCTCCGCCTAAATTTTCCATTTTTTTAACAATTTTTAATAAATATTTGTTATGATGTTTTCGATTCAATGTATTAGATTAATTCATATTTTTCTTATTTTCCCAAAGGTTGCATGGTGGACAATTCTCTCCCTCTGGCTGCATTACTACTAACCCTTATCGCCCTTGGGCTACCTGTACTGTTTCATTTTGCCAAATTTCTCGGCCCTCAAAACAAAACCAATCCCGCCAAAGAAGAGGTCTATGAGAGCGGTATCCCCATCCCTGTGGGAGACAGTAATGAACGTTTTAGCATCAAGTATTATCTCGTCGCCATTATTTTTATCCTCTTTGACGTGGAAGTGGTCTTTATGCTGCCATGGGCAGTCAACTTACGTGATCTTGGGCTATTCGGGCTTATCGAAATGTTTACCTTTATGGGGCTTCTCGTCGCCGGACTGATCTACGTTTACCAAAAAAAGGCACTCAAATGGGTATAAATACAGCCGCTACCGCCATGGATATCATCGGAGAGAGCGTTATCACCACCCGCGTCGATGCGATGGTCAACTGGGCACGGGAATCGTCGCTTTGGCCGATGATCTTCGGAACGGCTTGCTGTGCGATCGAGTTTATGGGGGTGACGGCAAGCAAATACGACATCTCCCGCTTCGGTGCCGAAGCAATCCGTTTCTCCCCCCGTCAAGCCGATTTGATGATCGTTGCCGGAACCATCACCTACAAACAAGGGCCGGTACTCAAACAAATTTACGATCAGATGAGCGAACCCAAGTGGGTGATCGCCATGGGAGCGTGTGCGAGCAGCGGCGGATTTTACGACAACTATACGACCATGCAAGGGATCGATGAAATCATTCCCGTGGATGTCTATGTCGCAGGATGCCCGCCCCGTCCGGAAGCACTGCTCGATGCCATTATCCAAATCCAAAAAATCATTTCCGATCCAACGCAAAAAGAGGGGTTACAAACCGTCTGCTGCGATAATAATGCGTGTGCCCCGTGTGATCTGTGGAACCGTTCATGACTTTTTCGCTTCCTCCTGAATTGAGCGATATCCGTCACGAAGAAGCGCTTACCCATGCACGCATCGAAAAATCAGCCCTGCTAAGCGCAATAGTGCAATTAAAAAACAGCGGTTTTACACTGCTGCTCGATATTACGGCGATCGATTATACCCTCTACCCTTCCCAGCATCCCGAACCGTTTGCAGTCGTTTATCTCTTTCGCAGCCATGATTTTTCCGATGCGATAGCGCTCAAATGCTATCTGAATCCAGATGATTTAAACGTCCCTTCGATCGTCCATCTTTATCCGTGCGCCGACTGGCTGGAACGTGAAACGTACGATCAATACGGCATTGTGTTCGAAGGACACCCCAATCTCGAACGGGTCTTGAATCACCATGAATTCATCGGTCATCCATTGCGTAAAGATTATCCTATCACACAAGCCCAGCACTGCAACAGTGTCGTCGATCTAATGCCGCAGATGCAGCGTCGTCTGGCCGAAAAAAAAATCATCCGCCAAAATCCGGATGGAAGCTACACGGAACCCGACCGAGACTTGATGTTTCTCAATATTGGCCCCTCCCATCCTGCCAGCCACGGTACCATCCGAAGCTTCGTCGCATTGGAGGGAGAGAACATCGTCGCAGCGGTAAGTGAAATCGGCTATCTGCATCGCGGATTTGAAAAAAGCTGTGAAAATCACACCTACAATCAGATCATCCCCTATACCGATCGGCTTAATTACTGTTCGTCGCTTACCAATAACGTCGCGTTTGCCAAAGCCGTCGAAGAGATGCTGGGTGTAACCCTTCCCGAACGGGGAATCTATATCCGGGTCTTGCTCATCGAGCTCTCCCGTATTCTGGATCATCTGATCTGTCTGGCAGCCAATCTGGTCGATATGGGGGCCCTCACCAACTTCTGGTATCTCTTCAATCCGAGAGAAGATGCCTATACCTTCCTCTCACGTCTTACCGGAGCGCGCCTGACCAATAGCTATATGCGTATCGGTGGGATGAGTGCCGATCTCTACAGCGGATATGAGCACGATCTGGAGATTATCCTCAAAAATATCGAAAAAGGGGTCGGTGACAGCCTTAAATTGATCGAGCATAACCGCATCTTCCTCGACCGTACGCAGAATGTCGGTATCGTGAGTGCCGAACAAGCACTGCTGTATGGATTCAGCGGACCCAATCTACGAGCAAGCGGGGTGATGCACGATCAACGAAAAAATGCTCCCTACTATTTTTATGACCGATTTGAATTCGATTCGCCGATCGGAAGCGTGGGAGACATCTACGATCGGATGATGGTTCGATACGCCGAAATCACCGAAAGTTTAAAAATCGTCCGCCAATGTATGGCTCAAATGCCCGGGGGCGCGATCAATGTCTCCAATCCTGCCATCATACTCCCTCAAAAACAAGCGGTATTCACCTCCATCGAAGGGGCAATGAATCAATTCAAACTAATTTTTGAAGGGGTCAAGGTCCCGGCCAAAGAGCATTATTCCTGCCTCGAAGCGACCAATGGGGAACTCGGTTTTTACATCGTTTCCGATGGAAGCGGTACCCCGTATAAAGTCAAAGTCCGCGCACCCAGTTTCGTCCATATGGCCGCTTATCCTTCCATGATCGAGAACGAACAGCTTGCCGATGCCATCATCAATCTGGGAAGTATTAATATCATCGCAGGGGAAATGGACCGATGAGTTTCGTCTTTAATGAAACCAACGAACAAAAAATAGCTAAGCTGCTCGATGCTTACCCCTCCAAAGAAGCCCTTACCCTCCCGATGCTGTGGATGGCGCAGTATCAAGAGGGGTGGATCACTCCCGAAGCGATTAAGGCGATTGCCCAGCGGCTTGAGCTTAGCCCGTCGCATGTTTATGGCATTGCGACTTTTTATACGATGCTGAAGCTCTCGCCAAGTGGGACGTACCATATCGAAGTGTGTAAAACCCTCTCGTGCGCATTATGCGGCAAAGATGAGCTACTTCGCTATCTGCGTGAACAGTGGAATCTCCTCCCCGGTCAAACCTCTAAGGACGGTCGATTTACCCTCACCACTGTCGAGTGTATGGGTGCCTGCGGAGGCGCTCCCATGATTGCCCTTAATGAAGCCTATCACGAAAACATGACGGTCGATTCACTCGATTCACTCTTAAAGAGTCTGGCATGATACAGCGTATTGTCAGCCGAAAATTTGATACCCCAAATGCCCATACCATCGACGTAGCGCTTGCGCATGGGGGATATGCGAATCTCGCCAAAGCTTTCGAAATGGGACCCGATGCCATCATCAGCGCTGTTGAAGCATCGGGTCTGCGCGGCAAAGGGGGCGGGGGAGCACCGACGGGAAAAAAATGGCGTCTGATGCCGCGCGATGATCGCCCTGCCTATCTGGTGGTCAATGCCGACGAATCGGAACCGGGAACCTTCAAAGACCGCCAGATTCTCCAATACGATCCGCATTTGCTGATCGAGGGAATTATCATCAGCTCCTATGCGATGGGAGCTAATAGTGCATATGTCTATATCCGAGGTGAATACAAGGCGTTTCATGACCGTCTCGTCGAAGCGGTCGACGAAGCCTATATGAAAGGATATCTAGGAGAAAACATCCTCAGATCAGGATTTGACCTCTCCCTCACCGTCCATCGAGGGGCTGGCGCCTATATCTGCGGTGAGAAAAGCGCTCTGCTCGAATCGCTCGAAGGCAAACGGGGTCATCCGCGTCTCAAACCGGCCAAACCCGAATGCGAATGGTATTTCGGCAATCCGGCTACCGTCAACAATGTCGAGACCATCGCGACCATCCCCTTTATCATCGAAAAGGGAGCTGAGGGGTACCGCCGCTACGGTACGGAGGAGAGCCCCGGAACACTTTTGTTTGCAATGAGCGGGCATATTTCCCGCCCGGGAGTGTATGAACTCCCTTTCGGACTTCCGATGAAAAAAGTGATCGACGAACTCGGCGGCGGCGTCAAGAACGGTAAAAAGCTCAAAGCGGTCATTCCGGGAGGAGCCTCTACTCCCGTCCTCACAGCTGAAGAAGTTGAAATAGCCACACTCGATTATGAGACCCTATCCAAAATGCGCTCCGGTCTTGGAACCGGAGGAATGATCATCATGGATGAGAACACCTGTATGGTCAAAGCACTTCATAATCTTCTCGCCTTCTATCACCATGAGTCCTGCGGGCAATGCACCCCCTGCCGAGAGGGGACGGGCTGGGTTGATCTGATCGTCCGAAATATGTTAGAGGGGAGAGGCAATGAAGAGCAGCTCAAAACCCTTTTGGATGTAAGCCGAACAATGAACGGTCAGACCATCTGCGTCTTTGCTCCGGCCGTATCGGGGGTGATCGATGCCTTTGTCAAAAAGTTTCGGCCTGAATTCGAAGCCTATTTCACAGGAGCGCACTAATGGAACTGGCGACCTTAACCGTCAACGGCCAAAGCATTCAGGCGCCATCAGGTTCCATTTTACTCCAAGTGCTGATCGATCATGGAATCTCGGTACCCCATTTCTGTTATCATGAAGCACTGGGCGTGGATGGGAACTGCCGCATGTGCATGGTCGAGATCGAGGGAGAAAAACGGCCGCAGATTTCATGCAACACGCGCATCAAAGACGGCATGGCGGTCAATACCCTCAGCGATTCGATCATGGCAGTCAAACGCAATATTTTGGAACTGGAACTCATCAATCATCCCATCGACTGCCCGATCTGCGATCAGGCCGGTGAATGCAGTCTCCAAGACTACTATATGGACGTCGGCCTCAATGCCTCGCGGATCGACCCGGAATCGAAAGTCCATAAAGAGAAAAAGGTCGATCTAGGTTCCAATGTCATGCTCGATCAGGAGCGATGCGTTCTGTGCGCCCGATGTACCCGTTTTACCGAAAACATCATCGGAACGGGCGATCTTGTCATCGCCAATCGCGGTAATCATGCATGCGTCACCACCTTCGAACCCCAAGGACTCAAGGCCAACGGCTACGCCATGAACGTCGTCGATCTCTGTCCCGTGGGAGCGCTCACGTCCAAAGATTTCCGCTTTCACCAGCGGGTATGGTTTCTCACCTCCGATCCCTCAATCTGCCACGGATGCGCGCGGGGGTGTGCCATCTACATCGATCATAATGCACAAAAATACGGCGATGATCTGATTTACCGCTACCGTCCTCGCGTCAATCGTGACAACAACGGCTTTTTCATCTGCGATGAGGGGAGACTCAGCTATAAGGAAGTGACGGGAGATACCACCCTTAAGACCCCACGCCATAAGAACCAAGCCATCCCTCTCTCCGTCGCGTTTTCACTGCTCAAAGAAAAAATGAAAGATGCTGAGGGAAAAATCATCGCACTCATCAGCCCCTCACTGAGTTGTGAGAACATGATCGCCGTTCAGCGGTACTGCACCTTGCATGAGATTGCGGTTTTTGGCATAGAAGAAGCGTCCTTCGACCCCGAATTCGGGGATGATTATCTGCGCATGCGTGACCGTGCTTCCAACCGAAATGCCCTCAAACGTCTGGGAATCAGCGAAGATAAAGAAGCGATGGAAAAAGCGCTTGGTCATGCCAAACTCGTCTTAAATTTTGACAACCGTACGGTTGTAGATACCGAACAAATTCATTTTTGTGTTCATCTCAAGCACTCTGAAAACCTGCAAATCCCGATCGCCCCTTATACGGAACAATCAGGGACCCTGATCAATGCGTTGGGTCAGATACAGCGCTTTACCTCTACCATTGTACGTACAGAGCGTGTCTTACCTTTATATGAACTCCTTGCCCGTTTGGATGACAATCTTGATCTGAGTGATTTGAAAGAATCAATCAGCCATTTGGGAGTATCCTCGTGACCGCGTTCATGACTACCCTTCCAATTCTCATTATGCTCCTCCTCTCATTAGGCATCGTACCGATCCTCATTTGGATGGAGCGGCGAATCGCATCAATGGTGCAGCATCGTCTAGGACCCAATCGCTGTAACATCGGGGGATTTCGCTTGGGCGGGATCGTCCAGTCGATCGCCGATGTCATCAAACTCCTCTTCAAAGAGGATTTTTACCCTTCCCATATCCAAAATCGTTTTCTTTACCTCATCTCTCCGGCTATCGTATTTATCGCATCGTTCCTCACCTTTGCCGTCATCCCCTTTGCCGATGTTATCCCCATGGGTCACAACCACTATGCCATGCAAGCCCTTCCGACCTCATTGGGGATACTCTGGTTTTTAGCCATTGCGGGATTAGGTATTTACGGCATTATCCTTGCAGGATGGTCAAGCCACAGTAAATTCGGAATTCTCGGAGCTCTGCGCGCCTCTTCTCAGCTCATCTCCTATGAGATCGCGATGGGGTTATCATTGATTTCGATGATTCTCACCTACGATACGATTCACCTCAACGATATGGTGATTTTTCAGAGCCAAACCTTTTTTGGCTTTCTACCGGCTTGGGGAATCGTGATTCAGCCTCTCGCCGCCTTGATCTTCGTCATCACCGCATTTGCCGAAACAAACCGTGCCCCTTTTGACGTCGCAGAGGGGGAAAGCGAAATCGTCGCGGGATATCATACCGAATACTCCGCCATGAAGTTCGGTCTCTTTTTCGTCGGTGAGTACCTCGCCATGACCGCATCCGCCGCTCTGATCGTCACCCTCTTTTTAGGAGGATATAACCTCCCATGGATCACCACCCAAATGATGTATGATTCGCCTAAACTGTTAGAGGGGGGATGTATCATCGGACTATGGGTTTTACTTGTTCCCTTTATCTTTTGGATTCGCAAAAACAATGTTCGTTCCGTTATACGGTGCAGTGGCAGAGAGTGTGAACGTACCGTCCTAAGCGCTACATTTACGACCTTGCTCCTTGTCTTGAGCGGATTACTAGGAAGTTTACTGATCACGAGCGATCAGATCATATCACCGACCTTTTTGATTGCGAGCGCACAAGTGTTCACCTTTATTCTCAAACTCTTTGCCGTCATCGTCTTTTTTATCGTCGTGCGCTGGACCTTTCCCCGCTTTCGCTATGATCAGATCCAATATTTGGGATGGTATATCCTCCTCCCTCTGGCTTTGATCAATATCTTTGTCACCGCATTTGCGGTTGTATTGTAAGGAGAAACGATGTCATTTAAAGTCATACCCCGACACGGAAGCACCTTTAAAGAGAAGATGTATCTTCCCTCCCTCATCGGCGGACTCTCTACCACCTTCGGCGCATTTTTTAAAAATATCTCCGATACACAGGCGATCCCGACACTCGAATACCCCGAAATGATGCCCTCGGATCTGACCAACCGATACCGGGGTCACCACCGCCTGACCCACCGAGATGACGGTTCGGTACGGTGCGTCGCTTGCTTCATGTGTGCCACCGCCTGTCCGGCGCAATGCATCTTTATCGAAGCGACCGAACGTGACGATGGAATCGATGAAAAAATGCCTCAGCGGTTTGACATCGACCTGCTCGAATGCATCTTCTGCGGTTATTGCGTCGAAGCGTGCCCGTGCGATGCGATCCGAATGGACAGCAATATTTTCAGCATCGTAGCGCGCGAGCGCAAAGATTTTGTCGTGAATAAAGAGTACCTTCTCTCGGTTCAGGGGGGATATGAGCCGACGCTCAGCCAGTCCAATATACGAGATTCCCATGAATGATCTATTGTTTTATCTTTTAGGAGGTATTGCCCTTGTGGGAGCTATATTGATGGTTTTGAGCACCCAGCCGATCTATGCGGCGATCCATTTTATCGTGGTTCTCATCGCCTTGGCAGGGATTTTTGCGCTGCTTGGATCGGATTTCATGTTTGCCATGCAGATCATCATTTATGCGGGGGCGATTGTCTCTTTGATTCTATTTATCATCATGTTTCTCAACATACAGCCCAAGAATCTCCCCCCGGAACCGGCGAAGCATAAGATGATTCTTCTCGCATGTGCCCTGGTGTTCCCTTTTGCTTGGTTACTCATCCGCGCCATCAGCGATTTTCACATCACCCTGCACCCTCATACGGATGATTTTGGAACCCTCAAATCGATCGGGCATCTTCTTTACTCGAAGTATGTGTTCCCCTTTGAAATGATCTCCGTGCTGTTATTAGTCTCCCTCGTCGGCGCGATCGTCCTCACCCACAAAAAAAGCGAGGTCTAAAACGATGCATTACCACGCTCTGATCCTCTCGATTCTTCTCATCTCCATCGGCATTGTGGGAGTACTCAGCCGACGCAATCTCTTTATCGTTTACATGTCGATCGAACTGATGCTCAATGGGATCAATCTTGGCTTCGTCACCGCTTCGTCGATTTGGGGAGAGGGAACGGGAAATGTGATTTCTCTGATGATCATGGCGATCGCAGCGGCGGAAGCGGCACTGTTTTTGGCAATGATTGTTTTGCTGTTTCGCCATCGCAGCGCGCTTGGAACCGATGATTACCGTGAATTGGCCAGTGAGGTGCGTTCATGAATCTGTTGATATGGATACTCCTTCTCCCTTTTGCCGGAGCGTTTTTAATTACCCTTAACCGCTGGACGTTACCCCGCCATCTACACGATCCCCTCACCCGTATCGTCACGCTCCTTGGTTCCTTCCTCACCGCCGTTTTGAGCCTCTATCTCTTTATCAGCGCATCGGAAAGTTTTCGTGTCATATGCTGTCATTGGATCGATTTGGGAGACCTCCACGCCCCGATAGCTCTACTCTATGATCCCCTATCCTCGATTATGATCGTGTTTATCACCCTCATATCGTTTCTAATCTTCACCTACGCCACAGGGTATATGAAAGGCGAAAGCGGCTACTCGCGCTTTTTTATCTACTTTCACCTCTTTTTGGGTTCGATGCTCCTGCTCGTTCTTGCCGATAATCCTCTGATCATGTTTATCGGATGGGAAGGGGTGGGAGTGTGCTCCTACCTTCTTATCGGCTTTTACATGGAGGATCAGAACAACATTGCCGCCGCAAACAAAGCCTTTTATCTTAACCGCATCGGTGATTTTGGTTTTCTGAGCGCACTGGTTTTGCTGTTCCTACATTTGGGATCGGCTGCCATGAGTTATTCGCTGATTGAAACCCATATCGCCCTGATCGATCCGCTCTCCCTGAGCCTTATCGGAATCTTTCTCTTCATCGGCGCGATGGGAAAATCGGCTCAAATTCCTCTGTATGTCTGGCTTCCCGATGCCATGGCGGGGCCGACTCCCGTCTCCGCCCTCATCCACGCCGCCACAATGGTCACCGCCGGTGTTTATATGGTGGTGCGATTTGATTTTCTTTACTCTCTTTTGCCGAGTGTCAGCCTCTTCATCGCCATTATCGGCACTGCATCGGCACTCCTTGCGGCACTGTTTGCCTGCTACGCGAGCGACATCAAAAAAATTCTTGCCTACTCGACGATGTCTCAATTGGGATACATGTTTGCCGGAGCCGGTCTGGGAGCCTACAGCGGAGCGATCTTTCATCTGTTCAACCATGCCTTTTTCAAAGCGCTCCTGTTTATGGGAGCCGGTGCCATCATCATCGCCTTGCACCATGAACAAAATATTTTTAAAATGGGCGCGCTTCGCCGCCATCTCCCCTTTATTGCCATCGTGATACTGATCGCTACCGCCGCGATTAGCGGGATCCCTCCTTTTTCAGGATTTTTCAGCAAAGATGCCTTGATTGCCCAAGCGTTTGGCACAGAACACTACGGGATTTGGATCATACTCGTTTTCACCGCATTTCTTACCTCATTTTATATGTTCCGTCTTTTTATTATCGTCTTTATTACGCCTCGAAGCGAACAGTCCAACGAGCACCATATTCATACCATTCCCTTCTCGATGAAATGGCCTCTTCTTCTACTGGCCATCGCCGCCGCTGCCAACGGTATCTGGAATCTTCCCCCTTTTATGGGATACACACCTCAGATGTCTGCTTATCTGCAAACGCTCGATAAGCCTTTTCACCTCATGGCATCGGATGAATGGTTCTTAAGCTCGTTGAACACGATTCTCGCTCTGTGCGGAGCATTCCTCGCATATTGGACATTTTCCCGCCGCGCCAAAGCACCCGACACCTCCCGTCCGCTGAGCCGCTGGCTTGTCCAAAAACTCTATGTCGATGAACTATATCACGCTATTATCATTCGTCCTTTACTAGGGCTAAACCGGCTGATCAACACCCAATTCGAGACGGCACTGGGTAATCTCATTGGGTATCTCGTGACACTCTATCGACGTTCAGTATTCCGTCTCAACACGACGCAAGACGGCGATAGCAATCATTACATGATGATGATGATGCTGGGGATCTCTTTGTTGTGTCTCTATTTTTTCATCGTATATCAAGGAGTCTAAATGAATCCTCTGAATTGGCTCATTTTCCTCCCGCTGATCGGAGGAGCTGTTTTAGCACTCCCCTCCATCTCGGTTCGCACCACGGCTCGAAGCGCGATTACCCTTTCATTGGTGATACTTTCGATCACCGTTCATACCCTCACAAGGTTTGATCCGAATCTTTCGATGCAAATGGTGACCAAACTTCCATGGATTCCCAGTTACGGGGTCTCGTATCATATCGGGGCAGATCCGTTCAGCCTCATGATTATGTTGGTTTTTGCGATCATTATGCCGATCACCCTTCTCTTTCAGTACCGCCGCTCGAGTAAGGGGATGATCATTGCTCTGCTCATCGCCCAAAGCGGTGCGACGGGGGCGCTGTTCAGCCTTGATTTGATCTTATTTTACCTCTTTTGGGAAGTGATGCTGTTTCCGATTTTTTTGATGATCGGACTCTACGGATCGGGAGATCGGGTCAAAATTGCCATCGAACTGACCCTCTATACGATTTTCGGCTCGGTTGCCATGCTCTTATCGCTTCTGATCCTCGGCGTGCAGCATTTCGACTCAATAGGGTATTTTAGTTTTGACCTTTATGATCTCTCCCGGATGGTTCGATCCGATTCCTCGACTTCATGGGTATTGTTCGGCTTTTTGGTCGCCTTTTTTATTAAAATACCGCTCTTGGGCTTTCATGGATGGCTTAGACGCGCGTATGAATCCGCGCCGGCACCTACCCTCGTTATCCTCTCAGGAATCATGGCAAAACTCGGCGTTTACGCCCTATATCGCTTTGTCTTTACCCTCTTTGGCGAAGATATGGAACAACTTTCTCCCTACATCCTTGCGCTGGGACTCAGCGGAATGATCTATTTTGGCATTGCCGCGATGCGTCAAGAGAGGTTCAGACCCCTTCTGGCCTACTCCTCGGGATCGCATATGTCGCTCATTCTCGTGGGATTGTTCACCTTCAACCTCTACGGACAAAGCGGATCGATTTACCTCATCACCGCTCACGCATTGGGAAGTGCCGGAGTCTTTCTTCTCTTAGAGCGCATCACCCTAAGCAGCGATCAGATTTCCCTTTTTTCGGGTATTATCCGCTCCGCTCCGCGCATGGGAGTGCTGTTTACTTTACTGCTCCTTAGTTTTGTCGGGATCCCCGGCAGCAGCGGATTTGTCGCCGAACTGTTGATCATCTACGGTGCCTTTATCCACTCCCCTTTGATCGGTTTTATAAGCGCTACGACCTTACTCATCGCGATGACCTTTATGCTATGGCTCATTCAGCAGGCGATTTTCGGCCCTGTTTCACCCTCATCCGAACGGATAAAGGACTTAACGCTGATTGAAACCATAGGGATGGGAGTACTCGTCATGATCATCTACGTGATGGGGATCTATCCATATCCGATCCTTTCGCATTTTTTATCGACCTTTTCTCCACTAGGAGGCTTGTAATGCCTACTTCATTGTTACTTTTAATGCCGCTGGCAACCATCATCCTCTCTGCGGTAGGCATCATGTTGCTGAGCAGTTCCAAACGCTTTACGACGAGACAGTTCAGTCTCTATACGATCAGCATGCTGGCTCTGACCCTTGTGTTTCAATTTCCTTTTATCGGAGAGGTGTACGCCACCTTGATCTATCCCGATCTGTTTGGCCGGATGATCATTGGTGATAGTTTTTCATCCCTCTTTACCCTTCTTTTCACCCTCGGAACAGCCTTTACCCTCGCCATCTCGAGCCGCTATATCATCGCTAACTCTCTGTTCAAGGGGGAATTTTACGCCCTCATCCTCTTCGCGCTTGCAGGGATGATTGCGCTGTCGATGTCGTATGAGCTGATCAGCGCCTTTATTTCGCTCGAGACCGCTTCGCTTGCCATCTATATATTGATCGGACTCAACCGTGACGATGTCAAAAGCGGAGAAGCGTTTTTCAAATACCTCCTCATGGGCTCCTTTGCAGGGACTTTTTTTCTGATCGGCACTTTTTTGATTTACCTCCAGACCGGCACCACCCACCTCAGCCAAATCGGCGAGTTTATCCTCACCCACTCCGCTCAGGAGATTCCCCTCGTTGTGATCGGAGGGGGGCTGATTATGGCCACCATCCTCTTTAAAATCGGGGCATTTATGTTCCATTCGTGGGTACTGGACGTTTACGATGGGGCCACCATGCCGGTAATGATGTTTATGGCCTCCACCTTTAAAATCGCTATTTTCTCACTCGCCATTCGGATGTATTTGGTCGATTTTTATCCGATCGTCCACCTCTACGAACTCCCACTGCAAGGGATCGCCATCCTCACCTTGCTCGGCGGCTCATTACTCACCCTCATTCAGGTATCCATCAAACGGATGCTTGCCGCCTCCAGTATTGTCCACAGCGGTTACCTCCTCCTTGCTTTAGCATCCTTTCAGGGCAACTATCTTTTGGCAGGTCCCGCTATCATTTTTTACCTCCTTGCCTACTTCTCCTCAGCCGTCGGAGCCCTTGGTATTTTGAGTTATATCTCCTACGTCGGTCAAGAGCGTTATACGTACGATGATTTTAAAGGTTTTTCGAATGTCCACCCCATTTTAGCGGCGTGCATGAGTGTCTTTATGCTCTCATTGGCAGGCTTTCCCTCCACCATCGGCTTCTTGGGGAAATTCTACCTCTTCAGCTCAGCCCTCTCCTCAGGACACCTCATCATGACAGCCATCGCTGTTTTCGCAGCGTTTGTATCAATCTATTACTATTTCCGGCTGATCGCGATGATGTATTTTTACGGCACCGATAGACCGCGTATGGGACTGGATTTGAGCCTGACTCCGATTGCCATACTGCTAATCGCAGTGATTACGATCTGGGGAGGGATCGGGACATCATTGGTGAGCTTTCTGCCAGGTGCGGATGGATTGATTGTCTATGCGAATCAGGCGATCGAGTCGCTCAGTACGGCGCGTTACTAGCCCTCTGCACAAAATTTTTCGCCTTTGGATGGACAAAGCATAGCTTCTCCCACCCCCGATTCGGACGGATCAATGTCACCCGATGAGCAGAGACGGAGCGGGAGAGGGCGACGTAAAACTGTGACGGGGCAAAAATCTCATTCGTCTCGATAACGTAATCGCTCAGACTCATCCCCTGCGATTTATGAATCGTGATGGCAAAAGCGAGGGTAAGCGGAAACTGCGAGAGCGAGATCAGATTCTCCTCGACAAAAGCCCCTTTTTTCTCAATCCAACGGGTTTTAGTGGTGGTAGAGCGCTCCACTTTGACGCTCACCCCACCCTCTTTTTTCACCCAAATGAGATCAGGTTCGATGGACGTGATCCGGCCCCGCTCGCCGTTATAATAATTCCACGCATTGCGGGTAAAGAGGATCGGAGCACCCACTTTGAGCGCCAAAGTCGACTCCAGTCGGCTCTCATTCATAAACCGCTCCACATCACGATCTTGCATCTTGGGATCATGTACCGTGACATACGTCTCGATCTCAACCAGTTCTCCATGCAGATGCTCCAGCTGTGCGCGATTATGGTTTTGAGCACTGATATTTTTCCCAAAGAGGAGTGTCATGGTACTCATATCCTGATTGAGCGGTTTGACGAGCGCTTCAAGTGCTTCGTGGGCACCTTCATCAAGCGTAGCGTGACGTACTTTTTCGAGTAACGTCAAAAACTCCGCTTCATGGGTGCGATAGGAACCTTCGAGATGGAGTGTTTCAAAGGCAAATTTCTCCCAGCTCGGCGATTCAAATGCGAAATAGACGCTCTCACTGCCTCGGGTCACTGGCGGAAGCTGTAAAAAATCCCCCACCACCATCACGCGACCCTTATACTCAGCCTGCAATAGCCTCAGACGGATTAGATCGAGCAGCGGGGCACTCACCATCGACACCTCATCGATGACTATAAGTGCCATGGAATTGATCAGCTTGAGTATTTTTTTAGCAGGTTCGAGCTTGCCGTTGCGCTCCAGTTCTTCGATTGAGTTGGCAATCCCCAGATCGAAAAAACTGTGAAGCGTCTGCCCCCCGATGAGTGTGGCCGCCATCCCGGTGGATGCCAGTCGCGCGACGCTTTTATGTTCTTGCCCATAAGCATCGATGATGGCACGGGTCAGGGTCGTTTTCCCCGATCCCGCTCCACCGGTGATAAAGAGATTAGAGGAATCCAAAATTTTTAAGGCTTGTTCGATCATCCACTTCGTCCCATCATCACTTCAATTCTTCCTGTCAAACAAAAAAATTATTATAGTCTATCAGGCTAAAATATGAGGTCGAAGGTATAATGTCACCAATCGTTTACAAGGATAGTTACCATGAACACTCTCAATGAGGGAATCGCCGCTTACGATACCCAAGATTATACCAAGGCCCATGAGATTCTCTATCCTTTGGCCGCGTATCAGCGTAACGCTGAGGCGCAGTTTTATCTGGGGATGATCTACTTCTATGGCGAAGGAGTTGAGAAAGATATCGATAAAGCCGTTGAATGGTGGAAAAAAGCGATGAAAGCAGGACACGTCGATGCCGCCTACCGCTTGAGCGAAATTGCAACATCCACCAAAACCACCTTTTGAGTGTTTATGTTATACTATGGCTTATCTAAGAAGGGGGGGATGTAATGATCAACGTTTTTAAAGAAAAACGGCAAACTCTTCAGGCGAAGCTGCTTCACGAAGCGACCGATTATGAGTACCGCTTTAAGCGGTATCATCTCAACTACTCCATCGCGATCGGATTTACCCCCGAATCCATTGATATGACTCCCCTCTCAGCCTTTATCCGTGCGAGTGACCGATTTGTCGTCTTAGAACCCAATATCTGTGCCATTATCCTCGACGGAACGGCTGATGAGGGGGGGATCAAAGCGGCGAATAATCTACTCACCTATTTTCAAAACCACTTTTTCGGTCATTCCCTTTTTGCTTCCGTAGCCACAGCCAGCAATTTTATTGATGCGTCCCACTTAGTGCATGAAGTATTTGATCTGCTCGAATACGCCATAGCTAACAATATGGATAATCTGCTTATTGACAGTTCTCAGGTGATTAACTGCTGCTGATGACCAAATCGTTTCTCTATTCCTTCCTTATTCATCTAGTCCTGGGGATCGTTGTTTTCATTTTATGGATGCAATCCGCACCCAAGTACAAAGAAGAAAAGATTTCGATTTCTCTTCAGTCTGCGTATCAACCGATTCAACCCACCTGTGCCTGTGACGCTCTTCCCCCTTCAGCGCCCAAACCGATACCGACAAAACCGATTGTACCCAAACCGACCGTTGCTACCGTTCAAAAACCATCCGTTCCGATCCAAAGTCCTCAGCCGACACCGCCGATAGTACAGACCCCATCACCCAAACCGCTCATCGCACCTGTCCCTATCCAGAGTCTCCCTCCCCAGAGTGTTAAAGTATCGACACCACCATCGCCTCCGCCTCCGCCGGCCAATCCCGAAAAAGAGTATCTCAAACTCAATTTAGCCGAAATCCGCGCTCTGCTGATCCAAAATCAGCAGTATCCCAAACAAGCGAAACGATTACGGATGCAAGGGGATGTCGAACTTCATTTTCAACTGAATAGCAATGGAAGTGTAGAAGATTTAAAAATAGTGCAGGGTTCGGGGTTTGAACTTTTGGATGAAGATGCGAAAGCGCTGATTCTCAAAACCGCGCCACAGTTTCCGAAACCCTCTAAAAGCGTTCAGTTAAAACTGCCGATCAGCTATATCCTCCACTAAGAAGCCAATACCTGCGTGATCGAATAGCGCATATCCTCATCGAGGGTATCCATATTGTTCAGCATCCATGAAAGGTATCCGTTATCCGCCGCCGCAATTTCGTGCAACGTTTTGCCCTTATGCTTTCCAAACTTCAGCGGACGGGAATAAAAAACCGGAGTTTGCGTCAATTCCACCAGTTTATCGATGGGGTTGACCTCCCCGAAACGTTCACTGAGCCGTTTACGTAATTCGCTCAGAAACAGTTTGAGTACCAAGACATCGCCGATCGCATCATGCGCTTTCACCTCAATTCCGAGCGCTTGGGCTTCGGATTGCTCGATTTTGTACAGTCCCAAGCGGTATCGAAAATACTGAAGCCGATGAGAATCTTCCTCATCAAAAAGGTGTTTGGCACATCGTAGGGTATCGATGAGACGCATCTGTGAAGAGAAGTTTTCTTTGGAAAGCATCCCCAGATCAAACGGCGCATTATGGATGATGAGGACATTATCGGGCGTATTTAGCGCTTGCAACGCTTGAAACGCATCCGTTTCAATACACAACGGCTTCCCCTCGATCATCTCAGGTGTTATCCCGTGCACTTCCATCGCCCCATATCCGATCGGAACATCACTCCGGCATAGGTCGTTATACACGGAGATATTTTTACCCTCCAGCACCATAAATCCGAGCTGAATGATCCGATCATTCTCTCCCGCACCCGTGGTTTCGGTATCAAGCAGTATAAACTTCGGCATCCTTAATACTGATCGTCATCATCGTCAAGATCGAACTCATCATAGTCGTCTTCGTCTTCCTCTTCATCCTCGTCATAATAGAGGTCATCCTCATCGCTCTCTTCGCGCATAGACGTCAATTCGGTATAGAGCTGTTCGGCTTCCTCTTCGTCAATTTCACCGTTATTAAGTTCTTTCAGAAGCTCTTTATACTCATCGCGAAGCGCTTGCATGTCTTCTAGCTCGGCACGCTCTTGCACGCTAACATCTTTTGCCGATGAGATCGCTTCAAAAAGCGAATCGACATGATCCTCCACATCCGGAATCAATTCGTTTTGTATCAAATGTTTAAGTTGGGTAATGTATGCCACGCTTTTGCTCCTTTGAGGTCTTTCTTATCTAATTATACCCAAGATCACGGGATCTTCACCACTTCCACCGTAGGAGTAAAGTGTTCCCATTTGTACTGAATCATCGGTGTATCGGGCAGATTTCCCCATTCGCGCATCGATCCATCGTAAAGTTTCACATTGGTATATCCCAATACCGCGCTGAGAAGAAAATAGTTGTACGACGTCTCAAGCCCTCCGGTACAATAGAGGATGATCTCCTGATGTTTCGATAGAGCGAATCCTTGCGAAAAGATTTTTTCCAATTCAGCTTTGGGCTTACTCGCCAGTTCCGGAGTAACGCTGTACATCCAAAAATAGCTCATAGCCCCCGGAATATGCCCTAATCGCTCCACGCCATCACTCGCTTTGATCCCGAAGTAATTCTCCGGCGGACGCGCATCGATCATCGCGACATTCCCTATACTACGTTGAACATACGACCGGTCAGCAAGACGTTTGGAATCGATCACCGCCGTAAAATTCCCTTCGCTGTTTTTTACGTCATCGTGAACATTAAACCGTTTCTCTTTTTCCCACTGTTTAAATCCACCGTCCATGATCATCACGTCATTCGCACCATACAGCTTCATCGCCCAATAGATATAACTGGTGCTTAACAGATCTTTAGGAGTATTCAAATGAGAATACAAGAGTATTTTCGAATCGCTGTTGATCCCCAGTCGGCGCATCAATGATTGAATTTCACTTGCCGATTTGACGCTCATGTGTTTGTCCGTTGCAATCCGCCATTCGCTGATATCGGTACGTACAGCTCCGTGCAGATGCCCCTCGGCCAAATACGTTTTAGGATCGGAGACATCGACAACCACCACTTTAGGGTCATTAATCAAAACCGCAGATTCGGTGGTCGTCTGTAATCCATCCGCTCCCCATAGTGTCACGGTAACTAAAAGGGTCGATAGTACTGTTTTTATCATCGTATTTTCCATCCAGTTAAATTTTAATGAGGGTATCGGATCGAAGCTTAAAATAAGAACAAATCAATCGGGGTAAAAACAGGCTATCTCTTCTAACGCGATCTCAAACTGTTCGGGAAGGAGTTCAAAGGCATTGATCCCCATATCGGCGATTTTATACAATTTTTCGGTATCTTTGGGATCGACCATCGCAAAGATAATGATATTGTCACGCGTATCTTTGATCTGTTTTAAAAACCCCACCTGTTCAGGATCGACGCTCAAATCGCCAATAACAATATCATATGAAGTGGTATCCGTCGCATTAAATTCCTCTTCATTGGCATACATAACATCCACCTGATTAAATAAACCGATTTGTTTAGGGATGTTGAGATCGAATTGACTTTTCTGATCCGTGATTAAAAGCAGATTGCGTTTAGTATTAGTCATTATTTTCCTTGTTTAACATCGCTTCACTGATTATTTCCCTCACAGTGGCATTCATTTTGGTAAGGAGTTGATCATTGTTTTTTAATGTATAAGTACTCTTTAACCATTCGCTGCTCCGAAAAGCAAATTTAGTTTTACCCGTTTTATCTTCATAAACAATCAACTTAAGCGGTAAATCCAATCCCGAAAGAGGGTTTTCTTGCATTAACTTTGTACCTGCTGCAGGATTCCCAAAAATGATCACGGTCAATCCATTGAGCTGCATATTCACGGCATCAGCATTTTTTTGATGGTTGATAATCCCGAAAATCTGAAACCCTTTTTGGGGTAAGATAGTTTTTAAATTTTCCACACTCTGATCAACCGTATGGGGGCTCTCTATACTGATCAAGTCATCGGCATTTACTGCCATGCCCAGTAAAAGCACCAAAAAGAATTTTTTCATTCAAACGCTCCGATATCCCTACAAATTTTTGTAGGATTTCAAGTACGGGATAATAACATAAATCACTATTCCTTCCCATCACTTTATCTCTAATGAACATATAAAGGGAAGTATTAGGTGTGAAGGTGGAATTATTACCTACCTAAATAAGGCTACTCCTAAGAGAGCATCTTTTATAAGTCATTTGAGTGTTGTATATATATGCTAGAAACAGCGCTATTTTGTGTAGTTTCAAGAGTTATTTTGATTGTTATTGAAGAAGCTGTTTTCGATGGTGCGACCGATGAGACTCGAACTCATACACCTGTTGGCACTACCCCCTCAAGATAGCGTGTCTACCAATTCCACCACGGTCGCATAAAAAAAAGAAGTTCTCAAGCGTGAGCTTGAGAGAGGGAAAAGCTAATTACGCAGCCAAATATGGGTTAGCGTAAAGAGCGATCAAAGCGATAACAAGAGTATAGATAACTTGCGCTTCGATCATCGCAAGAGCGATGAACATAGTTGTCATCAATTTACCGCCAAGACCTGGGTTACGTGCAGTACCAGCGATAGTAGCAGCAGCAGTGCTACCCATACCGATAGCTCCACCAAGTGCAGCCAAACCAAGACCAACACCCGCAGCGATCATAGAATACGCTTTAAGCGTTTGGTTTGCAACTTCAGCGTCAGCAGCGAATGCAGATGCTACAAGGGCAACCATAAGAAAAAGAACTTTTTTCATTGTGAATCTCCTGTGTAATATCAAAGTCCGTTCGGATAAAGTCCCTACTTATCACTTTGTGGCTGGAATTATAGGGTCTAAGAACTAAAAACTTACTTAGCTCTTGCCAAGCCGATCTTGTTCCCTTTAAACTCGACGATCTCCACACGGATCTCGTCCCCTTCGCTGATCACATCACTCACCCGACTGATATGCCCATCCGAGAGTTTAGAAATATGGATTAAACCGTCCACACCGCCCGGAAGTTCGATAAACGCGCCGAAATCGACGATTTTTTTGACTTTTCCATTCGCAACATCGCCTACTTTGTATTCGATTTTCGGCGTCGCTTCGGCACCGCTGACAATCCCTTCGATATGGTCGCGGGCACCGCGGAGCCCTTCACGATTTTTACCGGTGAGTTTGACCGCACCTTTTTTCTTGTCAATATCGATCGTTACGTCAAATTTTTCGATGATTTCACGGATCGTTTTACCCGCTTGTCCGATCACATCGGCGATAAAACTCGGATCGATGTGAAAGAGATCAGTACTTGGCAACGTCCCCTCATTGAGTTCAATCTTTTCTTCGGCTTCGAGCATAATGTCGATAATATGCGCCCGCGCTTCCGCGGCTTGCGCCAACGCTTCACGCAATACATCCAAATGAATACCGCCAAGCTTAATGTCCATTTGCATCGCAGTGATCCCCTCTTTGGAACCCGCCACTTTGAAATCCAAATCGCCATCATGATCTTCAAGTCCCATGATATCGGTCAAAATGGCATGGCGTTCCCCTTGTGAGACCATCCCCATGGCGACACCCGCGATCGGTTCACACACCTCTATATCTCCCGCTCTTAATGCCATATACCCGCCGCACACCGTGGCCATCGACGAGGAACCGTTGGACTCTAAGATTTCCGAAACCAGACGAATGGTTTGGCCATTACTGACGGATGAGCCTTCCAGTGCCCGCTTAGCCAGATTTCCATGCCCCAGTTCACGACGGCGCGGTGCACCGATCGGTGAAGGTTCGCCGACACTGAATCCCGGAAAATTGTAGTGCACCATAAACGATTCGTTTTGCGTCCCGCTGTCGGTCAGATTTTCATACATTTGGGCATCTTTAGGACCACCTAGGGTCAAAACGACCAAGGCTTGTGTCTGCCCTCGGGTAAAGAGTGCCGAAGCATGTGCCGAGGGGAGTACATTCGTCTCAATCCGTATCGGTCGAACATCCCGAAGCCCTCGCCCATCGGCACGGACGCTCTCTTCGAGAATTTGCGAGCGAACCATCGTCCGTTTGACCGATTCGATCGCTTTTTTCAGCTCATGTTCATCCCACTGCGGTTTCTCTTTAAGGATGTTTTTTCGGATCGAGCGCAATGCGGTGCTGCGTTCCGTCTTCGCCATCTGATTGATCCCCACTTTAAGATCGTCACTGTGATGGGACACCACATACGAAACCATCTCTTGATTAATCTCACTCACAATACATTGGAGTTCAAACGGCGATTTTGCATACGGTTGAAGCGACGTTTCATACGCCGTGTTTGCTTTTTTCAACTCTTCTTGCGCCTGTGCCAATACGCTAATGAGTTCATCTTCGCTCATCGCATTGGACCTGCGGACGGTGATAGCGGAAGCCCCCAATGCAGGATCCACGAACGCATCAACCATCCCGACGTCGATCATCTCACTCTCATCGGTTCCAATCGCCTGCATCTCGATCATGAGCATATCGTCACGGCTCCCCGCGAGATAGAGATCGAGCGTACTTTTGGCCAACTGCGATTTTTTCGGATTGACCACGATTTCACCGTCAATCTTGGCCATTCGTACCGCGCTGACCGAGGTATAAATATCCACATCGGAAACATACAGCGCAGCAGAAGCGGCATTGAGCGCCAGCACTTGTAAATCGCTCTCATTATCGGCACTGAGCACCATCACCGTAATCTGGATCGGGTTGGCAAACCCTTTGGGAAACAGCGGTCGAAGAGAACGGTCGATGATACGCGAGGTCAGCGTTTCAAAATCGCTCGGCTTCGTTTCCCGTTTGATAAAACCGCCCGGAAATTTCCCCGCCGCGTAGCTTTTTTCAATATACTGAACCGTTAAAGGGAGGAAATCTTCATCCACAAAATCGGTCTCATCAATCACCACCGTCGCCAAAATAACGGTCTCTCCCGATTTGAGCCATACCGCTCCGTTGGCTTGCGCCGCTACCTGATTGAGCGCATAAGACTCCTGTTTGTTCGTTAAAGCCAGTTCGATATCGTATTTCATTATTTCTCCAAATGTATTCGCGCGTCCTTAGCGAGCCATCGATGCCGCGCCGAGGGTATATTTCAAGTCGTTGTCGATAAATCGAAGACCCAATCCTAAGAAAATGTTTTGCGCGCGGGGATTCATAAAGTTATCCCATCCCCCGTACAACTCCAAATGTTTTAGCAGCTGATACCGCACCTGTGCTTTCAGATGCGCTTTGGTTCCTCGAACGTCATTCACCGCATTGAAGTCAAACGCTTCGGCACTGAATTTGAGCCGATCGTGATTCATAAAGTAATCCACTCCGACCCCTCCGGTCGATTCGATCGCACCAAAACGCAATAAGGTGTTGTCAAACCGTTTTCCGTATTGCAGGGAATAATAGGTTTCCCCTTTTTTGTTCTTACCCGGAGGATTCGTATAATATTCCGAATAGTCATCCGTACTGATCAGATCAAACATGTAATACGTTTCCGGATTCGGGAGATAGTTAACCCCCAAATAGACTTTTCCGTACCCATCACGCATCAGATAATCGGTATGCATCGCCACTTGCAATTCGCTGGTGGTAAAATTAGAGAGCATGACATCGACTTTATCAAACGCCTCTTCCCCTCTTTTAAAGAATGATCCGGCCGAATCGATCGTATCTTTGAGTCCGTTTCGATTTTCGACCAATATCGCCGAGACATTGTCCTCGATTGTCACAAATTTATCCACTGCTTCGGGAAGTTTTTGATCCAATTTCGCGGTGATATTATCGATGCGTCCCATGATCGCAGGAAGATCCTTATTCACGGTCGCAGCAGTTTGTTCAAATCCTGATCCCATATTTTTAAAATTGACAATAGCACCGTGAAGATCTTCCCGATTATCAGTAATCACCCCGTTCAAATTCACGCCCACATTCCGAAAGGCGATAATCGCCTCTTGAATCGCTTGCCGGTGCTCATCATCAAGGGTGGCTCTAAAATCTTTGAGCAAAAGCTCAAACTCTTTTGCCGCGGCATTGACCGAATCGCTCGTCTGATCAAACGACGCAAATCGTTTGGATTGGCTAATAGCTCCGCCCGCATGTATAAATTCGGACGAGTCTCCCGCTACGATATTAATGACTTTCGAGCCTAAAAGCGACTCTTGCGCCACCAGTACCGAAGAATCCTGCGGAATTTTCACCCCTTCGTTAATGCTGAGCGTCAGACGAACCTTTTTTCCCTCAATCGCGATCGCTTCCACCTCTCCGATCAAAACACCGCTCATCAAGACATGGGTGTATTTTTCAACTCCCGACGCATCCTCAATGATGGCCTCAACAGGATATCCTTCTTGCCCCCATTTACCCATGGAGGTAACCTGCGTCGATAAAAACAATAAGGCGAGGAGCGCCATCACAACAAAAAGACCGATTTTCGCTTCCAGTTTCATACTTAGCCCCTCTTTTATTGTTGATTCGTTTTATAATTGTAGATCATTCCGCCAATCGGCTTGAGCGTAATCGTGATAAACATATAGGTCTCGTCCACATAATTATTGAGTCCGGCGACACTTAGAATCGGACGACGGTTGTTGACCAGCCGTATTCCGAAATCCCAACAGCGCTGCGTGTATAAAAACCCGAGTTCATACTGCTTGACAAGGGCTTCTTTGTAATCATACGCGATATTTCCAAAATAGCGGTAATAATCATTATAGCGGTATCCCGCATTCGCGGTCAAATAACTCGACGTTACCGACTGATTTTGGACCAAATTATCGGTATAGTAGTGACTCATTCCAAACGTCACGGCATCTCCCGTATAAGTCAACGCATTTTGCTCGCGTGTCACCAAGGCACGGTCGTTATGATACGCTGTCAAATTATAATAGGAGAGCTGATCGCTAAGACGAAGCTCTAATTCATTTTGCAACTCTCCATTGTCGGTTGTTCCGTTTTGATAACGAAAATTTTGGGACAATCGATCGATAATCAGCTGTTTTCCATCTCGGTAGAGGTAGTTATTCACCCCCAATGAGAGCCGATCACTCGGAGCGTTCAACGTAAAAAACTCACACGGATAGGTCGCATAGGGTGTTTTGGTCGGATCACATGAATTTTGATAGGTATCGTAATAACCGCTGTATATTCGTTTACCTGCCATCGTATAGGCTATTTCCGGTGCCATTACATGGGTCATATTGTTATCATAAGGACGAACCAGCGTCGAACCCACTTTTAGCGTGTGATCAAGTTGCAAATATCTTCCCGGTTCATAGAAATCCGAAGAGGTTCCGATTTCGCTGGAACGGACATTACCATAAAAGCTCATAGCCCGCGCCGAAGCTTTCGCGGTGTAACTTAGATCCACATAATTATCAAATAATCCCGTTTGAAGCGTCAAAGGAACATCCAGTGTCCCCTCAACCGCCCGTTTTCCGTCCGGACGATAATAATTGGTCACCATCGCATCGGTGTTAAACAAGAGATGATCATCTAAAAAGTTTTCTAAATATCGGTGGTAATGCAGCGAAGGGAGGGTTTGAATCGTTTGACCGTTACTTTCACGATCCAAATACTGAAAATGTTTAAAATAGCCGGCAAGATAATTATTTGATCCGTTATAAAATCCGTTGATACGCGACAGAACCTGACTGGTCGTCACATTGTTAATCTGATCATTCGTGGTTAAATTGATGTAATCGACATCGTTCATCCATGATCCGTTAACATACAGTCCCGAACTCCCCTCCAGTGAGAGGTCAAACCACTCCTTTAAAAAAGCAGTATGCTCGTATTTGACATTGTAACCGTAATGCTTATCATTGGCCAAACGTCTATTCAAAGCATAATCGGCCTGTTCCTTGAACTGACCCACACGAATAGATCCAAAGGATGAGGCGGTATCAACAAAACGAAAATCGGTGTAAATTCCCGCTCCCCGATTGGTTCGGATTTGTGGTCGCAGTTCCAAATCCCACCATTTTTGAGGGGCAAAATAGACCGGCTGTTCATAATAAAGCCCCTCATAACTTGAAATTCCGAACAAGGGGAAAAGTAATCCGCTTCGACGTGTCCTATCGGTCGGATAACCGAAATAAGGAAGATAAAAGACCGGAATGTCTCGAATATTAATACGCGCATTGTACATGTTCATCCACTGAGCGTCCGTATCGTAATCGGCGCTGCTGAAATGAATTTTCCATAACGGATCGGACGAATCACATCCTGAAACCATCCCGCTGGCAAGATCGATCTCGTTTTTACACCCGTTTGCCTCTTTCGTACTCATCCAAAGACCGCTTTTGGCATCAAACAGGTAAAACGGTTTGGAATGACGCGTCTCATTCTCTATATTGAGTTTCGAATACTCGCTCAAGGTGTAATATTGCCCCGCTTTAAAGCCGTTGACGTTTCCGATCGCTTCGATTTCACTCGTGTTTCGATCATACCATACCTCGTCGGCACTCACAATCTGATCTTGATACAAAAAGATAGGCTGATCGGTCGCATGAACTTTGGATCCTTCCCCCTCTACGCTCTCACCAAACAGTTCAAATGGCTGATCGGCAAAAAGAAGTGTGGAAGTAAGAATACTCAAAGATATAAAATTACGCATCAATCACCAACGTCTTTGCACTGCGGTCATGCCACGTACGGCGATAAGGATCAAGCATCCCCCATACAAATCCCAGATAAAAGAGCAATTCACTCACCACACGGAACACAGCCCGATTAAACGCACTGATGAATCCCGGATTGCCCAAATGATCTTTTTCGATAATCCGAATCTTCATCAAAATTTTACCGAGTGTGGCTCCGTACTGCATGACAAAAAAGGTTTGATAAACAATTTTAATGCTCATGTACTCGAGCAAAAAGCTATTGGTCAACGCGATAATCTGCTCATACGACTGAGCCTGAACAATCGAATCCCATAAAATAATCGTCACCACGATCGTCAGCAAGATTTCGTCCACTCCAAACGCCGCTGCACGGGAACGAATTGAAGCGAGACGGATCTCTTCTCGCTGAAGCAAAGAGTCGAGACGATCATCCATTATCGAAGGGCTTGGTAGGCGATATCGGTGCGCAGTTTTTTACCGGCAAAATGGACTTGTCCGCACATCATGTACGCACGATCGCGTGCTTCGCGAATCGTATTGCCTACGCCCACGCACACAAGGACGCGTCCCCCCGTCGCGTAGAGTTTTCCATCCTCGCTGCTCACACCGGCATAGGAGATATGGGTATGCTTGGCAATCTCCTCATGATGAATCTCATCGACCACAATCTCGGCTGGGACAGACGCTTCATACGGGTAGTTTTTACTCGCCATCACAACCCCCACGGCATATTGATCGTGAAACTCCACCTTCAGCGTATCGAGCTGCTTCGTGGCCGCTTTATAGAACAATTCGCTGGCAGGCGTTTTGAGAAGCGGCATCAAAATTTCGCACTCCGGATCACCGAAACGGACGTTAAATTCCAACGTGATTGGTTCACCGTTGACAATCATAAGCCCGATAAAAAGGACCCCCTCAAAGGGTGCTCCCTCAGCCTGCATCCCTTTGAGTGTCGGGCGAATAATGCGCTCTTTGACTTTTTCATAGATCACCTCATCGACCAATGGCGTAGGGGCATACGCACCCATCCCTCCGGTGTTCGGTCCTTGATCGTTATCCAAAAGACGTTTATGATCTTGCGCGGCTTGCAATAGAATAAAATCTTTACCGTCGCACAGCGCAAACATGGAAAGTTCATATCCGTCCAAGAACTCTTCGACGACCACTTTTTTCCCCGCATCTCCGAATGATTTTCCACTCAGCATCTCCGACACGGCCACTTTGGCCTCATCGTGCGATTGAGCGATAATCACCCCTTTGCCCGCACACAATCCGTCCGCTTTGACAACAATCGGCGTATTCATCCCGTCGATAAAACTAAACGCATCTCCGATATGGCTCGTCTCGATGTAGCGCGCTGTCGGAATGCCGTATTTGGCCAAAAAGTTTTTCATGTACACTTTTGACCCTTCAAGCTGGGCTGCCGCTTTGCTTGGACCGAATATGACGAGTCCTTTGGCTTTGAAAATATCCACCACACCATCGGTCAAAGGACCCTCCGGCCCTACGATGGTCAAATCGATCTGTTGATCGATCGCAAACTGCGCGAGTTCATGATAATCTTTGATCGCAACGTTTTCACCCAGCATCGTCGTAGCGCCGTTTCCAGGAGCAAAAAAGAGCGCACTCACTTCCGGGTCCTGCTTGAGCACCCGTCCTATTGAAAACTCGCGTCCTCCGCTACCGATTAGCATTACTTTCATAGATCACCTTGAGAAAAATTCATTACCTTAACGAAAGAGCGCCAACGCCCGTCAATTAAAATAACCGTATCAATATAGAGCCCAGGCGGGCGTTTTCGCAGCAGCTTTGGTTCTCAAAGCCGAAAATAAAACAGACAGAGCACCCTTACCGGCGACAATCTCTCGTGCTTACACACTCAAACGAGACCACCGACACACCAAGATGACTACAGATTCCGTTCCATAGAAATGTAGAACCCTCAAATGCGATTAGTCGCTGCGCCCAGAGAAGGCAATTATAACCCTAAAATCTTAAAAGGGTGATGAATTGTGTGCAATTTGAACAGCCAGCTCCACACACGACGCAACACTCGTTTCTTGACTTAAGAGCGATTTTACTCCCTCTGGAAGCGCTTTTTGGGTGGTTGTCCCGATCACAATGACCGTATGGGAGGGTAGAATGTGATCGTTCTTCAAAAAACACTCAATGCTTGAAGGAGAGGTAAAAATAAGTACCCCATTCCCCTCAACCGCCACCGGTTCCGCAGCATCATTGCAGCGAGTACGGTAAATCACTACCTCATCGAGCCACACGCCGCTTTTGCGAACGCTAAAAGGCCATGACGAAGCGATCACCTCGGGACGAAGGTAGAGCCATTTTTTATCTGATCCGATTAAATATCCAGCAATACTTTCACCGTACCCTTGCGCAGTCCTTATCCGCTTGGCTCCCAATCGCCTCATCTCCTCAGCCGTTGCTTCTCCGACGCACACCACCTCCAAAGCACTCCAATCACACGGATACGCTTTAAGCGCCGATGCCCCCTGCTTGGATGTGACGACAATCCCATCATAAGCGGAAAAATCGAGGGGTGGATTTAAAGTTTCAATACTAAGGAGCGGAAGATGGATGACTCCCGGATACGGAGTCTTGGAGATGAGATAGATCGGACGCAAGGACGCTCGTCCTTTATTCCCATTCGATCGTAGCCGGAGGTTTGGAACTGATGTCATAAACGACACGGTTAATGCCGTTGACTTCATTGATGATACGACGGCTGATACGTTCCAACAGCGTATGCGGCAAGTGTGCAAACGTCGCCGTCATCCCATCCACCGCTTCCACGACACGGACACACACCGTGTTGTCATACGTACGGTTATCCCCCATGACTCCGACACTTTTGACATTCAGCAAAACGACAAACGCCTGCCATGTTTTCGTATAGTATCCACTTGCCTTTAATTCATCAAGCAAGATCACATCGGCTTCACGCAGCATTTCCAAATCGGGTTTGTTGACCTCGCCCATGATACGGATCGCAAGACCCGGTCCCGGGAACGGATGGCGGTTGATCAGCGAATCGGGTAAGCCCAGTTCCGTTCCCAAACGGCGTACTTCGTCTTTAAACAGATCACGAAGAGGCTCGATCAGCTCAAAATCCATCCAGTCCGGCAATCCCCCGACGTTATGGTGGCTTTTGATCGTGACGGACGCGCCGTTGGGAGAGATCGATTCGATGACATCAGGGTACAATGTCCCCTGTGCCAAGAATTTGATCCCTTCATGCTTTTTGGCTTCTTGCTCAAACACCTCGATAAACGTATGTCCGATAATCTTACGCTTCGTTTCCGGATCCGTCACCCCGGCGAGTTTACTCAAAAAGAGCTCTGAAGCATCCGCGACGACTAACGGCACTTTGAGGTGAACTTTGAAAATGTTTTCGACCGATTCACGCTCCCCTTTTCGAAGAACGCCGTTATCGACAAATACCGGAATCAACTGATCGCCGATCGCTTCATACAATAATGCCGCCACGACGGACGAATCGACTCCGCCGCTGAGCGCACAGAGTACTTTCCCCTCGCCCACTTGCGCGCGAATTTTGATGATCTGCTCTTTAAGGAAATGTCCCATATCCCATTTTTCGGTGATACCGCAAATCTTCTGAGCGAAGTTGCGCAGCATCAGATATCCCTCTTCGGAGTGGTTCACTTCCGGATGGTATTGCATCGCATAAATCATTTTCTCTTCATTGGCAATCGCCGCATACGGAGAATTAGCGGACTGGGCGATGGAGACAAACCCTTCCGGTAATCGATCCACTTTATCCGAGTGACTCATCCATACGACACGTTCATCTTCACACCCCTGAAAAAGAAGCGAATGCTGTGTCAAATCGATGGTAAGTTCTGCCTTACCGTATTCATGATGATCACTTCGTACTACCGATCCGCCGAAGTCAACCGCAATACGCTGCATTCCATAACAGATACCAAGCACCGGAATACCTAGCGCATACACCCCTTGGTCCACCTCATACGCGTCTTTGTTATACACCGATGAAGGACCGCCGCTGAGGATGATCCCTTTAGGGTTTTTTGCTTTGATCACATCAATTTTTGTGTGGTAAGGGAGCACTTCGCAATACACTTTGTCTTCGCGCAGGCGGCGGGCAATAAGCTGCGTGTATTGGGAACCGAAATCAAGAACGATGATACTGACGTCTTTCACGGATGAGCCTTTATAATGGAGATAATCGGCAAGGGCTGAAAATCCCTTCGCATATATGAAAGGGTACCCTAATGTAGATTAATTTGGGTTAATACCATCCTTGTTTATGATTCATGCACCAACTTTGATTATAATACTTCCACATAGGACCACTTAGAGGATATTAGTATGAATACCCCCTCATCCGATCGATCCAAGGCCCCCATTATCGAGCTTTCCCGTCAACTTGAGCGTTTTTTGCATCTGGAAGCGGCAAGCGGCCTGGTTTTGCTCTGCTTTGCATTGATTGCCCTCATTTGGGCTAATTCTCCCTACCGTGCAAATTATTTTGAGATGCTTCATCTCTCCTTGAGCGTTTCGATCGGTACCTTCTCGTTTGAGACGACCCTGCTGCATATTGTCAATGACGCGCTTATGTGTATCTTCTTTTTCATCATCGGACTGGAACTCAAACGCGAATTTGTCGAAGGGGAACTTCGTAATCCTAAAGACGCCGCATTGCCTATTATCGCGGCGATCGGAGGGATGGCAATCCCGGCACTGTTGTTTTTGCTCGCCAGTGATGATGCGTCACGCAACGGGTGGGCAATCCCCGCCGCCACCGACATTGCGTTTGCCGTCGGAATCATGGCACTCCTTTCGCATCGTATCCCGATGAAACTGAAGGTTTTTTTACTCACTCTCGCCGTAGCCGATGACATCGGTGCCATCATTATCATTGCCCTCTTCTATTCACACGGCTTGAATCTTGAGGCTCTTTTTTCTGCTTTAGGGATTCTCACGATTCTGATTCTCTTGTATCGTTTAGGGGTACGTCATCTGCTCATCTATTTTCTACTGGCGGCATTGAGTTGGTCTTTTCTGCTTGCTTCAGGAATTCACTCGACGCTTTTAGGCGTTGTGTTGGGACTTATGGCTCCCAGTACCCCTGATTTATCCAAACAAGAGCTCGTCACATGGATACAACAACTCAAAGGAAAAGTTTCGGAGTTAATCGACACAGCCGATGCCCATGCCAAAACCAAAGTCCTCCAAAACATTTCAGAAACCAGTTACGCATCCATGTCCATGCTGCAAAAATTAGAGCTTTATTTTCATCCATGGAATATTTTTTATGTACTGCCTCTGTTCGCCCTCTTTAATGCCGGATTCGTTTTTGATCTCTCCGCTTTCTCCTCTCCCGCTTCGATAGGGATTATGCTGGGGCTGATGGTGGGAAAACCGCTGGGCATAGTGCTCTTTTGCTATCTCGCCCATTGGCTTGGAATCGTGAAGCTGGAGTTTTCCTTTGCGCAGATCGCGGGGGTAGGGTTACTCGCAGGGATCGGGTTTACCATGTCGATCTTCATCTCCGTTTTAGCCTTTGACGATACCCTCATCCAAGAGAGTGCCAAAGGAGCTATATTTGTCGCTTCGGTGATATCGGGAATAGCAGGATACATTGTTTTACGGTTTTTTAGCGGACAAAAACGCCTCGAAAAGAGCTAAATGCCAACGAAGCCGATACGCATCTCGAGTCATTCGGTTCTCTTGACTCTCTTTATCCTTGAAGAAGGATACAAGTGGATAGAATATACCCTTGGAAAAGATTACTCTCCCGTTTGATGATAAGGAAATAAAGATGACACATCAAGAAGAGCACCGCATTTGGCTTCGAATACAAGAGGTACTCAAAGATCGTTTAAATATCACTAGCGATAAAGCCGAAGATGCTGTCATCGATGAACGGATTCGAGGCGATATCCATATGAAGGGATCTAATCTATGGATTTTAATGTTTGCCATTTTCATCGCATCGATCGGATTAAATGTGAATTCTACGGCAGTCATCATAGGCGCAATGCTGATCTCTCCGTTGATGGGGCCCATCATGGGGATCGGATATGGGGCGGGAATCAACGATTTTATTCTTATTCGAAGTGCATTTAAAAATTTACTGATCGCTACCCTTATTGCACTCTTTACCTCCACACTCTATTTTATGATCTCTCCTCTTGATACCGCACAATCAGAACTCTTAGCCCGAACCACCCCTACCTTATGGGATGTCTTGATCGGTTTTTTCGGAGGATTGGCAGGAATCGTGGCCGTTACGCGAAAAGAAAAAACCACCGTCATTCCCGGCGTCGCGATAGCGACCGCTCTGATGCCTCCTCTATGTACAGCGGGATTTGGCCTTGCTACCGGACATTGGAGCTATTTTTTCGGCGCTTTTTATCTCTACACGATCAATTTTGTCTTCATAGCCTTGTCCGCTTTTTTCATCGTACGCGTTTTCAATATTTCTGAAAAAAAATACATTGATCCCAATCTCGCCAAACGGGCACAGCACTACATTGCAGGCATCGCTCTCGTGACAATGCTTCCCAGCTCATATCTAGCCTATCAGCTGGTCACCGAACAAGTGTTTAAAGCCAAAGCTTCGGCCTTTGTGAATGAAAATCTTAATTTTCCAAAAACCAATGTTGCTCAAGTTAAAATCAATCCCAAAACATACGAAATTAAAGTTTTTTTGATCGGAGAACATATCCCTGATCCGAAACTCAACGAAATCAGTCTGCGTATGACAAACGGAGGCTTAAAAAATGCAAAACTGAATATTTATCAAAATGGAGAACGTGATAATGTTGATATCTCAACCCTTAAAGCGGATATTGTTACCGAATTATATAAAAATGCACAAATTAAACTTGAAGGAAAAGAAAAAGAGATTCTAGCCTTGAAAAATGAATTAAGTATTAACCATGCTTTCCAAGAATTTCATTTTGACCTTCCCAATGAACTTCAAACCCTGTTCCCGAAGATCCAAAAATGTATCGTATCTGAAACCTATCTGCCAAATACGTCGGATCAAAATACCTCACGTAAATGGCTTATCATTAATCTTAAAACCAAAAAAAGTTTAACAGCAAATGAACGAAAAACGATTGAAAAATGGCTGAAACAACGGACTAAAAACGATAACCTGAAAATTTTTTATTAATCTATAGAAAGGGTTATCTATTAATCACTTTGGTCATTAATAGAACTTTAGCAGTACAAACTGCCCATACCACACACCCAATGAAACGATATACCCCACCAGAACCGTCCATGCGAGTCGGATATGGGAAGCAAACGTATAAATACCCGCCATTTTTCCCATCACTCCGACTCCTGCGGCACTGCCGAAGCTGATCAACGATCCTCCGATCCCCGCGCTCATCGTCACCAGCATCCACTGCGCATGATCGATGGAAGGGTTGGCTTTGAGCACCGCCGACATCACCGGAACGTTATCGACAATCGCCGAAATGAATCCTATACCGATATTGACTACCGTCGGATCGAATACCTCGTACAGCTTCGCTGCATAGTCCAAGAAGCCGATAAAATGCAACGCTCCTACCGCGGCCAAAATTCCGAAGAAAAACAGGAGGGTGTTATTCTCGATTTTACTCATCGCCTGAAAGACACTGACGTCTTGCTGATGATTCTTCTTCAAAAAATACATGTATAACTGTAACAGCGAGAGCCCGAATAGCATCCCCCACATCGGAGGCAAATGAATCACCTGCTTGCCGATGACCGCTAACGCGATGGTTAACGCTCCAAACGCCACGATCATCTTGCCCCCTTTGAGAATCTCGATGCGTTCAGCAACCGCGGGATTGCCCTCTTTCAGCGGATCAAGATCAGGAACATACCGGCTCAATAGATACGCGGTGACAATCCATCCTAAAAACGAAGCGGGGAAGAGGTACAAAAAGTCGCTGAAACTCCCCTTTTCCGCCGTCCACACCATCAACGTCGTGATATCCCCAAAAGGGCTCCATGCTCCCCCCGCATTCGCCGCAACGACGACATTGATCGCGCTGGGAACCAAAAAGGCTTTGTTCTCCTTCTCAATCGTCAATAAGACAGTCGAAAGAATCAATGCCGTCGTCAAATTATCCGCCACCGGAGAGATAAAAAAGGCCAACGTCCCCGTAATCCAAAAAAGCTCCCGATGACTGTATCCTTTAGCGATCAGCTTCGCTTTGAGGGCATTAAACACACCGCGTTCGATCAACGCTTCGATGTAGGTCATCGCCACAAAAAGGAAAAAGAAAATTTCCGCTATTTCCAAGATCAAATGGTTGATGGCCGCTTCAAACGGGCTAAAATCGAGCCCCTCAGCCGCATAATAGGCTCCGATGAGGACAAACATCAACGTCCCCGTAAACAGCGCCGGTTTCGCCTTATCCATATGATAATTCTCTTCGGTCGCGATAAAATAGTACCCGATGACAAAAATCCCGAGCAAGAGCCATCCGAAAGGCTCCCCCACAAAATTAATGGGAAGCGTATGAGCCAAAGACACTATGCCCGTCCCGAAGGCTGGGTGATAAAGTGAACACCGATCGATTCAGTTCGCTTCCGCGCCGAGGTAATAATGGCGCGCGCGCTCAGTAATCGCAATTTCAGAAGTCTTCCCACCGGCTCTTGAAGCATCGATTCAATCGCTTCATACGCATTTTTTAACCCTTCTGGGGTTCGGACGATCGAAACTTTTTCCCACATGATCCGGCGCAGACGATCTTTTTTCTCTTTATCCGCATCCAATACCAAAGGCTCAGTACTGATCGAAAAAGCCTTAGGGCATTCGCTCGGTGCAGAGGCTTTGATCTTTTCGGCCGCTTTGATCCCGAAAACAAGCCCTTCTAAAAGCGAATTGCTGGCCAACCGATTGGCACCATGAACCCCTGTCGAAGCCGCTTCTCCGACAACATACAACCCTTTGATCGAGGGAACTTTCCCCTCAAGGTCACTTTTAATCCCTCCCACCGCATAGTGAAAGGCCGGAGAGATCGGAACCCGCTCTTTAGGAACATGATAGCCTTGGTCACGGAGCGCTTTGCAAATATTCGGGAATCGGGCTTGAAAATATTCCACTTCGAAATTTTCACACGAGAGGTAAACCTGCCCACCGTGTTTGAGTTTATAATCAAAAATCGCACGGCTGACGATATCGCGCGGTGCAAGCTCTCCCCGTTCGTCATAATCAAACAAAAAGCGATACCCTTGCTCATCCACGATCCATGCCCCCTCACCTCGAAGCGCTTCGGAGAGGAGCTGTTTACGCGCTCCGCTGTTGCTGACAAATACGGTCGGATGGAACTGCATCATCTCCATGTTTTCAAGTTCTATCCCTTTTTCCAAACAAATCCCGTGAATGTCCCCGCTGATCGTATGGGCATTGGTATGGTATTCATAGAGCGATCCGACGCCGCCGCTGGCAATGATCACGTGAGACGCTTCGATCAGGCGCCGTTTCCCCTCGCTGAAGACTTCGACACCGCAGCATTGGCCATCTTGAATCAGCAAATCGGTCACCGTCGCATCACTGAGCATCGGATGAGGGTTTTGCTGCAGCAAAAACAGATGCAGATAGCGTCCCGTCGCATCCCCCCCCGCATGTAAAATCCGGTTGCGCGAATGGGCTGCTTCTTTCGTATAAAGTAAATGCCCCTCTTCGTCTTTGTCAAACAAAAAACCCCGAGCAATCAGATCGCGGATGACATTTTGGGAGTTTTCACTGAGCAGCCGTACCGCCTCCTCATCGCACATTCCCGCTCCAGCTTCAAGGGTATCGCTGATATGAAGCGGAATGTCTTCATCGTCATACGCCGTTGTGACTCCCCCCTGAGCATAATAGGTATTACATTCCCACGGGTGTGATTTGTTAATCACCAAAACTTTCAACGACCGCGGAAGACCGATCGCAGCATAGAGCCCCGCGATCCCTGAACCGATAATCAGAACATCATAACGCAACGTTCTGCTCCTGAGCAACCGCTTTTTTTTCATAGGTCGGAGGTCCCTTGTAACCGCACCCACTCATCGCCAGCAAAGCAGCCCCTATCAACACGATTGTAACGCTATGGCGTATTTGTTTCATTCCGTTAACCCATTCTAAACAAGATTCATAAGAGATGGTATAATAGCTACCATAAATTATTGATTAAGTACCCTTATATGATCGATCAAATACGTGCGCTTCCCTCTTCACCCGGCATCTATCAGTACCTTGATGCCAAAGGGCGTATCCTTTACATCGGGAAAGCCAAAAATCTTGCCAAACGGGTTCGAAGCTACTTTAACCTTACCCCCACACTTCGTCCCAAATCAACTCTGTCTCTGCGGATCCAAAAAATGCTTGGCGAAACGTCTTCGCTCCACTACCTCATCGTGGAAAGCGAACACGATGCGCTGATTTTGGAAAACTCCCTCATTAAACAGCTCTCTCCCAAATACAACATTTTGCTGCGCGATGATAAAACCTATCCCTATATCTATCTTAACCTTGACGATCCGTATCCCCGCTTCGAAATTACCCGTAAAATCATCACAGGAAAAAAAATCCGCTATTTTGGCCCTTTTTCCACCGGTGCGCGTGATATTCTCGATTCGCTGTACGAACTTCTTCCGCTCGTTCAGAAAAAGAGCTGCCTGAAAGGGAAAAAAGCGTGCCTTTTTTATCAGATGAAACAGTGCCTCGGCCCCTGCGAATTCAGTGTCGATACCACCCTTTATGAGGGTTTCGTGACCCAAGGGATTGACTGGATTCAAAACAAACAGCTGCTGCTGAGGGAGCTTGACAAAAAAATGGAATTTTATGCCGAAGAACTCCGTTTTGAAGAATGCGCCTTATTGCGCGATCGGATCGAAACCATCCGCCGCAGCACTCTGCACTCCCCTATCGATTTGGCCAATAATACAAATTTCGATCTCTTTGCGATTGCGACTGATGAGCATCGCGGCTGCATTGTCCGACTCTTTATTCGAAACGGAAAAATCACCTCATCTTCCCACGATTTTTTCACCCTAAATGAGCGTTTTTCCATCGATGAAGCGTATGAGCGGACCATCATCAATTTTTATGGCCATGACAAACCTCCCATCGTCGCTCCTATTTTGCTGGCTCACCCATTCGAATCAATCGAGTGGGTAAGAGAACATCTAACCACCCTGTTCGAGAAAAAAGCGATCCTTGAAATCCCGAAAATCGGTATCAAAAAAGAGCTGATCGACCTTGCACTCGCGAATGCTACCGAACTGTTACGCACCCCGAAAAGCTCTCATATCGATGTGCTTGAACAGCTTCGGCAGCTCTGTGAACTTGAAAACCTTCCCGAGCGGATCGAGGTGTTTGACAACTCCCATTTTGCAGGTCAGGCCACCGTCGGCGCTATGATTCGCTACGACAACGGCTCGTTGGATAAAAAGGGGTATCGAACCTACCACCTCCATCATCATGACGAATATTCGCAAATGCGGGAGCTTCTTACGCGCCGAATCCAGAATTTTGCAGACAATCCCCCGCCCGATCTGTGGGTCATCGACGGAGGAGAAACGCTCCGATCCTTAGCAGTGGATCTTCTACACTCTCATGGAGTTTATTTAGATGTCATCGCCATCAGCAAAGAGAAAATCAATGCCCTCTCTCATCGGGCCAAAGGTTCGGCCCATGATATTTTACATGCCCCCTCCGGAGAACTGCGCCTCTCCAGCAGCGACAAGCGGCTCATGCTGATCCAAATGCTCCGAGACGAAGCCCACCGCAGTGCGATCAGTTTTCACAAAAAAACCAAACTCAAACAAGATCAAGAGTCCAAACTCCTCTCGCTTCGGGGAATTACGGCAGGAAAAATCCAAAAACTGCTTGAATACTACGGTACCTTTGAAGCGATTTCACATGCGGATTTCCAGACATTACAAGAACTGATCGGAACAAAAGAGGCCAAAGTGGTTCTAAATTATTACTCCCCAGACCCTTCTAAGTAATCTTTTACTTTCTTTATGCCATATTCTCTACTTATTATTTTTCAACACTTTTTAATGCTAAGGAATAATCAATGGAAAAACCGGTCGCGGTGGATGAAGAGTACATGTTTGATGGAAGGGCGATTGTCAGCGAAACCGATACCAAAGGGATTATTACATTCGCAAACCGCCGTTTTTGTGAAGTGTCCGGCTACAACGCCGATGAATTAGTCGGAGAACCGCACAACATCATCCGCCATCCCGACATGCCCAAAGCCGCGTTTGAACAGATGTGGAAAACCATCCAGTCGGGAACCCTCTGGCACGGTTTGATTAAAAACTTGCGTAAAGACGGAAAATATTACTGGGTCGATACCGAAGTCTCTCCCATGTACGATGCCAACGGAAAGATCAAAGGGTATATGGCAGCTCGCAAAGCGGCTTCTCGCAAAAACATCGAAGAGACCGCATTGCTCTATCAGCAAATGCTCAGCCAAGAAAGCTAAAGGGACATCATGCTCTTATACAATGACCAATACGAATTTATAGGGATCAATGAAGAGGGGCTTCGCCTCCTCAACTACGGATCGCTCGATGAGCTTTTACACGTGTGCTCGGATGTCGCCGACCTTTTTGCCAATGAGCCGGGCTACATCCACAATTTTAAAAATTTCAAATGGATCGACTTCCTCCTCCATGCCGATTCGGATGCTTCCAGCGCGATTGTCCACGGCAAAGGACGAACGTTTAGCTGTCAACTCCATGTCACCCCTTTTTATTTGTGCAACACCCCGACAAGTCCCGGGTACAGCGTGGAGATGCTTCATGTCAAAAATCTAAGCGGCGAAGAGTTTAAACCGCAAAGCATCACCCCCAAACCGACACCGGAACCGTTCTTTACTCCCCCTATTACCCATCGTGAAGAGCCATCGGCACCGCTGCCGGATTATACCCACCTCACGCCCACTCAGCTCAGTGAACCGACCGTCTTTGACATACCCGACATCGAGCCCTCCAGTCTGGATGATTTGATCGACTTGGTACCGCCGCCGGCTGCCGCCAAAGCAGCAGTTTCCCACGAAGCACCGAAAGTGGGAACGGTACACTACACGCCTGAAGAGCAAGCCTATCTATCGCATCTTAAAATCGACGGCAACTACCGCTTTGACCCTCAGGTTGCGGCCAACGAGCTGGGTCTTCCCGTCGATTTGATCGAAGAATTTATCGGCGACTTTATCCAACAAGCGTACGCTTTTAAAGAAGATCTTTTCACTGCCGCGCTCAAAGGGGACTTCAATAACCTCCACATCTTATCCCATAAACTCAAAGGGGTAGCGGCCAATTTACGGGTCGAGGATGCCTTGGAGACCTTGACCATCATCAACGCATCGACTGAAATCGGCGAAATCGAAGCGAATCTCAAACACTTTTATACCATTATTGCGAAACTCGAAGGGAAAGAGCCGCTTGGTCAATCCCAACCAACACCGGAAGTTCCAAAAACCGAATCCGTCCAACCCTCTCTCGAATCCGATGACATCTACGCGTTTGATCTCAAACGCCACGATGCCGAACCGTTGAAGATCGACGAGACCTTTGTGTTGGATGATGTGATCGAAACATATTCCGAACCGCAGTACGAAAAAGAATTTTTTACCCCTGAAGACGATTATCTCTTGGATGAAAAGATTCCTGAGGAAATGTTATCCACGATCGAATTACCGCAAGAAGACGATCCATTTACCCTTGATGACGTCATCACTCCGGATTCTCACTCTGAAATACTCTCTGAAGAGAGCCCTGAAGAGGAGAAAGCCCCGAGCGTCGTGTTGCATTATGATGTCGAGGCTATGGCTGGAACCTTGGGAATCGAACCGGCATTTTTACATGAATTGCTGGACGATTTCAAACAAGACGCCCGTGCGATCAGCGAATCCATCCTCATCGCGGTCAATGCTTTCGATACCCACACATGGCGGGAAAATGCTTCCCGTTTTATCGGGATCAGCGATAACTTGCGCCTGAGTGAGATTTCAGAAGAGTTTTCCATTATTGCCTCTACCAACGATGCCCAAAAAGCTAAACAAGCCTCCTTACGCCTTGCCGGCTATCTTGATCAATTACACTAGGACGTACCATGCAGTTAGGACTTAAAAATCGACTTCGACTCATCAGTCTTCTCCCGATCCTCATTTTATTCTCGTTGGCGAGTTACTACGTTTACGATGCGTACCGAAGCTACCAATCAGCACAATTACTCCAAGAGCGATTAGAAGGGAACAAACAGCTTAATGATCTGGTCAACAGCGTCTCCCGTGAACGGGGGATGACCGTCATGTATCTGGGAAGCTCATCAGCAGCCACTCTCAAATCGCTCCATTCCCAACGAAGCATCGTCGATCAAAAATTGGCCTCGTTTCAACCCCAAAAAGATTTGCCGTTGCTCGAAAAAACGGTCAATTCTCTCAAAAAAGGGATCGAACAAGCTCGTCCGTCGGTGGATAACTCCTCAGCCGATTTCGATGAAATTTTCGATGAAACCTACGGTAAACCGCAAAGCGAGCTGATTGCTCAACTCTCCACGCTTGCCAGCGTCCGCTTAGATGAAGAGATCGCCTCCTTGGCCAGTACCTATCTCTCTTTGGTTCGTGCGAATGAATACAGCAGTCTGGAACGCGACTACATGACCTATCTTCTCTCACGTCATCAGCCTCTCGAAGATGAAGAGCTGGAGCGATGGATTGGATTGATCTCACAAGCCGATACCCTTAACCTCGAGGGGATGAGCAACCAGCCACTCAAAGCAACCCTAAAAGCCTCACTCTATAATGAAGACAACACCGAACTGCTTGCCGATATTATTACCGAACGCGGGATTATTTTGCGCGCCAGCAGCACCGGTAACTATGAAACGGAATCGGGGGTATGGTTTGCCATGATCTCCGAAAAAATTTCGGCGATCGACGAAGCGGAAAAAATTCTCCTCGATGCGATGGACGAACGGGCCGCAGCGGTAAAAACCAACGCCCTTCAGATTCTCGTTATCTCGATTACCGTTTGGATCCTCTCTTTACTGATCGGAGTCTTGGGAATTCTCCTCTCCAACGACATCGCCCGTAACATCAAAAAACTCGAATCGGTTCTTAAACGGGTTGCCGAAGACACCCATAACAACGAAGCCGAAGCACTCAGTCATTCGATCAACCTCGATACGGCCGAAGGAACTGCCCAAGCGTACGGATTGCTTGAGAGCATCATTGAGCAGATCCTAAGCGATAAAGAGTCTGCACAAGAGGCGAGCGAGGCCAAATCGATGTTCTTAGCCAACATGTCGCATGAGATCCGTACCCCACTCAACGGGATCGTCGGGTTTACCGAACTGCTCAAAGACACCGATCTGCATGACGAGCAACGTGAATTTATCGATATCATCGAAAAAAGCTCTGAAAACCTTCTCGAAATTATTAACAACATTCTTGACCTTTCCAAAATTGAGAGCAATAAACTCGAGATTGAAGAGATCGCCTTCAACCCGATCGAAGAGTTTGAGAGTGCGGTGGACGTCTATGCCGTACGTGCTTCGGAAAAACACATCGACTTGGGATGCTTTATCGATCCGAGCCTAGAGCGGCCGCTCAAAGGGGATCCGACCAAAATCAAAGAAGTCATCATCAATCTCCTCAGTAATGCGGTCAAGTTTACCAACAGCGGCGGAGCAGTCAGCGTCGATATCCGTCGCGAGCCGTGTGAAATACCGAACCGTGCCCGTGTCCGATTCCAGGTCAAAGACAACGGCATCGGTGTTACCAGCGAACAAAAATCCCGTATTTTCGAAGCATTTTCTCAAGCCGATACATCCATTACCCGTAAATACGGCGGTACCGGTCTGGGACTTACCATTTCAAGCCGCTTTATCGAACTGATGGGCTCCAAACTCGACCTTGAGAGCGAACCGGGTAACGGTACGATGTTCTTCTTCACCCTTGAATTCGAAGAAATTGAAACCCTGAATGAACCCCTCAAAGGCTCCTTTTCTAATATCAATGCGGTCATCTTGGAAAGCAAAACCAAGAAAAAGCTTCAATCGATCTATCTCAAAGAATACCTCGATTATTACGGCGTCAGCTACACCACCTTCCAGAGCGTGGATGAGCTTAAAATGCTGGAGCGTCAAGTCAATTATGACCTCCTCATTATCGATAACGATTATACCAATGAGGTTGATCTGATTCACTACGCTTCAGCGCAAGAGCAGCTGGTCCTCATTACCAAATCGTTCTATATGAAAAAAATCGATTCGATGGGTCTGGACATCTTCAAAGTCTTGTATGAGCCGCTCAACAGTTCGAAAATCCGCTCGATGGTCGAATCCTACGATATGGAAGCGTTTAGCAACCGAAAACAAAAACTGCTGCGCCGCAAAAAGTTCGATGAGAAAAACTCCCGTTTTGACGCTAATGTCCTCGTTGCCGAAGATAATATTATCAACCAAAAACTGATCAAACGTACCCTCGAAGATCTCGGGCTGGAAGTAACCTTGGCAAACAACGGACTCGAAGCGTTCGAAAAACGTAAAAACGGTGAATTTGATCTCATCTTCATGGATATCCAAATGCCGGTACTTGATGGTATCGAAGCAACACAAGAAATTTTGGAATTTGAAGAAGATTACGATCAGCACCATATTCCGATCATTGCGCTCACCGCCAACGCCCTCAAAGGGGATCGCGAACGCTTTATGAGTGCGGGAATGGATGAATACACCACCAAACCACTCGTCCGATCCGAAATCATCTCGCTGCTTAACAATTTCCTCTCCCATAAAATCATCGAGGTCAACACGATCCCGAAAAGCGCTCAAGAAGCGACAGGGCAAGAGATAACACAAGCACCTGAGGACACCCCGATCGCTTCCCTTCCGATTGTGGATGAAGAACCCCTTATGACTCCCGAAGAGCCTTTACACGAACGTGTCGAAGAGAGACCGGCCCAATCCTCAGCCTATCATGCCGATATCCTCATTGCTAAACAAAACGCACTGGAGATGAAACTCTTTACCCGTATTCTCGATGACTTGGGATACACCTACGCATCGGTCAGCAGCGCCGAAGCATTGCAGCAAGAGCTCCGAGATCATAACTATAAGTTAGCGCTGTTTGATAAAACCTTACCGGCACTCGATTTGAAAGAACTCTATGATATAATCCGAAACACACAGGGAGATACCTCGTTAGTGATGCTGGTGGACCCGAATATGGCGATGGATGAAAACGATGCCATGTACGTCCACGAAATGATTCGCAATGTCATCAACAAAGACCTCTTGCGCCTAGTATTTGAAAAATTTATTTAAGGGACTTCGTGAATGAGCACTAAACAACTTAAAGTTCTTGCCGTCGATGACGATGTCATTAATTTAAAGCTGCTAAAAAGCATGCTGATGAAAACGCCGAACGTTGCTCAAGTGATCGAAGCTAAAAACGGTGCCGACGCGATCGGTATCCTCAAATCCCAAAATGACATTGACATTATCTTACTGGATATCATCATGCCGGTGATGGGAGGGATCGAGATGCTGAAAACCATACGTGCCGATGAATCCCTTCGTCAACTTCCCGTCATCATCCTCACGACCGATGAAACGAAAAAAACCGAAGCCCTCGACTGCGGAGCCAATGGATTCTTAATGAAACCGGTTCGTGAAAAAGACGTCGTCAGCAAAATCTCTCAGTTAGCCCTCTAAACGAGAGGCTACCTTAAAACACCTGCCATGAGCGCTCATGCACTCGGATCGGTTCTGTACTCAAACTGCGATCTTTGACCGTCACATCCACCAAAACCGTTGTCTCTTTTCCCGTATTCTCCGCTAAAAAGTTACAGCTTCCTCCAGTCGGAGCAGCCCCGCGAAACGAATAAAGCATCGAAACATTTGCATCGAACATCGGATTACCGTTGGCATCATTAACCGTAATATCCAACTGATTCAGACAATTTCCCGTAGCGGTATCAAACCCTTGAATCCGCATAATCGCATACTCCGTTGCGCTTTTCGCAAGCAGTTCGGCTTGTGCGTGTAAATACTTATCACCCACGGCTTTAGACTCTTGTGCACCGCCTCGCATCAGCAAAGCACCTCCCATGGCTACGAGCACGACCACAAAAATGGCCATAATCATGGCAAAACCGCCTCGCTTAGTAGCGTACATGCACTCTCCTTTCACGACAAATCGTTTGGCTTTCGGCATCTGAATTGGATAAATCACTTTCAATTCCGCGCATGCACACTTTGAGCCGCCATACTAACCCTCGATCCGTTAAATTGGCATTGTTCATAAAGTCATTCGCATCGTAATCCGCATAAAAATGGGCGACATTTTGGCCTAAAATATTTTCACGTCGATTCTGTGCCGTATTGTACCGCTCGCCCAGCCACGGACGAAAGTTGGTGTACATCATAAAATTGCCATCATCATTGACCCGAAACGCATATCCTGTTCGGAGCAGGTATTTTCGCTTGCCATCGGTTGCATTGTTTTCGGTATGCAACGTAAGGGTCGTAGCGGTAGAGCCTGTAATCCTGTGATAGCCTGCACTTCCTGTAACCCCGCCGTTGAGCGAAAATCGTGCGCACGTCCCTACATCCGCACTTTGGGCATCATAAACAGCGGAGTTTCCTAACGAAGATGCGGGGAAAAGTGCGGTAATGACGTCATCCGCGTCCTCATAATCCGCATCCAAAGCGGTAATGACATTGTTCGCTCCCAACAGCGTATCTTCACTCCAACCCGGAGTCCCTACACCCCGCAGGCTATCTTCATCCGGAGCGACAAAAGCCACCGTAAAATCGCCAGTATCGCCATCCGGTGCCCCTTCACATCCCGTGGTATTGCCTTTATCCAAATTGACAATGGAACTGCTAATGGCGCTTTCAAAATACTTGCTCACTTGATCGAGAATGTGATCCGCTTCGGCAACCCGTTTGGTATATTCTTGTGTGCGGTAAATATTTTCGTAATATTGGCGGATCGCCTCCAGCGCAATACCCCCGATGATCCCCAGCACCACAATCACGAAGAGCAGCTCTATCATCGTAAAAGCAGGTCTAAATTCAGTTTTTTTCATTTAGTTGCCTTTATTGGACTTAAAGAACGTAAGCGTCGTATCGACACCCAACGCAGCGTTATTAAATCGGGTGACAACACGCTTCAAATGGCTTGTTCCCGTTGTAGCAGGATTCATAGCCGTCGATGAACCGAGTCTCCATGTCGCGGTGGCTCTATTATCCGAAACAGAGGTCAATCCAGCTTCAACGTAACCCACGGCATAGGACGCGGTAAGAGTATAGTGCTCTCCCGTCGCAGCACTGACCGTAAGGGTTTCACTCCCCCCATTAAGCTGTTCGATCCCTTTGGTCAGATTTCCATCCCCGGCTACAATCGTCGAAGGGGTTCGATTCTGATCATCACACATCACCGCCGAATCAGGATTCGCACGTAATCGGACGCTTCCAGAACCGCGGCTGCACCCCAGATCTGCCGTCCCTGAAATGACAAGGAGATTACTTCCCGAAGCGGCATAGCGTTGATCCCAGCGTGCCTGAAATTTATCCATCGTCCATCCGGCAATACGTGACACCACATCATCATCCATGATCATTTGTTTGGACGCTTGATCGGCCACCGAGATCATCGTAGGGATAGAGATCACGCTGATCGCAATGATGACCATAGCAAAAATCAGCTCGATCATAGCGATCGCGCGGCGCATCGGCATCTTCATTATCGAATCGCCGGAGCATAATCGCTGGTGCTGTGCCATCCGTTCCCCCTCGTGGAGCTTTTGCTTCCTTTATTATCTTCATTCGTCGATTTGGCACTTCCGGTCGCGCCAATCGCGGGCATAACCGTGACATTAAAACACGGATGGGTCAAACATGCGGCATCATTACCGGCCGCATTGGCCGGATTCGCTACCGACGGATCACTATAGGTCAACGCATTGGGCCCATGCCACAGCCATGGAGCGGTATCGACATGAGCTTTTCCGTTATAGGTCGGTGCAATCGCAGGAAAGGAGAACGTTTCTACCCCGAGTGCATCATTCCCTCCATAATTAACCATATTCGCTGCTGTTGCAGAGACCATGCGAGTCACATTCGCATCTCCATGAGAGAGGTCATCGTGTCTGTTGTTGATAAACCAATTCGCGCCGTTCTTGCTGGGCTGGAACATTCCCCCTGCAAAGGAAGGGAGATTAAAGACCTCATACCATCCGTTCGCATTAAACGAATTTTGACCGAAAACGCGTACATCTCTCGTTAATAATCGTCCATAAACAAACGTCGTCGTATTGTTACTATCAATCTTTTGATCAGGAAGATGATTCATATCACCATGCGCTATCGAGTTACAGTTTAAATCCGTTTCGCACGAAATTTGATAATCTCGGAGCCCTACCTCGATCGGATTGACCGGTATCGTTTGATTTCGGTCATAATTTATCGTGAGGTTTAAATCAACCATCCCATTTTGATTTTTCAAAAAACTGTTTTGAGGTAGAGTCAAAATCGGAAATGCCGTGTTCGTTGCGGGTGAAGCAATCACCGCATTCGTATCCCGCCAAAGTTCACCATTAGACGCATTCACCTCTTGTAAACGGTAACGCCAGTTCGGTAATCCGGCAGTCGTTGGATAAATAAGACTCATATCCAGTTTTAGCGGCTCAGCATAACAATCAGTGACAAAATTACTGAGTGTCTCATTATTGTCTCCGACCGCACGGATTTGCCCGCTGTAGCGTACTCCCATCTCGGGAGTTTCGTTTACGGTGTTCATATAGGTCCACGCATTGGCATTCATGACCGATCCGTTAAAATCGCTTCCCGTTGACATCCGTATCCCTGACAGATCAAACGTATCCGGACGGAATGCTATATTATAATCACGATATGCCAACATCGCTTGAATATTATTGTGCGTACTGTTAATATCGCATCCCACCAAATTATTCATCACCCCTCCGCTCAACGAAACCACACTCGTATCACTAGGGACATACGTACTGTTTAGGATGCACTCTCCCCCCGAAAGGAAATGAGAACCGGTTTGATGTACTTGATAGATCGGATTCCAGTCCACCTGTGTCCACGTTTTATCAATCATATTCAGAAGGTATTCTCCGACCTGTGAGTGGTTGGCATCATCCACTACATTCCCGTTAATCATATTAAAACGTTGCGTACGATTGTTCGTATCGTTACAGCCCGTTTTGACACTATTCCAGAGCAAGCTAACATTGTACTCATTATCTGCCGTACCGAAATAACGGGTATATCCTTTTGTAGCCATGTTATTTTGATGATTTGTTGCTGTCAACTCATAATTATATGAATATCCCGCGGACATTTTTACTTGATCCGTATTCAATGAAGCAGCCGAAACTCCGGTATGATTTGGAGCTATATCTGTTGTACTATCTTTAATCGCAATAGTATAACTTTCAGGACGTATCGCAAAGTTATCTCGTGAACACATTACCTGTGTATTGTATCCGTACAAACACTCCATGCAAATAGCCATATTATGTTTATCAATCCCCTGATTCCCAGCATTACCGCACGCAACCGATACCAAATGAGTTGTACTTCCTGGATTTGACGGCATTTCTACCGGTTTACTGCAATATTGAATATCTTGCACTAATTGCGTAAAATTCAAAATTTGTGTATTTCCAGTCTGTGTGCCTGGAGCAGTTTGAATAAGTGATCCATTGCCATCATTCGTTACATTAAATGTTACCCGATAACTAGCATTCGGCGTTGCAGTATTATAAAAATCTTCTGCAGTGGTTAAGGATGTAGCTCCAGTAGTAATTGAATCAGAAACAGTTCCATTAGTAATTGCTTCATTAATAACCGTAGCATTAAAATCGACCTGAGATACATTGCCATCAAATGCCATCCAAATCCTAGGCGTAATTGCACTACTTGGTTCTCGACATGCGGCGTCAATATCATGAAATTGGCTAACATCGATCATCTCGACCGCTACATTTGTACTAACAGATTTAGGGGTATCCAGTGCTACTGGATCAAATGAAGCAATTCTTAAATTCCCGGGACGTCTAACCACCTGTGTAGTCAAATCATAATAACGTTTATTAACATCCAAAGAATCATACAATCCCCCATCAACCATACTAAAAATACCCCATTGTGGTGTATAGCTAAAATTGTTCGTGCTACACATCGGGAGCTTGGACCCTCCAACTCTTGAGCTATACGGGAATCTCAGCGATGTACCATCAGGCAATGGAATAATCAAATCATAATAAAACGTCCCTATAATAGGAATATTGATATTACCTGTTGAATTTGGTTTTACCCCATAATACATATAAGCGTATTCCGTTCCTCCAATATTTCCAAGCGGTATGTTTCTAACACTGCCATCACTGACAATCAGACTTGAATCGGTAACTGTCGTCGGTGTAAATGTATTTCCATAAGTTACTGCAACACTATTACGAATATAAATAGCCTGTGCCGTATCAATGCCAGTAATATCCATTCTTACATTATTGGCCTTGATATCTGAATTTTCTTGATTTCTAACATAGATACTGACATTGATATCTGCAGTATTTGGAAGAAATCCACTAATATATGGCATTGCCGTTCCATTATTATCTTCAGTAAATGGTCGTCCATTTTGTTCGTATCCATAGTCATAACAAAAATTTGGAGTATATAACTCCGTTGAAAAGGCAAAAACGCCCGGCATATATCCATCTCCGACAGTACTTAACCGAACGTTGCTAGACGTTTGGTTATTCCCAATCAAAGTATTACCCAAATAATCATGACTCACATCAAATGAATCAATATCACTCCCATTGCTATTTGATGAGTAATATGGAGTGATAGCTACAGGTGAGGTTGTATCGCTCACTGTTGCTCCACTATATGTAATGGTAGAGTTAAAGATATCATTATAAGGATTCAAGTTATTGGCTATATGGTGATAAACGCCGTTTTTATCACTAAGTTCCAGAAAATCACCGGTTACCCCTTTATCCCCTTCACCTGCAAAAATCGAGAGAGTAGAATTGACTGTTCCCTCTTTAGGCGTTAAAAATCCACTCAAAGGGATTGTCATACTGTTCAAAGCTCCAGTATCAGTACTGCATCCATTGTCAGTTGCATATGCCAACGCTGACGTTTGATCACCACTCGTCACAACGCCTTTATAACCATCAAAAACAGTTACATTTTTTAAAGTGGCATTCTCATCGTCATATATAACAACCAGACTCCATGCTGCATAACTTCCACCAATAGGTTTACCCTGCTCAGAAACAATGTTGGCAACCGTATAATTTCCCTCTCCTCCAGATTGCACTAGCGAAGTAATATCAGCACTTCCCTGATAATAGTACCGGCTTCCTGTAAAGTAGATCCAATTATAGTTATATCCTGACTGAGTCGAATCTATTGTTTGATACCCCTGCCCTGGTTTGGCAAATTTAATACTTTTTGAAGACGTTTTTACTGAATCATTTTCATCGACTAAGTACCCTTGCCAATAAAGCTTTGCCCACCTCACTGTTGCACCATCTGGAAGATCAAGTTTTGCGCTTGATGAATTAAATGTTGTCGTATTTAATGAGCCATCAGGATCACTATACATCATATTAATATCGTTATTACGTGCTATTCCTGGATCACCACAAACACCATTATTGTTATAACACATATTTGTATTACCGATAATACGTGTATCTCCAAAGAGATTATAACTCGCCTGAGCAGCAAAGTTTCGTGGATTAGCACACGTAAATCCAGTAGGAGGTGTCGCACTGTAATTAATTGTTAAATTATAATCAAAAGTTTTATTTCTTGCCATCTTAATGTAAATCGTTTGATTAGCTGAAACCGAAAAGTTACTAGTAGTGTAAGATGAACTTGAGCTTCCATCATATATTTCATTTCCCTCCCAAGCCGTTTTAGATACATCAAAATAAAATGTTTCACTCGTTGTAGCACTTGATATTTGAACATTTCCAGGTGCTGTTACAGTAAATTTGTAATAATCAACACTATCTTCCGTCTGTGTTAAACGTCCTGTCAATATCGCAGTATAAGAATAATTAGCCCCATCTAATCCAGAAATTACTTCACCAGGATTTGTATTATTAACAGATTCACTATCTGCATACAGAAAAGAGGCAGTTACTACAAACATGACACAAAGTTTGCTAATAATATTAAAAATTACATTCGTCATCTCATCCTCCTTGGGATTTTCGGGCACACGACACTAGGGCTCGGTGGAAGAGGCGAAAAACCCCATAACAACAAGTCCTTTACTATCGACCATAATCCCTTTTTTCTTAACCGAAAAGGGAACCTCATTCTTCGATTGTAATCCTATCTAGATTAAAAAAGTCTAAATAAAAGTGAATACTTATATAAAATATGTGTTATTCTGTTATAGATTAGGGTTGACGATTCTTTTTTGTGTGCTATAATCAAACTCTCTCACCATTTCACTTTAGAAGGTTGATTACATGAACATTTCACTCGTCGGAAGACACATCGAACTCACCGAAGCAATCAAAGAACATCTCATCCACTCTATCGATACTCTGAGCAAATACCATCTCGATCTTATCAGCGTCAATGCCGTCGCCAGCTCCAACGAGCGTAAAAAAGGGTTGACCATCGAATTTACGATCAATATCGCCGGCAAAAACACCATCGTCATCACCCAGCGCGACGATGACCTCTACGCCGCCATCGACATTGCCATCGAGCGGGCGCAAAAAGCGCTTCAGCGCCTCCATGACCGTCTCAGCGATCATCACCATGCCGGCATCAACGAGGCCAAAGCCGCCGCCTCCGCGTCCGTCGATCTACACGCACTCGAAGAGGCAATGGAAGATGAGATCGTTCCGGCTGAACCGATCCTCTTTAAACCCCAAGAGGTCGCCGAAGTACTCGAAAAACTCAAAACCAGTCCTAATCAAATTTTCGAAGTTTTTTACGATATCGATGGAAAAATGCGGGTATTGTACAAACGCAGTGACGGGCGGTTTGGGTTATATTAATCCAACCACTCCTTCACTGCTCTCACGATCTCTTCATCCTCGGCGATATCCGCCCAGCGGAATTTCTTACCGCTTTGGATACTCCCCTCGAGTAAATCGCCGCTGGAGCGGAATTTTAGATCCAATGCCGCGATCTCAAAGCCGCTCATACAACCGCTAAACGCTTCCAATCGCTCATTTTTGCCCGCGCTGTTGGTGTAAAGATAACAGTACCCCTGCAATCCCGTCCGGCTCACACGACCTCTGAGCTGATGGAGCGTTGATAGCCCCAGCCGCTCCGCGCCGACGATTACAACCGTACTGAGTCTGGGCAGCGATATCCCCACTTCCACCACCGTTGTGGCTAAGAGTATCTTCCCCGATTCTCGGAAAGCGAGGAGAACCGACTCTTTCTCTTTGTCTTTCCCATGGGTGACATAAACACCCTGAAAATTTTTCTCCCAATACCCGCGCGCCTCTTCGATGCTCTGATAATTAATGGCATCGCTTTGCTCCACCAATGGATAGACGATCAAAACCTGATGATCCTGTGCTATCTCAGCACGGATATGCTCAATCAAAAAGGGAAAGTCGTGTTTACGGATAATCTGCGTCGCAATGTTTTTAGTAAACGGGGTTTGCATTATGAGACTCACATCGATGTGAACCGAATCAATCATCGCTTGCGTCCGTGGGATCGGCGTCGCTGAGAACTGTAAATAATGAGGGGTTGTTCGGTTTTCGACCAACTTGGTCAACGCATGACGCTGAGCGGTACCGAAGCGGTGCTGTTCATCGACCATCACAAGACCCGCTTCAGGAAGCGGACGATGAAGCAGCGCATGGGTACCGATAATGAAGTCATACTCCTCCAAAGAACTTTTTTTTGTCGCATTGGTCACCAGTGCAATCTTCAGGTATGGCAAGAATTTTTGCGCCTCTTCATAGAGCTGTGCGGCAAGGATCGTCGTCGGTGCCATCAAAATAGAGCGATAGGGACGCATCATCATGACTGAGCCTAAAATGACCATCGTTTTTCCGCTTCCCACATCCCCGACGATAATCCGTCGAGCGGCAATACTGCTTGAAAGATCATTTCCGATCTCTTGCAAAGCTTTTTTCTGATCATCGGTCAATGCGAAAGGGAGTGTTTTCTGCCATGCTTCACACTCCTTTGCACCCCGATAGCAGGTCGGAAACACGCGCCGTTTGCCCCGAAGACGACGCAGATAATCAAACCACTCGGCAAATTTCAATGCATAAAGCTGCGGCTCTGTCATGGATGTCGGCACAGTCGGAAAATGGAGCGTAACAATTTCTCTGGCAACTGACTCAGGCAGTCCATCTTCCATCAAGGATTCGGGAGTAATCCATTTTTCCACAAGCCGACGCATCACATCCATCCTTAGCGGGGTCTTATACATCGCGGTCAAACCGCCGATATGAGGAATCTTAGTAGGATGGACGATCTCCCATCTCCCCTGCTCCAACATCGCTTTGCCATAAAAAAATCCGCGCGATTCTTTCGGAAACTGATGGATCATATAGGTTTTAGGATGAAAAATGACCCCCTCAAGATGACAATCAAGATTGTGGGCAAAAAAGGTGATTCGGAGCGTTTTGGGGGTGCGTACCACCCGCTCGACCGTCGCATCGATGACACAAAAAGTATTAGGAGATAATTCACTGCTTAAACGACGGTCTTCAAAGGAAGAGGGGATAATCAAAGAGAGTGCCGTGACACTCGAAACGCCTAAGCGTTTGAATTTATCGATATCCTCGCTATTTAGTGACAATGGCGTAACTAAGCTGACGGATTTCGCCGTGACGCTGGATAAAATCGTTTAGTTCATCAAGATTAAGGTGGCGAATACGTTCCAGCTCTTCGAGACTCGATCCAAGCGGTTTACCGGCATAATATTCGCTAAACGTCCGTCCCAATCGCTGCGAGAGCGTTTCCACCCGAAGCGGCTCAGACCCGAGTAAAAACTTGCGTGCCTGATCAAGTTCTTCTTGCGTCACGCCGTTTTTCACAAACGTGTCGATTACGTCGGCAACCGTTTTCTTCGCCTCTTCTTGGGATTCGATTTTCGTTTGAAGGTAGCCGCTAAAATAGGTGTGAGTTTTCGCTACGCTGAGGCGTGAATACGCTGAATACGCCAATCCGCGCTTCACCCGGATTTCCTCCATCAGACGGCTTCCAAACCCGCTAGATCCAAGGATAAACATCGCAACGCGTGCTTTGTAAAATTCGGGGTCCCCCTCTTTCATTTCAAACGGGGAGCCAAAATAAAGATAGGCCTGCTGAGTCGATGGGCGCTTGAGTATCGACGTTTTCGGGGTACTCCGAGGCTCAAAATAGCGCTCTTTTGCCCCGCTTCCCACCGCTAAAGGCTCAAGCAGTTTCTTCAGTTTAGCCATCGCTTCGGTTTTCGGGAGGTCTCCGCCCATCACCACCAAGGCGTTAGAAAGGACTAAATGCTCGGAAATAAAACGTTTCGTATCATCGAGCTTCATCTCAGTGATACTCGTTTTCGTCCCGATATTGGGTACCGCGATCGGTGTCCCTTCAAACAACACCGCTTTGAGCTCATCGGAAGCCACCGTATCGAAATCGGCCTCTTTTCGGGCAATATCGCTGAGCATCATCGTCTGAACTTTTTTAAACGCTTTGGGGGTGAAATTGGGTTCGCGAAGCTGTTCGCTTAAAAGCGACAATCCGGTATCAAACTCTTCTTTGAGTGACCCAAGTTCGATCACAAAGGTCTCATTTCCTGCACCCGAGCTCAGAGAAATCGCACGCTCATCCAATGCATCGGCAAATCCGCTTGAGCCTCGTTTTAAACTCCCTTCATTGAGCATTTTGGCGCTCAGGCGGGCTAAACCGATCTTTTTCCCCTCATCGAGGCTCCCGCTTCCCGTAAAGATCAACTGCATCGACATGATCGGCAAGCGCTTGTCTTCTTCGAAAATAACGGGGACCTTTATCCCTTTGACCTCTAACCGTTCCAAGCTGCTTGCCATTACTATCTGTCCTATTCCTATCAAAATAAGTGAAACGATCCGTTTCATTTACGCAAATTTTTCCAAAACGTCATACGCGGTATTACGGATCGCCGGTATTTCACCGATATCGCGGATCAGACGCACCATCTCCTCTTTGGCCATTCGAAAACCGGCACCTGCACTGCGGACGACGTTTTCTTCCATCATCGTCGATCCCAGATCATTCGCACCATAGAGCAATGCCATTTGACCGATATAAGGTCCCTGCGTTACCCATGAACTTTGGATATTCGGAAAATTATCCAAAAAAAGACGCGAAACAGCCAATAATCTCAAATAGCGGTTGGAAGATTGTTTTTCAATCTCCGGATGCTCTTCCATGAGCTGCGTGTTTTGCCCCTGAAACGACCACATGATAAATGCGCGAAATCCATGCGTCTCATCCTGAAGGCGTCGGATCATATCCCAGTGTTCAACAATCTCTTCATCCGTCTCAACCGTACCGTACATCATGGTCGCGGTTGACATGATCCCCAGTTTATGCGCTTCGCGATGGACATGAAGCCACACTTCGCTGTCGATTTTCTTCGGGGCGATGATATCGCGTACGCGATCACTCAAAATCTCTGCTCCGGCACCCGGAATCGAAGCGAGCCCTTTGGCATGCAGACGGCTTAAACACTCTTGGATCGTAATTTTTGACACTTTAGCAATATAGTCCAACTCAATCGAAGAGAAACCGTGAATCGTAATCTGCGGGTATTTGGTATGAATGTGCTCTACCAGATCTTCATACCATTCGATTTTCAGTTTCGGATGGACACCGCCTTGAAAGAGTATCTGCGTACCACCGATGGCAAGCAGTTCATCGATTTTCTGATCAATCTCTTCAAAGGTCAGTACATACGCTTCATCCGACTTCGGAGAACGGTAAAAGGCGCAAAATTTGCAATCAACCCAACAGACATTCGTATAATTGATGTTGCGATCCACCACAAAGGTGGTAATCCCATCGGGATGAAGCTCTTTTTTCTTGGCCGTTGCCATTTTTCCCAGCTCTTTGAGATCACCGTGACGGATCAGATCGAGGGCTTCTTCTTTACTCAAACGCATTGCAGCCTACTTGTCTTTGGCAATCGCGTCAAGGACGCCGTTGATAAATTTCGGTGACTGCTCGCTTCCGAACGCTTTGGCCACCTCGATCGCTTCATTAATGATGACCGCCGAATCCAAATCACCATACATAATCTCATACCCGCCCAAACGAAGCGTTGCCCGCTCAATCGAGCCGAGACGGTCGAAATCCCATTCTTTGAGATGTTTGACAATCGCTTCGTCCACTTTATCCAAATGATCCGTCACCCCTTTAAAGAGGTCAAGAGCAAAATCGCGCTGTTTGTTTCGGATCTTTTTCTCTTCGAGAATCTCATCGCTAAAATCAGCGATCGTCTGATTGCCAAGATCATAGGCATACAATAAGCTCACTACTGCCATGCGGGCTTGATGTCGTGTCGCCATCAGTTAATCGCCTCATACAAATCAAGCATCTCGATCACAACGGTCATCGCTTCGAATCCTTTATTCCCCGCTTTGGTTCCGGCACGTTCGATCGCCTGCTCTATGGTATCCGTCGTCAAAAGTCCAAAAGAGACCGGTTTTTTGTGTTTTAAACTCACCGTCGCGATCCCTTTGGTCGCTTCAGCCGAGACATAATCAAAATGGGGAGTCGATCCTCGAATTACGGCACCCAAAGCGCATACCGCGTCAAATTTCCCCGTCCCCAAAAGCTGCTCGATCACCATCGGAAGTTCAAATGCACCCGGTGCCAAAACATGAGTCAGGTCTTGTTCGTTACCACCATGACGGCTAAACGCGTCTTTCGCCCCCTCAACCAAACGATCGACGACAAAATGGTTCCAACGTGTGCTTACTATCGCAATTTTTTTACCGGTGCGAACGCTTAGTTTTCCTTCGATTACTTTCATGTCTATCCTTTTTAGATTGCACTTAATTGCAATAATTTTTCGCTCAACACTTCTAATTGCTCTAATTTTAGCATATTCGGTCCATCGCTCAAAGCGCAGATCGGATCAAAGTGGGTTTCGAAGAAAAATCCGTCCACTCCGACCGCCGCCGCAGCGCGTGCCAAATGAGGCACCATCGAACTGTCACCACCCGTTTTGCCGCTTCCCGTCCCCGGCATCTGCACCGAATGGGTCGCATCAAAAATGACCGGTGCGAACTGGCGCATGATCGGCAAGGAACGCATATCGACCACCAGATTCCCATACCCGAAACTCGATCCCCGTTCGCAGAGCAATACGCCGTGTTTTTGTGACGCTTCATAGCTCACCTCATCGCAACCGCGCGTTTTAAGCACTTTTTTGACCGAAAACTGCATATCGGTCGGGGTCATGAACTGCCCTTTTTTAATATTGACGATTTTATCGGTTTTCCCCGCAGCCACCAGCAAATCGGTTTGTCGGCATAAAAAGGCAGGAATTTGAAGCATATCGACCACTTCCGCCGCAATCGGCACCTGGTAACTCTCATGCACGTCGGTGACGATCTTATAGCCGAAATCGTCTTTCACTTTTTGCAAGATACGCAGCCCCTCTTCGAGACCGGGACCGCGATAGCTCTCCAGCGACGTACGGTTAGCTTTGTCAAAACTCGATTTAAAATAAAAATCAAACCGCGGATCGTTATGGTAGCGTTCCAGACTTTTGGCGATGGTGAAAATCGATGCTTCGCTCTCGATCACACATGGTCCGGCTAAAAGGATCATTATGACTCCTGTAAGTTAATAGGCATATTGTACTTATTTTCGTTTAAAAGAGATTGAGCCGATCGCCGATGCCGCCACCACCGCCGAACTGAATGCCCATTGAAAATTATACCCGCCCAGTTCTCCCGTCACGTCCACCGTCTCTCCGATAAAATAGAGCCCTTTTACTTTTTTCGATTCCATGCTCGTAGGATCGATCTCTTGACTCGCCACCCCTCCTCGGCATGCCTCGGCCTTTGAGAAACCAAACGTCCCGGAAGGTGCCATAGCGTAACGACGGATTTTTTCAACCTGTTCCCATTCCGCAGTGGTTAAACGGTTACACGGCTTATCCTCCACCCCAATCGCCTCTAGAAAGCATTTGATAAACCGCTTGGGGAGGGGTAGTGCGGTACTGAGGAGTTTTTTCTCATGTCGTATAGACTTAAGATCAAAATCGGGGAGAAAATCGATCACGATCTCCCCTTTGTGCCAATAGAGCGATGCGGACAACACAACCAGACCGCTGATCCCCTTATGGGCGAAGAGTAGATCTTCATCGAGTGTTTTCCCCGCCACATGGATACGGGCTCTGAAGCTGATCCCGCTAAGCTCTTTCATCCAGAACTCTTTGGGTTGCAGAGTCAGTCCGACCAATGCGGGAGAAAACGGAACCGTTTCGATCCCATACTCACGGGCGATTGTCAAACCGATATCACTGGCACCCAGCTCTTTATAGCTCGCTCCCCCCGTCGCTACGACGACACGGTGCGCTTGTAATTTTCCTTTGTCGGTGGTGACGGTAAAAGGGGATTCGCCTTCAAGCGAGATAATTTTATGGGCAATCAGCAGATCACACCCCCGGGTTTTCCCGAGTAAAATAGAGATCACCTCATCGGAGCTTTTCGGGCAAAAATAGTAACGCTCTTTGCGGATGACCGGGCGCAGTCCCCCCGCATGAAAATACTCCAATAATGCTTCTTTGGAAAAGACCTTCAAAGCATTTTCCACCAATATTTCATCCCCGAGAAAATGACTCGGATCAACTTCGACGTTGGTCAGATTGCATTTGCCTCCGCCGGAAGCTTTGAGCTTCAATGCCGGACGGTTATTCCCCTCGATAATGGCGATACTAAGAGAGGTGTGCTCTCGCAGTTGTGCGGCGCACATCAGTCCACTCGCACCGCCCCCTAGAATCACTACATCGTAATGCTTCATTTAGCGTTTGACCAACCGTAATGCGAGTCCCAATGCCAGCAATGATAACGCCAACACATGCTCGTGATTGAGTGTATCATACCCCATCATCAGATGCATCATCACCAATACCACCGCGATGTAAAGGAGTTTATACCACGATTTGATGAGCGGCGCGAAGGATAAGAGCAGTACTCCCGCCACTCCGAAGCTCAAAAATGGGTGCTGAGTAAACAATCTCCCCAAATGTCCCAAGGCAAAATCATGGGCAACGATAAATAGAACACCATGAAGCAGCGCATACGCAACCGAAAAACCGCCCAATAATTTTTTAAATTCTCTTAGATCGAATCGAATCCAAACGTATAACGGCTGGACATAAAACGCCGCGATTAAAATCCATAACGCACTTCTTCCCGCTACCGTCGAGAGAAAATAGGCCATCATTGGGGGTTCGGCGATTCGGATACTAAAGGCATGTTCAATCCATCCCAAAAACGGATCAAACCACTCAAAATGAAACGAATGCAGATACACTGCCATCATCGCCGCCATCGGAGTCAAAGCTAAAAGAAGTATTAGATATCTCATGAATGCAAGTGTATCCAAAACTCACTTGGCTATAATTACACCATTATTTTGATGAAGGCTCTTCATGTCTAAAAAACTTCACATCGTCTCTCTCGGATGCAGTAAAAATCTCGTCGATACCGAGGTGATGCTGGGACGACTGCAAAACTACGAAATGACCGATGAAAGTTCCAGCGCCGATGTCATCATCGTCAACACCTGCGGTTTCATCGACGCGGCCAAGCAAGAGTCGCTCAATACCGTGCTCAACCTCGATGCAGGACGCAAAAAAGATTCCGTTCTCGTCATGGCCGGATGCCTCTCCGAACGCTATAAAGAAGAGCTTTCCAAAGAGCTCAAAGAGGTCGATATCTTCACCGGAGTCGGCGACTATGACAAGATCGACGAGTTATTGGCCGCCAAACAAAGCCGCTTTACCCCTGAAGTCTACCTCATCGATGGGGCAGAGCGGGTAGTCACCGGTTCAACCTATCATGCTTATATCAAACTCTCCGAGGGGTGCAATCAGCAGTGCAGTTTCTGTGCCATCCCCTCCTTCAAAGGAAAACTCAATTCCCGCAATCTCGACAGCATCGCAAAAGAGGTCGAAGGACTCGTGGCCAAAGGGTATTATGACTTCAGCTTCATCTCCCAAGACTCCAGTTCGTTCTTACGCGATCAAAACATCAGCGATGGACTGATCCATCTGATCAAACGGATGGAACTGATCGAAGGGGTAAAAAGTGCCAGAATCCTCTATCTCTACCCTTCAACCACCTCGATGAAGCTAATCAAAGCGATCGGCGATTCCGCAGTTTTCCACAACTATTTCGATATGCCGATCCAACACATCAACGACGAGATGCTCCGCATCATGAAGCGAGGATTCGGTAAAGAGAAAACCCTCGAACTCCTCAATGCGATGAAAGCTCTTCCCAACTCATTTGTCCGAACCAGCTTTATCGTCGGGCATCCGGGCGAGTCTGAAGCCATGTTTGACGAAATAGCAGAGTTTGCTTCTACCTTCGGATTTGACCGTATTAATGTCTTCAGTTACTCGGATGAAGAGGGAACGACTGCTGGTGCGATGGAAAATAAAACACCCTCCAAAATAATCAATGCTCGGGCCAAAAAACTGGGTAAAATCGCTTCGAGTGTCGAAGAACACAGCCTACAAGCCCTATTAAACAAAGAGATCTTTCTGATCATCGATGGCCCAAGCGATGAGCATGAATTTCTCCTCTCTGCCCGTGCGCTAAACTGGGCACCGGACGTCGATGGGGAAATTTATGTGAACGACCGCGAAATCGAAGAAGAACTTGTCTTTGGAAAAATCTACCGTGCCCGCATCACCGAACTTGCCGGCAAGCAGCTTCTCGCCACTGTGCTAGGCGATGCTTGATCTCCTTCACCTAGATCGCCTTAAAGAGGGAAAAGTTCTCCTCGCTTATTCGGGTGGAGTCGATTCGACCGCTCTTTTTCACCTTTTACTTCATCATCGTATTTCGTTTGACATCGCGCATGTGAACTATCATACCCGTACACAAAGTGATCAGGAAGAAGAACACGCCATTGCTTTAGCTGCTCAACATTCGCTCACGTGTCATACCTATTCATGCACCCTTCAAGGGGGAAATTTCGAACACCGTGCACGTGAAGAGCGGTACCGTTTTTTTGATTATCTGATGAACAAACATCATTACACCTATCTTCTGACGGCACACCATCTAGGAGACCGTTTGGAGTGGCTGATGATGCAACTCTGCCGTGGAGCTGGTCTTCCCGAAATGCTTGGCATCCGATCCATCGATCAAAAAGAGGAGATCACGATCATCCGCCCTCTCCTCGAGCACGACCGTTCCCAAATCGAAGCCTATCTGCAAACTTACAACATCTCCCATTTTATCGATGAGAGCAATTTTGATGAGCGCTACACCCGAAATCGATTTCGCCACCATTTTGCCACACCCATGCTCCAAGAACATGCTGAAGCTATCCGTCGCAGTTTCCGTTATCTCGAAGAAGATGTCTCAGCTCTCATACACAACGTTAGCATACAGAGTTCCGAAGAACTCTATTATACGGCGTCCCCCGCATCAAGTTCTGAGCGTTTCCGTATCGTCGATACGATCTTAAAAAATTTGGGGCATGTGATGAGTTCCCACGAAAAAGAGTTGCTTAAGCATGAGAATGGAGCGATTATTGGTAGAAAATACGTGGTATGGATGGACGCAGAATATCTTTTCATCACACCATATGAAGAGGCTGTTCTCACTAAAGCGTTTAAAGAGGCGTGTCGAAAAATGAAAATTTTTCCGAAAATGCGAGGCTATTTAGCCACGCATGAAGAGGCATATAAGACGATTACTCGACTAAAAGGCGCCCCAGTACCTCTTCAATCCGAGTAACACCGACGATCTCGAGCGATGCACGCACTTCGTCGGGAATATCATTCAAATCCCGCTCATAGTTTTTCGCCGGAATAAGCGCCAATTTCATCCCCGCACGCTGTGCCGCGATCAGTTTTTCTTTCAATCCGCCGATTGGAAGGACATTTCCCGTTAAGGAAACTTCCCCCGTCATCGCGATGTCGGCACGCACCTTTTTATTCGAGAGGATCGAGGCGATAACCGTACACATCGCAATCCCCGCACTCGGGCCGTCTTTAGGAGTCGAACCATCCGGTACATGGATGTGCAAATCGAAGCGTTTGTACACTTCGCTCGCATCCACAAGCGTGGTGCTTTCACGCTCCGTCTGAGTCAGAGGAATGATGGCATGATCGACCGTCAGTTTACCGCTGTCAATCAAGGTTTTGATCACCGACAATGAGATACGAGCCGATTCTTTCATCACCTCGCCCAAGCTTCCCGTTAACTGCAATGTCCCTTTTCCATTGATGCGGATCGCTTCGATTTTTAAGACGTCTCCGCCCACCGCGGTCCATGCGAGGCCGTTCACCACACCGACCCGATCGACGTGATCGGTTTTTTCGATCTCGAAGACCGTTTTTTCCAAAAAGTCTTTGAGATTTTTAACCGTGACGCTTACTTTGGCCGTGCTTGAATCTTCGAGGATTTTCTTCGCCGTTTTACGGACGATATCCGCGACACGGCGACGGAGGTTACGAACCCCAGCTTCACGGGTATGCTTCTCGATCACTTCAGCCAATGCCGTTTTAGAGATGGAGAGTTCACTCGGTTTTAAACCATGTTTTTTGAGTTCTTGCGGGATCAAATACTGTTTGGCGATCTCGTATTTTTCCTGTGGCGTGTACGAACTCACCGGGATAAATTCCATCCGGTCACGCAATGGCCCCGGGATCTGCCCTACATCGTTTGCCGTCGCGATGAAAATGGCTTTGGAAAGATCAAGATTGAAATTGAGATAATAATCTCTAAAATGGGTGTTCTGTTCCGGATCAAGAATCTCGAGCAATACCGCCGTCGGATCCCCCCGATGGGATTTTGCGACTTTATCGATCTCATCAAGGACGATGACCGGATTCATTTTTTTCGCTTCGATCAGTCCTTGTACTAAACGCCCCGGCATCGCACCGACATAAGTCCGACGATGTCCGCGAAGTTCGTTCACATCTTCCAATCCCCCCAGCGCGATTCGGACCAGCGGACGTTTAAGCGCCGTCGCAATCGAATTGGCTAATGACGTTTTACCCACACCCGGAGGGCCCGCGAAACATAAGATTGCACCGCGCCCCTCTTTATCCGCATGTCCGCGCAGTTCGAGAAGTTCACGTACCGAGAAATATTCTAAAATACGCTGTTTCGGTTTTTTGAGTGAAAAATGGTCTTTATTCAGCTGATTTTCGACATCGTGCACGTTTAACGCTTTTTTCGACTCTTCGCCAAACGGAATTTCTAACACATATTCCAAATAGGTCTGTAGCATCCCCGCATCCGAACTATCCGGATGCATACGGGCAAAACGCTCCAACTGTTTATTGGTCTCTTTGTACGCATCGGGATGCATCTTGTCTTTTTTGGCTTCGAGTTTTTTACGAAACTCTTCAATCTCTTCATCCCGATGAGAGTCAGTGCCCAGCTCTCGCTGAATCTGTTTGAGCTGTTCTTTAAGAAAATACTCTTTATTGACTTTCTCGATTCGGGTATGCACTTTGGATCGGATCTCTTTTTGAAGTTTATTGGCTTCCGTCTCTTCAATAAGTTCATCGATCAGCATCAGAAATCGCTTTTCAGGATCTCTTTCGACCAAAATTTTATAGGCGTTCTCTTTTTTGATCTTGATCGAACTACAAATCAAATCGACAATACGATCGTATTCATGATTCTCTTCGATGGTACGAAGTAAATCGGGAGGAAAATAGTTACTGACCTGAGAGAGTGCTCGAACTTTTTCACGCAACACTTCAAGGATGGCATCCATTTTCAGCGCATTGACCGCCACGGATTGAATCACATCGACGTGCGCACGAAGCGGATGATCATGAACCATCTCAATAATGTGTCCACGTGCGAGTCCTTGAAACAGCACTTTAATACGTCCATCGGGCAGTACCACTTTACGCATGATGGAACCGATAACACCTGCATCGTAGATCGAATCGCCGTCGCGTTCACCTTCATGCTCACTTTTAACAGGGCATACCATGACCAAAGAGTTGCTCTCAATCGCCTCAGCCGCGGCCGCGATGTTTTTTTCATCGCTTAAAAAAAGCGGAGAGATCATAAACGGGTATAAAAAAAGCTCATCTTCCGCTATTACCGGAAGCGTTGTAGGAAACGAACTGTAATTACTAAGTTGCATCGAAAATATTCCTTATAAGGCGTTAAAAATAGTTGGTTTTATTGGGTTATGTTGTCATCCATCGAAACGACATTTCGGGTTTTCGGAATCATGAAATCATACCAGCTACTGCTTCCGTCCCCCTCAAACATTTCACGATACCACGGGATGTCGGCTTTGACAATCTCCTGAGGGTCGATCCATGTCACCGGAGCGATAGCGCGGTAGTACGTTGCCGCTTTGGGCTTGCCTAAGCGATCGTACAATCCTGCGATTTGATCATTCAACACCCCTTTGGCAAGTTCCAACTGAGTCTCCATCGTATTGACCAACGGCAAATAGATCGAGCGGGGATAACTCCCCTTAAACGCATGAACTCCACGAAGCGTTTCATCAATCAATCCTTGATCACGTCCCGGATTGGGAAGCGCCAAAAATTTCGCTTTGATCTTCAAAAATTCGGCATATTCACGCCCTTGCGCCGTCGCATAGCGGCGATTGTACTCGTTGAGATAATGCTCGGAAAGCAAATACTCTTCACGTGCCATGTGCGCCTGCGCCATGATCAGGGTCGCTTCGTGCAAAAACGGCGAAGAGACATGCTCGCTTTGCAGCGAGCTAAAGGCACTGTCCGCTTTTTCAAGATTACCGTCCGAAATCCCCATAATCATTTTTTCATACCAGTAATCGGCAGGTTTATTATACTCTTCTTGCTCTTTTGCGCATCCGCCGAACATCAGAACCATTGCAAAAGCCAATACAGAGAGTCGAATCATCATCATTGAGGGTCCATTTTTAAAATAAGGTGGAAATCATTTTACCAAAAAGAGATTAATATTGCCCATAAGGGTATCCTTTTTAGATATCGTGTGTTAAAATCAGACACATTACAAAACGACAGAGGTTATTATGCAGTTTGACTTAAAACTTCCGTTGCTCGGCTTCGATTCGGTCAAGCAAATGGAACTCCAGAAAATTGATGACTATTTTATGCGACTGGAGAGCATCGGAGAGGGACCATCGTTTACACTAATCAACCCCTATGCCCTTCGCGAATACTCGTTTGATATCCCCTCATCGCTTCAAGCGTTGATGGAGATTAATGAAAAAAGTAATCTTTTAATCTACACCATCGTCATTATCCATAACCCTATCGAAGATTCCACGATCAATTTCCTCGCCCCGATCATTTTTAACACCGACAACCAAACCATGGCTCAAATCATTATCGACAACCGCAACGATTTTGCGATCGCCGAACCGATCAAACACTACCTTAAAGGAGACTCCGTATGAGTACCATCACTCTTATCGGGAACGGGAAAATGGCCCTTGCCATCGCACGTGGTCTTAAGGCAACCCATACCATCGAAGTGATCGGGCGTACCCAAGAGGCTTTGGATAGCTTTGAATCGGCTCTGGGAACAGCCGTCGAAAAAAATCTATACGAATCGAGTACCATTGCCGGAAAAACGATTATCCTCTGTGTCAAACCGGCGAATTTGAACGAAATTTCCGCCCGTCTCAGCGGAAAAGCGAATGCTCTTTATTCAGTCTTAGCCGGAACTCCCATCCATGCCCTGCATGCCATTGCTTCGGAAAAATACGTCCGAGCGATGCCCAATCTAGCCGCTGAACTTTCCCTTTCCATGACCACATTGGTCGGAGAACCCACTCTAAAAGAAGAAGCCGTAGCATTATTTGGCACTATCGGCACGACCTTATGGGTCAATACCGAAAAAGAGCTCGATATCGCCACTGCACTCGCCGGAAGCGGCCCTGCTTATCTAGCACTCATCGCGGAAGCCCTGTGTGATGGAGCGGTTCGGGAAGGGTTAAAACGTGATGATGCGATGACGCTGATGCGTGGACTCTTCAGCGGTTTTGGGGCTCAAATTCAGCACGAACATCCGGCGGTGTTTAAGGACAAAGTGATGAGCCCAGGTGGCACGACCGCGGCAGGCTACAGCGCTCTGGAACGCGGCGGAGTCCGTATCGGATGTATGGAGGCGATACGCGAAGCGTTTGAGAAAGCACAGCATCTGCGTTAATGCTCAGCGCTTTTTACATCTAACTCTTTCTCATTATGAACTAACATCGTAAACGATGATTTAATCCATTCCCCCTCCCGTTCAAAATGGATTGGAAAATTAACCGAAATAATCCACGGGCTTTTATTGATTTTTTCTAAAAACTCATAAAATGTCTGCGGAGAGGTAATTTTCGTCGTTGCATTCACTTCATAGACTTTAAACGAACTATTATGTTCTCCTGTTTCCAATTCACTCAGATACAAATCATGAAAAGCATGACGGTACTCTTGTGTAAATTTTTTAGGATTAAACGGCGTATCAAACGCTTTAATCGTCGCAGCATGTTCTTTCGAAAGTTTGGCAAGTTTTGACTCTTCCTCAACCAAACGCTCTTTTGCCAAGGCGATCAGCTGCTCCTCTTTTTTACTCTCAAGCCGCATCGTCCGATACTCTTTCCCTTTGGGGATTAAAAAAAAGAGGGAGAAAACAACAACCCCACTCAACAGTAACAGTGAAAAGAGAATCAAATAAAGCGTTTGATGATTGGTTCGCTTACTCATTCGATTACCTCCACAGCCGTCTCGTCATCCAAATAGTTTGAAGATGTAAATCGGTACCATCCGTTTTGTGCCGGATAATAGCTGGTATAGGTGCGATGGAAAATCGATCGTAGCGGGGCATGAAGCATATACTCATACACGTCTTTACTTGGGGTGATCCCCTCTAAAATCAACGACGTTTCCCCTATCTCGGCACGAGAAAGGGTAATCTTATCGGGTACCAAATCAAAAAGATTCCGGATACGATCTTTTTTGAGCGTATTTTTCGTCGCAATCGCTTCATGCTCTTTGACCTGCGCTTCTACTCCCGCAATCTCTCCTTCTACCCGACGGGTTTCACGTTCCAACCGTTCCAAAGTCGAAGCCAAATGTTCGTGTTGATACGCAAATGCATAAGTCTTATAGCTTAAGAAAGCGTACGTCCCCGTAATCATTAAAATACTGACCGAAAAAAAGAAAAGAGCAAGTCGTAATTCCCCGCTGATAACCCTTTTTTTACGAGGAGCGATAAAACTGTATTTCATAGCTCTTCCTCTTCAAGAAGCGCAAGTGCATTCACCTCATCGCACAAATCGATATGTCGAACCAAAACGTTCAAAAAGAGTTCTTCTTCGAGAAAACGCTTCAAATCGGCACTCTCTCCTTTCGTATCGGCAATAAAAACCGTCTCCACAAACCGATTCTTACATTGATCGCTGTTGTAAAAACGATCCAATGCTCCTTGGATCAGATTAAACCGCTGAAAATCCTCATGCGAACCATCCAGCACCCCTTTGAGTGAAAAGCTCCGTTGTTGATATTCCATCCGTTTCTCTTCCATCGTCGGCTGATCTTCCGTGAATTCGGTGATCTCTTCGAGCTCATTCAAATCCTCGATATCCGCCAGTGAATCGAGTTCATCGATGATATCAAGATCTTCAAGCATCTCAATCTCATCGAGTCGAATCCCGCCGACGTCAATCTCCTCATCTGCCTCACTGATGGGAAGTTCGAGCTCACTGACGCTCTGCTCTTTTTTTGTTTGTGTCAAAAGGGAGTGATGGGCGTATTCCACTTTCCCTTTGTCAATAATAGCGATGCTCAAGGTTCCCTCAGCAGCAAGTGCATAAAGGGCAAATCCCTCACTCATCTTATCGGCAAAAAAGTGTTCGAGAATGGAGAAAGGGGAAAAAATAAAATCAAGACCGACATTCTCATATTCATACATCAGAGTATTGAGTTCATCTACACCCGCATATTGGGTCCATTGTTTATCACGACACAGCGTTTTTACCCCGATTCGCTCGATCCCATTCGCATCAATCGGATGAGAACATCCTTCATACGCTCCTTGGTTTGCCTGTAAATTCAAAGTACTAATGTAAAAAATAGGGCTTAATGCCATCATCTCATGAATATGGCGCTTCATCGCGGCGGAGAGTTCTTTCCCCTCAAAATGGTGTCGTTCTTTAAAAAGCGTCTTCTTTTTTTTCACGCTCTGCGTAGCCACCTCATAGCCGCTATCCTGTTTGACAATCGCAATGAAAATCTTTTGGACCAACCTCTCTAGCACTACGCTTCCTCGTTAGTTTGACATAGGGGATGCGATTTGAGATAATTATCCATTTTGACCGCATTCCCTAATTTGGTATAGATCTGTGTCGTGGCCATACTTGCATGACCTAATAATTCGCTAACATCGGCAATACGGGCATTATGATTTAACAGCTCCGTCGCATACGCGTGCCGCAGTTGATGCGGCGTTACATGGAGTCCAACCGCTTCAAATGCCTTTGTAACCTTATATCTTAGACTATTTTCGCTTAATTTTACTCCGTCGATTTCAAAAATAAAACGGTGAGGATCACCCAACGAATCGTACGATTTTAATACGTTATAGACATCAGGAAGCATCGGAATGTCACGCTCTTTGGAGCCTTTTCCAAGCACACGGCACCACGATTCGCTGACATCGCCAAATCGTAAAGAGGTAAGTTCGCTGATACGCAATCCCAGCGTGTACAACAATAAAATAGCCAATTTTTCCAATGGAGGCGCACAATGGAGTGCTTTCCTGATATGCTCATCCGATACCGGTTTGGGTAGCGCCTTAGGAACCTTGATGCTTTCATCCCCTCGAAGCTCCACCTTTGCCCCGGCATGTCGAAGAAATTTGATAAAACTTCGGATCGAACTGAGTTTTCGAGCAATGGTTTTCGGACGCAAAGAGGCGATATGAATACGCCACGGCATCAAATCGATCTCGAATCCTTCTTCCGATTCCTCGATTCGGGCATAAGCGAGCATCTGATTGATCGATTCTTCATAACTTCGTACACTTAAAAGCGAATACCCCCGCATCTCTTCGAGATGTTTGAGAAAAGCTTCTTTCTGACGATGAAGCTGTTTCATGAGAGAGCATGTACCATCAAGGCCGCTTTGACCCGATCTTTCGCCGCATCCAGTCCCAGACCATCAAGATCTATCGGCTCGGAAGCATAAAAATCAATACTTCCGAACGGCTTGGGGATCGTAAATTTGTCCCAGCTTGAGAGCTGCCAATACGACGTCGGGACACAATGAAAAACGATCACTTTTGCGTGGCGCTTTTGCGCCATCACCACTATCCCGTCGCTTACCTCATGCCGGGGTCCTTTCGGACCATCGGGCGTGATCCCGATATCATACCCCTCACTCAGCGATTTAAGCCCTTGAATCAACACTTTTGCACCCCCGCGTGTTGTAGAGCCATGGATCGTCCCGAGTTTAAAATAGCGCATAATTTTAGCGATAATCTGACCATCAAAATGGTCTGAAATGAGGACATTTGCTTTAGGGATGGATCGAAATTGATAATAAAGGTAAGGCTGCATCAGCAAATCGCCGTGCCAAAAGGCAAAGATAACGGGTTCTTGCGGTACGTCTGAAGGAAGATGAAAGCGTTTAATATTCGTATAATAGATCACGCGGATCAGCAATGCGCCGATGGGAGGTATAAAGCCCAACGCCAAAAAGCGTAACAGCTTTTTACGCAACAATCTCTCCGTAGTAGATTGTACGCGAAACCTCCGTGATCTTCACCTGACGGATTTGTCCTAAGAACTCTTCGCTCCCTTTGACTTTAATCGTGATATTATTGTCGGATTTTCCAGCGATATAGCCATCGCTGCGGAGCTCTTCGAAATAGACTTCGACCACTTGATCCACATACTTATGCTTCAGTTCATCAAGAATCGCATCTTGCGTTGATTGGAGTATCTCCAGACGTTGCGAGGCCACTTCGGGATCGACAGTATTGGTAAAGTACTCCGCTTCGGTATGGGGGCGCGGCGAATATTTAAAACTAAACACCTGTTCAAATCGAACTTGTTTGAGGACATCCATCGTATCGGCAAAGTCTTCGTCACTCTCACCCGGAAACGCAACAATGATATCGGTACTAATACTGACATTAGGGACCAGCTCACGCAGTTTTGCCGCACGGTTCAAAAACCACTCTTTTGTATAACCACGTTTCATCGCTTTTAAAATCTCGGTCGAACCACTTTGAAGCGGCATATGCATCGATTTACAGATTTTTGGATTCCGGGCAAACTCTTCAATAAACTCATCATCCATATGAAGAGGATGCGGCGAAGTGAAACGGATACGTTCGACCCCTTCTACCGTACTGACACGACGAAGCAGTTCAGTAAAATTGATCTTTTCATGTTCGCCCGAAAAACGTCTGCCGTAGTTATTCACGTTCTGCCCGAGCAAAAACACCTCTTTGGCACCGCTTTGCGCGGCTTTTCGTGCTTCCGCCACAATCAGATCGGCAGGAATGGATATCTCGTCTCCCCGTGTTTTAGGGACGATACAAAACGTACACTGTTTATCGCATCCGATAGAGATATTGATATAGGCTTTATATGGACTGGTTCGAAAATCTTTAAATGCAAATTGGGATTCATCGTAATCGATCTCGATTTCGACCGCCTTGTCTTTATGCAAAACCGTTCCGATTTTAGAGACATTTCGGGCACCAAGGACAAAATTGACATAAGGGGCTTTTTTAATGATTTCATGTCCGAGATGAGAAGCGGTGCAACCGCAGACACCGATTTTAGCACCCTCTTTTTTTTGCTTGTTGAATACTCCAAGTTCAGAAAAAAGTTTATGGACTGGTTTTTCCCGTACAGAACAGGTATTGATGAGGATAAGATCGGCGTCACGAGCATTGTCGGTGAGGACATACCCTTCCTGAGCGTTGAGCTCGGCGATCATGTGTTCGGAGTCGCGAACGTTCATCGCGCATCCGAGCGTCTCGATAAAAAGCTTTTTAGACATTAGAGGATATGGACCTCATACATGTACTCATTCGCCGAAAGACCGTAACGCACTTCGCGCATGTAGAAGCTTTTACCTTCCCCTTCAAAATGGTCTTGGAGCGCCAAAAGGTCTTTATGCGAATTTTCACGATCAAAATAAAGGATCAGCGAGTTGGTTTTTTCGACCATTTCGGTAATTTTTTTCAAGTCGATCTTTTTTGGTTTAGCGTCGTGTTCGCTGCGTGCAATTTTCAATTCCATCGGTTACATCCCTTAATTATAGAGTTCTAATAATTTTTGGATTATAGCTTCCTTTCAATAAATATCGCATTAAGCGTTTTTTTTGTATAATGTCTCTCCTTCATAAAAAAAGCTTCCCAAACCAAAATTTTATTTTTTATGATTTACTCTGATTACGAGGATATTGCTATGGAAAACATTTTAGACATTATCGATTCAATTGCCAACGAAAAAGGGCTAAGCCGCGAAAGCGTCCAAGAGGCGATCAAAACCTCGTTCATCCAAACCGCCAAACGGATTATCAATCCCACTTTCGCGTTTGAAGCCGATATCGATGATAAAACCAAACACGTCCAGCTTCGTCAAATCATTACCGTCGTGGATGATAACGATCCTGAACTCGAAGGGGAAAACGCAGGAGCCTATATGGCGATCAGCGCTGCCAAAGAAATTGATGATGAAGCCGAAATCGGGGATCAACTCCAAATGGAACATGACATCGAAAGCTACGGACGAAGCGCATTTGCCACCCTTCACCGTGAAATCGAATTCCATATTCAGCGCCTCGTCGAAAATGATCTGTACGATAAGTACAAAAGTAAAATCAATCAAATCGTATCCGGCCGTGTCACCCGCGTGGACGCTGATCAAAACACCACCATCGAAATCGATGAAATTCGTGCTGTTCTCCCGATGAAAAGCCGTATCAAAGGGGAGAAATTTAAAGTCGGAGACGTCGTCAGCGCTATCGTACGCCGCGTGACCGTCGATAAAAATATCGGTATTTCGATGGAACTTTCCCGTACGTCGCCGAAATTCCTCGAAGAGCTCCTTGCTCTCGAAGTCCCGGAGATCAAAGACGGCATCGTCGTAATCGAAAAATGTGCCCGTATTCCCGGAGAACGCGCTAAAATCGCTCTTTATTCCAACCGTCCGCAGATCGATCCGATCGGTGCAACCGTAGGGGTGCGCGGAGTGCGTATTAACTCGGTAAGCGAAGAGCTGTGCGGTGAAAACATCGACTGTGTCGAGTACAGCGCCTCTCCGGAACTCTTCATCTCCCGCGCCATGAGTCCGGCCATCATCAGTGCCGTTATCATTCATGATGAGGAAGAGAAAAAAGCCACCGTCACCCTCCCAAGCGATCAAAAATCCAAAGCAATCGGAAAAAGCGGGATTAATATCCGTCTAGCATCCATGCTGACCGGCTACACGATTGAGCTTAACGAGCAAGGTGGAAGCGCTACGCTTACCGGAGAAAAACAAGAAGAGAAAAAAGAGGGACTTAGTTCACTCGAAGCACTGTTTGGAAACTAACGTTTCACAAACGGATTCAATTTCAGCAGTATCGCATCGGCGATCTGATTGCCGATCAGGGTCAAAACCGCACTCATCATCAAGATTCCCATAATCACGGGATAGTCTCGACTCATGGCACTTAGATAAAAAAGCTGCCCCATCCCCTCGATTCCAAAAATAGATTCCAAGATCACCGACCCGCCGATCAACCCGGGAAGCGATAACCCCAGCATCGTTACGATCGGCGGTAGAAGATTCGGCAAGATATAACGCCGAATAATCATTGCTTCATCAATGCCCCGAGCTCGCGTAAAAGCAATATAATCGCTTTTCAAAATCTCCAGGGTTAAAGAACGGATATAAAGAATAAGACTTCCCATTCCGACAAACACCATGACAAAAATCGGCAAGGTCAAATGCCATAGCATATCCCCATAATATCCGATCCCCTCAGGCGGCTCAAGCGCATGGAGCCCGGCGATCGGAAACCACCCAAGAGCCACACTAAATACCATGATCAGCACCAATGCCAAATAATACGACGGCATCGCAAAACTGATGAGCGAAAACTGCTCAATCCCCACATCCCCAAACTTTTTATGCATCAACGCCGCTTTAATCCCCAGCCAAAGAGAGAGGACAAACGTCAGTACCATCGCGATAAGATTCATCCATAAGGTCACCGGAAGCCGATCGGCAACCACCCGACTCACCTCTTCACCGCTCACAAATGAAATACCGAAATTGAGGTGTAAAAGGTTGAAAACCCAATCTCGATACTGAATCCAGAGCGGTTTATCGAGTCCATATATCGCTTTGAGCTTCGCGATCGCTTCGGGTGTCATATTGGGATTGAGTTCACCGCCCATAAAGCTGTTCGGTGCCATATGAATTGCCCCAAACGACAACAACGAAATGAGGAGAAGCATTAAAAAGGTGTATAAAAAAGAGCGTAAGAGATATTTCATGTATCGATTATAACGCAAGGGGTATCGGGAGTCAATAAAAAACACCTTCCCTCATTGAATGAAGGAAGGCTAAGTCCTGCAGTTGCATTAGCGACGAAACAAAAACAAGCGCAAGTCTTAGGAGAGATTTATTAATTAAAAATTCAATGTCAAATACGCTTGAACAGTATCGTAACTTCTACCTGTTCGCACTTCACTATTTTGATCATCTGCATTGGTCATGATATATGCCAATGTTGCGTCCAATGGACCAAATGATTTAGTAGCAGTTACGGTAGCCTCCGTTACGTTGGTCTTAGCTGAACCTGTGGCCTGAACGTTGATATCCGTATATTGTGCAAAAAGTTTCGCAAAACCAGCATCATAGGCGGCTGATAACATAACCGTGTCTGCACCAGCAGTACCTACATAGCCGAAGTTCCACCATGCCTCTGTATACAACTTTGATTGGGCAAGGAATTTACCACTATAGGATTTAACTCCCTTGTTATTATAAGTTCCAAGGTTTCCAATCATTAAACCTCCATTGTCTTTATCAGCACTTGAATATGCTGCAGCAAGCGTTAAGTCTTTCACCCCCTCATAAGCAAGTTTAACCGCATACGCTGTTGAATCTTTGGTTGTAGCCGTGTACGTTGCTTTAGGATCCATATTTGCGTATTGAACCCCGATTTTCACACCTGGAACAAGTGAACAATCGATATCCGCTTGTAACCAGTAAGCATCTACTACGTCACCCATGTTGTAATACCATGCTTGAGCCACTAATGGTTTAAATGAATTATTAATTGCTCCTACGGTATAAGCACCGCTTTTACCAAATGTGCCAAACTCTTTTCCCATATAATCCCAACCCGCAGAGTTGTTATTTTCAGTTGTAAAATTAAGTCCGTTCCCTTGACCGACCCAAGCACCGATCAGCTGTGTATCGGGAATATCTTGATTGATGAGGACAGCTCCGGTAAACGTATTGGGAACTGTTGACCATTTTTCAGAGAAGATCAATGGCGTGTCAAGCTCCATGCGCCCCACTTTACCAGTCGTTTTACCGGCAGTTCCGGCAATCCATGCTTCACCCATCCATGATCCATCTTTAACGCCATTACGCGAACCGGCCCATGTTCCACTGACCAAATTATTCTCAAGACCAAGAGTACTAACAGCATAGCCAGTTACACCGAACGATACATTCGATGTTAGATCCCCCTTAACGCCAATACGAAGTGCCGTGTCAGCAACGCTATTTGCTTGGCCAAAAAGGCCTGTATCATTTGCAGTCCCTACTGCTTTATCGGTATTATCTGTGCTGTAAAATGCTTTAGCATCTCCATTTACTTTGATGTTATCGATCGCATAGGCACTTGCACCCAGTAATACAGCAGTTGCAAGACTCATTTTAATTAATTTCATCTATTTCTCCTTTTTCGACCACTTTTTGTGTCTATAAAACTTTAACATTTGTGTTATCCAATAGAACAATTTAATTGATTATTTTTTAATCAATTTATCAAACTTCGTAGTATTTACGGATGATTTACCTTTATTCTTTTATACTTACAATATGAAAAAAATGAGATGGTTAGGATTTATTGTCCTTTTATTTACGATGTTCACGGTTAGTGAATTCAACACCGCATTCACACCACCGCTAGAAGTGGTGTATGAATCTGTTGTAGAATTGGAAAACTGCGAAAATAAATTTGACCCTCTGGTACCTTTTATCATCACCGAGATGCTTTTGCCATCAATAGAGCCGAAAATGCTCTATTCCTACGAATGCGATTCTATTTTATTTGATATCTCGAAGGAGTTTTTTCGTCCCCCTTCCCTCACATAGTTTTTTCTCTTCATAATCATTATAAAAAATATAATCCATAAGGAAAACTATGTTGACTAAAACTATTCGTAACGCATTATTCATGACCCTTGCTGTGAGTGCAACCTTCTTAATGTCAGGTTGTACCCATTCACCCGCTTTGCCTATTGCAAAAATTGAAAAAGAGTTCAAAAACGACTTCGATGTCAAAACACTGAGTACTGCCATCGCCGATGCAGCCAAAGAGAAAGAATGGAACGTTGTGAACCAAACATCCACTTCTATGAGTCTAAAAAAGACATACCAAAAGTCGCAGCTTCTTACCACCACACATGAACGATGGAGAAGAGTGACGGTAGACAACGATGTTTATGTTACTGTGAATATGAACCAAAAATCTTTCAAAATCAATCTTGCCGATCAAAGTGAACACGCGCTGAAAACGGATAGCGATCGAGAGCTGTTCAATGAAGACCTTGTAAAGTTGGAAAAAGCAATCTATACAAAATTAACGCAAGCAGTTCTATAAAAAGAAATGAAGAAATTTCACCCCACATAGGGGGGTGAAAGAAGAGAAACGCTTAGAAATTAAGAGCAAGTTTGATTTGGAGATAATCAGTTTCTTGAGAAGTGCGTGCAGCATCTCCTTTTTCATCAATATTGATATACGCCAATGTTGCATCCAATGGGCCAAATGAACGAGTAGCAGTCAAAGCAACCTCATTAATGTCATAATAAGAAGTTGCTGATTTTTCATTATCTACATTCGTATAATAGACACCAAATTTTGCAATATCTTTTACATTATATTCACCTTGCGCGTGCATAGATGTCGATCCTGCATCACCAACTCTTCCACGTGCCCACCATGCCTCAGTATAAAGTTTTGAAAGCGCTGTTTCAAGATTATCAGTTGCCAAGTTAGCAATTTTTAACGTTCCATCTCTATCAGCTTTAGAATATGATACTGAAACGTTTAAATTTTCAACCCCTTCATACCCAAGTTTAAATGCATACGCTGAAGAATCTTTAATGGTAGGCATAGCTCTTACCAAAACGCCATCCGGAGACATTTCACCGTATTGTGCTCCAATTTTAACTCCTGGAACCATTTTACAATCAATATCTGCTTGTAACCAATAAGCATCTGCAATTGAATCTACACTGTAATACCAAGCCTGTGCAGTAAGTGGCTTAAAGGAGTTGTTGATTGCTCCTACTGTGTAAGCCCCACCGTGTGCAAACGTTGTAAAGTCAGCACCATCACCCACGACACCACCATCTAGCGCCAAGCTGTTAGCTAAAAGTGGCTGTTGTGCATTGTTAGTACCTAAAGTATTTCCATTAACAGAACGTACCGCATTGATACCATTCCCTTTTCCGATCCATCCGGCTACAACCGTCGTATCCTGAAGATCTTTATTCACTAACACAGCACCTTCAAACGTATTAGGAACGATAGACCATTTTTCTGAAAATGCAAATGGTGTATCTAGTTCCATTCGGCCTGCTTTTACAGTTGTTTTACCCGCTGTACCAGCCACCCACAATTCTCCGATCCACGCTTGATCATCTACCTCATGATACGTTGCCCCAGTACCCGTTCGTGCATCATGTGCTCCTGTCCATGTACCGTTGACTAAATTGTTTTCAAGTCCTAAAGTACTAACAGCATATCCGGTTACACCCGCTGACACATTTTTCAAAAGATCCATTGTACTGCTAAGACGAAGAGCGGTATCTGCGAAGCTGTTACGCTTATCAAACATTCCACCTTGTCCACCCGCATCACCGCTATCGGTGCCATAATAAACTTTCGCATCCCCGTTTACTTTCACATTATCGATCGCGTACGCGCTTGCACCCATCAGCATGGCAGCTGCAAGACTCATTTTAACTAATTTCATTAACTCTCCTTAAACTAAGCTTTGTTTTAGGTTTTACCCTGTTTTTGTTTCGTCAAAAACCATTGTAACTCTTGAATTCTTAAATATTGCTGTTATTTTTTTTTCTTGTTGTCTTTTTATTTACCATTAGAAAATCCCTTATTTAGGGAATGTGATACGAATGTGATGAAATTTTATTCCAACATTCTCCTATACGAATCAAAATTTTATGCTATAGTACGTATTAGTCTCACATACTAAGATTAATATTAGGAATGCAAATGCGTATTATTTGTTCTCTTTCAATCGTTACTATTTTACTCACCGGGTGCGGTTCTCATGCCGATGTTGCTCCATCTCAAAACAGTTCTCTCAACGCTGTTTCTCCAAGCACATCATCGCATCAAGGCGGGGCAATGCAACAGGCTCTGGATAGCTGGTTAAAAGAAGAATGGACTCCGGCTACCAAAGATGTTCCGACGCTCACAACCACTCAAGCCCATGATGGAACAGTGATCACAACTAAAACCGAAGCCTCTCAAGTCACCATCACAAAAACGGCTCCCGATGGAACCGTAACCACCACCACGGAAGCCGTTACAGTAGAAAGTGAGGATAATGCACCGTTTACGCTACAAAAATATGCGGACAAATGGAAAGTGTATAATGAAAATAAAGCGAAGATGAAAGAAGGTAAAGAGCAAGAACCCTCTCATGCCGATTCACTTAAAAATCTGCCTGTAATCGGAAAGTAGAAGGCAAGAAAGAGATTATTCTCTTTCATCCCATATAAAGACGGTTTTACCCTCTGCCGTTTTCTCTACAGCTGCCATCCCCATAATATTGTACCCGGCATCAACATAATGGATTTCTCCGCTTACCCCGCTGGCAAGATCGCTCAGCAAATACATCGCCGAATTGCCGACCTCTTCGATCGTGACATTTTTGCGCAACGGCGCATTAGCTTCGTTCCAATTAAGAATTTGCTTAAAATCACCGATCCCACTAGCAGCAAGCGTTTTGATCGGGCCGGCACTGATCGCGTTAACCCGCTGACCTTTTGCCCCAAGTTCCACTGCCATATAGCGAACGCTGGATTCCAATGCCGCTTTTGCCACACCCATGACATTGTAGTTCGGGATATACTTCGGTCCTCCGAGATAACTTAACGTGATAATCGAAGCCCCCGGTGCCAAAACGTTTTCCAGACGATTAGTCAAATCGATAAATGAATACACAGAGATATCCATAGCAATTTGAAATGCTTCTTTCGAGGTTTTCATGAAGCCCTCGCTAAGTGCTTCTTTGGGAGCAAAGGCAACGGAGTGGACTAAAAAATCGATTTGACCGAAATCGGCCGCTACTTTGGCGGCGATCGTACTCATATCGTTTTCATCCGATACGTCGAGTTTATACACCGGACTATTATCAAAACTCGCAGCAATCGGCTCTACCCGTTTTTGTAATGCTTCATTCAAGTACGTAAAGGCCATTTGAGCCCCTTGCGCATGCAATGCCTGTGCGATCCCGTATGCAATCGATTTATCATTGGCCAATCCAACGATCAACCCTTTTTTCTCTTTCATCAACATCCGCTATTCTCCTTTTTTACTATCTATTTCTGACGCTTGCGCAATCATCTCGCAAAAATCGTGCGCACTCAGTGATGCGGAACCCACCAATACCCCATCAACATTATCCAACTCCATAATACTTTGAACATTATCGACCTTGACACTCCCGCCATACAAAAGCGGTACAGTTGTTTTTTGGCGTAAAGAAGCATGAACCGATGCGATCTCTTCCATTGTCGGGGTCAAACCGGTCCCGATCGCCCATACCGGCTCATACGCCACAATCAAATCCGGATACGTCAAATCGATCCCCTCAAACTGATCCTCAACATAAGAGAGTAACACATCCTCACCTTCCTTGCGAACTGAAAGCGGTTCCCCAACGCAATACACGATCACAAACCCTTTATCGACAAAAAAACGGAATTTTTCCGCAATTTGTTGTTGCGTCTCTCCCAAAACATGCCGGCGCTCCGAATGCCCGATCAAAATGGTTTTAATTTCAAATTCTTCAAGCTGTTCCAGGGTAATTTCTCCCGTATAAGCCCCATTTTGCGCCGGATAAGCATTTTGGACACCGATCATGATATTACGCGGAAGATGTTCTAACGCCGTAAACGGAGGAAACACCATAATGGTTTCATCAATCTCATTCGCCGATACAAACGATTCGACTACCGCCATATAAGCTCGAGTCTCCTGTCGCGTTTTATTCGCTTTAAAATTCGCACACAATATCATGATTTATCCTTTTAGATCATCAGCGGCTTAACGCCCGGAAGCACTTTCCCCTCTAACAGTTCCAACGAAGCGCCCCCTCCGGTGGAGATAAAGGTCATCTCTTCATCCAATCCGATACGCTGTACCAAATCGGCGGTATCTCCGCCTCCGACAACCGTCGTTGCATGAAGTCCTGAAATGTAGTGAGCAATCTTATTCGATCCCTTGGCGAATCGTTCCATTTCATACACACCCATCGGACCGTTCCAAAGAATGGTTTTTGTATCTTGAAGCACTTCTTTATAAAGATCCACGGTAGCCGCACCGATATCAAGACCCATCCATCCCGATGGAATTTCCTGAATACTCACAAGACGACTGGAAGCATCAGCACTGAACTGATCCGCTGCAACCACATCAACCGGAAGGTAGAATTTTACATCGAGTCGTTTGGCTTCATTCATAATTTTTACGGCTTCTTCCAAAAGATCATCTTCCACCAAAGAATTGCCAACATCATGCCCCAACGCCTTTAAAAAGGTAAATGCCATTCCTCCGCCGATGAGAATTTTATTGACTCGCGGCAAAAGATTCACCAAAGCTTCTAGTTTGCCCGAGACCTTACTCCCACCGACAATGGCGGCAAACGGTCGTACAGGCGATTCAAGCAAGGTATCAAAAAATTCAATCTCCTTAAGCAGCAAAAACCCTGCCGCTTTATGCTTCTCATCAAAAAATTCGGTAATCCCCTCAACCGATGCATGGGCACGATGACTCACCCCAAACGCATCGTTGATATACACTTCCGCCATATCCGCTAACGCCGCACTAAACTCGGGATCGTTTTTGGTCTCCCCTTTTTCAAATCGGAGGTTCTCTAATAACAGAACTTCACCTTGTTTGAGATGAGAAGCCAATGACCTTGCACTTTCTCCCACGACATCTTTGGCCAGCGCTACTTCTACCTTTAACAACTGATGCAATCGTCGGGCAACCGGGGCAAGAGAATCTTCCTCACTAAAAACACCTGCCTTAGGACGGCCGAAATGGGAGCCTAAAATAATGGCACACTCTTGATCCAAGCAATACTGAATCGTCGCTAATGCTGAACGAATACGGCGATCGTCCGTAATGTTCCCGAAATCATCCATCGGAACATTAAAATCACAGCGGATAAAAACTTTTTTCCCGTAAAGATCACACGATTTAATGCTGAGTAATTTCATCTATTTTCCTTAAACTGAGTAATATAAAGTGCCATTTCAATCAAACGATTCGAGTATCCCCACTCATTATCGTACCACGCCATCACTTTGATAAGATCCCCATCGATCACCTGGATCAGATCATCCGCGATCGTCGCACTATGGGATGAACCCACAAAATCCTGTGAAACCCGATAGTTTTCATCAATCTCCAATATTCCCTTCATAACACCCTGCGCATACGACTTAAACAAAGCACTTAGCTCCTCTTTCGTCGTTTTGCGAGAAAGGACGACATTAAAATCAACCATCGAAACATCCGGAGTCGGTACCCGAACACTCTGCCCATGCAGTTTCCCTTCCAACGAGGGTAAAACAAGAGAAATTGCTTTGGCCGCACCGGTCGTTGTGGGGACCATATTCACCCCCGCCGCACGAGAACGGCGCTTATCGGTACCATGTGCCGAATCAATAATGGCTTGCCCATTGGTGTAAGCGTGCACCGTCGTCATCAACCCTTTCTCAATCCCAAACGTCTCATCCAGGATACGTGCAATGGGTCCAAGGCAGTTCGTCGTGCACGAAGCGTTGGAGATAATCGATTCTCCCCGATAAAGATGGTCATTCACCCCTCGAACATAGGTAGGAATGGCGGCATCCTGCGTCGGAGCGGATAAAATTACTTTTTTCACCCCTTTGCTCAAATGATGACGCGTCAAATCCCCAGTTAAAAAATGGCCGCTGCATTCCAAAACCACCTCAGCGCCCAAAGCACCGAAATCAAGTTTTTTCGGATCTTTTTCACAAAACACTCTGACATCCGATTTTCCGATCTGCAACGTGTTGCTATCGACTACCTTGACCTTTTGAGAAAATGTCCCATGCACCGAATCATTTTGGAGTAAATAGCAGAGCATATCGATGGAAGCCATATCGTTGATAGCCACCAACTCGAGATCACTGCGCTGGGACAGGACACGGGTAACACACCGACCGATCCTGCCAAATCCGTTGATAGCAATTTTTAATGCCATAACCCTCTTTCCTAATACCGTAATAGGGGGATTTTACCAAAAATCGGTTATACTTTCGATTAAAAGAGGTTTAGGAAGTGAATCTTGCCCTTTTCGGCGGCAGTTTTGATCCTCCCCACCGCGGGCATTTACGAATCGTAGAAGAGGCGCTCAAGCATTTACCGATCGATACGCTGATCCTTGTTCCGGCATGGCAAAACCCTTTTAAAACGGTCGTTCACGCCGATGGAAAAACCCGTTACGAATGGCTAAAAACGATCTTTTCAACCTATAAAAACGTTGCCATCAGCGATTTTGAAATTGCTCAAAATCAGTGCGTATATACGATTGAAACGGTTCGTCATTATCAAGCCCAATCCGATCGAATTTATCTGATTATCGGAGCCGATAATCTTGCCGGATTGCCTCGATGGAACAGTTATGAAGAGCTCTCCTTATCCGTCACATTTGTCGTAGCGACACGAAACGGAGTCGATATCCCCGAGGAGATGATTCGATTAGATGTTGAGGAACCTATCAGTTCCACGCAAGTCCGAAACATGCCCATGAGCTTAGGACTCGATCCTGAGATTGAAAAAAATATTATCCCCTATTACAAGGAACACCATGAATCCAAGAGTTGAAAAAATCAGTTCGATCCTCGACCAGAACAAAGCCGAAGCGATTGAAGTCTTTGATCTCACCGGAACCGATTATATGGCCGATTATGTCGTCTTAGCCTCTTCACTGGGAGAGCGCCATACCGTGGCCCTCCTCGATCACCTCAAACGAGGTTTGAAACCCGAAGAAGATTTTTTATACGTAGATGAGAGCGGAGACTGGATCGCAATCGATTTGGGAGACATCCTCATCCATATTTTGACCCCTCAATATCGTGTCAAATACGATTTAGAGAGTTTTCTCAGCGAAATCGCAGCGCGTAAAAACAAAGCGTAAATGTTCTTTTACCTCAAAAAGCTCATCTCAGAGTTTTTGATGCCTTTTCCTATTTTTATTATTCTGATAGGAGTAGGGTTTTATTTTTGGCAACGGGGCAATCTCAAACGAGCCAAACAATTTTTCATCATAGCACTTGTTTGGATTTCCCTTTTATCCTACGCCCCGTTTTCATCATTACTCTTGGTCCCATTAGAAAAGCGCTACTCTAAAATAGAGCGTGATTCACATCATCCCCAATATATCCATGTACTGGGATGCGGACATACGAGCAACCCCAAGCTTCCATTGTCTTCGCAAATCAGCCTTGTCTCTCTGGCCCGTATCAATGAGGGGTTAACCCTCTATAGAGCTTATCCTCAGATGAAACTCATTTTCAGTGGCTATGGAGGGACTGACCCTATCTCAAACGCACGTAAAAATGCTCAAATGGCGATCGCTTTGGGAGTCGATCCTAAGGATATCATTATCTTAGAAGCGCCGAAAGACACCCAAGAAGAGGCAATCGCTTCAAAACGAATCGTAGGTAATCAGCCCATAATCCTCGTGACTTCAGCCTCCCACATGCCTCGTGCTTCGGCGTTGTTTCGAAAAGCTGGGATAAACGTGATTCCGGCACCGACCGATTATCAGGTCAAAGGTGGTAGCGAACTGTTCCAATTCCCATCCGCAAGCGGGTTATCTAAATCTGAAGCAGCATTTCATGAATATCTTGGATTATTGTGGAGTAAAATGAAAGGGTATATTTAATCTTTGATTACGGTGTTTGTAAGTGGTGCGCCCGAAGGAATTCGAATCCATGACCGCCGGTACCGCAAACCGAATATATTACATTTCTTAACTAATCTTGCATAATAATAAGCCCTATTTTAAGGACTTTAAACTATCATTGAATATCTTTCAGCTATAATTCATTAGCAAATAAGTCGGTATCCAAGTCGGTATCTACTAGATAAGGGGATTTTATGGCAATTGACCGTAAAGAATTTATCAACATTATCAAAACTGGTCTTAGGGCTGATAAGGACTTCAAACGATTCCTCTACCGCTTTCAAAAGAATGGAGTTGAAACCGAAAAGGTCTTAGACTTTAGTGATAAGGCTTGGAATAAAACAGAACGTATTAAACAAGCGGAAGATGCCCTATCGAAAGCTAAAGATAAAGCCATTAATGAGAAAAGAGAGTTTGATGAAAATTCAACTCTCAACACCGTTGCTGATATTTACTTCAAAAACATTACTGAATCAAAATGGAACCAAGAACGGAAGGATATTTACAATCTCTACTGCAGAGGGGATGAAGTCAAATCGAAGAATGGCAAGGTTATTAGACCCAAGTATGATGGTATCGGTAAAGTCAAAATAGGTTCTGTACGCAAGACACATATTGATGGACTTCGTAAGAGTATGGAATCGTTAGGGTTCACAAAACAAAATGCTGATGGTTGTTCACCTCGAACTATTCAAAAAGTATTGACCCAAGTGTTAAAACCTATTTTATTGTCAGCGGTCGATAATAATGTACTAACCAACATCCCTAAAATAGAAACTCCAAAACGTAAGCGTAAAGTCAAAACCGTTTCAGATGGTACAAATAAATTCGTCACACTTTACAATTCGATTATGAACCTATATGCAGAGGAACCACTCTATCGGGCATTGTTTTTATTCGCACTAGACGGTCGAAGACTGAATGAAATACTTTCTCTCGAATGGCAAGATGTAAACCTCTCATCACGTTCCTACACTATCGTAGCAGAGAACAATAAGATAGGTGAAAATCAAACCTACTTCTTACCTGATTTTATATCCAAAGCATTGATTGAAATTGAAGATGATAAAGAAGGTTTGGTATTCAAATCACCAAAGACAGGAAAGAAGCTTACATCACCAAAACGTCAGTTATCACGATTACAAGCGGAAGCAAATATGCCTGAACTTACAATGCACTATTTCAGACACATTCGAGTAACAATGGGTGGAGAACTTGGATTATCTGCAATCGTATTGAGTGCTTCATTGGGTCATAACAACGTCAAAACCGTTGATGACTTTTATCGTACATCGAATCACCTACTAGCCTCTCAACAAATGAACCAAATCATTGAAGGTGTAATCAAGTGAAAGATTCTGTCGATACTTCGAAGAACAATTTAGATGGAAAATACTCCGATTACGAAGAACCAACAGGACTTGAAGTAGCAGAAGACCTTAGATTTATACTTACTCGTAAAGACCTCATCCGGAATATCTATCCCATAATTATTGTGTCGTAGGCCATACAGCTTATCCAGTATTTTATGACGGCAATTATTTAATGCTTGAAGAATACAGCCTTCTAAGTTGTATTGGAAGTGCTGAGGATTAGCTTGATAGATGATGATTGTTTTAGCCAGATACATTACAAGAGACGATTTAAACCGTACTGCCATGTATGATGAAATAGAATCAATATACAGAGAATACGATACATTGGCTATGGGATGAGAGAAGAAGTAATCCACAACATCATGATATTCTGTAAGAGGTTTTCTTTTGGTTCTTCTAACACGATGTAGGAAGAAGTCTTTTCTCATTCGAGAGAAGCTTGGAATTAACGGGAGATTATGCCCAACTCTACGATATGCCAAAACAATCCTTTTGTATAAATATATATTATACTATATATTTATACTTTAGCCATTGCCTAATCGCACAAGATATATTAACTTATTCCGCAGTTACCAAAACAACACTCTTTTCATTTGCACTTACTAAATCTACTTTTGATAAATCATTGGTTCCTTTTGTAGTTACCAAATTGACATTGTGATTCATTAGCATCGGCATTGCATAAGCAACTTTGATTGCATAGTTTACGTTTTGAGTCAAGCTACCTGTAGCTTTAAGCATAGCAGATTGATTGAGGGTAGAAACAACGATACCCACAACATTCCCTTTTGAATCGACCAATGGACTTCCCGAATTACCATGCTGTATAGCGGCACTTATTTGATAATGTCGGACATCTCCAGTAATACCTCGATTATCATTGATATTTCCAAAAGTAGCTTTTACACTGTTGCCTTGAATGTTTACGTTTGGATACCCCAATACAACTATCTCGGAACCTTTTTTTGCCTCTGCTTGGTTTTCAATTGCTATACCTTTAGCTGTAATGTCAGCTTTGAGTAATGCTATATCATTCACAGTATCAACATCAACAACAGTAACAGGAACTTTTTTCTGATTAATCATTATGGAAACATTTTTGGAATCTTTTATAACATGATGATTAGTTAGGATATAGCCATCGTTGCTTATGAAGAAACCACTTCCTGATGACATTCGTGTATTGAGAGATTTTTCGGAAACAAAAGTATTTTGTTCTAAAATAGATGCTGATAAGTTTCTAATACTATTTCGGTTAGCCCTTGTAATATCATTCGATAACTGGTCACCTTTTACTTTTGCTATCGCAGGCATAGTAATTGGAGAAGACACAAATAAGGTGAACCCTGTTATAAAAGCTAGCCCTAATGCTGAACCTGGAGTGGTATGTCTAAAATGGTTAGGAATTTCTTTAATAAAAAGGTCTTGGTTCTGTCCGTCTTTAGCTTTTACGCGAGTCAATGTTTCATAATTACATCCCATTCCAGCACAAGAAAAAAACATATCCTCATCAACGTCTAGAATTACATCATAATCTTTCGATGTGTATGGTGGATAGACAAGCTTAACACTTTTAAAATTAGGTTCAATCTGATTTTTGAAATCTTCTAAAAAAGCATTTCCATATACTACCGTAACGTCTCCCATATCAAAATTTTGATTCACATATTTGTCCTTTAGTCTGCTTCCATCAATTGCAATATTGTATGGATACTTTACGACTGATATTGATGACATACTTTGCGGTTTGATTTCTGTTTTATACGCACAACCAATAAAAATAAACGGGACTATAAGAATCAGCAAGACATTAGCTTTCATATTTCAACTTACTCCATTCATGAAATTTAATATTCTACCTTTCATAAACTTGAAGATACATTCAATATAGCTTTGATTTTGCATGAGATTTAGTCACTGAGTGTTTCGTCCATAATGCTTGTATATATATTCCCCCGCTTAAGCTATAGAGATTCGAATATATTCAGTGGCTAATTAATCATATTGAGGTACTACAAGAGGCTAAAACTGTTTGGTATATAGAAATACTCATCTCGATTATTATCATTGCTTGCAGAGGTTGTGAAAGATGATGCTAGCTACTGTATTGGTTGAAGTAGAGAAGAATTAATAAGTTCAAATACTATAAGATTTGAAACAAAGTCGGTATCTAGGTCGGTATCCAGTGAATTCTTAAGCGATTTTTGTGATTAGCAAAAGTTAGTGAAGTTTCGATGACTACGGTGTTTGTAAGTGGTGCGCCCGAAGGAATTCGAATCCCTGACCGCCGGTACCGCAAACCGGTGCTCTATCCAGCTGAGCTACGGACGCATTTAAAAGAGAACGAAATTATACCTTTAAAAGCTTACAACTATCTGAGTTGATTAATTTTCAAGACAAATTCGACTTCTGCTTTTGAGAGGTGCAACTCTTTGGCAATCGCATCGACACTCATCCCCTGCGAGTAGCGGCTAATGACTTTTTCATCATCCATCCCGCTGATAGAGGTCGGAAGAGAGAGATTTCGAATCCGCTCTTCGAGATATCGGAGACGGCTTTCGGTTTTCTCCTTATAGGCACTAAACGTCCCCTCAATATGATCCAACGACTCCATAATCGGAGTCGAAAGCTCACTGATATCACCGACCGAAGCATTCCCCTCAGGGGGGGAAACAGGAGTACTTTGAGAAAGCGACGCGACAATCTCCAACTCCTGGGCAAGCCGTTTGTCCATTTTATACACTTCACGGTGCAGTTCTTCCACGGCATGGGCAATGGAGCGTATTTTTGAATTGACCTCGTTGTCTTTATTCACCGTATAAACGATCAATCCCAAGATCAAAACCGCTAATGCGATCAGTCCAAACTCCAATCCTCCGCTCATCCTGCCGTCCCTTTCATTTCACGAATCATCGCCCGCTCACGAGCGCGCATATACGCAACCCACTCATCAGCATCCTGAGTTCGGATACGACTCATTCGCGCCAATGTCGGTGAAACCGCTTCAAAAAAAATCCCCGTCTCTTTGGAAGAGAGCGAAGGGAGGACAAGTCGGCCATAATAGCTCTTCCCGACATCCATCTGTGGCTGATCCAACTCAAAATGCTCTAAACCGATCCGGTTGATTTTAGCCGTCTGTTCCAAAATCAACCGTCTGGGTCCACTGTCGGTCAACAATTTTTCCAAACGATCCATTTTTCGGTATAACTCTGCCATCAAATGAAGTAATAACGGATCACTCTCGCTCGTTTCACCTTTCGCTTTGGCCACACGGATCCACTGCCCTATTGCGTCTTGTTCCGATTCTGCCAACTGTGAAAACTCTCTCGCATACCCTTCGGCGTTGTTCTGCTCAAAATCAAAAACGATCTCCAGTGGCGCTTCGATCAATCGTATCTCACTCATATCGCTACCTTATCGGCAATAATAAGTCCGAAAAAGACAAAACCCAAATAGCCGTTGACCGTAAAAAAAGCACGATCGATTTTCGTGAAATCACGATGGACTAAATAGTGTTCATACCCCAACATCACCGCCGACACTCCAACGGCCAAGAACGCATAAACCCCCAAGGAGGCTTCAACCACAAATAAAGCCCAAAAAACAAGCGTTAAAAGATGAAATACAAACGACAAACGGAAGGTTGTTTTAACCCCATAGCGGGAGGGAATAGAATGTAAGTTGTTCGTACGGTCAAACTCGATATCCTGAAGCGAATAAAGCAAATCAAACCCTGCCACCCAAAACATCACTCCGATTGAAAGCCATACCGACCACAGCGGAACCCCTCCCTCAACGGCGATAGCTCCTGCCATCGGTGCCAACCCCAACGATATCCCCAAAACAATATGGGCCATCGAGCTAAACCGTTTAAAATACGAATAGCTTAACAAAACGGCCAATACGGGAATGCTTAATTGAAATGCCAATGCATTGACCATGTAGGTAACTCCGATAAATACGAGCGCATTAACGGCCGTAAAAATAGCGATCGATAGGGGATCAAGACGTCCATCGACACTCGGACGGTTGGCGGTGCGGGGGTTCTCTTTATCGAATTTGCGGTCCACAAAACGGTTAAATCCCATAGCCGTATTCCGTGCGCTGATTGCTGCCAATGCTCCCCAGACAAGCAAGGAATAGCCGAACCATCCGTCTGCGGCGACGATCATTGCGATAAAAATAAAAGGGAGAGAAAAAACAGAGTGTTGAAACATCACCAATTCGTTAAAATCTTGAAGCCGTTTGGCAAGTTGCATACCTATATTTCCTCACTTGTCATCGCGTATTCTTATATTTTAGCGTAAATTCTCTTTGATGGAGCCGATGGGATATAATACGCTTCATGAAACAACTGGCGATTATCGGACCTACCGCATCGGGAAAGAGTGCGCTTGCACTTGAATTGGCCGACCGCTACCGTGCCGCTATCCTCTCCATCGATTCGTTAAGCATCTATCAGCAAATCGACATCGCTTCGGCTAAACCGACCCATGAAGAGCTTGCATCCGTTCCCCACTTCGGCATCGATGTCCTCTCCCCTGATAAACATGCCAATGTTTTTACGTTTATCGATGAGTATCACCGTGCGCGGAGTTTTGCTCAAGAACACGGAATGAATCTTCTCCTCATCGGCGGCAGCAGTTTTTACCTTAAAAGCATGCTTGATGGCTTATCAGAGCTCCCTCCCATCTCGACTTCCGTGCGTGATTGGGTCGCCGACATGCTGCTATCCCCCGAAAAAGCACATGCGTTTTTAACGCAAGTCGATCCTGAAAGCGCATCGAAAATTGCCCCCCATGATCGCTACCGCTTAGAGAAATTGCTCCACCTTTATTGTGAAACCTCTATCCCTCCGAGCAAATGGTTCGCTACTCATCCTCCTCAAGCGATTTTACAGCACTGCCCCGTTCTTAATCTCACCGTGGACCGAAGTCTGTTACGCACTCGAATTGATCTGCGTACCGGAGAAATGGTCAAAAACGGGCTCATCGATGAAGTAGCGTATTTGGAAAAGCGATACGGACGTCTTCCCAACAGCATGAAAGCGATCGGAATCGTCGAAACTTTGGAATACCTAGACGGTCACATTGATAAACATACAATGATTCACTCAATCGCAACCCATACCGCGCAGCTGGCAAAACGACAAGTCACCTTCAATACCCATCAATTTGCTAACACTCTCTCTGGAACGGCGGAAGCGCTCCACTCCTACGCCCAAACACTTTTATCTTAAAGGGCTAACGCTTCTTTGGCCAGTTTTCCCCATGCCGACGTCGGATCGGCTTTTATACTTGCATTAAAGGCACGCTTTGCTTCGGCATTTTGACCTAACTTCATCGCCAAAGAACCGATCAAATAGTGTTGGCGAGAGCGTCTTTCTGCGTTTAATTTTCGTCCATTCAGTGTTCTAAGGATACCGATAGCCTCTTTGTTCTTCTCTTGATTGATCAGTGATTGAGCGAGTGTAAACTCAACAAACGGGGATTGGGTGTACGTCTTGGTCCGTTCTTGAAGGGCCATCACCTTTTGGGCATAATTTTGAACCAATACCTCATCTTTACGCTTGAGTCCCAAACTCATCATTTGGGTATATCGTTCGATGTCTTTAAAATCAGTCCCAAATGAGGCTTCACACCCCTTAATATAACGAATCATTCCATTCCCATCACCGATCCGTTCGGATGCGTCAAACATGACTCGATAAATTTCATCCGCCTGAGGATTTTTCTCTATTTCCAAAAGGGATAGCAGCTCTTTCCCGCCCCGAAGGGCCTCTCTATACTCACCCGATGCAAAATGGGTTTTAACCAGCCGTAAAAGCCACTCTTGGCGCTCACCAATATTACGCGCTTTAATATGAGCCTGTGCAATTTTTTTGGCTACCGGGAAATTTCCCATGTTCAATGCGCAATCAAATGTCAGCGGATCCCACTTCGGAAGCAGTTTAACGCGATACATCCGATGCAACTTAATCGCTTCAGCACATTTCCCCTCCTCGAGCCGCTTTTTGGTTAACCCGATGGCACTGTGCGAAATCAGTTTATTGACTTCCGGATACTCTTTACTTTGTAAATGATATAAATCATTCTCTATCTCAAGTACCTTTTCGAATTTTCCTTCTTTGAAAAGAAGCTGCGCTTTTTTGTATAACGCATTTTTTCCCACCGGATCATTCCCGTAACGCTCTATCAAAGCATCGTATTTTTTAACTCCCGCATCCCCTTTGGGTTCATCTTTTTCGAAAAACAATCCGTCTTTCGCTTTTTCAACCTCGGCAATCCCTTCTCCGTACGGAAAGAGCTTTAAATAGTCGTCAAATTTACTCAGCGCTTTGGATTTCTCTCCCGCTTCGGCATACAATAGGCCCAATTTACGAAGCAGCTCTTCATGCTCTTCTGATTTTTCAACCGCTGTTTTCATCAGGGCATTCATGATTTTTGCAGCACTCATATGCTCTTTTTTCTCTATTAAGCGGTTCACCAACTCAAGTGCATCCGAATTCACTTCACGAAAATAGTCAGGATTAACATTCGCGATATTATCCACATACCCTTTGGCCTGTTCAACTCGCCCTTTTTGCATCTCTAAAACCGCCAGCCTAAAAGCGACGGCAGATGCCAACGAAACATCTTTCGTCACTGCGAGTCCGCGACGATAATATTTCATCGCGAGCTTAGGATTACCTGTTTTCTCCAGATATCTGGCACGCAAATACATCCCTTGCGCGGCATACGGACTTTTAATATGCTCTTCAAAAAGACGATCATAAAAATAATCAGCATCATTCGTGAGTCCCACTTTGTTATAGGCATCTGCCGTATAAGCGAGAACTTCGGCGATATTGGGATCCCCCGAGTACTCTCGCAAAAACTCTTTGGATAATGCAAGTAGTTTTTCAGGCTCCTCTAAATGATGCAATGCACGAATTTGATACAGTAAAAGCTCGTTTTTAAAGACGCTGTCAGGATATTCTTTGAGTGTATTCTCAGCTAAAAATAGAGCATTCGAATAATCTTTTTTTGCATAGGCTTTCTTCATATCGATATAATCGTTAACGTCTTGAACCCGTTTTAACTTAATCGGATTTCCTTTGAGATCAAGTCCTCCCACATACGGCAGAGATTCTTTAGCAAGTTTGACGGGAAAATTAATGCCGCTTTTTATCTGGTTTCGTGTTAACATCGGAGGTGTCGTTCGATAGCCGATAATCGTCCAGTGTCGTGTCCCTTTTTTCGGTGAGTGATAAATCTGAGGTTCTTTGGTTAAATTAAATGAAACCGCTTGAAGAAGAATTTTTGTCCGTGGCGTCACCACAATCCGGCTTTTTCCCCCATCATTTTTATGTTCTACCGTAAAATGAGAATTATAAATGGGAGAAAACGCTTTAGCACTTTTTGTCGTAACCTGACAAACCACACTTTGAATTTCTTGAAAATTATTAAGAGTAGGAGTACATATAAAAGGGGTGTTGTCCCGAATATTAAGGATGCTGTAGGGCTCTCCCCCTTCTTTTCCGCTTTGGATTGAAAGGTCTAAAGCTCCAAGGGGAAGCGTCATGCAAAGGAGAAGCAACCAGCGTTTCAAATGCCCCCCTTTTTTTCTGCCTTTTAATATCCGCTATTATACACGAATAGTGTGATGATTTTCAAAAGCGGATTCACTGCGAACACGGCAAAAATGGTGCCAACTGCCGCAATACCGACGATTGTTTTAAGAGAAAGTGATGCATTCATAAAATACAATTTATCATACCCTGCAACCGGCTCTTTCATAAACATAAAGACGATCAGCTTCAAATAGTAGTAGCCCGCAATCGCCGAGTTTAATGCCATGATCAAGGCCAAGAAAGTAAATCCGGCATTAACCGCCGAACCGATCATGTACAGTTTTCCCCAAAACAATCCAAAAGGAGGAATCCCTGCAAGAGAAAGCATAAAAAGTCCCATCATAAGCGCTGCCATCGGCATCGTTTTAATCAATCCGGAAAACTTCTCATACGGATGATCCGAACTTTGTCCCGGAAGAAGATTTTTTTGGCGATTGATCCACAACATCGTAAAGGCACCCAAGTTCGTGAAACTGAACAATGCCCAGTACAAGAACAATCCGGTATTCGCTTGTGTCGTACCGATCAAGATCGCGGCCATAACAAAACCGGCATGCGAGATAGAACTGTACGCCAACATCCGTTTAACATCGGTTTGGACAAGTGCCCATATATTAGCCGCCGTCATCGTAATCACCACGCCGGCATACAAGATGACTTGAAGCCACACCACACCACTGTGAACCAAGAATTCGAATAAACGCATCGCAACGATAAATCCGGCAATTTTCGGAACGATCGACATGTACCCTGCCAATGCGGCGCTTGATCCTTCATACACATCCGGTGTCCACGTATGAAACGGTACCATCGATAGCTTGAATCCAAACGCGGCAAGCATAAACATGATCCCCATCAAAACATATCCGATGTCCGCATAGCGGTTTTCAGCCAATACTGTTGCCATTTGATTGATCTCTACCGTTCCGCTGATCGCATACAAAATCATCGAACCAAAAGCGTAAAAACCGGCAGCCAATGCCCCCATCGTAAAGTACTTAACGGCCGCTTCAAACGATTTGGAACGGTTGTGCAACGCAATAAGGGTATACAGCGCCAAAGAGGCCGTTTCCAATCCGATAAAGATCAAAATAAGATTATCACTTGCGACCATGAATTGGAATCCTGCAATCATGAACATGAAGAGAGCAAAATATTCCGGATAGTTATACTCGTGAAACCGCTTAGACGTTAAGGCCAACGGGATAAAGAGCATCGATGCTACGACAATGATAATTTGAGACAAAATAGCCAAGCCATCCATCAGCATGACGTCAAAGAAGCCTAAGATGGGTCCATGTTTGACAAATAGGTTACCAAAGTCAACCAATGTACCCAAATCCATTAATAAGAAAAGCAAACTAACCATGACATAAAACGATTTGTGGAGCCCTGATTTGATCAAATCAATCGATAAAATCGTAAGCGCACCGACAACCGCGATCAACATCGGCGCCAACGTCATGAGATTTAGCGATGCAAGTGAAACGTTTATTGGTTCTAACATTACTGCGCCTCCGTCATAGAATTCATTCCGTTTGAACCTGTAAGATCAGGGATACGGGCTTTTGCTTCCGCGCTTTGCGCTTTGTCGTGCATCAATTGCACAACCGATTCAACACTGTTATTAATCGGTTCAAGCACCGGTTTAGGGTAAACACCCAGCCAAATGGCCAAAATCACCAATGGAATAAGTCCGTACAGTTCCGTCTTATTCACATCTTTAAGGTGTTTGTTTTCCTCTTTCGTTATATTGCCGAAAAAGGCTTTTTTGTAGGCACTCAACATATAAATCGCACCCACGATAATCGCAACCCCTGCAAGGAGTGTCAACGAATGGGATTGTTTATAAAACCCTAACAGACTTAAAAATTCTCCGACAAAGTTGATGGTTAGCGGCATCGCAACGGACGCCATCATCATAATTCCGAAAATGGTTGCATAGCGCGGCATGACGTGTGCCAAGCCTCCGAATTCAGACATCAGTTTGGTATGACGGCGATCATAAATCACTCCGACGAGCAAGAACAGCGCTCCCGATACAACCCCGTGCGCAATCATCAAAAAGACTGAACCACTGATCCCCTCTACGTTCAACGCAAACGTACCGAGAATAATAACCCCCATGTGCGAAACGGAGCTGTACGCCACGACTTGCTTAATGTCCTCTTGCGCGTAGGCCACCATTGCGGTGTATATAATCATAATGATCGCCAAAATCGCGATCGGAAACATAAAAAAGACCGACGCATCCGGAAAGAGCGGAAGTGAAAAACGGACAAAAGCATAGGTTCCCATTTTGAGCAAAATGGCTGCCAAAATCACCGAACCGATAGTCGGTGCTTGTCCGTGTGCATACGGAAGCCATGTGTGAAACGGAAACATCGGTACTTTGATCGCAAATCCCAAGAAAAATGCAGCAAATAACCACAGTTGGAAATTTTCCGGCAGAATCAGACGATACCATTCAAGCAGTGAAAAACTCCACGTTCCGGTCGCTTGATAATAGAAAAATGCCATAAAGAGCATCCCTACAAGCATCACAAGTGAGCCGGTAAAGGTGTACAAAAAGAACTTAATCGATGCGTAAATACGCAACGGTCCTCCCCATCCTCCGATAATGTAAAGCATCGGCACCAGCGAAAGTTCCCAGAAAACATAAAAAAGGATCCCATCAAGCGCTGCGAAGACACCCACCATCGTCATCTCTAAGAACAACAACGTAATGATCATATCTTTGACACGACGCGTTTCCGTTAAGGACGCAATACCGATAAAGGTAAAAAAGGTCGATAAAACGATAATAAACAGGGATATCCCATCAATACCCAACAGATAATTGATTCCAAATTGCGGAATCAACGGAGCCATTTCCATAAACTGCATTCCCGAGGTCATCGGGTCATACATCTTCCACAACCAGAGTGAAAGAAGAAATTCAATCGCCGTCACGGTGATACCGTACGCACGAATACTGTCTTTATTGACAATAAATCCCAGCATTGCGGCCAGTGCTGGAAAAAATATGAGAATAGATAAAATGTGTTCTTGCATCAACGTCTCCTTACATTGCCCGTGCTGTTACAGCGTTATAGCCGATAGTAAACGCTACGGCAAGTGATAAGAGCACCACAAGCCCGATAACCATCCAACGTAACATGGTAGAAAGATTTCCGTTTTGGATATGACGGGTATTTTCCCCTGTTTTATAAATCGTATTCGCGATCCCATCCACTGTGGCATCGACAATTTTAAGATCGATTTGTTTCCACGCAATTTTTGAGAGTTCATAATAAGGCTTTGTAAAGACTTCATCATAAATTTTAGGAATATAATACTGATTGATTAGTAATTTATAGAAGAAACTATTCTCCATTGCCGATGAACCGTCCGGAACCACAATGCCTCCCCGTGCGTATTTTTTATACGCATAGAGTATCGCAAGAATAACAAACACTTGTGTTCCAATCGTCATAATCCAATACGTCGTTTCATTGTGGACATGATATTCTGTCGCTGGAAGAAGCTGCGTCACCATTTGGTAGTAAGTCATTTTTAATGAACCGGCGATAACCGCGAGTACTGCCAACGGGCTCATCGCTACCAACATAAATTTATACGCTTCATGCGGATGGATTCCAAAGAGCTTATAGCGATCTTCTCCGTGAAAAATCAGCGCAACCAGACGGAAGGAGTAAAATGCCGTCAATCCTGCGGTAATTAAAAGAACCGAATAAATCACATAATGATGCTCAACAAAACCAACCTCTAAAATCAAATCTTTAGAGAAAAATCCGGCCAACGGAAAGATACCCGCCAATGCGACCGACGCTAATGTCATCAGAACGAATGTCCCTTTCATCACTTTGCGAAGTCCCCCCATCTTAAACGGATCAAGTTCATCATGCATCGCATGCATCACATTACCCGCACCCAAGAAGAGCAGCGCTTTAAAGAATGCGTGAGCCATCAAGTGGAATAACGCCACCCAATAAGCGCCCAAACCTGCGGCAACAAACATGTATCCCAATTGTGAAAGGGTTGAATAGGCAATGATTCGTTTCATATCGCGGTTCACCAATGCCATCGAAGCAGCAAAGAAAGCGACGAATGCCCCAAGACTTGCGATAAACAGCCCGACATCCGGAATCAAATCGTACAACGGATTGGCGCGAACGACCAAATAGACCCCAGCCGTTACCATCGTCGCAGCGTGAATCAAGGCTGATACCGGAGTAGGCCCTTCCATCGCATCCGCAAGCCAGGGGTGAAGCGGGAATTGCGCTGATTTACCCATCGCACCGATAAAGAGGAAAATACCGATCCATGTAATGACTTTCATATCAAGGTTGGCGATTTCTTCAAACACGACATCGTATTGCAATGATCCAATATGCCAGTACATTAGGAAGATACCGATCAGCATCGCCAAGTCAGCAACGCGGTTCATAATAAACGCTTCATTGGCTGCCCACGACGCCGACTCTTTGTGATACCAAAAACCGATAAGGAGCCATGAACACAGTCCTACCCCTTCCCATCCGATGAACAATCCTGCAAAATTGTCACTCATTACCAACACTAACATCGAAAAGACGAAGGCGGAGAGGTAAGAGAAGAACCGGTTAAATCCTTTATCGTGATCCATGTAACCAATCGAATAGATATGAACAACCGTCGATACAAGCGTCACGACCATCATCATAGTCACACTAACTTGATCCACGACAAAGCCAAAAGGAATATACAAATCTCCCGTTGCCATCCATGTCATCAATTCAACATGCACCGTATGACCGCTCAAAATATAATTCAAAAGAATTGAACTACTGACAAACGAAACAAAAAGCAGTCCCGATGTCACATATCCAGTAATAGCTGTTTTCGGTGTCGCACCGAAAAGGCCTGCAAATAAAGAACCCACCAGCGGGGCAAAAAGTGCAACGTATAAATAAAGTTCCATTTTTATCCTCTCATCGATGTCATGATATCAAGATCAATCTTGCCGGTGCGTTTGTACCAGACGATCAGAAGACCCAATCCAACTGCCACTTCAGAAGCGGCAATCGCGATAATGAAAAAAGCAAACATTTGCCCCGTTAAATCTTGATGAAAATGTGAAATCGCGGCAAACCCAATGTTCGTCGCATTCAACAAAATTTCGGTTGCGAAAAAGAGCATCAATAGATTTTTACGGCGCATGACACCGATTAATCCGATGCAGAACAATACGGTCGAAAGTACCAAATAGTGGGTTAGCGTCAATTCCATCAGTGACCCCCTTCTTCTGCTTTTTTTGATTCTTCAAGCATTGCAATCTCTTCTTCTGCCATCAGCGTCAACGATTTGTCCATTTTCTTGCCCGCGAGTACAATTCCTGCCACCATCGCAACCAATAACATCACTGCGGCCAATTCAAACGGCACCAGATACTTCGTAAATAAAACCATTCCAATCGCTTGTGAATTGCCGACTGCCGGATCAATCGGGTAATTTACCCCACCGTGTGTTCCGATGATCGGTGCGATCACAATGGTCACAACCAACGTCGCCGCTAAAACACCCAAAACAAAAATAATACGAGGGTTTTGACGCTTTTCAACCAACGTTCGGGTGGTATCAAAAAACATCATCCCAAATGCATACAAGGCCATGACCGCACCGGTATATACAATGATCTGAATAACGCCAAGAAAATCAGCACCAAGAATAAAAAAGAACGCGGAGATAAAGATCATCCCCGCCGCCATAGCCGTCAACGCATACAACGCTTGTGACGTCATCACGGTAATCGTAAACATCGTTATCGTCAATGCGGCAAAAAGATAAAAAGCTATCGCTTCAAACATACCATTGCTCCTTAATAGGCAAGCGGCGTAGTTTTTACGCGCTCATCTTCGTGTGGGGTGATTGCACCAAATCCCGGGTACTCCGCTTGTTCTCCTGCCATCAGTAGATCCAATGGGGTCAACATATCGTCTTTAATGACGAAATGGGCACGCTGTTCAGAGACGTTTTCGTATCGAGGACCGTGAACAATCGCCAGTTCGGGACACACTTCTGCACAATACCCGCAGAAGATACAACGCCCAAGATTGATACTATACTCTGTCACCTCTTTGCGGCTGTTTTCATCAATACGAGTGTCCATACGAATACAATCGGAAATACAAATTTTTTCGCACAAACCGCATCCGATACAACGTTCAAATCCTGATTCCCAAAGGCGCAAAAGCTTGTGTACCGCACGATAACGCGGACCGATTGGCAGCTTTTCTTTTGGATATTGCACCGTGTGAATGTCAAATTTAATCATTTCACGTAAAACAACCCACAATCCGACAAAAAGTTCTCCGCGTAAAGAACGCTTAAGCACCTGTTTGAACTTATCCCATCCATTTTCTGGATAGCGCTCGATATCCACGTAAAAATAAGCCGATGACTCGCTCACATTACGATCTTGAAACGGTTCCATATGCATTCCATTCCCCCTTAAAACATCATCACTAAACCGGTGATCACAATATTGATCACGGCTATCGGCATTAAGACTTTCCAGCAAAGCCACATCAACTGGTCAGGTCGAATATCCGGCCATGCCGCTCGTGTCCACAAGAAAAAGAAGAAGAAGAACGCCACTTTCGCCAACAATCCCAATGCTCCTGCCACACTGCCATCACCATAACCGCCCAAAAATATGATCGCAATGACGAATGAAATGAAAAACATGTTGGCGTATTCTCCGATAAAGAATAGCCCCCAGCGCATACCCGAATATTCGGTACCGAATCCATCAATAATTTCATGATCATTCGCTACCAAGTGAAACGGTGTACGCCCCGTTTCAGCAAACGCAGCAATCCAAAAAAGGATAAAGGCAACCGGCTGCGTCCACGCGATCCAGTGGGTAATGCCTCCCGCTTGATAGTTATTAATGTCAATCAAAGACAACGAACCTACCATCATAAGCGGCGCCAACAGTGCTAAACCGCTGATGACTTCATACGAAATAAAAATTGCGGCACTCCGCGCTGCAGAGATCAACGACCATTTATTTGCTGATGCCATACCCCCCAGAAGCGGACCATACAATCCAATCGCCATCACCCCCATCACGTATAAAATACCGACATTGATATCCGATACAATCGGATGAACCGTATGCCCCATAATCGTGAATTCCGGCCAAAAAGGAATCGCTGCGGCCGCCATAAAGGCCGTTGCCGCCGTCACTACGGGTGCAAGTTTAAAGATCGGTTTGACAACGTTTTGCGGGATAATATCCTCTTTTGTAAACAGTTTGATCCCATCCGCGGCTACCTGCAATAGTCCATACGGCCCTACGTGCATCGGTCCAAGACGACGCTGCATGAACGCCAATACTTTACGCTCAAAATAGGTTCCAAACCCTGCGAGCGCTGAAAAGACTAACAAAATAACCACAATCTTAGCGACTGTTTCGATGATAAATGCTACATCCATGCTTTACACCTTTTGAATTGATACACCTGCAAAACGGTAACCGTTAAACAAAGTTTCAGAATTTAGTTGAGTATCAAATGTTGGAAGATACGTAATCATCCCGTCTATTTTACCGTCTAGAATAACCTTAGTACTAAGTTCACCGTTCGATGTTTTAACACGGACACTATCACCTTCATTCAAACCGTTCGCCTCCGCATATGCTTTAGAAGCATAAAGTCCTCCAACTTCTTGAAGTTGATGCGATTTGGCCGTGAATGCCGTAAACTGCAATACAGGGTTTGCCAAATAAAGCGTTGCCTCTTTGATTGCTTTTTCAACGTTTACCGCTGTAACGGTTTCGTCTCCGCTAACTGGAATAGTACGGGTCTCAAGAACATAGCCTCTGACCTCTTCGCCTGCATTCGTATAATGGTTTGGCAAGCTATCAAATTCAACATCTTTGAATCCGGCGCTAATCGGTAGTGATTTCGTATAATCGATGGTCAAATACGCATTCATTCCTAATGCATTGGCAATGTCGTTCAACACATAACCGCCATAACTTAAGGCCGCATTAGTCGGATTTACCCGTTTATCAATGCTTGTCAATGTCCCTTCTTGCTGATTCATTGCTGGCATATCCAAGTCACCGTCTCCCAATGCACTCAGAGTGAAATCACCTTTTGTATTATATCCGATGGTATAGCTGCCCGCTTTTTCATCAAGATCACAAATCAACGCCACACCGAGCGTATTGGCAAGGTTAGGAATCATTGTCACACTAAACGCCGTATATTTCTCGATCAATGCTACCAAACGTGCACAGTTTTCAGCATTCGGATGCGTGTACAAATCCGGTCCAACCATCAAAGCAAATTTCTCTTTTTTCGCCAAATATTTCACCAATTTATCAGCAAAATCCGCAGGAGCATCTAAAAGCTCTAACAATCGGTTTTCATCAACTTCAACTTCTTTAGAAACTTTTTTCTTAACCGTTTTTGTCACTTCTTCACTGATCTCTTCTTCGACACCGCTCTCTTCGTTGAGCACTTTCTTGAGAACCGTTTCAGTCATTTTTTCATCGATCGTTTCTTCAACCGTGACCGTTTTAGTGCTATGAAATCCTGCCAAATAGGAAACTACGGAAGATGGCATTTTCTCTTTATCTCCAAAAAGATCGAGCATTAGATACAGTGCTGCTTCTTCCATCATCGGAGCATGATTAACTTGCGTAACGTTTTTAGACATATCTTCAATAACTGGGTCATTGATCGGATGGAAATAAAGACCTGCCCCTTTGTTCATCGACAAAGCGTTATTCATTGCAAATCGGGCATTCGGATTATCCGTTTTCAGTGCACTTCCGATCGATACCACGAAATCACTTTTGTGTACTTCTTTCAAATCTCCGCCATAAAGCGATTTTCCGCTCACGTTGCCATAATATTTCAAAAAGTTTTTAAATGCCAACGCTTCGGCATTAATCAATTTTTTACCGAATTTTTCTTTCATGTTTTGAAGGATCAATGCTTCTTCATTCGTAATCGTTGATGTGAAACTGATCGTATCGGCTTTTTCAAATGCTTTGATGGCAGCATTAAACGCATCGGCATTTTTAGTAACACCGCGGTTTTCAAAATCGTATCCGTATCGTCCGGCTCCACATAGGGAGACGTAGTTCCACTCATTCTTGACACGATAAATTTTATTCTCTGTATTTTCAATGCTTTCGTGTTTAACATCGTAGCTGAGTTGACATCCTGCAGAACAGTGGCTGCAAGTCGCAGGGATAGACTGAAGTTCCCATGCATTTGACGTATATTGGAAATCCGAGCTGACCAATGCACCCACCGGACATACGGATGTACACTCCCCACAGTTTGTACAATCGAGCGTATCTCCTGCATTCGGAGCAATGAGGGATTTGTTCAGTTTATTCCACATTGCATACGCGTCTTTTGGCATCGTCTCTTTAAAGGTCGCTTCAATCGGATCACTTCCGCGCGCCGTCGTTGAGAGCGCTCCATCCCCGATCATGTCTTCACACACGGTGATACAACGTTCACACATGATACACAATGCGGGATCATAATGGATCAAGCCCCAATCTTGTGCCGGCTTGTGTGTATCTTTAATGGAATAGCTTTGCGAATCAACACCCATCTCCAAGGTGTAATTTTGTAATTCACACTCTCCAGACTGATCACATACACCGCATTCTAATGGATGGTTTACGTCGTAAACTTCCATGATCGCACGTCTTTCTTCCAGAATAGTCGGAGTTGAAGTGACGATATTCATCCCCTCTTTCGACTTCGCATTACACGCATAAACCTGTTTTCCATCCGCTTCAACCAAACAGATGCGGCATGCCAGTGTTGGAGAACAATCGGTCAGATAACAAATAGCCGGGATAAAAATTCCATTTGCCCGTGCCGCATTGAGGATATATTCGCCCTCTTGAGTCTGAATTTGCTTGCCATCAATAGTAATTGTGATTTCATTCATCGATTTAACTACCTACCCTTAAGATTTTTGTTTTTTCAAAGCGATATGCCTGATTCATACTGTCATTCGCAATATCGTACGATGGTACCAATGCTATTGTCCCTTTGAGCTTTTCATCTAGAATAAACGTACGTGTTTCAGTACTATCCTTAAAGTGAATCTTTACTTCATCGCCATCGCCAATACGTGCTGCTATTGCAAACTGCGATGAACCTCGTAGCGCACTATTGCGATCAAATTCCCCATTAGAATTGCATCGATACACAACAGTGCCGTTAAATTCCGGCAATGTCGCTATATCCTCCAGGGCTCCATCTGTGCAAATATCTCGATCAAAATCACTGATAAGTGAAAAATCGGTATAGGCTTCCACTAATGCAGCAATCCGTACGATATTTTGAACACGTTCATGATTCACTACATCTGAACCTAGGATCAATGTTTTGTGCTTCCTATTAGATAATGATTCTTTGATTTTTTCAAATTCTTCATCTCCTACATTACTCTCAGCACACAAATAGCCATCGTCTAAGTCATTAAAAAAAGCTTGGTGTTCCTCGCTCATAGTCACATCCATCAATAATGTTTTAGCCAGCATTGCCATAACACCCTCTTCCGACCCGACTTCATACTTTACATATTGTGTCACGATGTTTTGTAAACTATGGTCTTCAAGCGGATGCATGTAAATGACACGTGCTTTATTTTCATTTGCTGCTTGAGCAATCGCATCATGAAGACCATGAATATCTGTCGTCGTATGCATACCCAAAACGATAATTGCATCGCTGCACTTAATTGCATCCAAGACTGCACCCTCAAGGCTATTCATAATGCCCAAGGTACATTCTTGATTGCCTGTTCTCACTTTTATTCCTTATTTCTTAACCACAATGGTCCAGTCAGCTTCGTTAAACTTCAACGAATTGACCAGCTGATAACCAAGTTCTTTGACCAAATCAGCCGATTTTTGAATCGGAGAAAAGTCACCAATCTCAAACAAAAAAATCAACACTTCTCCGCTGGGCCCTTGCTCTTTGATAATCGCAGACATGCGATCCTCAAAGTTCTCTTTTAAATGACGTAAATCATAACGTTTCACTGCATGTTCCTTTTAGCGGTCTACTTCACCGAAGACGATATTGGTCGTCCCGATGATGGATACAACGTCTGGGATATAACATCCCGGTAATAGATCAGTTAAAATTCCTGTGTGCCAGAAGGATGGTGCACGAAGCTTCAAGCGGTACGGGTAAGCTCCCCCTTGGCTATTGATGTAATAGCCAAGCTCCCCTTTTGGAGATTCAGTTGCGACATACACTTCTCCGACCGGAGGACGCATACCTTGTGTTACCAATACAAAATGCTGCATCAATGCATAGTTTTGCGTCATGATATCAAGTTTAGGAGCTGAGATATATTGAGGCGCATGCGCCATCAATTCACTTGAAGTCCCCTCATACATGTCCATTACTTGATACAAGATTTTCGCCGATTCACGCATTTCTGCCATGTAGAGTTTATAACGGGCATAGTTATCCCCTTTGTCCGATACCGGAACATTGAACTCTACTTCGTCATAAAGCTCGTATGGCTCTTCTTTACGAATATCCCATTCAACGCCGGACGCACGAAGCATAACACCTGAACATCCCCAGCTCAGTGCCATCTCTTTTGAAATAACCCCGACATTTTCCATACGCATCAACCAAACACGGTTCGAATCGAGGAGGTCTTCGTAATCTTTGATGTTTTCCGGCAACTTATCCAAGAATTTTCGTAGATCACTCATAAAGTTATCCGGCAGATCAAGCGGAACCCCACCGATGCGGATAGCGGCATGCGTCAAACGGGCACCGCAGTAATCTTCGATTAAATCCATAAGATACTCGCGTTCGCGAAATGCAAACAAGAATACCGTCATCGCACCGATATCAAGTGCCGTTGTCGCCAACCAGAATAGGTGAGACATCAAACGGTTCGTTTCGAGTAACAACATACGGATAACTTTCGCACGGCGTGGAACGTCAAGACCGATCAATTTTTCAACGGCTAATGCGAATCCATAGTTATTCGAACTTGAAGCGATATAGTCCATACGGTCAGTTGTCGGCATGAACTCGTTATAGATCATATTTTCAGCCATCTTCTCCATACCGCGGTGAAGATATCCGATATCCGGATGCGCTTTGGTAATTTGTTCTTGCTGAAGGTGAAGCATCAAACGTAATTGTCCGTGTGCAGACGGATGCTGAGGACCAAAGTTAAGGATCAGCTCATTATCAGAACGGTCAAACGTGATGTTTTCGAAAAAAGGTCTGAGTCGATTTGGTTGTTGCATGGGCGCTCCTTAACGGTCACGATCAGAGATCACAACGGTTTTCTCTGCATCAAATTTTTCGATCATGAATACGCCGCCGTTTTCTTGGTAAACAAGCGGTGTATCCGGTTCACCCTGAGTGATATCCGTTCCAAACGGAACTTCATGCCCAAGACGTGAGAAGCGCTCGGTGTCATAACGGTCAACGCGTGCAGGATCACGGTTTTCCGGTCCGATAATATCACGTGCCTCTTTTCCGAAAATTTTATCGACTTCATACCACGCAGCGAATTCATCGCCTTGAAGCGGATAGGTTTTACGAAGCGGGAAGCCTTCCCAGTCATCCGGCATCAAGATACGTTTCATATACGGGTGATTATTCACGATCACTCCAAACATATCATACATTTCACGCTCAGACCAATCCGCTGAACGGAAAAGTTTTTCAATACTTTGAATCGATTCTTTTTCACCGATTTTGCATTTAACACGGATACGTTTGCGTTTGCTCATGCTCAGCATTTGATAGAAAATTTCAAATTTTCCCTCTTGTGCCAACCAGTCAATCGCACTCATTTCCGAAAGCTGAGTGTATTCACACGCATTTTTCAATAACTCGATCACACCGAAATTGTCGCACGCGTTAATCACAACCACCATTTGTCCGACTTGGATATAAGCATCCAAGACGTCAAATTTGGATTTAATCACAGCCAAATCGGCTGCAAATACAGTATCCTCTTCAACCGCTGCTTTAGCTACTTGCGGAGCAACCCAATAACGATCAGAATAATAGGGCTTTTTTTGTACATCATCTTTAGGTGTATAAGCTCTCATTACATCAACCTTTTTGGCTTGCGAGCACGAGAAGCGCTCTCTTTACGAATTTTTTGCTGAAGCATCATAACGGCATACTGAAGCGTTTCGGGACGTGGTGCGCACCCCGGAAGATACAAATCCACCGGTATAACACGGTCAACCCCTTGAACCGTCGCATAGGTATTGAACATCCCACCGGTATTCGCACACGATCCCATAGAGATGACCCATTTAGGCTCAGTCATTTGATCGTACAACCGTCGGATAAACTCAGCGTGTTTTTTTGTCAGTGTCCCTGCTACAACCATCAACTCTGCTTGACGCGGAGAAGCACGAAAAATAGTACCGAAACGGTCGAAGTCATATCGTGACGCCCCTGAAGCCATCATTTCAATACCGCAGCACGCAAGACCATAGGTTAATGCCCAAATCGAGTTTGAACGTCCCCAGTTGACAACCTTATCAATCGTCGTCAATGCGACCGGAAGACCGCCGTCTTTTAAATAATTTACTTGATGTTGTGCCATTCGAGCGCCCCTTTCTTCCAAGCATATACAAAACCGATTGCTAATAATAAAATAAACATCAGCATCTCAACGAATCCGAACCATCCAAGAAGCTTAAAATCAATCGCCCATGGGAACATGAAAACGATCTCAACGTCAAACAGCAAAAACAACAACGCAAAAAGATAGAACTGCGTTGAAATACGGTTTGGCTGCTTGGTCACTTCCGGTCCACATTCATAAACCGTCAGCTTAAGTTTTTCCGTGTCCTTAGCCGCAAGTGCGCGGCTGGCTAAGCGTGCGATTACCGTTGTGGCATAAAACGCCCCAAAGGTAAGCACAAACAGTACAAATACCCCAAAATAAGGATTTGCTACGTTGTAATGCTCCATAGTTCCGACCTTTAATATGGTTAATGGCATATTCTAAAGCAAGCCTTTCTCGCCTTAGAATACGGTTTTAGATAAAAACAGTTATCGCACTATAACAAAAAGAGGGTTAAAGGAACCCTTAGAGAGGTGAAGTAGCCAAGGGGCTGTTACCAATATAAACATTAAAGAGCCCCTTCGGCAACGCTTCTGTTTATCGAGGTAACATTCAAGGAGCGGTAAAGAGCAGTATTGCTAAAACTAATGACTTAAAAAGCCAACCGATTTTTCGTTTTCAAAACTACCGGAACGCTCTTTTTTAATCTCATTGATAAAATCATCCAAAGAAAATGTCCCATCTTCACGAGCTGCAACCGTATAAGCAGTATTCTTGACAATCAAATTAATCTGTCCTCCTGTTAACGGATAAACAGCAAGCTTGGCAATTTCAAATCCTTGGGCATACGGAGCATTTTTGGGAAGCATCATTTCCCAAAGCGCTATTCGCTGAGGCTCATTAGGTTTCTTAAACTCTATCTTGTAATTGAACCGGCGGGAAAATGCCTGATCGATGTTTTCCAGCAAATTGGTCGTCGCGATCAAAATACCCTGAAACTTTTCAATCTGCTCTAAAAAAATGTTTTGCATCTGATTATGCATCTGATCGGCAGACGAAGTCACCCCAGAAGAACGTGAGGAGAGAAACTGATCTGCTTCATTAAGTAACAGTACTGGTTCCGTTTTCGTCTGCTGGGTCAGATCGGTATAGGTATCAAAAATTTTGCGCACATTTTTTTCCGATTCTCCGACATACATCGACAGAATTTTAGAACAGTCAAAACTCAGCACCTGACGTTTGAGCGATCTGGCTAATGAGTGCGCCGTCAATGTTTTACCGGTTCCCGGAGGACCGTAAAAGATAATTCGCGCATCGATTCCTGCTTTCTTATCTTTAATCCCCCAGTCATGCAGCCGTGCAATGACGCCGCGATCCAACTGCCGCATCAAACCGGAAAGGGTCTTTTCAGTGGCAGGATTAAGAACGACATCATCCAATGATGTAGTCGGCTCGATCAATTCGAAAATCTCTTGTTCTTTGATTAGCATATCGAGTTTGAGTTTACGCACTTTTTTCTTTTTTTGCGGATGCATGATCGACTGTAACACCTCATCGACAATGTAAAAGGCGCGACTGATCCCTCCGAAGGGGTTCAGCATCTCTTCATAATCGATCACATCTTCATTAATGAGGCGCGCACCGTCTTCGAGCAATGCACGGTTTTTGATCCGTTCATAATCATCAAAACTGATGAGATCGATCAAAGTATTCATTTCTCGTAAATTCCCCTCCGTCGCACTGTATTCCTCTTTCAAAAGTGCAAGAAAAATCACCTGTTCTTTGGGTTCCAGTTTTTTTTGCTTGAAAAAGCGGTCGAGTACCACATCCTGAGAGGTTTGAGCGATGCGTTCTTCAATCCGTTTTTCAAGCAGATCAAGCTTGTTTTGAATCCGATTGATCCCCAGCGAATGCTCGTTTCCGTTGTGCCGGATGATCGACATTTTTTGATAGAGCTCGATACGAAAAAACTGATCTTGCAAATACTCCAAATGATCGGCATACGGCTTAATTTCCGGAAGCGTCATCTCAAGTGATCCGTCTTCAAGGAGTTTCATGAAAACAGAGGTCACCGCCACCGGAGTGTTAAACAGCTCAAGCTGAGAAAGTTCGCTGATTTTGATCGGAGTAAACGAATGGTGAGTGATCCATCCCAGTTCCAATAATGTCTTAACCTCTCCAAAATGTTCGAGATAAGAGTAATTTTCGGCTCCATACAGCTCTTGCAGTAACTCCGACACCATGACATCTTCTTGCGATTGCAAAAACTTTCGGGTGAGCAGACGGAGAATCTTCGCCTCTTCGACGGTACATTTGAGTTGCAAAAAAATATGGGACTGTTCTATCGCAGGATTCTCTAAAAAATCGATCAAATATTTCAAATGCGTCCTTCGTCTATCGGATCATGCCATAGAGCATCTTGATCTCTTCCGCCCAAATCGTCTCATCGATGGTCTCTAACACAAGAGGGATATCATCCATTCTCGGATCGTTCATCAGCATCTCAAATGGCGCTAACCCCAGTTTTCCTTTTCCAATCGAGTCGTGACGGTCGACGTGGCTCCCCAAATCGGGTTTGGAATCGTTGATATGCATCCCTTTAAGATATTGAAACCCGATAAGTCGGTCAAATTCGCTCCACGTATGATCGTAGGTTTCACGAGTACGGATGTCATATCCGGCCGTAAACATGTGGCACGTGTCGATACACACTCCTACGCGCGATTTGTCCTCAATACGCTCGATGATCGCGGCGATCTGCTCAAATTTCCATCCCAGATTAGACCCCTGCCCTGCGGTGTTTTCGATGGTAAGATTCACCCCTTCGACTCGCTTGATCGCTTCGTTCATACTCATTGCGATCCGATCGATACACTCCTCTTCGCTGATCTGCTTGAGATGGCTTCCCGGATGGAAGTTAAGCCGATCCAGCCCGAGTTGTGCACACCGTTCCAACTCGTCAATAAACGCATCAAGTGATTTGAGCCGTTTCTCCTCTTCAGGATGACCCAGATTGATCAAATACGAATCGTGCGGCAAAATGTGCTTGGGCGAGACACCGCTTTTGGCCAAATTTTCTTTAAACAGTCCGATGGCCTCATCCTCCAACGGTTTTGCCGTCCACTGTTTTTGATTTTTAGTAAAAAGTGCGAACGCTTTTGCCCCGATCGCCATAGCGTTCAAAGGGGCGTTAAATACTCCGCCCGATGCGGAGACGTGAGCTCCGATAAATTTAGACATGATGTTAATTTCCTTATTGATAATAACGGGGAAGGTTGACGAGGTAGATAAAAGCCTCTTCCATTCGATCACATTAATACCGTATTATAGCATCTATACTTTTAAGACAATAAAACCTAAAAAGTACCCTTTCATCTAATTAACAAAAAAAAGAATTATTCTAGAAATTTTTCTGTAAAATACGCCATTTATTTTGCTGAGGGAAAAAGAATGATTCAAGAGAACGGAAAAGTAGTAGATATTGCAATTATTGGAGCAGGTCCTGGCGGTATGGCGTGTGCGATCGAAGCGAAATTGGCTGGCATCGAAAACATTGTTGTTATTGATAAAGCACCTCACCACAACGACATGATCCACAAGTTTTACAAAAAAGGTAAACGTGTCGACAAAGACTGGATGGGTATCAAATTCGAATTCAAAGGTAACGTAACATTTGAAGAGTGCTCTAAAGAAGAATACATCCAACAAATGGACGACAAACTTCGTAACGCAGGTGTGCTTGACAAATTCGAGTACAACCACGAAATCATCCGCGCCACCAAAGGTGCAGACGGTCTTTTCGATATCGTCTTCGCCAACAGTGAAGGTGCTGAAGTCAAAGAAGCGATGAGAGCGAAAAACGTTATTCTTTCTGTTGGCCGTATGGGCAAACCGAACAAACCGAAATATCCGTTCCCAAAAGAGATTAAAGACGTATTGAACTTCAACCTAAGTAAAGTACAAAACGGTGAACGCGTTATGATCGTCGGCGGTGGTGACACAGCCGGTGAATACGCATACGGATTGGTAGAGCTTGAGGGGATGGAAGATTGTATCGTTACCCTTAACTACCGCCAAGCGGAAATCAAACGTATGAACCCGACAAATACACAAATGGTTACCAAATACCTTGATAACGGCAAAATCCTTAACAAATTAGGGGTAGATATCGAAAGTGTTGAGCCAACGGTCAACGGGCATATCAAAGTTAACTTCACTGACGGTACCCACGCTGAATACGACCGAGCGGTATACGCGCTTGGCGGAACGACGCCTAAAGATATCCTTGTTAACTCAGGTGTTAAAACAGGTGAATGGGATGTTCCGGTATTCGACGAAAATACGATGGAAACAAACGTACCGGGTCTTTACACTATCGGTGACGTTGTAACGGATCAAGGTAGTATCGCACTTGCGTTCAACCATGCAAGCTTCGCGGTTAAAGATATCGCTTCTAAAATCAAATAATCGTCTTACAAGGTGTGCTCTCTAAAAGAGCACTACCCTCTCATATTGAAATCAACTGATCTCTTATTTTAGCGTTCTTATTTTTATCGCGGCTTCTTGCAGTACTTCAAGCGGTTTAGAATAGCAAAAACGGACCATGTTTTTCCCTGCATCGTCATGATAAAACGCCCGTCCTGGGACTGAAGCGACACCCGTTTCTTCTAATATTTTCATGGCTTTTTCAAAATCATCATTGCCGTTTACGCTGCTCACATCGGTCATGACATAATACGCTCCCCTCGGGACGCTCGGATTCAGCCCAACGCTTTTGAGCGCATCACAGAAAAGATCCCGTTTGTGCTGATGAACCGCTGCTAGCTCGCTGTAATAGCCATCCCCTAGTTTTTCAAGCCCCTCAGCTGCACCGATCTGAAGCGGTGCCGGCGCGCAGACGTAGATCAGGTCGTTAAACTGCGCCATCACCTCGATCACCTCTTTGGACGTGATTGCATATCCCAAACGCCATCCGGTGATACTGAAGACCTTCGAAAATCCGCTCAAGACGACGCATCGGTCTCGAAGGGAAGGAACGCTCAGTGCGGTGACATGGAGCGCATCGTCGTACAAAAAGTGTTCGTACATCTCATCAGCAAAGACGATAAGATCATGACGCTGGGCAAACTCCCCGATCTGATCCAGTTCTTCACGCGTATAGACTTTACCGCTCGGATTGGCGGGGTTGCAGATCACCATCGCGCGTGTTTTCGGCGTCACAACGGCTTCTAGTGCACTCATATCCAGATGCCACTCCGGCGCTTCAAGCCGGACAAACGTCGGAACCGCTCCGATGGAGGCAAGGGTGGATCGGTGATACCCGTAGTAGGGTTCGAACAATATCACCTCATCGAGTGGATTCAGTAACGCCATACATGCCGTATAAAATGCCCCCGTCGCACCATCGCTCACCAACACCTGATCGGCACTGATCTCTACTTCATAAAAGCGTTTCATTTTTGCGGCAATCGCCTGACGGAGCTTAGGAAGCCCTTCGGTCGGGGTATAGATGTTGATCCCCTCATCCATTGCCCGTTTTGCCCCCTCGACTACTTCCTGAGGGATTTCCAGATCACAGACCCCCTGCGCCATATTGATCCCCCCAAGCGCATTACATGCTCGGGTCATCGACCTTATTTCCGACTGGGCAATACTCCCGCTTCGTTCACTGAGTCGCATTGGTTTCCTCTATAGTATTGATTTTAATCATTAGACCGTTAAGCCGGTCTTTAAACAAGACCTCTCCTCCTGCACGGCGATAGAGTATGTCCATCTCCTCATTACGGATATTTTGAAACTTTACCCCTCCGCACGATTCGCTGGTTCCGTTGCCATCGAAGATTGTTTCGCTTTGCAAAATTTTCCGCAAAGTATTTTTCGGATAGAGCGGATTGAGATATTCATGAACGAACTTCTCTTCATCCATGCACCCCTCATTCACACACACCTCTTTATCAATCGAAATTTTCTCGACTGAAACACCGGCCGTAAACAACTCTACTTGCACGGCGTCCCCTTCATAGCGAAGATATCCCATATCGGCATATTTGATTTTAGGGGTTTTAAACACAATCATTTTCGGTTCACTGATGCTGTAATGTTTCGTCGAACACCCTCCCAGAAAAAGGGCGATCAAACTAACCCATAGGATAAAGAATTTTTGCATGTACCGCATCCAATTGTTGTAATAGCTCTGGTGAGAGCTTCATCTCCATCGCCGCTAACGTAGCATCCAATTGTTCCGCCGACGTCGCACCGATGATCGTCGAGGCGACAAAATCAAACTGCTTGCTCCACGAAATCGCCATCGTGACTGGATGAAGTCCCGACTCATGGGCAATGCGGAGATACTCCTGCGTCGAAGCGAGGGTTTTATCGTTCAAAAACCGTGCCGCCATGACACGCTGTCTGGCATTTGGGGATTTGATGTAGTCACTAAAGCGACCCTCTCCCAAAGGGCTTTGATTGTATTTGCCACTCAAAACCCCTCCGGCTAAAGGGGAATACGGGAGTAAGGAGATTTTCTCTTCGCGGCACAACGCACCGATTTCAGTCAAATCACGACGATTAAGGAGCGAAAAGTTGTTCTGGATCGATTCAAACCGGGCCAGTTTTTCGTACTTGGAGACCATCAGCGATTTCATCGTCCCGCGCGCGGTGTCGTTGGAGGTTCCGATATAACGAACTTTTCCGCTTTGCACCAGCGCATCGAACGCTCTCATCGACTCTTCGATCGGTACCACGGTATCGGGCCAGTGCATCTGATACAGATCAATGTAATCGGTTCCCAACCGCTTGAGCGATCCCTCCACCGCCCGCTCGATATGGAACCGATCAATCGCGGTAAGACTGTGACGGATCGGCGGGACAAACCACCCCGACGCAGCCCCAGCCACTTTGGTCGCCAAAATAAGGCTTTCGCGCGGTTTGGTCTTAAGCCAACGCCCCACCATCTCCTCGGTTATCCCTGCGAGTTTTGCTTCGGGAGGAACAGGGTACAATTCTGCCGTGTCGAAAAAGTTCACCCCGGCTTCGTACGCTTTGTCCATGATCGCAAACGCATTTTTTTCATCGCATTGCGTGCCAAACGTCATCGTCCCCATGCAGATCGGCGAAACCCTTAAACCGCTCCGTCCGATATAGCGATACTCCATGACTCACTCCCGATTTTTGTGTAATTGTAGCATCTTGCCATATTTTGAAACTTTGTTTTAGGATTTATCTATACTTTTTTTATGATAATACACATCGATTTAGACTGCTTTTTTGTCTCTGCCGAACGGACCGAGTCACCCGATTTGATCGGTAAAGCGGTCGCTATCGGAGGAAGAGGGGATACTCATATTTTTTCACATCAGGGTTCCAATCAATCGCTGAATCTAGACAATGAAGGCTCTTTTGTCGGAAGTTTTTTTCATCGTTATAGAGGGGAAGACCTAAAACAATTCATCGATCCAGATGGTCGGATACGGGGTATCCTTACCACCTCCAGCTATGAAGCACGCGACTATGGGATTAAAACCGGTATGAGTATTCGCGAAGCCCTCTCCTTATGCCCGCACCTCATCATCAAAAGCCCCAATATGGAGCTCTATCATACGCTCTCACACCGATTACGTGATTTTCTTCATGAACATATCCCTCTGATCGAACAAGCAAGCATCGATGAATTTTACGGTGATCTCGAAGGGTGGATTGAGGATAGCGATGTTCCCGAATTCATCGATACGCTTCGCAATAATATTAAACGCCATATCAATCTTCCCGTATCGATCGGTGCCGCCCACTCCAAATATATTGCTAAACTGGCGACCGACGAGGCCAAACCGTTCGGCTGTAAAATCATCTATCCTAACGAGGCTATAACGTTTGTTTCTACTAAAAATGTTGCCAAATTTCCCGGTATCGGACGCAGTATGCTACATCGATGCAGCCTCTACCGCATCCATACCCTCGGTGATCTTATACGGGCAAAAAATTTGGTCGAGTCATGGGGGCCCTATGCCCAAAGCCTTTATCAGCGTGTTATAGGGGAAGAAAAAGGGGGACTAAAACGGCATGCACCCCGAAAATCGATCGGAATATCCCGTACCTTTGATCCCATCAACGATCGTTTTGAACTTCGACGACGTGTCTTTATTCTTGCCCGTCATCTTTCCTATGCCATTAGCAAAATCGACGTTCATCCCACCACTTTTTCACTTCATCTTCGTTACGATCATTATCCATCCTCCCATGCCGCCCATACCGAGTGCCGTCTCTTCAGTGAACAACGCTTCCGACACCTGTGCGCATCGCTCTTCACCCAAGCCGACATTCACCGCAGCGCTTCGGTGATCCACCTTGGCATCAGTGCCGGAAGTTTTAGCTCTAATACGCATAAAACCCTTTCGTTGCTTCATTTTGAATTAGACTCTGAAGCCAGAAAACTCGATCTTGCAACCCAGAATCTGCGGAGTAAATACGGACTTGATACATTGCGCTGGGGAAATGAGCTATAATCTAACCTATGAATAGAACGCTTTTTCGCGATTTTTTCCATCGCAATCTTCCCAACGACATGGAGCAATGCATTGAACTCTTTGCGATTTTCGGAGGATTGACCCAAGAGATCGATATTGATCAACCCCTCGATGTACTACTTCAACGCCATATTCTCGAACCGTTTGAAGCACACTATCATACGCTTTACGCACCATTAGGCGATGACTCTCTCTATGCCCGCCTGCTTCATGCGGTAGCCATCGGTGATCGACGGCAAGATTCCGCCTACCGACGTGCCAAAATCGGAAAAGAACGGGGTTCCGAAGCGTTTGAATACCTTCGAGATTGCAACTATCTTGTGCTCGAACGCTCCCGTGAGATTCCCCCGATAAAAATCCATCCCAAACAAAAATTCAAAAAAGAGATCGAGCACCATCGCATCTCCCATAAATTTCGTTTTGCAACCCCTTTCTTACGATTTTGGTTTGCCTTTGTTTTCCCCCATCAATCCTTCATACGGAATAAAAATTTTGCTCCGTTTATGGAGCATTTTCATACGCACTACAACGCCTTTGTCGGATTTACCTTCGAAGAACTCTGTAATATGTACATCGATGAAATGTTGACGCAACGTTTCGATGATGTACTGATTGATTCGGGAAGCTATTGGGATCGCGAAGTCGAAATCGATCTTCTATGCGAAACAGTAAACGGGGAAACATGGGTCGGAGAATGCAAATGGACCAATCACAAGCTCAACAAAAAAGAGCTGCATAAACTCGAAGAAAAATGTCAACACACACATATTATCCCCGATAAAACATTCCTCTTTACCAAACGGGGGTTTTCGAATGAACTCTTAGCCCTTCGACATCCACATCTGTACTGCTTTGATGCTGAAGCACTGGAAGTTTTAACTCACCGCCTGTAAAGCGCCGTATGCTTCTTGAATCAATTTAAACTTTTCCGTATATTTATTGACGACTTCAGGGCTCTGCATACTAACACGATCGGGATGATACCGCTTCGCCAGCTGACGGTATCGTTTTTTCAGATCTTGCGGAGAACTCCCTACTGGCATCTCAAAAATCGCGTAATACCGGATCAGACGATCCATCGATTCATTCGTAAATCCAAACCCTTTAAAATTACCGTACAAACGGCTCATAAACTCATCATCATAGGTATAATTGATCTGGTAATGAAGCACTTCGCGGCGGTTTAGCGTTTTTTCCAACCGTGCTTTGGCGCTTGGTGTACTCACATCGATATAAATTTGATTGGATGTATGGTTCATCACAAGAGAGGAAAGCTGCTGTTTAAGATAACGCATAATCCAACGATTCGGTGTAACAAACGTTATTCGAACCCGGTTAGGACCAAACGCATAGAGTTCGATGTCCACTTTTTCGATCTGTCGAAACGGTACCTCGATCCGTACAGCAGCACTACGGCATTTTTTGAGTGAACGGCGGTAAAACGGGCTGGATAAATCATTCGCTTGCGTATATTGATCGCTTAGCGTATCGAGAAACTCCTCTTTTTTATCCAAAGAGTTTTCATTGTTGAGTACCAATACGCCGTTATCGAGAAAAAGGGTATTATGGATATGGTGATCAAAGAATTCTTCCATCCACGGCTCTTCAAGGGTGGAAGCACCCCCTTGAACGAAGATAGCGTTATTACGTAAAACAACTCTCACGGATACCCCCTGAAGCAGTATTATTGCTTCTTAAAGCAAAAAGGGTTCCAAATTAAGATTTAACAATTTCTCCATAACACTCCGGACGACGATCTCGGATTAATCCCCAGTAATGACGATGTTCACGTATCGCTACCGGATCGATGGTGTTGTAAAGGATCTCTTCAGCATCACGCGATGCCTCCGCCACTTTCTCTCCCGTATGATCGGTGATAAACGAACTGCCATAAAAGGTGAGGCTACAGCTCTCCCCTACCTCTTCGCCGATACGGTTAGCCGCAATGACCGGGATAATATTGGCGGCACTATGCCCCATCTGTACCCGCTGCCAATGCGCCGCCGAATCCACACCGATCTCCGGTTCGCTCCCGATCGCCGTCGGATAAAAGATCATATCGGCGCCTAACAACGTCAGGCTGCGTGCCGTTTCCGGAAACCACTGATCCCAGCAGATCCCCACTCCCACATTGGCATATGCCGTTTTCCAGACTTTGAATCCACTATTGCCGGGTTTGAAATAAAACTTCTCTTCGTATCCCGGACCATCGGGGATATGGGTTTTACGGTAATTCTCCATAACTGTCCCATCGGCGTCAATCATCACCAGAGAGTTGTAATATTCCCCGTTGTCTTCTTCAAAATAGCTGATCGGAAGCACCACCTTCAACTCTTTTGCCAATGCGCTGAAACGTCCGATAATCGGATTATTCGCCAGCGGCCGCGCCCACTCGAAATATTGTTTATCCATATCCTTACAAAAATAGTATCCTTCAAACAACTCGGGCAACAAAATGATCTGCGCCCCATTCGCAGCTGCTTCACGTACTTTTTCTTCTGCTTTATCAATATTTGCAGCTCTATTTTCACTCATCTGCATCTGTATGCCCGCTACTTTGACCATCATTACTCCTTTATTAATGTATTTCGTAAATCATTCACTGTTCGCTTTCCAAGCGGTGCGAGGCCATAACGCCACTCGATAAAACGCAAAATCGACGTCGTGTCATACGGTGTATGATCCACATACCCTTTTTTCGCCACTGGTGATATCACCAGTGCCGGTATACGGGTGCCTGGCCCCCAGCGATCCCCTGCAGGGGGAGCAACATGATCCCATAATCCTCCGTTCTCATCATACGTGACAATGATCACTGATCTCTCCCATACCTTCTTATTTGCCCGAACCGACTCGACGATTGTTTTTAATTTTTCATCTGCTTTTTGTACCGTTGCATATCCGGGATGCTGATTATCTTCTGCTGAGGGCTTGATAAACACTACGCTTGGCAACGCATTATTGGTAATATCTTCATAAAAACGTTTTTCATCCTGCAGATGAGTTCTTCCCTCACTATCTGGAGCATATCGCTCAAAATAGAGAAATGGGTTATGGTGATACTGATACACTACCTTTTCTCCATTCCCTCGAATCGCTTCATCATATCCGCCGCTGTACCATTTCCAACTGATCGACGCTTCACTCAACCGATCTCCGATCGTATCATAGTTCAAAGGCTTTAAACGCTGTGATGGATCAGCATATTTGCTTTTGTAAGGGGGATAAAATGGCTGTATCGTGTTTACCGCATAGCCATCCGGCGTCAGGATACCATCACGTACTATTTCACCCGTTGAACTTAGTTCGTAACGAGAGAGATTGCTATCCTTGCCGACAAAAGGTGTTTGCGCCGCAATGAGCCACTGATGATTTAGAAACGATCCACCGAAAGCCGCCGCAAAAAATCGATCGCAAAGCGTAAACTCTTGCGCATACGCCCATAAAGCGCTGCCATTCATATCATGGTATCCCATGCTCAGGGCTTTTTGATCACTGATATCTACAAATCGGTTATTTTTACCACCATTGATTTGAAGCTGATTTTGATAAAAACGGTGAACCATATCGGGGATAATATCAGTCTGCTTCACCACACCATCAAGTGCCAGCGGCCCATTGGCAACACGTTCTGGAAAGCCTAGCTTTTTCCCCTCTTCACTCATCTGTAAAAAAGCATAAGGATAATTATGGTAATCCACTTGAGGAAAACGGTTAAGGCTATCCGATCGATCCGTACCGCTAAATCCGTGAAAAAGATGGTCAAAGCTTCGGTTTTCAAAATAGACCACGATAATATGGTCGATTTTGTTACGCAAATCGCTTCCATGCATCATGACACTCATAGTCAATAAACACCCTGCGATTCGCCTCATCTTTGCCTCTTCCTCATTCTGTTCGCTAAAACTTTACCTACAATTTATTACAATCGTGTTATTCTATCCTATACCGATTTAGAAGGGGATATCATGCAAGTCAAACCGTTTAATTCCTCACTTCCTCAGCTTAATTCCGATACACAAAAGCGGGATAAAACGCTCGAAAAAATCGCTTCCGCTACCGAGTTAAAACTTGAAGACAGCGCTTCACGCACTATTGCCGACTTAATGCAAAGCGAGATTTCCACCCTTTCTCAAGGGCTGATGAATGCCAATGACGGTATTGCAATGATGCAAATCACCGACGGCACCTTACAAAACCTCAGCCAACAAACTCAAAAACTGAGCGATCTCAGTGTCCGCCACAATAGCGGTAGTATGAATGAAAGCCAAAAGCAGGCACTGCAAAGCGAATTCTACCGCACGGTAGAATCCATGGATCAAGCCATCACGTCAACCAGCTACAATGGAAAAACGCTGTTTGGCACTGAAATGACGATCGGCATGGGTAACAGCTCTTTCACCGCTTCGATTCCAAATCTCACCCCGTCTGAGTTATCGATTAATAATCCGGACGGGATAGAAGCCTATCGCGAACGTCTTGCTCAAGCGACCGGTGAAATCGGATCAACGGTCAATGGTCTGGTGAGCAGTTCCAACTCTATGATTAATACGATTACCAATGTCTCGGCGGCAAAAAGTCAAATCGCCGATGCCGATATGGCTAAAACTGTTCAGGATTTCCAACAAACCAATCTGCGTTTGGATATGGGTCAACTCGCCGCCGCACATCATACCGATGTACTACGACAAAGTATCGAACGTTTGCTAGCGTAAAAAAGAGAGGAATTACATCCGGTCTTTGGCCGTAATTCCTAAGAGAGAGAGTCCCGTTCTAAGAGAGAGGGCTACGACTAAAAGCAATTTCAGAAGTTTTGCTTCGTCTTCACTTCCGATAATACGCGTATCATAATAAAACTTGTGCAATCGTGCCGCAAGTGATTTCAAATAATCGGGAAGCTTTTGAGCTTGACGCGATTCAAATGCGTCATCAATGATTTCAGGCAGCAACAACGCTTCAAACAGTAATCCGTCGGCATCGCTGCTAAGCCCATGCAATCGTGATGCCATGATCGCCTCTTGTTTGATGTCGCTTTTCGAAATCAGCGTCTGGATACGAGCGTGCGCATATTGGATATAGTAGATCGGATTCGAGCTGTCTTGACGTTTCAGCTCTTCGATGTCAAATTCAAGCGCCGTATCACATTTTTTGGATGCGAACATAAATCGAAGCGCATCAGCACCGATCTCTTCGACTACATCACTCATCAGTATGACGGTTCCGGCACGTTTGGACATCTTAAACGGTTCTCCGTCTTTCAGAAGACTAACCATCTGAGACAAAAGAACTTCGAGTCTGTCAGCGTCATACCCCAAAAAGGTCACCGCCGCTTTGACCCGTGCAATATAGCCGTGATGATCGGCACCCCAGATATTGATATAATCCTCATAACCGCGCTCAAACTTCTGATTATGATAAATGATGTCGCCCGCAAGATAAGTCGGTCGGCCGTCTTCACGTACCACAACACGGTCATGGTCATCGCCATGTTCGGATGAACGGATCAACGTTTTGCCTTCATTGACATAAACGCCTTCTCCCATCTTCGCCATCACTAGATCCCACTCATCATACAATGATGCTTCGCTGACAAAGGTATCAAAATGGACATTAACCGCTTTTAGATCATCAATAATGAGTGCTAAAATTTTATCTTTCGCCCAGAGAGCCAGCTCTTTTTGGCGGCTTTCATCCCGAAGCGCATCGGCACCAAATTGCTCCATCACCTCTTTGGCCAAATCACTGAGGTATTCTCCTCGGTAATATTTTTCAGGCCACTCTACATTTTCGCCAAGCAGTGCACTTCTACCTTCGAGCTGAAGCGATATACCTAATAAATCGATCTGATTACCGGCGTCGTTGACGTAATATTCCGCCGTGATGTCATACCCAAGATGACGCCCTAGGCGTAGCATCGTATCGCCATACACCGCACCGCGCGCATGACCGATATGAAGAGGGCCGGTCGGATTAGCACTGACAAACTCTAAAAGAATCGTCCCCTTTTTGTCCGAACTCCCAAACTGCTCCCCATGCGATAGAGCCCATGACGCGTATTCGTCCAAAAACGATTCGGAAAGACGAAAATTAATGTAGCCTTTCACCGATTCAACGGCACTGAACATTGACTCTTCACTAAATCCCGCCGCAATCTCTTCGGCAATAATCATCGGCGATTTTCGAAGCTCTTTGGAAAGAGAAAAAGCGATCGGGGTGGAAAAATGGCCAAAAGAGCGGTCACGAGGTTTTTCAAGGACTACGTCCGTATTAAATTTATCGCGCAAAAGCGCGCTGACACGTTGCTTCAAGGCTTACGCTTGTGTGGTAGTTTTAGAAGCTTCTGAAGGGGTTGCCGTAGTCGTTTCTACTTGCTTAGGCGCTTCTGGTGTTGCTGTGGTCGATGCCGTCGTCGCAGCCGTATCTTCGTCTTTCATCTCTTTTTTAAAGCTTCGGATCCCTTGTCCGATCCCTTTTGCCAATTCAGGAATCTTTTTTGCACCGAACAACAAAATGACGATTCCGAAAACAATTAGCCAATGACTTCCGCTTGTAAATCCGCCCATGGATAGTTCCTTTTCTTTGTCAAAATAAAATTCGGGTAGTATAACGGCTTAATGCTGTAATCGTCCTTACGATCCCGATCCTTCCCACGTTTGCACAAACCCGTTGATTTCTTGCGTAGGTATTTTAAGTCGTGCCGCTTTAGCTACGGCGATCAAAGTCTGCGCTGCCGCCTCCAAATCATCATTCACAATCAGATAATCATATTCACTGATCCGCTGAATTTCCCGCTTAGCCATTTCAAGTCGTTTTTCGATCACCTCACTGCTATCGGTTCCCCGGCTGTAGAGCCTCTTCTTGAGTTCATCGAGCGTGGGCGTCGTAATAAAAACGGAGGTGGTGATATCGTTTAATCGATGCTGTACGGCGTCATGCCCCTGAACATCGATATCAAAAATGACAAGTTTACCCTCTTTTAACGCTTTTTTTACCGGTCCCAGTGAAGTGCCGTAATAATTTCCATGGACAATCGCATATTCCAAAAAGAGCTCTTCTTCAATCTCTTGTTTAAACTCTTCAACACTCACAAAATGGTAGTGAATCCCATGCACTTCTCCCTCACGCATTGGACGGGTGGTGGTTGAGATGGAAAAGTAGGTTGGTCCGATGTATTCAATTACCTTGCTAATCAAAGAGCTTTTTCCCGCACCGCTTGGGCCGGAAAGGACTAGAATAGCACCGCTTTTTTGATTCACGAATTATTCCCGAAATTGATATTAATACTGATATTCATCCCTTTAAGCGACTTCACCACCTCTTCATTCGCCAAGGTTTTCAAAAGAACCTGCAATGCCTCGACTCCATCCGAAGCCGATGGAGTCGCAGAAGGAGAAGACTCTTCTTCTTTAACATACAAGCCTTCTCCCGTATCGTCTCCCATCGCTTCGCAAAGGGCTTCGACATTCAGCGAAGTATGTTCACTATGGCCGATACGTACTTCCGGCTCCTCTTCGACACTCTCACCGACCGCACGTTTCATCTCGTTTTCGTCAATCTCTTCGAGCCCTTCAAGTCCTTCAAAGTCACCGAGTTGTTCAATCCCCAACTCATCCAGTTCTTCATCCCCCAATGCCATATCAAGCTCTCCAAGATCAAGCTCGTTCACGGCCTCTTGAATCTGCTGCTCCAGTTCATCCATCCCTTGATCATCCAAAAGATCCTCGTCTTCGACGGGCACACTAAGCGCTTCCAAATCGTCTTCGCCCAGTTCTTCCTCTTCATCCATTTCAAATACACTCTCATCGAGTTCAGGAATTTCTTCAGCATGTGCATCGATTTCAGAGGGCTTGAGGACTTCCTCTTCAAATCCGGCAAGCAAATCGTCGAAATCCTCTTCCTGTTCTGAAGCATCGTCCGTCATTTGGATTTCCTCTTCCAGTATCGGAAGCTCTAGGCTCTCCTCGGCACCTACTTCCTCTTCCAGGGAGTTCATCAGTACATCCAGATCATCGTTCTTTATATTCAATAGCTCCGAGTCACTTTCAAATGTATCTTCCGACGCATCCATGTCCCCTAAAATATCACTAAAATCATCCGCTACAGCGCTCTTTAGATTCTCATCGACCCCTTCAAACAAGTCATCCTCGCTCACGTCTGGTGCATCCAATGCAAAAGCATCGTCATCATCCAATAAGCTTTGAACCTCTTGTACCTCTTCATGATCTAGAATATTCGTTTTAATCCCGCTCACAAGCTCTTCATCGTCCAAATCCCCCAAGTCGGGAAGATCATCGATGGCAATGGTATCATTCAAATCATCCATCTCATCTTCGAGATTGATCGCTTTCACAGTATCCTTCAGCCCCGTATCGGGTGCTGAAGGGCTTGAAAGCGATTTTTCAATTTGAGAAAATAGATCGACCAAATCGGTCGGTAAAAACGGTTTATGGATCACTTTATCAAATCCGGCAGGAACGCTACTCCCGCGTGTCGCCATCATCAACGTACTTTTAAACGGTACCCGAGCTTTCAGTTCCGCCATTACGTCATCACTGTATAAAGCGTCATCGACTATCAATAAATCATACATCTCATTGTCAAGTTCATCGATGGACCAAATAACATTCAAATCGTCTTTGGTCTTTTGCGCACTGAGTGCGACCAGCTTCCGTACGACTGGATTATCGTTGTACAATAAAATTTTCATGATCGGCGGATCCCCTCTTTGGTTACACTATAACGTGAATTTGCGTACTAAATGGTATCATTGTAACTAAAAAAAAATAAAATGATAAAACTTCTGTGCTTACTTTTATCGGTTACTCTTCTAAATGGCCACAATTTTGTCTATTTGCTTCCCGATGACATCCCTTCCTACGAAGCATGGCTTCAATCCCATATCAAAAAGTCAGATCAGCCGATTCGTGTTTTCACCGCTTCGATGTATTACCCGGCCTTACACAAAAGTTTCATTGCCCATCAATCGCATGGACTCGAATTGGCGCTTGTCGTTCATTCACTACGCAACGACCCTCTCCGTCTTATCCAATATCAATACACCCATTTGTATCACTACACCTCTCGTCCACTGCAAGGGAGTTTGATTATTCTTGATTCGTATGTGTGTCAGATGAGCGCTCCTCTCGATCACGAAATACTCATGCGCTCTTCCAGTACAGTTTTTTGCAGTGATGATCCTCAGTACGTTTTAGAAGCTCAGCGCCTTTTTTCCCTCATGCAAAAACGTTCTCATCGCTATTTAAAATAATTTTTCCAAAAAATTATACGCGCTTTGCATCTGCGACGTCATAATCAACATCGTTGCACTCAGCGTTGCCATAAGTACCAGAAAGGAGACAGCAATCTTGATCGGCATACCGATCACCAAAAGGTTAAATTGTGGCATCGTTTTCATCAGCATCCCAAAAATGACATCGGCCAACATCGAAAGTGCCGTAATTGGAAATGCGATCATAAACCCGACCACAAACATGTTCACCGTTGCGTGCATAAGGTATCGGAACAGCTCCGGAGTGAGCATAAACCCTCCCAGTGGTACGCTGGCAATCGATTCAGACGCAAATAATAGTATCCAATGGTGTAAATCCAATGCTAAGAGTACCATCAGAGCCAATAAAGCCAAAAACTGGCTGACGATCGGCATTGAGACTCCCGATTGCGGATCAATTGCCGAAGCCAGCGAAAATCCCATCATAAATGAAATTTGTCCGCCCGCAAACGTAATCATGTGATATGCCAGTTGTAAAATGACCCCGATTACCAGTCCAAAAAGCATCTCTCCCAATATCGCAATTGTTAAGCTTGGCGCATCCAGCGGTATTTGAAGGGGAGGTAACGAGCCAAAAAAAACAATCGTAAAGAAAAAGGCCATCGCTGCTTTGACCGACATGGGTATGTTCATATGCGAAAAAATCGGGACCGCCATAAAGAGTGATGAAAAACGGACGAATAACAAAATAAATGCCGCCGTGCGCCCTTCGCTAAAGAGTTCCGCCCACTCCATGGTTATACGAGAATCAACTTTCCATTCGCCATACGATACATTCGGCTGCATCGCGAAGCCAACGCTTCATCATGGGTAACCAGCACCATTCCCGCCTCATGATCGTGCAGATATCCTTCAAAGATATCCATCACTTCATGTGCCGTAGCATGGTCCAAATTTCCCGTCGGCTCATCGGCAAAAATAAGACGTGGCCTTTTAGACATGACCCGTGCAATCGACACCCGTTGCTGCTGTCCCCCTGAGAGTTCCGTCACTTTTTGATGACAAATATCCGCTATCCCTAGACGTTTTAAAAGTTCATGGTCTATCGACTGATTCGCTAAAAGCGTCGCAACTTCAAGATTCTCTGTTCCGCTAAATCCTTTGAACAAGTAATGGCTTTGATATATCAGCCCTAGATCAAACCGACGCAATTTCACCAGCTCTTGCTCATCTAAACGATAAATATCTTTTCCGAAAAGCTCTACAATTCCTTCTTTTGGGGATAGCAAGGATGATAAGATATGCATCAGGGTCGATTTTCCGCTGCCGCTGACTCCGACGATTGCGATCGATTCTTTGGCATTGAGTTCCAACGAAATATTATTAAAAAGCGGATAATCAAAATGGTGGCTCAGCCGGCTTGCGTTTAAAAGTCTCATAGAGCAATTATAGAAGAAAAAAGATTAATTAAAAGAGAGAAGAAAAAAAGGGATAGATAAGGGAAAACCCTTATCCCATTTGTGCAGCGACTTCTGCTGCAAAATCGGTAACTTGTTTTTCGATACCTTCACCGACTTCGTATTTCACGAATTCGACAATTTGCGCTGTACCGCCGTGCTTAGCCGCTTCTTTCGTCACTGCTTCAGCAACCGTCATAGAATCATCCATAACGTATTTTTGATCCAACAATGCTTGCTCTTTATCGAGCGTCGTATTGTCATCGACAAAACGCGCCAGCTGACCAGGGATGATGTTCGGCCAGATTTTTTCCGGTTTGCCATCCGCAGCAAGTTTCGCTTTGATCGCTTCTTCGGCTGCAGCCATAACTTCCGGTGTCAATTGTGACATAGAGATGTATTGTGGAACATTTTTCAACGGTTTTTTCAAACGTGCCAATTCTTCATTTTCGGTTTTGATCGCTTCGATGCGTCCGATAGTCTCTTCTTCAACATATTTAGGATCAAAATCTTTGTAGCTCAACGTCGATGGTTTCATCGCAGCCGCGTGCATAGCAACATTTTTAACAAAACCTGCCATTGCATCCGCGGTTTTTTTGCTATCACAGCTAATCGCGACAAGAACACCCACACGTCCGTTGGAGTGAACATACCCGTTTACGACACCGGTTTCCCCTGCATTAAGGGTAACAAAACGACGTGTCACAATTTTTTCACCGATACGCGCCACTTGAGCCGTAAAATATTCGGAGAATGTACCCGTTTCGTATGCGGTTTCATTCAACTCTTCGACCGTGCTGACACCCGTCGTAAAGACGTGCGCCGCCGTGTTTCCGACAAGAGCGATGAAGCCGTCGTTTTTCGCAACGAAGTCAGTCTCGGAGTTAATCTCTACCAATGAAGCCGATGCGAACGTATCAGAAACTTTGATTCCCAAAAGCCCTTCGGCTGCAACACGGTCCGCTTTTTTAGCACTTTGCGCCATACCACGATCACGCAACCACTCTTTCGCTTTTTCCATGTCGCCGTCACACTCAGTGAGGGCTTTTTTACAATCCATCATTGGCGCATCCGTAGCAGTACGGAGGTCTTTCACCATTGCTGCTGAGATTTCTGCCATGATTACGCTTCCTCTGCCGCTACTTCTTCTGAAGCCGCCGCTTCTTCTGCTGTTGCAGACATCTCTTCTTCCGTTACCGCTTCATCGTTTCCGCCGTTGCGAAGTGCTTTACCTTCATTGATCGCTTCCGCCATCTCTTTACAGAAAAGTTGAATAGAACGGATCGCATCATCGTTTCCAGGGATTGGAATGTCGATCACATCCGGATCACAGTTAGTATCAAGAGGTGCAACAACACGAATACCAAGGTTACGAGCTTCTTGAACTGCGATGTGTTCTTTAACTGCATCGATGACGAACATCATATCCGGCAATGTTTTCATATTACGGATACCGCCAAGATAATCGATCAATTTTTGTTTTTGGCGATCCATCATCAACGCTTCTTTTTTAGTCAAAAGGTTGATTTGACCGTTTGCTTGCATCTCTTCGATGATGTCAAGTTTACGGATGGATTTTTGGATCGTCGGGAAGTTCGTCAACATTCCACCCAACCATCGATTGTCAACGTAAGGCATGCCGCATGCCAATGCTGCGTCACGAATTGCAACACGTGCTTGTTTTTTTGTTCCAACGAAAAGAACTGTTTGCCCTTCTGCTGCTGCATCTACAACTTGTTGGTACGCAGCACGGAAAAAACGCAATGTTTTTTGCAAATCGATGATATAAATGTTTTTACGAACACCGAAAATGTATTTTTTCATTTTTGGGTTCCAACGACGAGTTTGGTGACCGAAGTGTACACCACACTCCAATAAGTCTTTCATAGTTACCATGAAAAGGCTCCTGTATTTTAAATATTTGTTATTTCGGTTAACTTGGACGAACCCTTACAGAGCCGGTGATACACCGGTTGCACCAAAATAATGGGTCAAACGCCTGCGAATTTTTCCTCTATATTGACGAGAGAAAATCGCGGAATGTTATCTTATTTTCACTTAAGCAATACTTTTACTTATGACTAAGCAGCAATCTTCTGAACACCCTTTTGCCCCTTTCAAATTACTTTTATATAATATTTGTTAATATCTGACCCAAGAGTGCTCTAAATTTAACAAAAAAGCATGATTAAGCATAAGGGAGAAATAAATGAAACGACACTTTTTAGGTTCCGTCGTAGCGTGTGCACTTATCGCAACTACCGCTACGGCAGAAGATACATTGATGCAACGGTTCGAAAAAATGGAAAAAGAGATCGCAGCCTTAAAAGCGGAACTCAATGCCGTTAAAAAAGCCGAAGCTGAAAAAGCTGCTGCTACCGTCGAGAAAAAAGTAGAAATCGCTCAATCCGATGACAATAAAGACGTAGGCAAAGCGATTGAAGATCTCCAAGATCAAATCGCCACCATCAATAAGAAAACGAATGGCAATAACTTAAAATTCGGTGTTGATTTCCGTACCAGCTACGATAATCTCCAATACACCATGGCCAATGGCAGTAAGCAAAAAAATGATAGTCTTTTCACTAACCGCTTATGGCTCAATATGAACTACGCCGCGACTAAAAACCTTAGTTTTACCGGACAGTTAGCCTATAACAAAATTTTTGGGCAACGTACCATGAATGCAAATAGTTCGACATCTACCGACGCTTTTGACTGGGTGAGTGGCGAATCAGCGTATGATGATACCCTCCGTGTCCGTTCAGCCTATTTCTTTTACCAAGAGGATGAATTTTTTGGGCTTGATGTCCCATGGACCATCAGTGTCGGTCGCCGCCCATCGACGGAGGGACATCTCATCAATTTTCGTGAAGATATGAAAGCTTCTTCCCCACTTGGCCATGCAATCAATACCGAATTTGATGGTGCCAGTGCAAAATTCGGGATGGAAGAGTTAACCGGTTTGGAAGGTTCCTATTTCAAACTCTGTATGGGACGTGGTATGAGCGAGGCAGAACCTCGCTTTGCCAATAACGGTGCTCCATACTCCGGAAACGGTAATACAAAAACCAATAATATTGATCTAGCCGGTATTATTCTCGTCCCCTATGATGACAAACAATACAGTATCGGGATGCAGTACACGTATGCCAATAATCTAATCGATAACAATCAAAGTACCTCTGGAGCGGTATTTGAAAAATACGGCGGTCTTCATACGGCAACCGCATTTGTTCAAGTGAACGGCATCGGAGAGGGATGGAGCGATTTCTTAGACAACACCACCGTCTTCGTGAGCGGTGCAATGTCTAAAACCGATCCGGACAAAGCCAAGGCGGGTATGCTTGGCTCAACCGATAGCCAAACCGGATACAGCTATTGGATCGGGACACAATTTCCCTCTTTGATCAGTGAAGAGGGGCGATGGGGATTAGAGTTTAACCACGGTTCAAACTACTGGCGTCCGATCACGTACAGCGAAGATACGATGATCGGTTCGAAAATTGCGGCGCGCGGCGATGCGTATGAAGCGTACTTTACCGAACCGTTGGTCGATGACATCCTAACCTTCCAACTTCGCTATACCTATATTAATTACGACTATAGTGGTAGTAACGGATTTTTTGGAAACGTGAGTGGGACACCATATGAAATTTCCAGTTCAATGACTGGCGCTGGCAATTATGTTGACAAAGCTCAGGATATCCGCGCGTATATCCGCTACCGATTCTAAGACTACTTTATATTTACGCCAATGGAGCTAAGCCCCATTTGGCTACGTTAACACTGGGTTTCCTTCGGCAGGAAGCCCAAGCGCATTTTTGCGCTTATATTACCCCTGTAATTTGACCAATTCTTCTTTGACTTTTTTCACATGGTCTTTCACTTTGACATTCGTCCAAGCCGCTTTAACGATCCCTTTTGGATCGATGATGTACGTTGAGCGGACAATCCCCATATACTCTTTGCCATAATTCTTTTTCAATGCCCAAACACCATAATTTTGCATCATCTGTGTCGTAGGATCACTCAATAAGGTGATACCGAGATTTTGTTTTTCGATAAATTTGCGATGAGACGCCGTAGAGTCCGCACTGACTCCAAGGATGATCGCCCCAAGATCATCATACGCATCTTGCTCGGCGGTAAATTCACACGCTTCCGTTGTACACCCAGGGGTGGAATCTTTCGGATAAAAATAGAGTACGATCCACTTTCCTCGCAGATCACGTGAACAGATTTCGACATCGTCTTGATTACTCAAACAAAATTCGGGTGTAGCACTTCCAATTTCTAACATTCATTTCTCCTTATAAAATCACAATCGATTTAATTTCTGTCATCTCTTCTATTGCAAACCGGGGACCTTCACGTCCGACGCCGCTCAGCTTCACTCCGCCATAAGGCTGGATATCGAACCGTAATGTCGGCATGTCGTTGACCACAACACCACCGGCATCCAGTTCATCGATCGCTTTATGGGCATGGGCCAGATTATTGGTGAAGATCGAAAACTGTAATCCGTATGGAGAGTTGTTCATCCGTCCGATTGCATCCTCCAACCCATCAACTTTGACCAAACTCACAATCGGTGCGAATACCTCTTCGCAAACGATCTTCATCGTCTCCGTCACATCCGCCATGACACACGGATAAAATACTCTACCCTCGCGGTGCGGTGGAGTTAAAGCACGAGCTCCTTCATTGATGGCACTTTGGACCCAGTTCATGGCACGTTCTGCCGCTTCATCATTGATCAATGGCCCTAAAAAGGTCTTCTCGTCATACGGAGATCCAACGACCAACTTCGCAGTGGCATCTGCCAATTTTTCTGCGAATGCGTCATAAATCGTACTGTCCACATAGATGCGTTGCAGCGAAATGCACACCTGCCCCGAATTAACAAACGCGCCAATCGCGCAACGAGACGCGGCATAATCCAAATCGGCACTCTGATCGATAAACGTCGCGGCATTGCCCCCTAGTTCCAACGATATTTTTTTAATTCCCGCACTTTTGGTAATAATATTTCCAACCCCCACGGAGCCCGTAAAACTGATGACGCGAGGGATATCACTGCTCACCAGTGTACTTCCGATGTCCGCATCCCCGTACACGACACTCAGAGCATCTTTGGTTGCATAGGGACTTTCAATAAACAGTTTTGCCAAAAGATAGGCACACAAGGGGGCCTCAGGCGTCGGTTTGAGGACGACCGTATTCCCCGCAACCAAAGCCGGGGCAAGCTTATGAGCAACGAGATTGAGCGGAAAATTAAACGGGGTAATCGCAACAATCACCCCGCACGCTTCTCTGCGCCAAAATGACAACGTTTGCCGGCCGCTGCTCATGGCATCCGTATTCATACTCTCCCCATGCATCGTGCGCATCGTTTCGGCAGAGAGGGTTATGGTTTCGATACAGCGATCCACTTCGATGCGGGCATACGTGATGGGTTTTCCTACCTCATCGCAGAGTGTTTTGGCAAACACTTCCCGCTGCTCTTTCAGCTTTGCCGCAACGTCCAACAGCCATGCGCACCGTTGATGCAACGGGACTTTTTTTGCGTCTTTAAAAGCGTCAGCCGCTGTCTTAAGAGCTTGCATAGCATCCTCAACACTGCAGATCGCGGCACGCGATACCACCCTCCCGTCAAACGGACTGCGACGTTCGGAATATTCCTGTTTTTGAATTTGTTTCGAACCTATCCAAACCTGTGCATCCATCGTCACACTCCCCTGAAAATTATGGTTAAATTATACAAATCATCACCTAAAAGTAGCTAGAATTAGCCCAAAAGAACTTAAGGAATTAACATTATGAATTTAACAATCTCTACCGGTACGTTCGGTATCCGTCCCCCTGTCACAAAACCGCTGCCGGGATTTTTAGCTCAACTGGGGGAAGAGCGTTTTCGCAAATTGGTGAGTGACCACTATGAGCTCCTCCGTAACAGCGATATCGCTCACCTGTTCCCGATACACGATGAACATGAGTTCGAAGCGGCCAAAAAACATGCGAGCGATTTTATGATCCAAATTTGCGGCGGACCCGCCTACTTTAATCAATCCCGCGGTGAACCACGTATGGTCGGACGACATGCCCCGTTTAAAATCGATGAAAAAGCGCGTCTTCGATGGCTTGGCTTTTATGCGCAGCTCCTTCCGGAACTCGAACAAGAGGGCGTGAGTCGTGAAAATATTCAATCGTTTTGGAACTACCTCGATATCTTCTCCATTTGGATGGTCAACACCCCCACACACTGACTCAGATTGAGTTAGTGCGATTGAGGCGTATTCTTAATAAACCTCAAATACCAACTGCGCTAAAATCACCTAATTTTAATATTCGGAGAATTTCCTTATGAACGAAGCCAAATACATTTGGATGAATGGCAAAATGTTACCTTGGAATGAAGCAAAAATTCACGTCCTTTCTCACACTTTGCACTACGGAAACGGTGCAATCGAAGGGACAAAAGTGTATAAAACCCCAAAAGGGTACGCCATTTTTCGCCTAAACGATCACACCAAACGACTGATTGAATCGGCAAAAATGACCCTCATCAATGTACCTTATACCCTCGAAGAACTCAATAAAGCCCAAATTGACGTCATCAAAGCCAATGAATTTACCGGTGAAAACGTTTATCTCCGCCCCATCGCCTATCTGGGATACGGTGTCATGGGAATTTATCACAAAGAGGCTCCGGTTGAAGTCGCCGTAGCAGCATGGGAATGGGGAGCATATCTGGGAGAAGAGGGGATGAAACGGGGGATTCGTCTTAAAATCTCCTCTTTTAGCCGTCCAAATAATAAATCCAATATGGGGAAAGCCAAAGCGGTCGGAAACTATCTCAACTCTCAAATGGCTAAATTCGAAGCCGTCGAAGCGGGATACGATGAAGCATTGCTCCTCGATGATGAAGGATATGTTGCCGAAGCAAGCGGTGCCGCCTTCTTTATGATTAAAAACGGGGAAATTATCACTCCGCCAAACGACAACTCTCTGGCGTCCATTACCCAAAAAACGGTGATCGAAATGGCCCAAGACATGGGCTATACCGTCACACGTCGACGCATTAGCCGAGAAGAGATTTACATCGCGGACGAAGCGTTCCTCACCGGAACCGCGGCTGAACTTACCCCTATCCGGGAAGTGGATGCACGTGTACTCGGTGCCGGTGGACGCGGACCGATCACTGAAAAACTCCAAAGCGGCTATTTCGATATCGTGTATGGCCGCAATAGTGCCTATGAGCACTATTTAACGTACATCAACTAAATAAGGATTTTTTTATGGCAAGCGATATGAACGACTATTTCAACAAAAAAAAGAATGAAGCTCCCCGCGGAGGAGGCTTTCAAACGCCGAAACCACCCAAAATGGATTTCAATTTCAGTGCTCCAAAAAGTAATATGTTTTGGGTTATCGGCGGTTTTATTTTGCTGCTCATCCTCGCGAAACCGTTTGTCATTATCAATGAGGGGGAGCGAGGTATCCTCTCCACTAACGGAAAATACGATGACCGTGCTTTGATGCCTGGTCTGCATTTTCTAATTCCGCTGATCCAAAAAATCTACATCGTCGATACCAAAGTACGCATTATCAATTATGCCGATAAAATCGACCGTGCCTCTACCCAAGGGGATGGAATTTTGCTTAAACCGGCTATTTCGGTTTTGGATAAGCGGGGACTGCCCGTATCGATCGACATCACCGTACAATATCGCATGAACGCACAACTTGCGGCACAAACCGTCTCCAACTGGGGATTTAGCTGGGAAGATAAAATCATCGATCCCGTCGCACGCGATGTCGTCCGAAACGTCGTAGGGCAATACGAAGCAGAAAATCTTCCGATTATGCGTAATGCCATCGCAACACAAATTGAAGCAGGTATCCGTAAAACCGTCGAAAGCCAACGCAACTCTCCGGCGCAGCTTGAGTCGATCCAGCTCCGTGAAATCGGTCTTCCACAAAAAGTCAAAGATCAGATTGAGCGCGTACAAGTAGCGAAGCAAGAGGTAGAACGAGCACAGCAAGACGTCGAACGGGCCAAACAAGAAGCACTCAAAAAAGAAACCGAAGCACAAGGGGTCGCCAATGCCGTTACGATTGAAGCAAAGGCCAAGGCTCAAGCGAACCGTTTAATCGCGCAATCCTTAACTCCTGGACTTTTGAAACTGGAACAAATTCAGGTACAAGGGAAGTTTAACGAAGCGCTTAAGGAGAACAAAGACGCCAAAATTTTCCTCACACCGGGAGGTTCGACCCCGAATATTTGGCTGGACAGCAAATCGGGTGATACCCAAAAAATCACTTCAGCAGGAAGATAATCGATGAATCTCGAGCAAATCGACTGGCAAAAATCGGAGCTTCTCCCCGTCATCGTTCAAGATTCTTCCACACTCGAAGTGCTGATGATGGCGTACATGAACCGTGAAGCACTCGAACTTTCCCTTGCTACCAAAACAGCTCACTATTTTTCACGTTCAAAACAGCGTCTATGGAAAAAAGGGGAAAGTAGCGGTCATACTCAGCACATCGAGCGTTTTTTGGTCGATTGCGATAATGACACATTATTAATCCATGTTCGCCAAGAGGGAGTTGCCTGCCATACCGGTCGCAAGTCCTGTTTCTTTACCGACTTAGAATCCAATGAGGCTATCACCCTCCTTCAAATCGATACAACCGTAACCTATGGTATTGTCGATGAACTGTATCACACGATTTTAAGCCGAAAAAACAGTGATCCATCCACTTCATGGACTGCCAAACTGCTAAGCAGCGGAGAGAATGCCATTTTGAAAAAAGTCGTAGAAGAAGCAGGAGAATTCAGCTTTGCGGTAAAAGACGGTAAAGAGGATGAAATTATTTACGAATGTGCCGATTTAGTGTATCATGTCCTCGTCGCACTGGGACACAAAAACATCTCTCCGGACCGTATCAAACAAGAGCTGGCACGCCGAAGCGGTATCAGCGGTATTGCGGAGAAGAACGCTAGGACAAAATGAAAACTCAGTTTCTCGCTTTTATTCATCAGCTGAGCCTTTATGATTACCTCCTCTTTGGAGGTATTTTGTTCTTTTTTCTCCTGACCCTCTTCTTAGCTATCTTGTTTCATCATAAACTTAAGCTTGCGGTCGCACTGATTGTATTGGCCTTTATGATCCTCACGCTCGCGCCTCCGATCGGATATTTCACACTCCATTATTATCTCTACAAACACACCATTACCCTTCATACCGTTAGAGACTTGCAGTTTACCGACGCCTTGGTCGTTAAAGGTGACGTGAAAAACACTTCCAAATTGCCGATTCAAAAGTGTACGCTCTATCTCAGCGTCGCAAAAAAATCACCCTATCCGATTCTCAACCGATTTTATCCTTATATTCCGTTCCGACGTAAAACGGTCGAGTTAACGGATCCAATCAGCCCTTCGGAAGTTCAAAGTTTTAAAGTTCTTATTGAGCCGTTTCGGTATTCGAGTCCCCATACCGTCACAGTACGCGGAGTATGTCAATGACCTATCTAACGTTTTGGCACTATCTGATTTTTTTACTCTTAATCGCGCTCTTTATAGGAAGTGTGTATTACACCCTTCGGTACAAAGATTTTGAAAAGAATAAACCATCGGTTATTTTTACGTTTGCCCTCTTGACTTTAGCCCTGATGTTTATGGCCTCCCTTGCCATCGACAGCTATACCAAAGAGGTCAAACTGTTAAAATTCAAACATCGACGCTTTTACGCCACCGAGCAGATCTTTTATGAAGGAATTATCCGAAATACCGGTAATTACACCGTTGCAAAAGTAGAACTCGAAATCAAAATAATCAATAAAGACACAGGACATCAAGAGGGAAGACCCAAATACGAAACCACGGTTTTCGAAACGTTTTTCGGACGCAACGAGAAAGATCATCGCACTCCGATCGTCATTATGCGTCAAACAATTGCAACCGATTTACTCCCCGGACAAACACGCCAATTTCACATCGCCATGGATTATCCCACCTATTTCAAAGGATTCAGTGTTTACCCTCGAATCTTTGCCCGTTAATATTTGAGATTAACCGATTTGAGTGCCTGATTGAGAATCTGTACCTGTTGATTCTTGTCTTTACACCATTGGGGAGCAATGAGAGTATCATCACCGATACCCGCACTCACCCGCTGCACACTAACATGTTTGGGTTTAAGAAGCAAAGCTTCTTTCAAAACATCAAAATAGAGCTCCTGCGAAATCGGTTCAAACTCGCCGCGCGCGTATTCATTTGCCAATGCCGTCCGTTTCACAACATAGAGTGAATGATATTTCACCGAATCGATTCCTAGTGCATACGCCTCTTTAGCAGTATTGAGCATCATCTCTTTATCTTCCCCCGGCAATCCGAAAATCAGATGACCACAGATGTTAATCCCATACTGTTTTGCTTTTAAAATCGCCTCTTTAACGTTTGCGCTGTCATGCCCGCGATTGATTCTCTCCAGCGTTTCATCGTAAATGGATTGAATACCGAATTCAAGCCAAAGTTCGGTTCGTTTTGAAAGCTCCGCCAAATATTCAAACGTTTCATCATTGATGCAATCCGATCGTGTCCCGATGCTAAGCCCCACCACGTTCTCAAATGTCAATGCTTTTTCATACAGGGCTTTTAACGTCTCCAACGGAGCGTATGTATTCGTAAAGCTTTGGAAATAAACCATAAACTTTTGACTGCCGTTTTCTTGTTTGAGTTTCGAAGAGAGGGCATTAAATTGCCATTCCAGTTGCTGAAGCTGTTTTTCTAAATGGGGATTGGCTGAGGAATCCAGGTTTAAAAAAAACCCTTTTAGCGCTTGAGCTTTGTCTAGACTCGGGCTAAACGAGTCATTTTCGCAAAACGTACATCCTCCCTTGGCAACGGTTCCATCAATATTCGGGCAGGTAAATCCTGAAATCGAAACCGGAACTTTAGATACTTTGATCCCAAATTTTTCCTTCAAATACTGGCCGAATGTAAAAATTTGTTCTCGCATACCCATCCGCTTAAATAATGTACTTACCGGTAAAACATGCCGTACAATAGTTTTCTTCTTTCCCGTTCACGCTCTTAAGAAGTGCGTCATTGCTCAAATAACCAAGCGAATCGGCTTCAATAAACGCGCAAATTTCATCGTTGGTCATATTCGCGGCAATCAGTTTCTCTTTATCGGGGGTATCCACGCCGTAAAAACACGGATCGGTCGTCGGCGGACTCGAAATACGCATATGCACTTCCGATGCACCTGCCGCTTTAAGCATCCGTACGATTTGTCGACTCGTCGTTCCGCGGACGATGGAATCGTCAATGACAATGACCCGCTTCCCTCGAATTACCCTCTCAATCGGAGAGAGTTTCATTTTAACTTTCAAATCCCGCATCTCTTGGGTCGGTTCGATAAAGGTACGCCCGACATAGTGGTTACGCATAATCGCCATCTCGAATGGAATCCCGCTCTCTTGTGCGTATCCGATGGCAGCGGGTACACCCCCATCGGGAACCGGAACAACCATGTCCGCCTCTACCGGCTGTTCTTTGGCGAGTGCTTTCCCCATCGCCCGACGCATCTCATACACATTTTGAGTGTACACATTCGAATCAGGACGGGCAAAATAAACGTATTCAAAAATACAGTGCTTCGGTGTCGCTTCGAACACTTTGATCGATTTGGGCGCTTTGTCTTTTTCAAAAATGAGCAATTCACCCGGTTCGACATCACGAATGTATTCTGCACCGATCAGATCAAAGGCACACGTTTCCGAGGCAACCACATACCCATCCCCGACACGTCCTAGACTGAGCGGACGAAATCCATGCGGATCGCGCATCGCGAACATTTTCGTCCGACTGAGAAAAATAAGGGAATAAGCACCCTCAATTTTTTTCACGGCATCGATGATCCGATCGGTCAAATGGTGCTGATCACTTTTAGCGATCAGATGGATCAAATTTTCGGTATCCATAAAAGTTTGGAATATCGCCCCTTTTTTGATCAGCGCATCTCTCACCTCTTTGGCATTGGTCAAGTTTCCGTTATGGACAATCGACATTTCCCCCAAATCATAACGGGCAAATACCGGTTGAGCATCCAAAATAGAATCGTCTCCCGCCGTTGAATAGCGGGTATGCCCGATGGCCATATGCCCTTTTAACGTATTAAGCTTCTGGGTATCAAATACCTGCGTCACCAACCCCCGATCTTTGATCGTGTACAGTTTTTCCCCGTTACTGGTACTAATTCCTGCCGCTTCTTGACCACGATGCTGAAGTGCATGGAGGGAAAAATATGCCAGTTTAGAGGCCTCCGGATGATTAAAAATACCGACTACGGCACATTTTTCGTTTAAACTACGCACCACTTGCTCCTTATGCCAATTCCAAACAATCGCTGATATTATACAATCCGTTATCTTTGGAAACCAACCATTTAGCAGCCCGAATGGCACCTTTTGAGAAAGTATTGCGGCTGGTTGCAGTGTGATGAAGTTCGATAAACTCACCATCATTGTAAAAACCGACCGTGTGGCGTCCGACAATGTCTCCTCCACGAAGCGCCATAACAGCGATTTCATCACTCGTACGTTCTCCGATATTTCCGTTTCGTCCACTCACCCGCACCGCATCCAAGTCAAGATTTCGACCGCGCGCCGCCGACTCGGCAAGTGTAAGTGCCGTACCGCTCGGAGCATCTTTTTTATGACGGTGATGTTGTTCGACGATTTCAATATCGAATCCTTGCAGGGTCTTCGATGCCATGTGAACCAAACGGTTCAACAGTGCGACCCCCAAAGACATATTCGTCGCATACAAAATCGGCATCGATTCGCTCGCGCTTTTGAGCAGATTCATCTGATGCGCATCCATCCCCGTCGTCCCGATGACAATCGGCTTAGGATGTTCAATCGCCCGTTCCAAAAGGCTTTGTGTCGCTTCGGGGAGTGAAAAATCGATAATGATGTCACACCCTTTTAAAAAAACGCCCAAGTCATTCGTCACTAAAACCGATGGATCAATCGAAAAATCAAGTTCATTGCGCACATACACCGCACCCAATGAAATATCACTTTCGTGACGTAAATCCTCAATAATTAATTTTCCGACACGTCCGCCTGCTCCAAATACCCCTACTCTGATCATTCATCACCCTTTATGTTCGTTATGAAAATGTTCATCCACATACGCAATCGCTTGCAGAGCGGCTATCGCACCGTCTCCCGCAGCACAGACCACTTGCTTGGGCGCATCGATTCGTATGTCCCCAGCAGCGAATAGCCCTTTTACCGAACTTCGCATGCTCAGGTCCACCATCACTTCGCCCGCATCGCTCATATCGCATAAAAACGTGCCGTCTTCTTGCTTAAGCACTTGATTATTGACATTATAACCGACAAAAACAAATATGCCCGGCACATCCAGCTGTCGGGTTACCCCGTCGTTGAAGGCAATGCGAATCCCGTTGACTCCCGTATGATCGCCCAATACCTCTGAGGGAGCAGCATTCAAGATCAATTCAATATTCGGCGTCTCTTTGATCCTCTGCACCGTATTCGGAGCGGAGCGAAAGGTATCGCGACGATGGATGATATAAACTTTCGAACATATTTTAGCCAAATAGAGCGCTTCTTCCAAAGCGGCATCGCCTCCTCCGATCACGGCGACCTCTTTTCCTTTATAAAAAAAGCCGTCACACGTTGCACAAGTACTGACGCCACGGCCTAAAAAAGCCTCTTCGCCAATAAATCCCGCTTTTTTTGGAGTTGACCCGGTACAGACGATAACGCTTTTCGCACGATCCGATGTGCCATCTGATTTATATATCGTAAATAGACCGTCTTCGTTACGCGATACGCGAGTCACTTCACTCATTTCATGCTTCATTCCAAAACGCTGACACTGTTCAGGCCACGGTATCATCAAATCCATTCCTGTGATATGTCCGCTGATCCCGGGATAGTTTTCAACTTCGGAGCTCATCGTGATTTGACCTCCGGGCATCCCCTTTTCATACATAACCACATTTTCCAATCCGCCACGGGTGGTATATAATCCGGCAGTCAATCCCGCAGGTCCCCCGCCGATAATAGCACAATCCAACATGCAATCCCCTCGCACTAAGTTTTCATATATTTAGACAGATGTATCATACCTTTTCGTACTTATAACGACATTCAGATGAAAAAGAGAAAAGCGTTGCCGGGAATCTCCGGCAACAAAGGAGAGATTAAAGAAGAGAGTTCAATTTATCGGCAAACGCTTGCTTAGAAGCAGCTCCTACCATCTGATCCACCACTTCACCATTCTTAAAGAAAAGAATCGTCGGGATAGAACGAATGCCGTATTTCACTGCGATATCCTGTTCTTCATCCGTATTAACTTTACAAATGGCTGCTTTTCCTTCAAACTCTGCTGCCAACTCTTCGATCACCGGAGCGATCATGCGGCACGGTCCACACCACGGCGCCCAAAAATCGACGAGTGCAACTCCCTCTTTTGTGACGTCATTGAAATTCGATACCGTTAATTCAACGTATTTACCCATTATCTATCCTTGAGTTCTTTATTTTATGATGATACATTATAACGCCCCATTCTTTAAAATGTCTTATTACCAAAATCAGGCCATTTTTATCAAGCATCGCTTATCAGAGGGTGATATTTTCGATAAACGCAATGTCCGAATCGGTCACGATCAATGCATCCATACAATAATCGCATTCCAGTCTTTTTTGCTGAAGATACGTCTGAAGCGTACGGATTAATTTTTGGAGCTTACGGGGGGTAATGTTATGAACCGCCTGATCGTACGAGAGCGCGCTTTTGACTTCGATGCAATGAAGGACACCTTGCTTAAAAGCGAGGATATCCATCTCTCCGAAACGGTTATAAACGTTTCGATCAACGATACGAAAACCGTGTTCTCTTAAATAAGCACACCCGCGCTCTTCGGCGATATTCCCTTTTTGGCGGGTGTCCACCTGTTAATCCAGATAGCTTGGTTTGACCACTTCGACTTTGACCGATTTAAAACGAGCGGTTTTAATCAATTCGTCCGCTTCATCGCCAAAGACAAAATTGATATTACTTTTTGCATGGTGAAACGTCGTAAAGACCGTCCCTTTTTTCACCGTCGTACTCACTTTGACACGTAAAGGAGCACTTTCACCGTATTCGCTTTTTAACACCACAAAATCTTTGTATTCAAAGAAATCAGAGTCTTCTACACTCACAAGCAAGGTATCTTCGCTGTGGCTTCGCGCTAATTTTTCACACGCATTCGTTTGTGCCGCATTGTTATAATGAACCAAGGTTCGTCCCGTCGTAAGATAATACCCCTCATGCGACGCTTTTTCAAGAAGCTCTTGAACCTGTCCTCGAGGTTCGTACTGCTTGTATCGGAACGTTCCCAAACCGTCTTTGGTTCGGAAATCGGTTAAATGAAGAACCGGAGTCTCCTCTTCTTGAATCGGCCATTGAAGACCGCTCAAACGATTTTTAGCCAATTTATCATAACTCGCTCCGGCAAAACGGTTCGGTGCCGCGACACGGACTTCATTCCATACATCTTCGGAATTTTTAAATCCAAAATCTTTGCCATAGCGTTTTGAAATTTCGGCAATTACTTCCCAGTCATCGGGCATGGTAACGTTAATAAGCGGTTGAGACAAATGAAGGCGTCGCTCCGCATTGACATAGACGCCCGTTTTTTCATACGCGCTTTTGACCCCAAAAATGATGTCGGCAAACTTCGTGATCTCGTTGTCAAACAATTCATTGACAATCAAGAGATCAAGATTTTTCAATGCCGTATGAATTTTGTTTTGATTCGGATGGATATGGGCAATATCCTCGCCGATATTAAAGAGCGCTTTGATCTTTCCATCGATCATCGCGTTAATCAAATCGGGGGTCATCATTCCCACCTCTTTAGGCGGTTGATAATCGGGGGCGTAATACGGCAACATCCCCACATCGCAGGTTCCTTGAACATTGTTTTGTCCGCGAAGCGGCATCAAGCCCGCCCCTCGCTTCCCGATGTTTCCGGTCATCATCGCCAAATGGGTGATCGCCATGACCGCATACGATCCATCGAGATGTTCGGTAATTCCAAGCCCCCAGAAGAAAAGACTCTTGCGGGTCGCGTATTTACGCGCAACCGTACGGATCTCTTCAGCCAACGATTCGTACCCCGGTATTTGCAGTAAAAAATCAGGATTGGCATACGGGTCATTTAAAATGGCAGTTTTGTACTCCTCAAATCCTTTGGTACGTGTTTCAATAAACTCTTTATTTATCAAATCTTCGGAGATGATGACATAGGCCATCATGTTAAGCATCATTAGATTCGTCTCGTACGGAGCACTCAAATGATGCGTCGCCGATTTGGAAAGCTGAATACGACGAACGTCCAAAACGGCGAGTTCAACTCCCTTTTGCTTGATGACATCGAGCATACGGTTGGCAACAATCGGATGCCCTTCGGTAGTATTCGTCCCCATCGCCACCATGAATTCGGTTTCATAGATGTCATCGAACGGATTGGTTGCCGCCCCTTCTCCAATGGTAAGCCGCATCCCCTTAAGCGAAGGAGAGTGACAGACGCGGGCACAGTTATCGACATGCGGTGAGCCGACAACGTTGCGGGTGAAATGTTGAAATAAAAATGAACTCTCACAACTGGTGCGGGCTCCGCCGATGGATGCATACGAATGGGCTCCATGCTCATCGGTGATTTCTTTGAGTTTGCGCGCGGCCAGTTCATACGCACTCTCATAACTAATCTCGTAAAAATCGTGGTCCACCGGCTCAAGATAATCCATATCCAAATCGCTAAACAACGCCGCATTCTTTGCTAAAAAACTTTTTCGAACCCGCGCATTACGAAGCCGCCGCGGATGGGTTACAAAGTCCCAGCCCTGTTTCCCTTTAATACAGAGTTTACCTTGTGAAACAACCCCTTCCTCTTTAGCAAACATTTTGATAATCTTATTATCTTCTACCTCGGCAGATACATCACACCCTACTCCGCAATAGGTACAAACACTGTCAATTACCATTTTTATTTCCCTTGAGCTTAGGGGATTACCCCTTTTTAAAATTGGTGAAGTTTACAATCCTATCTCTTAAGAACTGCGGAAGGAACAATATGAATCTAATGATTAAGTAAAATCTCAACGGGAACGGATAAAAATGTTTTTTTCGCGCAATGGCAGACGCAATCCGTTTCACCCCTGCTTCGGTGCTCATAAAAAAAGGCATACTGAAGCGATTTTTTTGCGTCATCTCCGAATCAATAAATCCCGGAAGAATGGTTATCACGTCGATCCCAAACGGTTTTAATTGATACCGTAACCCTTCAGCATACGCATTCATCGCCCTTTTTGAGCTACTATAGGCTATGGAAGTCGGCATCGTAATCAATGAGGCAAGTGATGAGATAAATACAATTTCACCCCTCTTTTGTTCGATGAGTTTTGGAATCATCGGTTCAAGAAAAGCGTGAAGACTTATAAAATTGGTCTGAAACAATCGATGAAATTCCTCAAACGGGCTAATGCCCCCTGAGTGTCCTAACGAGACCCCTGCATTAAGAATGACACGGTCGATCCGGCCTTTTGCAAGTTCTTCGCCAATCTCTTGCATACGTTCAAAGCGACTCACATCCGCCCCAATACACTCCACATAAGCACCTCTGGCCTGACACTTTTCTGCTATATCCTTGAGACGTTCCTCACGTCGTGCAATCAGTACAAGCTGAATACCTGAAGTCGCATATCTAAGTGCCAATGCTTCTCCGAGTCCACTACTGGCACCGGTGATAATAATGCGCATCTCGTCTCCTGCGAAGTATTTATGGATATAATTATACCCATGAATGAAACACTCAAAGTCGGGGAGATCAATATCCTCGTTATCGACCGGGAAACCACCCCAGGACTTTTTTTACGCGCATTGGATGAGAGCGATATTTTATTGCCTAACCAATATGTGACGGAGACGATGCACATCGGCGATACGATCGACGTATTTGTCTATACCGATAGTGAAGATCGTCCCGTTGCGACGACGGTCATGCCTAAAGCGATGGTGAATGAGATCGCCTTTGTTGAAGTCGTCGATACCAGTAGTATCGGCGCATTTGTGGACTGGGGGTTGCCCAAAGATCTGTTTGTCCCCAAAGCGCTTCAGAAACGCCCCTTTAGCATCGGGGAAAAACGCCTGATTCGCGTTATACTCGATGAACAAACCAACCGCCTTGTCGGTACCGAAAAAATCAGCGGTGCGCTAGAGACCCCGCCGAAAACATTTCGTCCCAACACTCCCGTTACATTCATGATCATCGCCAAAACTCCACTCGGCTACAAAGCGATCGTCGATCATAAATATGAAGGGATGATTTATGCCAATGAGATTTTTGAAGAGGTTCGTGTCGGTCAAATCAAAAACGGCTTTGTAAAACAACTGCGCTCCGATGGAAAACTCGATCTTTCCTTACAAATGATCGGCAAAGCAAAGGGATCCAGCGCCGCCGATAAAATTTATGCGATGCTTAAAGAAAATAGCGGGATGCTCCCTTACAACACCAAAAGTGACCCTGAGCTTATCCAGCAAACATTCGGCCTCAGCAAAAAAAACTTTAAAGCCGCTGTCAATCAACTCGTCGAAGCCAAAAAAGTCATCGTCAAGGAGAACGGCATCTATGGGTTATAGACCGAATAAGCGTAATGCACTCATACAGCTACGTCCCCGCAATATCTCCTACGAAGAGGGAGGAAAAGTCATCACGCTTCTCTCCATGAAACGCGAATCGATGGAACTGGAAGTGGAGATCAAAGAGGGGAATGAAACCAAAATTATCACCGATTTTCCGTTTGCCCATCTCCCTAAAAAAATCAAAAAAGAGATCAACCCGCTATAATTCGGCCATACAATGAGAAAGGATCACCATGTCACAATTTACCAACGTCACCATCGATAAAAAAGCCAATGTCTATTTTGAGGGAAAAGTTACCAGCCGCACCGTCCGTTTTGAAGACGGTACGATCAAAACCCTTGGAATCATGCTTCCGGGTGACTATACGTTTAATACCGGCGACAAAGAAATTATGGAGATTATGAGCGGAGAGATGGAGGTTCAACTTCCCGGATCAGAAGCTTGGATCACGGTTGTCGGCCCTCAAGAATTTGAAGTAGCTTCTAACAGCGCATTTCACTTGAAAGTCAAAACCGTGAGCGACTACTGCTGTCATTTCGTAAAATAATCTTTTAGCGTCGTATTTCGACGCTTTTTTCATCAATCCACCCCTCTTTTGTGTACGCTTCCCAGCCTTTGGAGGTTCCTATACCGCTTACTTTATAATAATTCCCTCGTTTGCTTTTGGAGGTGAGGGTCGTCTTAGCTGTTAATTCCATGCAGTTACCGGATGAATCGCATAAACGTGCCCCCTCTTTTGCAGACAATCGAACGGCCTTAATCGGTTTAATTTCCTCTTGCGGAATTATTTCGGATGTTTTAGAGATGGGATCAAGCTTGCCGTTGATCATATCCATCACTAATTGTTTGGCTTCTTTATCTCCCTGTTTTGCCGAGAGTCCCAACCACATCAAAGCGAATCCCTGATTAAGCTCTACTCCCCGACCCGAAGCGTACATTATGCCCAGATTATACTGAGCATCACCATACCCTTGAATCGCCGATTTCTCATACCATGACGTAGCAACCGTCTCATTTTTATCCACGCCGATACCGCGTTCATACATGACGCCGACTTGAAATTGCGCTACTTTATCACCGCGCAAAGCATTGGTGTAGAGTTTCCAAAATTCTTCTTGGTAGGAGGAGGAAAAAAGTGGAGAAAAAAGCAAAGACACCATAAAAGAATAACCTAACCATTTTTTCATAATTTCAGCCCTTATCAAAAAATATTTAGGTGTCGTCTCCGCTAAAGCAGAGACTTATTTATAGCGATAGGTTATTCGCCCTTTATCCAAACTGTATGGAGTGAGCTCAATCTTTACCGTATCTCCGGGAAGAATTTTGATGTAGTGCATACGCATTTTACCTGCAATATGGCACAAAATTACATGCCCGTTTGGCAACTCAACACGAAATGTCGCATTGGGTAGCGCTTCGATTATTTTTCCATCTACTTCGATGACATCATCTTTTGCCACAATTATTCCTTTACGCGATTGATAATATTTCAGCTCTACCGTTGATAATCGCAACCGTATGCTCATAATGGGAGCCTCTAAGCCCATCCGTACTGACAACATCCCAGCCGTTGGCCAAGATTTTTGATGTCCCCTCTTCACGGCAGATCATCGGCTCCAAGCACATCACCATCCCATTTTTGATCTTGGGTCCCGCTTTTGGATTGGTGGCATCCAAATAGTTCGGAATTTCTGGCTCTTCGTGCGGTTTTCTTCCGATGCCGTGTCCACAGAAGTTTCGTAAAGGGACAAAACCCCGCCCTCTGATAAACTGCTCGATTTGGTAAGAGAGCTCTTTAAAATGCATCCCCTCGCGTATAATATCGATCGCATAATAGAGGGTGTCTTTTGCACAGGCGATCAATTCTTCATCCTCAGTGCTGATTTTACCAACACCGACGGAGATAGCGGCATCGCCGAAATATCCCTCTTTTTCTGTCCCCACATCATATCCAATGATATCCCCTTCTTTCAAGGCATAATCGGTCGGAATTCCATGGATGATCACTTCATTGACAGAGGTACAAACTGCGCTAGGGAATCCGTAAAGACCTTTAAAAGAGGGTCTTGCACCTTGGGATCGGATATATTCCTCTCCAATGGCATCAAGTTCTTTCAAAGTCATTCCGGGTTTAGTGTGTTGAGCCAATAGCTCCAATGTCGCGCCGACAATTTGATTCGCAGCGCGTAATTTGGCTATCTCGTCACTTTTACGCAGCGCAATCGCCATATTAGAGGCCGACCGCACTAAGCGTTTGGTATTTGCTCATATAGACTTGCGCTTCGATTCGACGCATTGTGTCCAAAGCAACTTGCACCACGATGAGAACCGCTGTTCCTCCAAAGAAGAACGGCACACCCATCGCTTTGACAATCACCCAAGGCAAGGTAGCGATCAATCCAAGATAAATCGCTCCCGTAAATGTAAGACGCCCCGCTGTTTCATTGAGAAAATCTTTAGTAGCATCACCCGGTCGAACACCCGGAATAAACCCACCCTGACGTTTTAAATTATCCGAAATATCTTTGGCATTAAAGACGATCGATGCATAAAAGAATGCAAAAAAGACGACAAATAAAAACTGGAAAAAATTAAAAAAATAACTGTTCGGGTTTAATACGTCGGCAATCGCTTGTACCGTTGGATTACTGCTCGAAGACATCACCGTCATCGGAAACATCAAAATCGCCGATGCGAAAATAACCGGAATGACACCCGATAAATTGACTTTGACCGGAATATAGTTCATCACCCGTTTATTCTGATTTTGAAGCATAGTTTTTTTCGCATAGGTAACCGGAATACGACGTTCACCCAATTCAACGTAGATGATAACCAAAATCGTCGCTACAATCAGTGCCACGATGGCCAATACCGCCAAGAAACTCATCGCTCCGGTATTAACCATCGTAATCGCTTGGGATATTCCACTTGGAATCGCCGAAACGATCCCGGCGAAAATGATCAATGAAACCCCGTTTCCGATCCCGCTTTGGGTAATTTGCTCACCGATCCACATCAATAACATCGTACCCGCCAACATCGAAACGGTAGCTAAAAGCATAAAGGTCGTGTGATCAACCAAAACGGCACTCGATCCGTCTTTCCCGCTCATGCTTTCTAGACCGACGCTGACACCAATCGCTTGTACGATGGTAATCGCAATCGTCGCATAACGGATAATCTGCATATATTTCACCATACCATCGCGCTCTTTTTTCATTTGCGCTAAATTAGGGAAAGTGGCTGCTAACAATTCCATGATGATGGAGGCCGTAATGTAAGGCATGATGCCAAGAGAGATGATGGAGAGACGTTCGACAGCGTTACCACTGAACATATTAAACAGGCCTAACGCATCGGCTTGATGAGAATCAAAAAAAGATGCGATGACAGCCGTGTCAACACCCGGTACCGGCACGTATGCCAGTAAACGGTAAATAAAGAGAAAACCGATCGTAATTAAGATCTTGTTTACAATTTGTGGGTTCATTAGTTACCAGTTGTTGTAACGTTTTCGTCTTTGATTTTAGATGCTAAATCTTTAGCTTTTGCGCCCACAAGTTTAACACGTGTGATTGATTTTGCTAAACGGTGTACACCACGGATACTTTCCATTGTAATCTCTGCAAGATCGGCAACCGCAGTTACTTTCTCTACATTGATGACATACGGTTTGATCACGCGTGATGCGAACCCGATTTTTGGCAAACGGCGAGCAAGTGGTTGTTGTCCACCTTCAAAGTTACGTTTTTCATTATAACCTTTACGCGCTTTTTGACCTTTGTGACCTTTACCGGCTGTTTTACCTTGGCCACTACCTTGGCCACGGCCAAGACGTTTTTTGCTGTGGGTTGAACCCTCAGCTGGAGTAAGATTTTCGAGTGCCATCAGTTACCCTTTGATGCGTGAAAGTGCATCGATTGTTGCACGTACCACGGTGTTTGGATTATTTGAACCCAAAGACTTCGTCAAAATATCTTGGATCCCCGCAAGCTCAAGTACCGGACGGGTCGCACCACCGGCGATGACCCCTGTACCTTCGGATGCTGGTTTAAGCAAAATACGACTTGCGTTGTATTTCACTTCGATGTCATGAGCAATGGTTGTCCCTTTGATCTTGACTTCAGTAAGGTTTTTAAATGCTTCGTCTACGGCTTTACGGATAGCGTCTGGAACTTCTTTCGCTTTTCCGACACCGTAACCTACAGTCCCTTTTTTATTCCCTACAACTACAAGAGCTGTAAAACGGAAACGACGTCCACCTTTTACAACTTTGGTTACACGACCGATGTTTACGATCGATTCGCTAAATTCTTCTCTGTTAATCGCTTGCATCATCAGCCCTTAAAACTTGATTTCATTCGCACGTAGTGCATCGGCAAATGCTTTTACAACACCGTGATACAAGAATCCGTTACGGTCGAACGTAATCTCGTTAATGCCGGCTTCTTTAAGCGTTTTAGCAAATGCGGCACCTGCTTTTTCAGCACCCTCTTTGTTTGCTTTTAAACCCAAAGCTTTTGAGTGTACCGCCGCTAGGGTAACCGCTTGCTCATCATTGATCGCTTGCGCGCTGATGTAGCGGTTAGAACGGAATACAGAAACACGTGGCAATGCCGCGCATCCAGAGATTTTAGAGCGAATACGGCGTTTACGCTGAAGGCGTTTGGCCGATTTATTTTTAAGTGTTTTACCTGTCATATCATCGCTCCTTATTTCTTAGATGTCTTACCGGCTTTACGCAGGATAGTCTCATCAGAATATTTAACACCTTTACCTTTATACGGTTCCGGCGGACGGAATGAACGGATAACCGATGCAACTTGACCCACTTGTTGTTTGTCATGACCTTTGATGCTGATAACGTTTTTATCCACTGCCATTGAAATTCCGGCTGGAATATCAAAATTGATATCGTGGCTGAAACCCAGTTGGAGGTTCAATACGTTTCCATTCACCGCAGCACGGTAACCAACCCCGTTAATCTCAAGTTTTTTCTCAAAACCTGTTGTCAATCCGGTAACAATGTTTGCCGCCAATGAACGGTATGTTCCCCAGAAAGCGCGATCTTCGCGTTGATCTGAATTTTTAGCAAACGTCAAAGTGTTGTCTTCCAATGTGAAAGAGCAGTTTCCGCGTGTGTCCAGAACTTGAGTGACATTCCCTTTTACAAAGGTGATCACTGTGTCTTGAACCGTTACTTTTACATCAGACGGGATAGAAATAGGAAGTTTTCCAATACGTGACATCTTATCTCCTTACCAAATCGTACAAAGTACTTCGCCGCCAACGCCAAGCTCATAAGCTTTGTCGTTCGGAAGAACTCCGTGTGAACTACTGACGATAATCGTACCGTATCCGTTTTTGAAACGTTTCAATTCGTCTTTGCCTTTGTAAACGCGGCGTCCCGGTTTAGAGACACGTTTTACTTCACTGATAACCGTGCGACCTTTTTCATCGTATTTCAATACAACGTTGATCGTCTTTTTAACGCCGTTTTCAACAACGTTATAACTTTCGATATAACCTTTATCGGCCATAATCGCAACAACCGCTTCCACTACTTTAGAGTGCATAAGGGTTGTCGTTTCCAATCTGCGTGACGCAGCATTGCGGATACGAGTCAACGAATCCGAAATCAAATCATTAATCATTTTATATTTCCTTATCTAATCATTAGGAGTATCTTCTTGGGATTACCAAGAAGACTTTCTAACGCCTGGGATCAACCCTTCGTTTGCCATTTTACGGAAGCAAACGCGACAAATTCCAAAATCACTGATGACAGAATGCGGACGTCCGCAAATCTGACAACGAGTATATGCACGAACCGCAAATTTCGGTGTACGTTGCTGTTTAGCGATCATTGACTTCTTAGCCATTATTCTCTCCCTTTAGCAAACGGCATACCGATAGCTTCGAGAAGTTTCATCGCGTCTCTATCCGCTGTTGCCGTCGTGACCACAGTAATGTTCATCCCGTGGATTTGCATAATATCATCGTAATTGACTTCTGGGAAGATCAATTGCTCGGTGATACCGAAGTTGTAGTTTCCTCGACCGTCAAATCCGTTACGTGGAATACCACGGAAGTCTTTAACACGCGGAAGTGATACAGAGATCAATTTATCCATGAAATCGTACATTTGAGCACCGCGTAGTGTTACTTTAACACCGACCGGCATCCCTTCACGTACTTTAAATCCCGCTACCGATTTACGAGCATTCACAACCATTGCACGTTGTCCTGCGATGTTGCTGATCGTATCTTGGATGCTTTGGATCAGTTTGTTGTCTTTCATTGCGAAACCACAACCTACTGAAATGACCACTTTTTCCAACGCCGGTACCTGCATAGGATTGCTAATAGCAAGCGCAGTTTGAAGCTCTGGTTTAAGAGCCAAATATTTATCTTTCAATCGTGCCATGATTACGCCTCTACTTTACGAACGTTTGAAGCATCAACCGGCATCTCTTTTGACAAGAATCCGCCTTGTGGGTTTTGCTCAGATGGTTTGATCGCTTTTTTCGCGATTTTGACACCTTTCACGATCACTTGATTTTTCTTAGGCATGACTTGAAGCAATTCTGCTTTTGTCCCTTTGTCATCACCGGCGATCACTTCAACGATGTCGCCTTTTTTAAAATTAAATTTTGCCATCACACAACCTCCGGAGCCAAGGATACGATTTTCATGAATCCAGCGTAACGAACTTCACGCCCGATCGGTCCGAAAATACGTGTACCGATCGGCTCACGTTTTTTGTCAAGTATAACCGCTGCGTTTTCGTCGAAACGGATCAAAGAGCCGTTATCACGTTGGATCTCTTTTTTCGTACGCACAACAACTGCCGTTACGACTTGACCTTTTTTGACTTTACCGGTTGGAGCCGCTTTTTTAACAGAAGCAATGATAACATCGCCTACTGTCGCATAACGACGTTTTGAACCGCCAAGTACCTTAATACACATAATCTCTTTTGCACCGGTATTATCAGCCACCGCTAAACGGGTAAAACTTTGAATCATGCTTCTACCCCTTTAACAAGAGATTTAAGGCGGAACGATTTGCTTTTAGAAATCGGTCGGCACTCGATCGCGATAACAACATCACCAATGTTCAATTGGTTGTTTTCATCATGAATTTGGTATTTTTTGAAACGTTTTACCGTTTTGTGGTAACGAGGGTGCATAACACGGCGCTCAACAACGATTGTTGCTGTTTTTTCGCCGGCTTTAGTAACCACGGTACCTTGAATCTCACGTTTATGTGTCATTGTCTGCCCTTACTTCACTGCGTTGATAGCAGTGTTAATGCGTGCAATGTCTTTTTTCGCCGCGCGAAGTTCGCCCGTGTTCGTCAATTGCATCATTTTTTGCTTGATTTTCATCGTGAAAAGCTCAATTTTTTTCTCTTTGAGCATCCCTTGAAGTTCAGCAGCTGTTTTGCCATTCAAATCAGAATATTTCATTGCTCATCTCCGTAGTGACAATTTTAGTTTTGAACGGAAGTTTTTGCATTGCGATCGCGAACGCTTCACGCGCCAAACCTTCTTCAACACCGCCCATTTCGAAAATGACACGGCCCGGTTTGATGTTCATGACCCATTGATCAACAGCACCTTTACCTTTACCCATACGAACTTCAAGCGGTTTTGCAGTCAATGGTTTAGCCGGGAACACACGGATCCAGATTTTACCTTGACGCTTGATGTGACGAGTAGCGGCAATACGTGCTGCTTCGATTTGACGAGAGTTGATACGTCCCGCTTCCGTTGCTTTGAATCCGATAGAACCGAACTCAAGTTTGTTTCCAGCTGTAGCGTAACCACGGTTACGCCCTTTCATTTGTTTACGATATTTCGTACGTTTTGGCATCAACATGATTAGTCAGCCTTTCGACGAGGACGACGTGGTTTTTCTTCACGACCCTCTTCTTTAGATTCTTTTGGTTCTGGTTGGATCCCTTTAGTGAGAACTTCACCTTTGAAAATCCAAACTTTGATTCCGATTACACCGTAAGTCGTGTGCGCTTCAGCGAAACCGTAATCGATTTTTGCACGAAGGGTATGCAATGGAACACGTCCCTCAAGATACCATTCAGTACGTGCGATCTCTGCACCGCCAAGACGACCGGCAACCGCAATTTTAATCCCTTTTGCGCCTGCACGTTGTGCATTTTGCATCACTTTTTTCATCGCGCGGCGGAAAGCAACACGTTTCTCAAGTTGAGTTGCAACATTCTCTGCAACAAGCTGTGCAGAAGATTGTGCTTTTTTCTCTTCTTTGATGTTGACGGCTACCGGCTTGCCGATAAGGTTTTGAAGGGTTGTTTTGATTTTCTCAATATCCGACCCTTTTTTACCGATGATGATACCCGGACGAGCAGCGATGATCGTTACGCGAAGACGTTTAGCCGTACGCTCGATCACGATGTTGCTCACACCGGCGTAGTAGAGTTCTTTTTTCAAAAATGTACGGATTTTATGGTCTTCGCCCAAAGAAACCGCAGCTGTTTTGAAGTTAGGGAACCAACGAGATTCCCAGTTGCGGTTAATACCAAGACGAAGTCCGATAGGATTAACTTTATGACCCATAATTATTTGCCCTCTACTTCTACCAAAATGTGTGCCGTCGGCTTGCGGATACCAGAAGCGGTACCACGTGCACGTTGAGTGAAACGTTTCAAGACCGGACCTGCATCAACACGGCACGATTTGATAATACAATCGTTAGCTTCGATGCCGCTGTTTGCAACAGCTGAAGCTACCACTTTAGCGATGATTTTAGCCGCTTTGTTTGGAGTGAACTCCAAAGCCGCCAATGCCAACTCTGCGTTCATACCCTGAACTTCGCGAGCGATCAAACGAGATTTAGTCGGAGATACGCGAACGAATTTTAATAGTGCTCTTGCCATATCTCTTCCTTATTTCCCGATTTTCTTTTGTACAGAACCTTTATGGCCCTTAAATGTACGTGTTGGTGCAAATTCACCAAGTTTGTAACCAATGTGGTTTTCCGTTACGAAAACCGGTACAAACTGACGGCCATTATGAACGTTGAATGTCAAACCGATCATATCCGGCAAGATCACACTGCGGCGTGACCAAGTTTTGATTGGTTTGTTACTCTTCGTCTCTTTGGCAGCAATCACTTTTTTCATAAGGTGTCCGTCAACAAACGGCCCTTTTTTTACTGATCTAGCCATGATTAGCCTACCCTTTTAGCATTTGGTTTACGGCGAGTAATAATAAGTTTATCACTTGCTTTCTTCTTACGTGTTTTAGCACCTTTAGTCGGTTTACCCCATGGAGTAACCGGGTGACGTCCTGAGTTGGTTTTACCTTCACCACCACCATGCGGGTGATCGATAGGGTTCATCGCAGAACCACGCGTTTGCGGGCGGATACCCATGTGACGTGTACGACCGGCTTTTCCGAAAACCACATTGATGTACTCTTCGTTACCGACGACACCGACGGTTGCCATACACTCACCTAAAACATAACGCATTTCACTTGATGGAAGACGTACAGAAACGTATTTCCCCTCACGACCCATGATTTGCGCAGATGTTCCTGCTGAACGAACGATTTGTCCGCCTTTGCCCGGTTTCAATTCGATGTTATGAATCGTTGTCCCCACAGGGATGTTCATCAATTTCATCGCGTTACCGGCTTTGATATCCAATCCGCTTTCTGCTGACATGATGCTATCACCAACGCTCAAACCTTTTGGTTGAAGGATATAGCATTTTTCACCATCTGCATAGTTCACCAATGCGATGCGGCAGTTACGGTACGGATCGTATTCGATCGCGGCTACTGTACCCGGAACACCGAATTTGTTACGTTTGAAATCGATAATACGGTAAAGCTTTTTCGCTCCCGCTTCTTTATGGCGTGACGTGATACGACCGTTATTGTTACGTCCTGCAGCTGCCGGAAGTTTTTTCAACAATGATCTTACAGACGCTTTTGCTGTAATATCCGAGTTGTCGATGTTTGTATAAAAACGTCGGCTCGGGGTTGTTGGTTTATACGTTTTAATTGCCATATTACACCGCCAAACTATCGATTTGTGCGCCGTCTGGTAGTTTTACATAGAACTTTTTGAAGTCGTTTTGTTTACCAGCAAGCCCGCGGAAACGTTTTACTTTTCCGCTTTGGTTTAGTGAGTTTACACGAGCCGGAACGATTCCGAAATACTCTCTAAACACCTCTTTAAGAGCGTTCTTTGTCATACGTGGAGACGTTTGAACAACGATAACACCCTCTTCTTGAAGACCTAAAGTCTTCTCTGTATGAAGGATCGATTTGATATCAGTAATATCTGCCATCTTAGCTCTCTTTAGTCAGATTTTCCCATACCGCTTTTTCGATTACTACCGAGCGATATGTCGCAGCCAAAAAGGCATTGAGTTCATTCTCTTCAACAACATAGGTAGAAGAGATATTACGGAATGCAAGATACGTATTCTCATCGAGAATCTTTTTCACCAACAATGCATCACGTACGTTCAAGTTGTCGAACAATACTTTTGCATCTTTTGTTTTACCGCTTGGAACTTCAATGTTGTCAACGATGAATAATTTCCCGTCTTTTGCCAAAGCATCCAAAGCACATTTCAACGCAAGCTTTTTTTGCTTTTTGTTGATTTTTTGGTCGTAGTTGCGGCCCGTGTTTGGTCCGTGTGCAATCGCACCCCCTACGAAAATCGGTGAACGGCGTGAACCGGCACGTGCGCCACCTTTACCTTTTTGAGCCCATGGTTTTTTACCACCACCGGTAATCGCTGAACGCGTTTTAGCCGATGCAGTATCCGCACGTAGGCTAGCTTGATACGATTTAACGTACAAATAAAGGTTATGCGGGTTAATACCGCTAAAACTCTCAGGCAATGCTGCTTCTGAGGCTTTTTCGAATTTTTCGTTCAATACAATCGCGCTCATTATTTCACTACCTTTACTCGACCTAGTGCACCGTTTGCGCCTGGGATAGAACCCACAACAACCAATACACCGTTTTCTGCGTCATAGGACATGACTTCATTTTTTACGGTTACTTGCTCGTCCCCGTATTGACCTGACATTTTACGCCCTTTTTGGACTTTACCCGGCCATTCACGGTTACCAATCGAACCACTTGTTCGGTGGAAGCGGTGACCATGCGCACCTGGACCCCCAGCGAAATTCCAGCGTTTCATAACACCGGTGAAACCGCGACCTTTGGTGTTGAATGATGATTTAACCATAGCGGCGTTCGCTAATGGTGCCATATCCAAATCACCCGCTTCCGTGTTTGCCACTTCAAGCGTTGCGAACTTGTTGAATTCAGCAGAAAGGTTATATTTCTTTTGTTGACCTTCAACCGGTTTGTTTGTCGATTTACCTTGGCTGTACGCAACAAGCGCTTTACCGTTTTCAACCGAACAAACTTTTACCTCTTTTACTTTTAAAAGGGTAACCACTTTACTTGGTACGCTAATTGTTCGGCTCATGCCGATTTTTTCTACAATGTATTCCACACCCTACTCCTTACTTGTCCATAGAGCGAACTTCTACGTCCACTTCCGGAGCCAAGTCAAGCTTCATTAGCGAGTCAACAGTATCAGGCGTAGCTGACACGATATCGATCAAACGTGCGTGCATTCGGATTTCGAATTGCTCACGTGAGTCTTTGTTGACGTGCGGAGACTTAAGAACCGTATATTTGCGGATCTTGGTTGGCAAAGGGATCGGTCCGCGGATTTCCGCGCCCGTTCTCTTTACAGCTTCAACGATAGAGGCTACTGAACGATCAAGTACACGATGATCGTACGCTCTAAGTTTCAAACGAATCTTTTCCATAATGTTTTCCTTAGTATAAAGAACTCGTCAGGCCGAACCTGACTATATAAGGCGGCGAAATTATACCGACATACCTCTATTGGGTCAAGGATTTTAGGTATAAATACAGCTATTTTTAAGAAATTTATTTCCTTTTAATAAGGAAGTATTCTTTTTTAGGGTATCATTTTTCCATGAATCAACTATTGGAAGAGTATTATCGCTACGATTTGCATAACGCGGGCTATATCGAACGGAAGTGTTCTATTTCGGATCAGCACACCGTTATTTATGGGATCGCCCAATCTGGAAAAACCTCACTACTGAAGCATTATTTACTTTCCCATAAGAAAGCCAGCTATCTCTATCTCGATTGCAGCGATCTAAGGCTGGACATCGATGAGCTTAACGAAGCGCTGCTTCCTTTTTGCACTGAACATAAAATCTCCATTCTCGCTCTGGACAACTACCGCAGCGAGATCCGTCTGATTCCGCTTGAACAGATCATTCTCACCTCCGAAACCACGCTGGAGCTTGACTGGGAGAGTATACACCTGCACTTGCTCGATTATGAAGAGTTCTTAGCTTTTGAGAACAAATACGATAATACGGCTCTGAACCATTACCTCCAGCTCGGAGGATTTCCCGCCATGCATAAAATTCCCAGTGAAGAGAGAGCCTTATATCTACAAAAGACCCTGATGCGTTCCCTCGATCCGATCGAGTCATCGGTCCTGATCCAATCGGCTAAAATGATGACTCAAAAAGTCTCTGCTTTCAACCTCTATGAGCGGCTAAAAAGCGAACGTAAAATCTCTAAAGACAAGCTCTATCTCCATTTACAATCGATGGTTGAACGCGGATACCTCAAAACCCTTCCCAAATTCGACCATCCGAATGCGGTTAAAAAACTTTATCTTTGTGATATTGCCATCAAAAATGCCTTTACGCTTCAAAAGCATTTCGGACGATTGTTTGAAAATCTCGTTTTTAATGAACTCGATAAACACGGCGTTGATGCCTACTATGACGAAGGGATCGACTTTTATCTCCCTGAACGTTCCCAAATCGTCTTAGCCTCTCCATTTGCCAATGAACATGCTCTTTTTAAAAAAGTGGAAACACTCGAAGGATTTATCGTTTCACATCGTATCGACGCAATTATCGTCGTCACCATGAATCTGGAGGGAAGTTTATCTCACCCGATTACACGGATCGAGATGATCCCGTTTGAACGCTGGGCACTTAGTGAAGAGGAGGAAGAATGAAATTATGCGGCATCGATGAAGCGGGACGAGGGCCTCTAGCCGGCCCTCTTGTCATGGCGGGGGTGATTTTGCATCGAGAGATCGAGGGGCTCAATGATTCCAAAAAGCTAAGTGAGAAAAAGCGCGAGCAGCTTTTTGATCTCATTTGTGAGCATTCGACCTACCATATCACCCATTTCACTGCCCAACAAATCGATGAAGAGGGCATTTCTGCGTGCCTTGCCTCGGGTTTACGCCAAATCATGACACACATCGGGGACGCCGATTATCTCTTTGATGGCAATTCCACCTTCGGTGTTACGGGACTTCGCACCTTAGTCAAAGCGGATGCGACGGTTTCCGAAGTGAGTGCGGCCTCCATCCTCGCCAAAGTGACCCGTGATCGGGAAATGATGCGTCTAGCACCCCTCTATCCAGAATACGGATTTGAAGGACATAAGGGGTATGGGAGTGCCGCGCATATTGAGGCGATCCGATTGCACGGCCATTGCCCTATCCATCGTAAAAGTTTTAAATTAAAAGCGCTACAAGGAGCATTGTTTTAGAGTCCGCTCGTTATAATCCCTTTTAAAAAGGGAAAACAATGGTCTCTTTAACCCATATCGAAGCGGCACTCGCGGCGGTGGATGCCGAAGTCAAAGCCCTTCTCTACAACCAATCACTCTCCCTCACCGAAAAAGATGCCAAAATGCTCCCTCTTTTGCGCGAGAGCAAGGTACTCAAACAAACCTATGAAGATCTCTGTTATCTGCGAGACAATCCTCCGACATCGAATGTAGGATGTAAAGCCGGAACGTATCGAGAGGATTGATCATCTTATTTTTCTCATATGACTGTTTTGCGATGGGATTTTAACTCTGGCTTTGCGCTAAGCTCTCTTTATTTGAGTTTTTATACTACAAACAGTAGTCTGTCCCCTTTATTGTCAATGTTACTGCCTTATTTAAAATACAATAACTAAATTGATCAAGTATGATGCGAAATCATAACTGCAAAAGGATAACAATGTTGGATTTTGGAGCCTTTAAATCTTTATCGACACGAGAATTCCAAGAAAAAAAAGCCGAAGGTTGCGCGGTCATCGATATTAGACGACCTGATGAATGGGAGTATTACGGTGTGATCGAAGGGAGTCACAAGATCACCTTCTTTGACAATATGGGCGAATACGACATCGAGACGTTTATGAAAGCATTTACAGAAGTGGTGACACAAAAAGATCAACCGTTCGTTTTGGTCTGCGCCCATGCCAACCGCACTAAAAGCATCGGGAAATTTCTCGGGGGACAAATGGGATATACCAATGTATTTGAGCTTGACGAAGGGATAAACTACGGCTGGATCGATCAGGGATTGGAAACGGTTCACTAAAGAAGAAAGGGGACAGGCTACTTTTTCCATAAAATTCATTTGATAATTTATCAATTTTAATAGTTTACCCTTCTACAACTTCATAAATCAGTACATCGAGAAGGCAATAAAATAGCCTATTCCCTTGATCTCACTTCATTTTAGTTTTTCTATCCGAGTTACAATCTCTTTTGCCAGAGCATCTGCTGCTTTGTTCTCATACTCATTATCTCGATTGGCTCCTGCTATTACGCTGAGATCCGAAAGAAAACCGCCGTTATAAATCAAATCGCTCGCCTGAATAGTGCGTATTTCTTTGTTATCTTTTATCACATGTATATCAAATGCCATAAGAGGTGGCATCAATGATTCACTCTGCATAGATTGAATAGGGAAATCCTGCCCTACAAATCGTCTCACATAATGTACATTTATTTTTAACGTATTCATCGATGATACACTGCTTAACAACCCTTTTTCACTCATCAACGTCACAAATTTATCATTGATCCGTTTTTCCAATTCTGCAGGTGACTGATATTGAATTTTTGTTGGATACTTCTGATCAAATTGAAATGTAATTTTTTCAAATTGAAACTTTTCACTCATTGGTTCCTGAGGGACTTGAGGCGTTGTTGAACTGCATCCTACAAATAAAAATACTGATAGTATTATCATGATCCATGTTGTTGTTTTCATTATTTTTCCCTTTAATCTTGTATTCTTAACGTCGCACCTGTTCTTTCAGCTTGACTTACCAATTCTTTACTTTCTGTAAGACCTATAAGACATAAGGTAATCCCTTTGAGTTTATCCTCTTTGATCCCTTTTAACGCATGTATGACAATAGCTTCCAGTTTTTGTTGGCTAGGGCATTCCACAACGATATTTTTAGATCCTGAATTGACTAAACCTACAAATTCTATAAAAAACCCTCCATCATTATGCGTAGTAGCAACAGACTGTGCCATCATCGTATCTGCAAGCGGACCTCGTGATGGTATTCTAATGATAGACATTTCAGGGCTTGCACACCGATTAAGCGCTTTGTTCATTACCTCTGCATCAGAAAGATTTCTTGTAACACAGCCTTGCAATAAGAGACCTAAAGCAATCGCCAATATGTATTTTTTATTTGTCATTTTTCTCACCATTCCTGTATTTGATATTTCTTCTCATGTAATAATCCCTCTTTCGCCATCCGTTCTCTATCCATATCGTGAATGACCAGTGAGTCGAAGATCGCTTTCATGTCTTGTTTGAACTGCTGTTGCATGATTTCAGGGCTAACCGCACTGCTTTTAGTGTCACCTTCAGCCCTCGTACCTCTGTGGGTGTAGGTGTAGCGGTAATCCAAATGAATATTTTTTGCACCACCTTGATTGTCAAAATAGTTGCAATTAGTTTGATAGCTCTTAGTTCCTATACCTAACGCAATATTAGAGGATTCAACTCTGGTTGCACATTTCAACCCACCGACGAAATCAACATATCTTTTGACATAAGTCACACCTCGTTCAGCATTATTTTTCTTCTCCCAATCTGTCATCTGATAGTTACGCTCGTATTCTTCCATTTGATCGTTTGTTTTTTTGTAGAGCATATCTACTTTTGGTATTCTATCTGTTGGATGTGTCCTCACCGTTATTCTCACATCCTCACTCATCATGTTGGGAAGGTGGCGATCAAAATTTATCAAATCATAATCAAACCGTGTGTATCCATTAAATGGAGTTTTAGGAAAATTATTAGGAGCAGTTGCAGACAGAGAACCACTTTGAGTATAAATACGTTCACCATGTAAAACTTCAATTTCTTTACCATTTTTTGGACCTGAATGGAATGAACATCCATTGAAAAAAATCACTCCAAGTATAATAAAAAAATATTTCATTTCTTATACCCCGTTACATTATCAAGTACAGACCAGTTTTTAGGGTCATAGCCACTATGTGGGGAGCTATCTGTAAATAATCGTCCTATGTCTATCAGGTTAAGCATTTGAAAATATGACGCTTGTTCATTTGATCCATCCCCAAACCCACTATTATGACCTAAACCTTGTCCCACATAATCGTGTTCGTTTGTAAAGGCTCCTTTATAATCATAACCTAAGCCATCTTTTCCTATCAAATTATCCATATCTTTCCCATTCACCGGCGAACCAAAGGATTCGAAGGTAGGGGTTTTATAAACTGCTCTACCATCTTTATCAACTTCTCCTGTTGCAAACTTTTCTACCGATAAAAACTTCGCTCCCGTATTATCCGCACTCTGAATGTACTTTATCCCGTTATGAGCGATAATATTGCCCTGAGAATGCATTGTAAAGTTTGATCCATCCACTCCCCTTTGCGTAGTCACATCACGGATAAACTCTCCCGTCTGTTTGGCGATTCCCGTCGTACCGCCCAGTTTGTCCACTGCTGATTCAAGCAAATCGGCTAGTAGTCCGCGAGTCGGGTTATAGCTGACGGTAACTTCAATCGCTGTCTTTGGCGAACTTGCAAGCTGGTTTAACATCCCCGTTTGCTCCATGACATTGTGTACTGCCAACCCCATGTTATTCATAATACCGTTAGTACCGTTTTGGTAAGTAGCAGAATCCTTGGTAATGGTTACAGGTTCTTTAGAGATATAGAGACCTTTATCTTTATACAATAATTGCTTTTCCTCAGACATCATTTTATACGCATCACTTTTCTCTAGCAGAATAAAGTTCTCTTTTCCTTCTTGGTATAACGGTGCTTGTGTATTTACCACTTGCAGTACTTTATGCACGGAATCTTTATTTCCTGAAAGAATCGGAACTTCTCCAAGTGTCCCCCCATTATTGCCATACGATGGAAGTATACCTATTGTCCCATATGCGGCAACATTATCCCATACTTTTCCCGCTACCGATTCAATAATATTATCACTATCGGCGTTTGGCAGGGTATCAGCTACCGCTTTCATGTTTTTATCCATATCTTTATACTGTTGATAAATCTGCGCTCTCCCTTCCTCAGTAAGCATCCTAGTATCCAACGTTGCATCGACTTTGGTGCCTGTACTAGAACGATACAGCTCTTTGTCCACTTGGGTGACATCACGGTTTAGGTGGGTAATGTCGCTTGAGTTTGCCGTGTCGGAGATGGTGACAGTCCCATTACCTAATGTTGCGAGTGTTTTTCCTACCGCCATCTCTCTGGAAGTATTAAATGCCAAACGTGAGGAGTTAATGGTCGTGGTAGTTTTATCCTCTTTATTCTGTGTATTTGGTTGTGGGTCTTTGGCTTTTGGGGTAAGCCCTATATTGGCACCTACACTAAAACCGCTCTGAGAGTTATAGTGGGTATCGGTCAGGTTCTCTGTTGTGAGGGTATTGGTGGTGAGATTGAAATTACTTGTATCGTTTCCTTGGTTATCGGTTGCGGCGAGTTTTGAGCCTATGAGTCTGGTTTTATTACCTGTGGTGACATTGACGTTCTCTCCTGTGAGGGAGGTAAGGACGGTCTGTGTATCGAAGCTTCTACCGTTGGATGCACCTAGACCTGCACGTACGCTTTCAATCTTCCCGTTACCTGTACGTAGACCTATCGTCTGGTTTAGTTGTCCTTGGGCTGTTTTATCACTACTACTATACGCCGGATCACTCCCCATACCGAATCCGCCGCTGATGTTAAATCCGTGGTTGGAACTGCTGACGGTGTCTTGGATGCTTTCAACGGTGAGGTTGTTGGCGACGTTGACGTTGAGGGTATCATCTGCTCGTACGGTTGCCCCTTTGAATGAGGCATCATTTGTAGCGGTTAGGTTTACGTTGTTACCTGTAAGAGTAGAGTTAGTGTGGGTGGTGGAGTTACTACGAGAGCTGTTTTGTCCATAACCCATAGAGACTTGAGGACCAGTTGAGGCACCGTATATCGTCATAGAGACCGAACCGCTTATGTCTTTGGAGTCACTGTTGGAGCTGGTGGTATCGGTAGAAGCTAGGACGTTTAGATCACGAGTGGTGATGTTTAACGTATCCGTAGCATTAACATTGGAACCGCTGATGGTGGAGGAAGTCTCTTTAGTACTGTCGGTAGCAATGGTGATGTTTTTACCATTTAGATTCGAAGCATTGCTACGGGTGGCGGTGGTATCGGTAGTGCTTTGGCTCCCTTTTAGATCCAGTGCAATTCCTGCTGAGAATCCATAAGTTACGGTACTGTTCCTTGCGGCTTCTGCTTGTTGCGCAACGATTACGGTTTTAGATGCCAGATCAACGGTTGCCGCAGCAATAGCGGCGATGTAATAGGTTTCATCGTCTTTGGTGAGGGCAATAAGGGATTGAAGGTTGGAAATGTCCCTCTCGCTCACCTGTGGATCAGTTTTTAGTGTATCCAGTGACGCTTCCAACCCTTTGAGTTGGCGTTTGTAGTTGCTGTAATCCTCTTTGACCTTTTTGAGCTGTTCGGCGGCTTTGACCACATTATTTACCGCTACGGCGGTTTCGACGTATTCGTTTTGCACGACAAGGTTGACATCGGCTTTGGCATGTTTTTCTTTGGATTGGGTGTTGGTAGTGTCAACACTCTCTAGTATTGCGATATTGCCCGTCTTGGAGCTTAGGGTTATATCTTCTTGCGCTTGGAGGTTGGAGCCTTTAATCGTGAGGTCGTCACTGGAATCAAGGGTGACGTTTTTACCTGAGGTGATGGAGGATGCTTTGTTGGTCACGCTTTGCGAAGCGGTGGTGGCTTCATCGAACTGGGCGGTGGCAACGTTGAATTTCAGTTTAGTATCGTTGGCAAGTCCTTGAACTGCTCCGATGGTAGAGATGATAGCATCGGTGAGTTTTATCTCTGTCTTTTTATCGAGGGTTGAGCCGTTGTGCAGCTCTTGGGCACTAGCTACGTTGATTCCTCCGATGTCGGCTTTGATGTTCACGTCACCTGACGCCGCAAGGTTGGAACCTACGATATTGGTGGTGCCTGTATTTGCGTTAATATTTCCTCCTGCGCTAAGAGAGGAAGATTTCGCGGTGGTATCGTAGTTATCTTTGGTGTGGGTTTCTTGGGTGTATGCCGAGCCTGTATTGACCAATCCGTACGTCGCTATCGAACCGGCAATACTCGCTAGATTCACAGAGGTTTTTTTATACTCGTGTTTTTCACTCTTGATCTCTTCCCCTGCGATGATGTTGAGATTCTCGAATGCTTTGAGCTGCAAGTCTGCGGCGGCGTTGATTTGGCTGGCTACGATATTAATATCTTTGCCTGAGTTTAGGATGATGTTTTGCGCAGTGGTTTTTACAGTGGCTTCGTGCAACTTTACCGCATCGGTGCTATCAAGTGACATGCTCTTTTTGAGCCCCCCGAGAGAGCTTTTAGACTCTTGGTGCAAACTCGCTTCGCGATACGCTTTGGCGAGGAGATTGATGTCTCCTCCGGCATCGACTTGGATGTTGTTCGTTGCGGTGAGGTTGGCGGCTTGCAGCATCGTATCCTTCCCGCTGGTGATGGTGATGTTTTCCCCCGTAAGATTCGAAGAGGCGACCGATTCTTTGAGGGTCATATCGCGGATCGATTTTTTCCTCATAAACCCTTTGGAGGTAGTTTGAACATCTCTGAATTCACGATTATTGGAAGCGGTGACGTTGACATTCTCTCCTGCGGTGAGGTTTACGTTGTTTCCTGCTGTGACGTTAGAGGAATTGACCGTAATGTCTTTGGCAGCATTTAGGTTGACATTTCCTCCTGCATTTATGGATGCGGCGTGTTGTTTGACCGATTCGATCTCGCTGGAGCCTTGATTCCATTGTGTTTTATAATGGGAGGCTTGTTCTAGGGAAGCTAGGGTGATGTTATTGGCTGTGAGATCGATAGTTCCTCCCGCGGCGGTTTCTCCCCCTACGAGGTTGATGTTTTTATCGGCTGACGCGACTAGATTACCCTGTGCCCAGATACCTGCACTCTCGCCTACGGTATCCAGATGACCCGTCGTCCCTGTGTGATTAGAGAGATCGTGTTGTTTATGATCGGTCTGAGAGGTGATGGAACCGTTATCACTCAGTATGGCTACGTTGTTACCGCGGATTTGTCCACTGGTGTTGGTGATATCGTTCGTCGTATGCAGGAGCATATCTCCGTTACTGGTGATGGAGCCTGCGGTGTTGGTCAGCGAATCGCTTTGTGCGGCTAGGCTCCCTCCTGCTCTGATAGTCCCTGTATTGTTCAGCCCACCCGCAACGGCCAGTGCCATATCTCCACCGGCAATGATCTTGCCGCCACGATCCAATGTCGTGTTTTTCAACGATGCCAGATAGACGACGGGGACAAGGACTTTATGCCCTGCTACTACGCGCTCTTCCATCCACACGATGTCACGATCCAAGGCGGCCAGCTGAGAGGAGGAGAGAGAAACCCCAAGGGCTAGTTGGAGATTCCCAGCTACATTGATCGCGTTGTCCATGAGGGCTTGGTACTGCTGTGTATCGGTTCCAAACCCAGCCAAACGACGCTCACCCGTGAGACGAAACACCGCATCGCGTACGAGATTGGTCTCATAGCGTGCATCGCCTAGACGTTTGGTATCAGAGGCCATGTTGAGATTCAGACGGTTCATCATGTAGTCCGAACTCACAAAGGTGTGATAGTCGGTAAAGAGGCGGTTCGTCTCGATCAGGTACGGCAATGCAGGATCGGCAGCGAGGGTATATTCGCCGTTGCGCCCATCTGGGAGGGTATAAGTGATTTCTCCGGTGGTCTGATTGCGATGATACGAAGTAGGAGCCACGCCCAAAGAGAAATAATTCGATCCCGTCGTAATGTCGGCATTGTTCACCGTTGCCAAATTCCCCAGTAGGCTACGTCCCGCACTGATCGTCGAATAGACGTGATCGATGATGGTGTCATAATGTTCGTAACGCGTTACGCTATGTCGCCACGATTTTTTTCCTGAAGAACCACTTTTGCGATACTCTTCTTCATAATGAGTGATATCGATAGTTTCGTGCGCGTTGAGTGCCGCTTCGTTGTCCAAACTACCCGATAGATAAAGATCACGATCAGCAGCAATCATTGAGTATTGATTATGAATCGCCCCATCGAGGCTCATATCGTTTCCTGCCAAAATGTAGGCAGGGGTATAAGCGGTTTTATCAATCGATTCGATCAATGTAGTTGTTGTTTTCCAATCTCGATAGGACCCAGATAAATATATCAAATCCGTGTCGCTTATCGTAATGCCACTTTTAGTCGGTATCATAGATAAAAGATTTTCGATCGCTCCCGCTTGGATACTCAGATCATTATCCGCTTCGATCCGTCCCGCTTCATTACGTACCGTCCCCGTATTGTGGATGGTGATGTCACCTCCGGAGAGGATGACACTATTGGAAGAGACTTTGAGTGTATCGGTCGCCTTGAGATCCATATCCGTACCACTGCGCAGCAATCCATTGACGGTAAGTGATTTAGAGGTGGAGGCTACCGTCTTATCGGAGACGGCGGCACCCAGTACGATATGCCCATCCGCATTTAGGGTCAATGAATCGCTGGCGTAGGTGATCTCGGGCAGATTCACCCCCACCCCGTGATCGGTGGCGATGAGAGTGATAGCGTTGGCGTAGATCCCACCGAGGGCGCTGGAATCGATACTGTATTCTTGGGTTTTAGCTCCGTTTTGAGGGGTGTAGGTGCTGCCATCCGCAGAAATATCGTTTTCCCCCGTGATGACGTCGAGGCGTTTGGCATGAAGCTGGGCATTGAGTTGGAGAGCTTTGGTATAGAGATCGACACGATCGATGTTCTCAGAAACCATGCCGTCGCCTTCGATCAGGATATCCCCACGACGAACGTTCAGCCCATACCCTCCTCCCACATCGGGTGTCCCCGTCGTGATAGTGGCGCGCGGAGTGTTGATAAATCCGCCACCGTTGATCGTTACGCCGTTAGGATTGGCGATGATGACGTCCGCCGCATGTCCCGCTACTTCGCTGTACCCTCGCAGATAGGTGCGCGACGTTCCCGTTACTTCATTTAGAATTACCCGCGCGGGGGTAGTCCCCAGATTGGCATTTCCCTGTACCCATCCCCCCAGCTGGGTTTGGGACGCGGTGGTGGCGTTATTGAGGATAAGCCCTACGGGATTGACGTTAAAATCGCTGAACTTGTTATGCGACATACCCGAAGCATTGGGGGTCACAATGTTCACTAAAGGGACACCATTAGCTGTGGTATCCAAGCTAGGTCGATTGGCCAGCGGAACGGAATTATCGACAGTGAGCGGATTGGCACTCAGTGAGGATGAAAGTAAGGTGGCTGAGAGAATTACGGAAATACTTTGGCGGTAGAGATTTTCAAACATAGAGGTACTCCTAAAAATTAGCCGACAGGTTTACGCCGATGAACGGATCGCTGCCGAAGTTTTCTGCATTGGGTGATGTAAGAGGAATCGCATGGTACACATCCAGATCAAACGCGCCGTAATGAGACCTAAAACCCAGCGTGGCGCTACTGAGCCTCCCCCCCTCGGTGTCGCTCGCCTCACGGATATATCCGACGTCATACGCGATATAGGGGGAAAACAGCTCATTACCCCGAACGATCAGATCGTTTCGGAGATAACCGCCGGTACTGCCGCTGATGTTGCGTCTCTGAAATCCTCGCACACTATACGCGCCGCCGATGCTAATCTGCTCGTTGCCATAGAGTAAATCGTCGCTTTGCTGGACGTATGCGGCGGCTTGATAGGTGACCTGCGAGGTTTCGAAATGCTTCGTACCACCCAGCGCAAGGGTCCATTTCGAAAAATCGTGCTGAAGCGATCTATTAGCCGTTGGAGAATACCAATTAAGCCCATGATAGTAATCAGGGATGACATACAGCTCCCATGAGGGTTGGCGATAGATCCATTTCATCCCCAAACTTCCCACTGTGATGTCGTAGGAGGATGAAGAGACATAGGCTTTGTTAATCCAGCTTTGGACTTTTTTATGGTTCACCTTGGACTGAAGCTCGACATTCATGGTACGGGTATGGTAGGTTTTATAGCGAGTTCCTACCGATATCTCGTCGCTGATCCCCTCGGAGAGGTAGTTTTCATTCAGCCCTTTGATCGTCTGCGTATAGCGGAATCGGTTGATCGAGCCTTCCCATAACCATTTGCCTAACGGTACCGAGTACAACACGCCGTTACCCAGCGAGTTTTGACCCGCTTTGCGCTTGTCGGTGGTGTTGATGTTGAGCGTCAAGATATCGCTAAAGCCGAAGAAGTTTTCCCATGTGAACCCTCCGCTGAACTGCATCTTTCCAGTTGAAGCCGTCCCATAATTATTGACCCCGATAAATCCGAAAAAAGGAGATTGTTCACGATTATTCAATATCACCGCACTCCCTCCCGCTTCGCGCCCCGGTATCAGTTCCATCGTGGTCTGAGATGAGCGCATCCGGTTTACCTGCTCCAGCGCACTCTCCAGATCAACGAGGTTCAAAGCATCGCCTTCCATAAACATAAACGGCCCATAGGTTTTGCGGTTATCGCTGACGATCGTCTCGATCTTCCCCTCCAACGCCGTGAGTTCCACTGCGCCGTCCGCAATATCTTGAGGTGCCAAATAAACACGCGAGGTGATATAGCCGTGTTCGAGGTAGTAGCGGTTTAAGGTATCGGCGAGGGTATTGAGTGATTTGATGCCATTGCATTTACCAAGATAGGATTCGAACAGACGCTTTTGCACCAATTCACTCATAAGCCTGCTGTTTTTAAGCGTGATGGAATGGGTAATAAAACAGACCGAATCGTTCGTATCAACAGAAACTTCACCTTTTTTCACCACAGAGAGATTGGAGCTGGGAATACTCTTATCGAGATTTTTCAGCTCCTCATAGAGTTTACGCTGCTGTTCGTTCATGATCGGCAGTTCAGATGTGGATGCCGCATTGAGTTGAAGTAAAGTAAGTATAAAAAATAACAATAGTAAACGCAATATAATCACCGATCCGAAAATTTCAAAGGTGGAATTATACGTAACAAAACTTAAAATAACAGATAATATCAATAATAAATATAAGAATAAAATAAGTTTTTCCCTGCTACTATTCCGGCCACCAAATTATTGGTTAATTTTGTTAGAAAAGGTTATTATGAAGAAAGTTGCATTGCTCGGGTTATTAAGTGTTGCCGTTATGGCCGGTGAAAGTGGATTGTATGTCGGTGGAGAGATCAGCCAAACCAAAGAATGCGATAAAGCTTCAGATGGAGATAAGTTTACCAATAAAAGTGGCGCATATGGATTGAGCGTAGGTTATTACGTCAATGATAACATCCGCACTTATGGTTTTTATCAACACCTTAACCGCGGTGATTTTGCCCAACCGACCAAAGCGTACGGTGCAGGCGCTGATTATTTGATCGGAGATTCAAATTTAAAACCGTTTATCGGTGCGATCGTAGGTTACTCAACCTACAAAGACGGTACCTATAAGCAAGATGGCTTAGCATATGGGGGACAAATTGGTATCGATTATAAAGTGACAAGCACGATTTCAGTCGATGCCGGATATCGATATCTAATTTCTGATTCGAAACATACAAGCGGATCATATGTAGAAGAAGTAACAAGTTTCCAATCATTTTTCGCAGGTGCCAACTACAAATTTTAATCTCTTAGAAGCGGATGTTCTCTCCTCGTCCGCTTCTATCACTTCTTAAACCGTTTTTTCATGATTTTCAAGAAGCCTTTTGCCATGTATTACAGCTACAAATAAAATTTTATTTGAATCAATTCTATAAATTAATCTATAACTATAGACAAATACTTCTCGAATACTGCTATCATTAAGCTCAGGTACTATACGACCTAACTCAATAAATTCTTTTATAATTTCAGCTTTTTCAAAAAATTTCGTAACAATGGATTTTGCATAAAAGGGGGAGTCTTTTTCGATATAAGCAGCGATGGATTCTATATCTTCAAGTGCCTCATTCGACCACTCTAATTCGATAGCCATTTATCCATTCTTTTTTTTGCTTCTTGATGGGATGAAGTATCCCCTTTTTGCGCGCGATCAATGCCATTTTTAATTTTTTCTACCACATACAGATGATATTGTATATCTTCATACGTACAATTATCGGGAAGATTTTGAATCATTTGTTGTGCTTCTTGCTTCACAGCTACCATGAATACTCCCTTTTAGTCAAAATTATAACACAGTTGTTATTATCCCGCTTTTGCTCGTTCCAACTTTCCGAATAAGAATCTTCTGATAGAATAATACCCTCTTAAATTTCACTATAATGACCATTTATGATGATATTGATCATATGAATATTTTTAGTAATGTTAACTTATCTCTCCGTTTGTATCCGCTCTTGCAATGTCGCGATCACTTCATTAAAGATATCTACCTTAAACCCATACTCTTGACTGAGGTAACGCCCCACATGAATACTTTCATCGGTAATTTTTCCATGTAGCCCGACCGATTCTTTGGCAATTTTTAAAATCTTTGAGGCTGTTTTTAGTACCTCATCACTCGCATCTTCAGGCTCATTTGCATATCGAATCACATAAATTAAGTCCCCTTGAAATTCCCATCGGTTAAAAATCGTTGCCAAAATATCTTCCGCTTTACTCCCACAGTACTCGACTTCGAGTGCTTTGGTATTGGCTCCTCCATTGAGTGCTTCGGAAAATGGGCGTGCTAGATTGTTCTCAATCAGGTATCGACTGATTACGACTCGACCCAATCCCAAAAGATAGGATCCCAAAGAGACCTGAGGTAGGGATTGTCGGCTTATTTTAAGAGCTAAGGCTACGGCCAGCACATGCTGCAGCTGTGCCCGCTCTAAATACTCTTCTTTACTCACCCCATAGGGGGAAAGATCAAGTCCCAAGATATCTTCCGCCGCACTCGATACCGCAAACGTGTGCACCATATCCCGTCCCAATAGCGAGACCGCATGGGCAACATCGGTAACCGTTCGGCTTAATCCATAGAGCGGAGAGTTCGCCAGTTTTAAAATTCGTGCGATGAGCAACGGATCACTTTGAATCGCTTTGACCATATCATGGGCAGTCGATGAGGAATCGCTATAAACCTCTTCAAGTTTTCGGATCGTTTCGGGAAGCATCGGAATTTTTTCAATTTCGTCCATCAATTCAGGTTTCATATCGCAGTGCCTTTGGCTGTACTTTCTGGTATTAAGATTGATTATAAACAGAAGAGTTTAAAAGGGAGTTTAAAGTGTGAAAGAAAAATGAGGGACTCTCCCCCAGATACCTGCGGCACAAAAGAGACAAGAGTGTGCTGCTGTATTCCTACCCTGACACGTTGCTCCTGCATCCCCTTGCACAGGTCTAGAGAAGAGAGATGGAATTATAGCCTAATTGGAATAGTATTTGCAAGAAAACATAGTGTTACCAAAAAAAGGCTATGATAATGACAATTACTCAAGTACGGAAAATACAATCGTGTGATGACTTTGAGCTCAATATCAAAAGAGAGACTTTACTTGATTATCAAGTAACATACCCTTCCGATCAATCGATTAAAGCTGTACTTTTTATTATTCCAGGCTTCGGAGATGACTCTAATGGCGAATATCTGAACAATCTACGAAATTATGTAGCAGAGACCTTTTCAATAGCCGTTATTAGCGTCGATTACCATTGTATGCATACACGATTTCATAATGGAGCAGCATTTGGTTTTGATGATATCGATATTGCTGTTTTGGAAGAAATTTCACGTACATACGGAATCGATTTCTCTCAATTAGATGAGGTAAATCTTGATACTATCATAGAACATTTAAATGCTTCAGTTCAATTACAAAAAGAACAAGGAAACATCCCCCAAGAAAAACAAATCATGCTGCCTTTAACGTTAATCCCGCCAAACAATGAGTATCAAAATTTTGGTGTGATGCAAGCAATTGATCATATTTATGTTTATCATGATTTAATACAAACACTACCGAATCTTTCACCTTCTGCAACAACTGTTTTTTTAGGTAGCAGTCATGGTGGTTACATTGCCCATTTAATTGCAAAGCTTGCTCCATCAATAGTTGATTATGTCATCGATAATTCGTGCTACGTGAAACCTCCATTAGTGTATATTATAGGTAAAGAAACAGACATCAGCCTCCCTGAAACTGTTTATGATTTTAAACATTTACCACATGTATTAGTTCATGCTTATACCAAAACATTCTGGACAACTAATACACAATCCCCTTATTATTTTTCTGATGATCGATATAGAATACGGAATCTTATGGACAGTGAGCATCTTATAGTAAGTGCGCATTTACAGACCAAGAAACCACACTATATCTCATACCATAGCGTATATGATGCGGTTGCTCCAGCAAGAGACAAAATAGAGTTTTATAATTCTCTCTCCGGATTAGGTTATAACGCTACACTTCATCTAATCCATGCTGAAGAACAGATCGATGGAAAATTAATCAAACATTTAGAACATGCTATGGATATGTCATTAAAAGAGCTAATTAATACGGAACTTCCTCCCATTCTAGCTAATTCATCACATCATCCGATATCGCAAGAAGATGAAATCTCCTATCCTTGTAATAGTATGATTTATAAATTTAAACAAAGCAAATATGGTTGTGAATATAAATGTTTTCATCCATAGCAATCCTTCGATTTACTTCGTATGGTACTTTTTTTGCTTTTTTATTTAAGAAATAAATAGCTAATAAAGTTTTGGCATAAAATGTCGATGTAGTTATACTTAACCGTAATAAAGGATTTATCATGGCAGGGACGATTAACTCTCTCGGACTTGGTTCAGGCGTTCTCACCGCGGATCTGCTCGATAAACTCAAATCGGCTGACGAAGCGACTATTATCACTCCGATTAAAAACAAAATAACCCTCAACTCTCAAAAGTCTCAAGCACTTGATCTGCTCAACAGCTTAATGACCACGTTCAAAAGCAGTGTCAGTGCCCTCGATGATGACACTTTGTATCAGAAACGAAGCGTGAGCGGAAACAACGACGGTGTAAGCGTGAGTGCCGCCGCTGGAACCCAAATTCGTGATTTCACTCTTGAAGTGACTGCTATCGCAAAGAAAAATGTGCTACAGTCAGGAAGTTTTTCCTCGCCTACTTCAGCCATTGCCAACGGAGCGGGTACCTTAAACTTCAACATCGCCGGTACCGATTACACGATGGATTATACTGCCGCTACCACACTCACCGATCTCAAAAATCTGATCAATGACAATGCCGGAAGTGCCGCAAGTGCGAGTATCCTTCAAACAGGGACCAATGCTTACAGTCTGGTGGTCACCTCCAAAGAGACAGGGAAAACCCAAACAATTTCGATGAATGATCTGAGCGGGAATCTGAAACCCGGAGGAGCACTCGAAACGGCAGGGGTCAAAAGCGGCAGCTTCTTAAGCAAAGACGATTTTATCGCCGGTACCGGAACCAGTGGGGATACGATCATTACCGTCGGAGGAACAGCCTATAATTTCGCTTACGACGATACGACTACACTGCAAGGTCTGGCCGATCAGATTAACGCCCATAGTACTCTGAGCAACAATGTAACCGCCAGCGTCGTCAAGTATGCGGCAAACGATTATCGCCTTGTCCTTACCCCAAAATCCGGTGTCTCTTCAGCCATTACCATCACTGATTCGGCTGCGGGATTGGATGCAGCTCTTACAAGCACGACTGATACGGCAGGAGGTGTAAGTGTCGTTCAAAATGCACGGGATGCGTCGTTTAAATTTGACGGCATTACTCTGACTCGAAGTACCAATACCATCACCGATATCGCAAGTGGTATGACGGTCACTTTGCTCAAAGACAACAGCTCCGCCAACATCTCCATTACCCAGAATCGTGATCAAATCGCCGCCGAAGTCAAAGGACTCGTCACAAGCTACAACACCCTTCAAAAACAACTTGGGGAAATGATCGGATTTGATAAAGATGCAGGTAAAGTGGGGATTTTCAATGGTGATAACACCATTAAAAATTTAGGTCGTGAGATCACTCGCTTGATGACCTCTTTTAGTAACAGCGGTTATTCTCTGCCGCAATACGGTATCGATCTTTCCAAAGAGGGGGTCATGTCATTTAACGAAACCACCTTTATGGAAAAAATGAACGCCGACCCCGAAAAAACAGAAGCTTTTTTTAGCGGACAAACTACTGTCAATAGTCAGGGAAGTAGTACCTATACTGCAGGCGTTTTTAGCTCCTTAAACGATTTGGTTAAAAATTACACCAAAGTGAACGGAACCCTCTTTAATCTTACCAATGAAATCGATACCAACGCGACTAAACTGGCAAAAGAACAGACCAAAGCAGCGCAGCTTCTCGAAGCGCGTTATTCCGCTATGCAAGCAAAATTTGCCGCGTATGACTCTCTGATCAGTAAAATCAATTCTCAGTTTTCCGCCCTCAAACAGCAAATCGACGCTGCGGCCAATGCTAAAAACTGATCTGCTTCCTTCAGAATGGTTGGAAGCGTTTAACAACGCGCTTATTCATCATGATGTTGAAGCCATCGGTTTATTCCTGAAAGCATTACCTCGTTTTGAAACCGTCGAACAAGTACGCGAATGTTTAATCCTCACCATGGATGCTGAAAATTTTTTGTGCAGTCTCCAAAAAAATTTGATCGAACGACGCCATTCCCTTCAAAAGAGTTTCTCTCTATCAAACAACTAATTTCGGTATGAATTTTGCTTTATTTCTTAAAACCACCACAGGTAAAGGCTAAATGGCAACTCCACTACACGCACTCATTATCGGCGCAGGCAGTATCGGAGGACTGATCGATTCTCCCAGTTCCGATGCTATCGCATCGCATGCCCACGCCTATGCCATTAGTCCCGAAACAGAGCTCAAAGCGATCTGTGAACCTTCTGAGCTCAATACCTTCGCCTTTATGGAGCGGTGGGGCGATGTGGAACAATACACCTCGGTCAATGACCTTCCTGCCGATTCTTCCTTCGAAATCGCATCGATTGCATCCAGCACCACCGCCCATTTTCATGATCTGGCATCACTGCTGAAACGTCCCGACTGCGGTATGATTCTGTGCGAAAAACCGCTTGTCGCTTCCAAAGAAGAGTTTCACTCCATGGTCTCGGTTCTCCAGCAGACCAATAAAAAAATACTGATCAACCTCATCCGCCGCTATAATCCGGCCTACATTGCCTTGGCGGAACGGATCCGCAATCATGAATTCGGAAAAGGGGTCGGTTTTCATGGCGTCTGTACCAAAGGGCTGCTCCATAACGGTTCCCATATTCTCGGTGTTCTCACCCACTTTTTTGGGGAATTGACCTCCATCAAACCCTTCGGAGCAACCCATTGTGACAAAGATGTCTGCGGTGAATTCGGAGTCTCGCTCAAATCGATCAGCGGCACCGTATCGGTGCTTAAAACGGCAGAATATTCCCTCTTCGAACTCTCGTTTTGGTTTGAAAAAGGGGTGATTAAACTTGTCGAGGGGGGAAATAAAATTGAAATTTATCAACGCATCCCCTCTCCTGTTTATAAAGGCTATTTTACCCTCTCCCTCTCCGAAGTGATCGAGACCAACCTCTCCTCTTATGCACTCGATTCACTGAATTTTCTCCTTCATGAGAGTCCGTCAACTTGCCGAGCGATCTTTGAAGAACATCTCGATCTGCATGAACGTATTTTTCAAACCATATCCAAGGTTTATCAAGCATGAGCCTTAAATACATCAAGAATAACACAATACCTTTCATTCAAGAAGTAACCTTATGCTACTACAACTGATTGGACGAAATAAAGAACTCTTTTCAAAAGATATTATATCTCATGAAGTAAAACTGTCGCGCATTATCTCCACTTCTTCCTTTCTTGTAATCGGCGGAGCCGGCTCCATTGGCCAAGCCGTAACAAAAGAGATCTTTAAACGCAATCCGAAAAAACTTCATGTTGTTGATATCAGTGAAAACAACATGGTCGAGTTGGTACGGGACATCCGAAGTTCTTTTGGTTACATCAACGGAGATTTTCAAACCTTTGCACTCGATGTCGGCTCATCACTCTATGATGCGTTTATCGAAGCCGATGGAAAGTATGACTATGTTCTTAACCTATCTGCCCTCAAGCATGTACGGAGTGAAAAAGACCCTTTTACACTCATGCGAATGATTGACGTCAATATTTTCAATACCGACAAAACATTAATGCAATCAATCCAAAATGGGACAAAAAAGTATTTTTGCGTTTCCACCGATAAAGCGGCCAATCCTGTCAATATGATGGGTGCGAGTAAACGAATTATGGAAATGTTCATAATGCGCAAATCAAAACAAATCAATGTCTCTATGGCACGTTTTGCAAATGTTGCTTTTAGTGATGGGTCATTATTACATGGATTTAATCAACGAATTCAGAAACGCCAACCCATCGTTGCTCCGAACGATATTAGACGCTACTTTGTTACTCCACAAGAATCCGGTGAGTTGTGTCTGATGTCATGTATTTTCGGCGAAAATCGCGATATCTTTTTTCCTAAACTGAGTGAATCTCTGCATCTGATCACCTTTGCGGACATCGCTGTAAAATATCTGGCAAATTTAGGTTATATTCCCTATCTTTGCACAACCGAAGAGGAAGCAAGAGAGCTATCCAAAACCCTTCCTGATCAGGGACAATGGCCATGTCTTTTTACCATAAGCGATACTACCGGAGAAAAAGACTTTGAAGAATTTTTTACCGATCAAGAGACCTTGGACATGAAGCGTTTCGAAAATCTCGGCGTCATCAAAAACGACCCTGTCTTTGACGAATCAAAACTCCGTCTCTTTACCGAACGAATCAACGCGATGAAAGCTTCCCTCAAATGGTCCAAGGAGGATATCGTCGATCTGTTTTACGAGATGATCCCCGATTTTGGCCATAAAGAGACAGGGAAATACCTCGATGGAAAAATGTAGATGTTTGCCGAAACTGTAGAATTTATCCGAGGAGTTTACGGAACGAACGATTTCATCCCACTTCACGAACCGCGATTTTTTGGGAATGAGAAAAAATATCTGAATGAATGCATCGATTCGACGTTCGTCTCCAGCGTAGGGGCATTTGTCGATCGATTTGAAACCGAATTTGCCCGTACTGTCGGAGCCAAGTACGCAATCGCCACCGTTAACGGGACGGCAGCACTGCATGTTTCTCTCATATTAGCAGGAGTGGAACGCGGCAATGAAGTGATCACTCAGCCTCTGACGTTTATAGCAACGGCGAATGCCATCAGCTATATCGGTGCTGCTCCGGTATTTGTAGATGTCGATCTCGATACACTTGGCCTTAGCCCCCAATCGTTGCAGCGCTTTTTAGAAGAACACTGCACCATCAATCATGACCAATGTGTCAACCGTACGAGCGAAAAAATCATCAAAGCATGCGTACCGATGCACACGTTCGGTCATCCCTGCCACATCGATGAGATTAAACGCATCTGCGATGAGTGGCATATTACCTTGGTAGAAGATGCCGCGGAGTCTCTTGGAAGCACCTATAAAAACCGGCAAACCGGAACATTTGGATCCGTCGGTGCGTTTAGTTTTAACGGCAATAAAATCATCACCAGCGGCGGCGGCGGTGTCATCGTAACGGATGATGCAACGCTTGCAAAACGAGCAAAACACATCACGACCACGGCGAAGATCCCTCATAAATGGGAATATGTTCACAATGAAATCGGCTATAACTACCGCCTTCCGAACCTGAATGCCGCACTGCTATGCGCTCAGCTGGAGCAACTGGAGGGCTTTCTGGAAAATAAAAGAGAGCTTGCAGGCGAGTATAAAGAATTTTTCGCCGCACGGGAGATCCAATTTATCAACGAACCAGATAATGCCAAATCGAATTATTGGCTGAATGTTGTTTTGTTAAAGGGCTTGGACGAACGCAATGCGTTTTTAGAGTATACCAATTCCAGCGGTGTCATGACACGCCCTATATGGGCGTTGATGAACAAGCTCGACATGTTTGCAGCATGCCAGTGCGGTGACCTTTCCAATGCCCTCTATCTGGAAGAACGGATCGTCAATCTTCCCAGCAGCGTGCGCATATGAAATCACCAATATTGCTGATCGGCGGCGGCGGACACTGTAAATCACTCATCGATGTCATAGAGCAGGAAGGACGCTACCAGATTGCAGGGATACTCGATCAGCCACAACGGGTCGGAGAAAAGGTAATGGGATACGAGATCATAGGATGTGATGATGATTTGCAAAAATTAATTTCGACCATCCGATATGCAATCATAGCCATTGGCCAAATAACCTCTGCGGATACCCGTATCGCTCTTTACAATCGTCTCACCGCGATCGGTTTTGAATTACCGACGATCATCTCTCCACGGGCTTATGTCTCTTCGCACGCTTCGATCGGAAAAGGGACAATCATTATGCATGATGCTCTGATCAATGCAGGAGCGACCGTCGGAGACAACTGTATTATCAACACCAAGGCGCTTATCGAACACGATACCGTTATCGAAGGTCATTGCCATATCTCTACCGGTGTGGTTTTGAATGGCGGTACCGTAGTCAAAGAAGGAAGTTTCATCGGCAGCAATGCGGTCTCAAAAGAGTACACCGTGATTGCGGAAAAATCCTTTATCAAAGCAGGAAGTATCATAAAATGAGCGTTTTTATCATTGCCGAAGCAGGAGTCAATCACAACGGTTCCATCCAATTAGCCAAAAAACTAATCGATGCCGCCGTCCGTTCAGGTGCCGATGCCATCAAGTTCCAAACGTTCAAGGCCGATAAACTCGTTTCCAAAACAGCTCAAAAAGCCGACTACCAGAAACAGACGACTAACGCGTCCGAATCCCAATACGCTATGATCAAAAAGCTGGAACTCAGCACAGAAGCACACCATGAGCTGATCGATTATTGCAACCAGCTGAATATTCTCTTTTTATCCACCCCTTTTGATCTTGAGAGCATCGATCTTCTTAACTCTCTTGGAATGGAGATCTATAAAATTCCCAGCGGAGAAATCACCAATCTCCCCTATCTCCGTTACATCGGTTCACTCGGCAAAAAGGTGATACTCTCCACAGGGATGGCCGATTTGGGAGAAATTGAAGATGCCCTAGATATCTTGACCGCCGCCGGTACATCCAAAGAGAACATCACCGTTTTACATGCGACAACCGAATATCCCTGCCCGATAGACGAGGTAAACCTAAAAGCGATGCATACCATCGCTGCCGCTTTCGCAGTCAAAATAGGGTATTCGGATCACACGAACGGCATTGAAATTCCCATTGCAGCTGCGGCAATGGGTGCCTGTGTCATCGAAAAACACTTTACACTCGATAAAACCATGGAAGGGCCGGATCATAAAGCAAGCTTAGAGCCGGATGAATTGCTCGCCATGGTCACAGCCATTCGGAATATCGAAAAGGCACTGGGGACCGGTATTAAAAAAGCTACTCCTAGCGAGATGAAAAATATCACGATCGCCCGCAAAAGTATCACGGCCGCTCAACCCATTCACAAAGGGGAACTTTTCTCTGAGTCAAACCTCTCAATCAAACGTCCAGGCAACGGGATCTCGCCGATGTGCTGGGATGAAATTGTGGGGACACCTGCGACTAAAGACTACTGTGAAGATGAATTGATATGAGAAAAATCTGTATAGTAACCGGGACCCGTGCGGAGTACGGGCTGCTTTATTGGCTAATGAAAGAAATCCAAAACGATCCGGATCTAGAGTTACAACTAATCGTGACAGGGATGCACCTGAGCCCCGAATTCGGTCTGACCTATAAAGAGATCGAAAAAGAGTTCATCATTACCAAAAAAGTAGAGATGCTCCTCTCCAGTGATACTCCCATCGGAATATCCAAATCCATGGGACTGGCACAGATATCGTTTGCCGAAGCGTTTGCAGAACTCTCACCCGATATTCTTGTCCTATTGGGTGATCGGTATGAAATCTTCAGCGCCGCAAGTGCTGCGATTATCGCACGTATCCCGATCGCTCATCTACACGGAGGAGAAACAACAGAGGGGGCGTTCGATGAATCGATCCGCCACAGCCTAACCAAGATGAGCCATCTGCATTTTACCGCAGCCGAACCGTACCGCCAGAGGGTCATACAGCTGGGAGAACACCCTGAACGTGTCTTTAATGTCGGTGGTATGGGGATTGAAAACATCAAACGGCTTCAATTGCTGGAGAAAGATGCCCTTGAAGAAAGTCTCGGCTTCACACTGGGGATGAAGAATCTCTTGATCACCTTCCATCCCATTACCCTTGAAGTCTCTTCCGCACAAGAGCAATTTCAGGAACTCCTCTGCGCTTTGGACGCTCTAGAGGACACAAAAATGATCTTTACCAAAGCTAACAGCGATACCGGTGGGCGTATCATCAATCACATGATCGATGCTTATGCTGCCCAAAACCCGCATAAAACCGTTGCCTTTGCATCGTTGGGTCAGCTGCGCTATCTTAGTGCTTTGCAATATGTCGATGCCGTGGTCGGGAACAGTTCCAGTGGGCTGCTGGAAGCACCGAGCTTTAAAATCGGCACCATCAATATTGGTGACCGTCAAAAAGGACGTCTCAAGGCAACAAGTGTCATAGATTGTTTACCCGTATCAGAAAATATCAACTCTGCTTTAAACGATTTATATTCTGATAGATTTCAAACGCTTTTGAAAACGGTCAAAAACCCTTATGATAACGGTTTTAGCAGTCAAAAGATTATTGAAATTTTGAAAAAAACCGATATTACTAGTACACAGAAATCATTTTATGATTTAATGAATCAGGAAGCACTATGAAAACTCGCATAATTGTCAAACTCGATGTCAAACCCCCTTTTGTAGTAAAACCTGTTCATTTTGAAGGGCTTCGAAAAGTTGGCACCCCTGAAGAATTAGCTAAAAAATATTATATTCAAGGAGCAGATGAACTAATGTATATAGACATTGTCTCTTCTCTTTATCATAGAAATATATTATTTGAACACATTGAACAAACCGCCAATGAGCTCTTTATTCCATTTGGTGTTGGAGGTGGGGTAAAAAGTATTGATGATTTTTCTAAGCTTTTTCATGCAGGTGCGGATAAAGTCTTGATCAATACCCATCCTGTTCAAAGCAATCCTGATCTTATCAATGAAGCAGCAAAAATTTTTGGAAATCAAGCAGTCGTCGTAAATATAGAAGCTAAACAGGTAGGTAAAAAGTGGGAATGTTATACCGATTGCGGAAGAATCCCAAGTGGAAGAGATGTTCTTGAATGGGTAAAAGAAGCCGAGCTGCGCGGGGCTGGAGAAATCTTACTGCAATCCGTCGATCACGACGGACGGCAACGCGGTTTTGATTTAGAATTGGCTAAACAAGTAGTGGAAAGTGTCAATATACCTGTTGTCATTGCAAGCGGTGCTGGAACACTCGAACATATCAAAGACTTAATCCTCTATGCTGCACCGAGCGGTGTTGCGATTGCCAGTATATTGCACTATCAAAAACACACCATTCGAGAGATTAAAAACTATTTATCTGAAAATGGAATTGAGGTATCACGATGAAACAGATAATCGGTGTCGTCAATTATGGCATTGCGGGTAATATTCATAGCATTAACAAAGCAATTGAAAAAGCAGGTGGACAGGTCAAAATCATCAATAATCCAAATGACTTCAATAATATTGACAAAATCGTCATTCCAGGGGTCGGAAGCTTCCGCGATGCTATGAACGAGCTTGAAAAAGACGGTCTACTCACACCACTAAAAGTATCAGTACAAACAAAACCTACTTTAGGAATTTGCCTAGGTATGCAAATCCTATCGACTTTAGGATTTGAATATGGCAAGACAGATGGCCTGAATCTCATCCAAGCAGAAGTAAAACCTATTTTGGTCGATGCAAAAGTACCCCATATGGGCTTTAATGGTTTAAAAGTTGTTAAGCCCAATAAACTGCTTAAAAATATAGAACATGAAGAATTTTATTTTATGCACTCATTCGAGGTCGTTAATTACACTGACATTACAGCATTAACGGATTACGCGGGGCATCAATTTATTTCCTCAATCCAAAAAGATAATATCTACGGGGTTCAATTTCACCCTGAAAAAAGCAGAGATGCCGGAATCACCCTATTTAAAAACTTTCTGGCATTATAGGAGAAAACATGAGTGAATTATTCGGACGTTATGGGCTCCCACTCGAAGTAAAATATTGTAAAAAATGTACCATGAGCAATCAGAGGCCATCATCCGTAGCAGAATTTCAAAACAAACCTGATGCCATAAAGCGAGCTATATCATTTGGAGATGACGGTATTTGTGAAGCATGTAAATATGCCGAAAGAAAAAAAACAATCAATTGGGATGAACGTGAAAAAGAACTGATTGAATTGTGTAATAAGTACCGACGACATGACGGGCGCTATGATGTCATTGTCCCAGGAAGCGGTGGAAAAGATAGTGTTCAAGCAGCACATATGCTCAAATACAAATATAATATGAATCCCATTTTAGTGACATGGCCACCAGCGCTCTACACAAAAATAGGGAGACAAAACTTTGAATCATGGCTCAATGCCGGATTTGCAAACTTTACCTACAATCAAAACCGAAAATTACATCGCTTTTTGACTAAAAATGCCTTCGAAAACTTAGGACACCCTTTCCAGCCTTTTATTCTCGGACAAAAAAATCTAGCTCCTAGAATGTCAGTTTTACTCGATATTCCACTGGTCATATACGGTGAAAATGAAGCCGAATACGGTAATGCCATTGAAGAAAACGAAAAACCAACCCGTGACCCTAAATACTACAGTGCAGAACTAAGTATCACCGATTTGATATTGGGAGGTGTTCCAGCAAAAGACCTCATTCATGAATATGGATTTAAATTATCCGATCTAGAAGCTTATTTCCCTGTCAATCCATATGATTTACAAAAAACCAATACAACCGTCCATTATCTAGGATATTACGTAAAATGGCATCCGCAGGAAACCTACTATTACGCTGTCGAAAACACTGACTTTATGCCTAATTATCATCGAACAGAGGGAAGTTTCAGCAAATACAGCTCTCTTGATGACAAGATTGATTGGTTACATTACCATACTACCATGATCAAATTTGGAATTGGGCGTGCCACATACGACTCAGCCCAAGAAGTACGTAACGGAGATATTACACGCGATGAGGGGATCGCTTTGATTAAACGCTTTGACGGTGAATTTCCGGAGCAGTATATACAAGATTGCTGTGATTATCTGGACATCTCTTTGCAAGATTATCATGATACAATCGAAAAGTTCAGATCTCCTCATTTGTGGGAACAAAAATATGGTAAATGGGAACTGAGATCCCCAATCTGGAAAGGAAATTAGCATGACAAATCTTTCCGATATTGTTGTTAAACCAACCATCACCATTAGACAAGCACTACTCACAATCGATCAAAACGAAAAAAAGATTGTCCTTGTTGTTGATTCTAAAGGAAAATTGATTGGCACACTGAATGACGGGGATATTCGCCGCGGATTGCTTCAAGGCTATCATTTGCATGATACGATTGAAAATATCTATTTTAAATCACCGACAGTTGCCAATATAAATGATTCCAAGGAATCTATTATCCGTCTTGCAACAGCTAAAAAAATCCTTCAAATCCCTTTAGTCGATAATGAAGGAGTTCTCGTTGGGCTTAAGCATCTTGATGAGCTCATAGATCAAAAAAAGAAGCCAAATAAAGTAGTGCTAATGGTTGGAGGGCTAGGAACACGCTTACGACCATTAACAGAAACCACACCAAAACCGATGCTACCTGTAGGAAATAAACCTATTTTACAAACCATAATAGAAAAATTTGCGGAATACGGATATATTAATATCATTTTATGTGTCAACTACAAGTCACAAATGATTCAAGACTTTTTCACAGATGGGTCTAAATTTGGTGTTCATATTGACTATATACATGAACAAGATCGTATGGGTACGGCAGGAGCACTGAGCTTACTGTCAACTATCCCAAATGAACCTTTTTTTGTTATGAACGGTGACCTGCTTACAAATATCAATTTTGATAATTTTTTAGATTTTCATCTTGCCAATCGATCAGTAGCCAGCATGTGTGTTCGTGAATACGATTTTCAAGTTCCATACGGAGTCGTCAATATTGATCATGGGCATATCACTTCTATTGTTGAAAAACCTATTCATAAATTTTATGTCAGTGCCGGCATTTATCTGCTAAATCCAGAAGTTATTCGAGAAATTCCCGCTGATACATTTTATGATATGCCTACTCTTTTTGAAGCGCTTCTTGCTGAGGGAAAACCCGTGTTGTCTTTTCCCATCCATGAATATTGGCTCGATATAGGCCGTATGCACGATTATGAGCGGGCGAATATTGATTACAGTGAAATGTTCAAATAATACCCATGCTAAACGGAAAAACATTTCTTGCTATTATTCCAGCCCGTGGTGGAAGTAAACGTCTGCCTCAAAAGAATATATTGGAGTTACATGGAAAACCGCTTATTGCTTGGACAATTGAAGCGGGGCTAAAAAGTAAGTATATAGACAATGTCATTGTAAGCAGCGATGATGAAGTGATATTAACTATATCAAAACAATATGGAGCTCAAACTATCACAAGACCTGATCTCCTAGCAAGCGATACTGCTACGACATTTGACACAATAAAACATACCATAGAAAACACTGAAGAATATGATTATATTATTTTACTTCAACCCACAAGTCCATTACGAAATGAAAATCATATAGATGAAGCGATTGATCTTCTACTCACTAAAAATGCAGAAGCCGTTATCTCCATGTGTTCTGCTGAGCATAACCCTCTTTGGTGCAACACACTTCCCGAAAATGGCAGTATGGAAAATTTTATGGCGGATGACATCAAAAATAAGCCGAGCCAAGCGCTAACCCCATTTTTTAGATTAAATGGAGCGATCTATATATGTTCCCGTACACGTCTTTTGGAAGAAAAAAGTTTTTTTCTAAAAAACAACATCTATGCTTATATTATGGATAATGAATCTTCAATTGATATAGACAACTCTTTAGATTTTAAAATTGCTCAATGTATTTTTAAAAACACTTATTCTGATTCTTTCAAATAGCCTTCCATAGCATCTATAAATGTGTAAAGTATTTTTTCTAGCTGTAACACTAAAATTGCATTCACAGACTTAATATGTTCTCTGATATTGGTTAAATTTTCAGTATTAAAGATCTCAAATATATAACTCAAGATAATCTTAAAATAGAGATAATACACTTCCGCCAAATCAGAGTTTGTTTTTTTCTCCATGTCCGAAAGCTGATAATTTAATCTGGCTAGAGCTTCTAAGTAAAGTGATGGCATTACAAAAGTTGTTTTTTTGAAACGTTCTATAATATCCTTTAACTTTTTGGCTTCTTTTAGTTGGTAGAGAATAATATCTCGATCTTCTTTCCGAAACTCTTTCGATCCTATTGAATCAAAAAATTTCGTCAATTTTTCATGTATTTCTTTCGTTTCAAGCTTATTTGTAGAAGCCATATCTAACTCAGCTATTTTTTTAGGCTCAGTTCCATTCAAAAAAGCGCCATTACTCAGATTATAGACGCGTTGATCCGATTTGAATAAGGTAGTAAATCGTTCAAATTCTTGTATTGCTAATAAAAATGATGATTGAGTTGGTACTGTCGGTAAAAAGTTACCCGCTATATCTACGATCGTTTTATCCAAACTTGCGTTTTCTCTCTCTCGTTGTCCAATTTCATAGTGATGATGCCCAGGGCTGTGCGATTCAAGTGTATCCGGGTCAAGCGCCAAATCCATCCCTAATAAATACAGTTCTCTCACTCCAAAGATAAGCAATAATCCATACGTATATTCCCCAACGGTAACGGAACTAAATGAACCGAAACCATATTTATAATTGGTTGCTTGTTGAATAAAATGAAGTTGGTCTTTATGAAAACATTCCACTACCCTAGGATGAACATTCCCCGAAAATAGACATACCACGTTCTCAAAAAAGCTTTTTTCTATCCCTTCTAACATATAGAGCCCCTCTTCTTCAGCTGGGTCAATATGGACAACAATATTCGGCTTAATCTCAAATCGGTGCAAAGTTTTGCAAGCAGCTAACGCAGTAACAATAATAAAATGCTCTTGATTCGCTTTAACCCATTCAGCGTTTTTAGCCAATGAAGGACCCGCCAATAAAAGCAAGACAGGTTTATCTGCCAAATAATCACTTTGACTTTGTCGAGCAATTTTTATAAACGAATACCCTTGTGCAATATACCGCGGGGAATCTATATACCGTAATAAATAAGCACTATAGGGGTACATAATGTAATCTTGTGCCATTACCATATTTTGATATAAAAGCAGTTCTTCTTCATACTCACGGGTAAGCGAGATTTGCTTTAGATAAAGGTTGTAATTATTCCCTGTTTCAAGAAATTCAATAAAAGATCTTTGTGTTTGTTCTTGATCTTCCATAATAGAAAAAAATAATTTTACTTGCTTACCTAGCCGTGCATAATTAGTAACAAACAATGAAAGTCGAAATAATTCAAGATTATGCTCCCGTACAAAAAGAATTTTTGCACCCATCTTGTTGACAATCATAGGTATATGAATGCCAAGTCCTACTCCAAGAAATAAAAGCTTATGTACAGCTTTCATGGTACTGCTTCTCGGAGCAACTTTTTTAGCATATTCAATAATTTTTATAGTGGCCCACACTCCATTATTAATATGCAATTTACTCTTATCGATAATATCTGGCATCTCCGGACTAAAATCAACAAATCGCTGTGCTTCAAAAACGCCATTAATACGACTAAAATCGAGTGCAGTTACTAAGCTTTCTGCATGCTTCTTCGAATCACTTCCGTAAAAATACTCACCACTCTCTAATTCAAGTACATCAAAGTAGCCCTCCGGTTTATATTCCAAACTATATCGCTCGGCATAAACTTCATTAGCAATTGCCGTTTCCAATAAAATAATCTTTTCATGGAGCTTTTCATTGTTCTGTTTAAAAAAAGCAAGATTGTCTTGATAAACTTTAATTGCTTTTGTTTGAATATCATCCATAAACTACTGCCTTGATTAGAATAAAAGAAGAGGTATCTCAGATCCCTTAGAAAGGGAGTCTGATTTTTATGAAGATTACTATTGGAGTAATTTGAGAACGTTTTGTTGCACTGCATTCGCTTGGCTCATTGCATAGCTTCCCGATTGTGCAAGGATATTGTATTTTGAGAAATTCGCTGATTCCGCCGCAAAGTCAACATCACGAAGTTGCGATTCCGCCGCTTTGACATTCACTTGAGTTACACTGATGTTATTAATCGTCGCAACCAACTGGTTTTGAACCGATCCCAGATCCGCACGAATGGTATCTAAATCAGTAATTGCCGTATCAACCGTATCAATCGCTTTCATCGCACCATCAAACGTTAAAACATTAATCGATGCCAAACTCGTAAATTGAGCATCACTTAAACTCACTCCACCTTGTCCATTCGTATTAATATTAAGTGTAGATCCAGTAGCAATAGATGCGGCCGTTCCAACACCCTTAACCATGATAAAATCATTCGCAACGGTATACGTTTGACCTGCCAATATTGTTGTATCTGTTGTTAATTTAGTTCCTGCAGGGATTCCGGTACCACCAACCTGTGCGGCAGTTAAATCATCCATAATAACTGTACCCGCTTTTAAAACTGTACCGGAGTTCAAAACACTACCAGCCGTTATTTTCATATCACTGTTTAACGTTGTAGCTGAAACTTTAATCGGCCCTCCAATGGTTGAACCCTCTTTTAGAATACTGTTAGCGATCAAAATAGATCCCGCTTTCATATCCGTTTTTTGGCTTGTGACAACATTGGCAGAGACAATAGTATCCCCGCCTAAAACCGAACCAGCTGCATATTTAGAGGCCGTCAATAATGTAGACCCTGATTTTAACGTCATATCTTCTGTCACCGTAGCTGCACTTCCAGCTAACGTAGATGTGACAAAATCACGTCCTAAGGTACTTCCAACATTTAAAATCGATCCTGAGCCAACCGCCGAATTACCGGTCGCTCCATTGTAATTAAGTACCCAATCTGCTGTGAGTGACAATGCTGAAGACGTAATTGTAACCGCACTGGTTAATACATCTCCTTTAGTATAAGCTACACCATTAATACTGGTATTTTCGCCAATAACCGTCCCAATCCCCAAAATAGTACTTGTTCCTAATGTACTTCCCGCTGTTACAACCATATCACGATTAATTGTAGCAACTGCAGCTCCTGTCATCGTTAATGATGCTCCAAGTACTGTCCCCTCTTTCAGGGTACTTCCGCTGATAATAATCGAACCGACTTTTAAACTCGCATCTTGAGTCAATGTGGTAGAAGTATTTAAAGATGCCAAACCACCGATTGTTGTTCCGGCTTTTAATGTACTAAGTGCAACAATCGTACTTCCCGCCGCCAACACAGAATCTTCAACCGTAGCAGCAGTAGTTGCACTGATATTAATATCTGCACCTGTAGCACCTGCGCCGTTACCCGTAATTTGGAATTCACTTGAACCGCTTTGAACTAACTCAATTTTACCGAGAGTTGACATTTGTTTAGGAGTTGATCCGATAACTCCCATCATATCGCCGGTTACTTGAATCGCTCGTCCATCGGTCGATTGAAGCGTCAATTTCCCATCCGTACTGATCGTTGCAGTAACACCAGTTTGGGATGTTTTTCCATTGATCGCATTGACTAAAGTTCCAGAGTTATCATTTGCTGAGACATTCACCGAACCGATCGTGATCCCATTGATCGCAAAATCACTTCCGGTAGAACCGACTGCTACGGCAACGCTTGATGTGGTTTCTACAACAGCTTTCGCTTTAATCCCTGTCTCACCGCTGTATTTATTGATCTCTCCGGCGATCGCTCCCATACCGTTTTCAGGATTATTGTTATACTGCAAATCAATCGGTTTAAGTGTCACTTCTTTACCAGTAAGAGCACTCTTTAGTGTCAATTGCACTTCTCCTCCGGCTTCAGTACCAACACTCATCATTGCACGAGACGTGTGACCAATCTGGTTAGTCTCAGCCGATGCCACAGAGAATTTAACCGTTTCATTTGAGCCTGAACCCATTTGGATCTGCTTATTAACAAAAGAACCTGAAAGGAGTTTTTGACCGTTAAACGAAGTCGTTTTGGCAATCATACTAAGCTCTTCCATCAAACGGTCGATATCTTTTTGAATCGCAAGACGTGATGCCGTGTTTTGGCTGTCTGAACCTGCTTGAACCGCTTTGGTTTTAATGGTATCAAGGATTTTTGAGTACTCCGCAAGTGCCCCATCCGCCGTTTGGATCATACCGATACCATCATTACCGTTGGCAATCGCTTGTCCCAAAGAGTTCGCTTGGTTACGAAGGGAGTTGGCAATAACCATCCCGGAGGCATCGTCCGCCGCTTTGTTAATACGAAGACCTGAGCTGAGTTTGGAAAGAGACTCATCCAAGTTACGATTGTTCATTACCCCATTACCGTGCGCATTCATTGCCGCGATGTTGGTATTTATTCTAAAACCCATGCTAAATCCTTAATGTGGTTTTGCGCATTAAACGCTATCAAACCGTCTTAAAGCAAAAAGAGTTCCAATAAATAATAAAAAAAGAGTGTACCGAGAGAAGAAAAGAAGATCGAGCCGAAGCCCGATCAAGAAGAAAAAGACTATTGAAGTAGTCTTAGGACATTCTGCTGAACTGCATTCGCTTGGCTCATCGCATAGCTTCCTGATTGTGCAAGAATATTGAATTTAGAGAAATTCGCTGACTCTTGCGCGAAGTCAACATCACGAAGTTGTGATTCTGCTGCTTTGACGTTAACTTGGGTTACGCTAATATTATTGATCGTTGCGATCAACTGATTTTGTACCGAACCGAGGTCAGCACGGATTGTGTCAAGATTCGTGATCGCCGCATCCAGAGTATCAATTGCTTTCATCGCATCATCGAATGTCAAAACACTGATACCAGCCAAACTCGTAAACTCAGCATCAGTTAGATTCACACCACCTTGTCCATTAGTATTCGTATTTACAGTAGACCCTGACTCAATTTTTCCTAATGTTGTACCAGTACCTTTGAGCATGATCATATCTTCTGTTACTGAATAACTTGCTGCCAAGGTAATATCAACTGTCAATTTTGTACCTGCAGCAATCGCAACTGATCCACTTGCTGATGCAGTCATATCACTACCAAGAACAGTTCCCGCTTTTAAGACAGAACCTGTTACTAAAATACTTCCGGCAGTTAATTTCATATCACTATTTAAGGTCGTAGCTGAAACCTTAATAGGACCACCTATCGTTGAGCCTTCTTTAATCGTACTATTTGCAATTAGAATAGACCCTGCTTTTAAATCCGTCGCCTGTGATGTGGTTACGTTAGATGAAAGAGCAATATCCGCTCCCACTACTGAACCCGCCGCATATTTAGACGAAGTCAAAAGAATAGAACCACTTTTAAGAGTCATATCTTCCGTCACCGTAGCTGCACTTCCAGCTAACGTAGATGTGATAAAATCACGTCCTAAGGTACTTCCAACATTTAAAATCGATCCTGAGCCAACCGCCGAATTACCGGTCGCTCCATTGTAATTAAGTACCCAGTCTGCTGTTAATGACAAGGCTGATGAAGTAACCGTCACAGCTGTTGTTAATACGTCACCTTTAGTATACGCCGTACCATTAATACTGATATCTTCACCAATCACAGTCCCAACACCAAGAATCGTACTGGTTCCTAATGTACTTCCAGCAGTTACCACCATATCCTTGTTAATAGTAGCTGTTACAGCTCCTGTAACCGTTATTTTTGCACCAAGTAAAGTCCCCTCTTTAAGAGTACTACCACTGATAATAATAGAACCAACCTGTAAACTTGCATCCTGCGTAAGCGTAGTTGACGTATTCTGAGTAGCATCTCCCCCGATAGTAGAACCGGCTTTAACCGTACTTAGAGCAATAAGTGTACTTCCCGCCGCCAACACAGAATCTTCAACCGTAGCAGCAGTAGTCGCACTGATATTAATATCTGCACCTGCCGCACCTGCACCATTACCCGTAATTTGGAATTCGCTTGAACCGCTTTGCACCAATTCGATTTTTCCAAGCGTTGACATTTGTTTAGCTGTTGATCCTACAACACTCATCATATCGCCACTTACTTGAATCGCTCGTCCATCGGTCGATTGAAGCGTCAATTTCCCATCCGTACTGATCGTTGCAGTAACACCAGTTTGAGAGGTTTTACCGTTGATAGCCGAAACGAGTGTGCCTGAATTATCATTCGCAGCAACATTCACCGAACCGATCGTAATCCCATTGATCGCGAAATCTGCTCCCGTAGAACCCGCTGCAACCGCAACGCTTGATGTGGTTTCTACAACGGCTTTCGCTTTAATCCCTGTCTCACCGCTGTATTTATTGATCTCATTGACCAAAGCACCCATACCGTTTTCCGGATTATTGTTGTACTGAAGATCAACGGCTTTAAGAGTAATCTCTTTACCAGTCAATGCACTCGTAATGTTAAGCTGAACTTCGCCACCTGCAGCTGTCCCTACTTCCATCATTGCACGAGACGTGTGACCAATTTGGTTAGTCTCAGCCGATGCCACAGAGAATTTAACCGTTTCATTTGAGCCTGAACCCATTTGGATTTGTTTGTTGGCAAAAGACCCAGAAAGAAGTTTTTGACCGTTAAACGATGTCGTACGAGCAATCATGTTAAGCTCTTCCATCAAGCGGTCGATATCTTTTTGAATTGCTAAACGAGATTGTGTGTTTTGTCCATCCGATCCCGCTTGAACCGCTTTGGTTTTAATGGTATCAAGGATTTTTGAGTACTCGGAGAGTGCTCCGTCCGCCGTTTGGATCAAACCGATACCGTCATTACCGTTAGAAATAGCTTGTCCCAAAGAGTTCGCTTGGTTACGAAGAGAGTTGGCAATAACCATCCCGGAGGCATCATCTGCCGCTTTGTTAATACGAAGACCTGAACTCAATTTCGCGAGTGAATCGTCCAAGTTACGATTGTTCATAATACTATTGCCGTGCGCATTCATCGCCGCAATGTTTGTGTTAATTCTGAAACCCATGATAAATCCTTTTATCGTTAGAGCTTTCTGCTCTGTATTAATTTCAGCGTCCTTGCTGTTAGTAACTATATCGGGACATAAACGAAAAACTTTAACGCTTTTACCTTTTTTTTTGTTACACTTTCGCCATTCATCCATATATATAGGATACAACTGTTGAAACTTATCATCGTAGAGTCACCGGCCAAAGCCAAGACCATTAAAAATTTTCTCTCCAAAGATTACGAGGTCATCGCGTCCAAAGGACATATCCGTGATCTTCCCAAGAGCCGATTTGGGATCAAAATCGATAACGACACAATCATTCCCGACTATAAAATCAGCGATGACAGTACCGCTACCGTCAAACAGATTCAGGAATTGGCCAAAAAAAGCGATACCATCTACCTCGCGACCGATGAGGACCGCGAAGGGGAAGCGATCGGCTGGCATATCGCCCATGCAATCGGTAAAGATCCAGAATCACTGCCGCGTATCGTCTTTCATGAGATCACCAAAAATGCAATTATCCATGCACTCGAGACGCCGCGCACCATCGATATGGACCGGGTTAATGCTCAGCAGGCACGCCGTCTGCTCGACCGTATCGTCGGGTACAAACTCTCTCCGCTCCTTGCCAGTAAGATCCAAAAAGGGCTCTCAGCCGGACGAGTTCAATCCTCGACCCTTAAAATCGTCGTCGACCGTGAGCGTGAAATCCGCGCGTTTGTTCCCGAAGAATACTGGAGCATCGATGCGGTACTTAAAACCGATATCGATGCGACGCTGGTACAGTTTGAAAACGAAAAAATCGATAAGCTCAGTATCAAAACAGGAGACAGTGCCAAAAGCATCGTCGATACTCTCAAAAAAGAGTCTTATACCGTCGGCGAAATCGAAACCAAAGAGCGTAAAAGCTCCACCCCGCCCCCGTTTATGACCTCGACACTTCAACAAAGTGCATCTTCGAGTCTCAGCTTCTCCCCGAAAAAGACGATGATGATCGCACAAGCGCTCTATGAAGGAGTCAAAACTCCAGAAGGAACCAGCGGAGTGATCACCTATATGCGTACCGATTCACTGAATCTCGCCACCGAAGCCGTCGAAGCGGCGCGTGACCTGATCTTGGAACGCTATGGCAAAGCGTATCTTCCTGCTCAACCCAAAGTTTATACTAAAAAATCCAAAGGGGCACAGGAAGCACACGAAGCGATCCGTCCTACGATGCTCAGCTTCACCCCCGAAATCGCGGCCCAATACCTCAAACCCGATGAGATCAAGCTCTACCGCCTCATCTACAACCGCTTTTTGGCATGTCAAATGAATGATGCGAAATTCGAGCAACAAAGCATCACCTTTACTTCGCCGAAAGCCGAGTTCCGCGCGACTGGGCGAAAACTTCTGTTTGACGGTTTTTACCGCGTCATGGGAAGCGATGACAAAGACAAACTCCTTCCGACGCTTCATACCGGCGATACTATCGAGCTTCAAAGTATCTCCACCGAACAGCACTTTACCGAACCGCCATCACGCTATTCGGAAGCGAGTTTGATCAAAAAGCTAGAGAGCGAAGGGATCGGACGCCCATCCACCTATGCGCCGACCATCAGCACCCTGCAGTCACGTGACTACATCACGATCGAAAAACGTGCCATCATCCCGACTGAGATCGCCTTTACCGTGACCGAACTGCTCGAAAAACATTTCGAGGAAATCGTCGATGCGAGCTTTACGGCCAGTATGGAAGAGACCCTAGATGAGATCAGCGACGAGGGGAAATCGTGGCATAAGATTTTGCTTGATTTTTACTACCCGTTTATCGAAAAAATCGATGCGGGCAAAGCGAATATTACGAGCCTGAAAGTAGCTACCCCACTGGGACGAAACTGTCCGCAGTGCGGAAGCGAGCTTCTGCTCCGCTCCGGACGCTATGGCCAGTTTATCGCCTGCAGCGGGTTTCCAAAATGTAAATACACCGAGCAAATGGAAGGGGAAGAGAAAGCCTCTTCGAGCGAGAGCGATGAAGCCACTGAAGAGATGTGTGAAAAATGCGGTTCCCCGATGGTGATCAAAAACGGCCGTAACGGCAAATTCCTCGCCTGCAGCGGTTATCCGAAATGCAAAAACACTAAGACACTCAATCAAGAGAGCAAGTTCTCAGCTATCCCGTGTCCCGATTGCGGCGGCAAACTACTTTGGAGACAATCCCGACGCGGTGCGTTTTGGGGATGTGAACATTATCCCAAATGTAAATTTATCTCCAAATTCGAGCCCAGCGATAAAAAATGTGAACTTCCAGGATGCGGTGGCGCACTCGCACCTCGTACCTACCGTAACAAAGAGGTGTATGAGTGTGTCAAATGTAAAGACCGCACACCACGAGAAGAGAGCGGTGAATGAAAATCGGTATTTTGAGCGACACCCATAAAAAAGAGGGGCGAAGCCAAAAACTGATTAACCATCTCAAAGCATGCGGCGCAGAATTTTTAATCCATGCCGGCGATATCGTTAAACCTGAGATCCTCGAACAACTGAAGCAAAGCGGCCTGCGCTACATCGCCGTCTACGGAAATAATGATGCGCATTTGGTGGAGTATCACACCAAATACAACCTCGTTCAAGAACCCCATTATTTTAAACTCGGCGGTGCAAAATTCAAACTCATGCATCTGCCGTTTTATCTTAATGCCGATGCCGAAATCATCATTTTCGGACACACGCATGTCTTTGAATGTGATTTTAAACACAAAACCCTTTTCCTCAATCCCGGCGAAAGCTGTGCGCGCGATGAACCGTTTTCAAGCGGAGCGATGCTCGAAATTTCTGAGCATGAATTTTTGATCACCCATTATTCACGAGCCGTCGGAAACGATAGCTATGAAGAACGCCATTACCGATTTGAAAGACCCTAAATGAAAAAAATTTTCCTCTGCTCGATTTGCAATATCAACAGCGGCACCTGTAATGAAGATTGCAAATTTTGTAGCCAAAGCGTCAAATACAAAGCCGATATCGAACGGTACAAACAAAAGCCGCTTGATCAAATACTAACCGAAGCGCGAACCATGGAATCACTCGGCGCTCTTGGATTTTGCCTTGTGACGGCAAATAAAGGACTCGATGACAAAATTCTTGATTTTGTCTGCACCGTCGCCCGTGCCGTCAAAAAAGAGGTTCCCCGCCTTCGCCTTATCGCCTGTAACGGCACCGCATCGCTTGAGCAGCTCCAAGAGCTCAAAAAAGCGGGGGTCAGCGCGTACAATCATAATCTTGAAACCAGCCGCGAATTTTATACGCAGGTCTGTACGACTCACCCATGGGATGAGCGTTATGAGACATGCGAAAATGTCAACCGTTCGGGACTCAACCTCATCAGCGGCGGGATATTCGGGATGGGGGAGACGCACGACGATCGACTGAGCATGCTCCGATCCCTCAAAGAGCTCAACCCCATCTCAGTCCCGCTGAATTTTTATCACCACAATCCGGCACTTCCCCTCTCACCCAATCCGCTTTCGATTGATGAATCCTTAGAACTGATTCGACTATCACGGTCCATTTTGGACAAAGCGGATCGGATTATGATTGCCGGAGGACGGGAGATTACTTTTAAAGAACGCCAGCACGAGATATTCGACGCGGGGGCAAACAGCATCGTCATCGGTAATTATCTTACCACTGCCGGACGTGAGGCTCATACCGATCTGAAGATGCTTCACGAACTCGGTTTTGGAATTGCCCTATCTACCCAAGATACATGATATAATATTTTCTAAAATGAAAAAGGGAGGTGATGCGTGTCCAAATCAGTTTTGCTCACCATCGCCCGACACTCCATTGAAGAGGTACTCCAAGCCGAAGAGACGATTGATCGCATAACGCTGCTCGCGGAATACCCCCTTCTTGACCAGCCGATAGCCACTCGAGTAGAACTTTATTTGGACGAAAAACTTCGAGGCAGTTCGACAAGTACCGATCTCTCCCGATCACTCCTCGAAGACATCATCTACAACGCCAAACGCGCAGCGTTCCAAGATCCCTCTTTCGTTCCGATCTCTACCTCAGAATATTTACACTGCACCATTACACTCACCCTCTACACCCAAGAGGGTGAGATGATGCACTCCGATGGCCCTATTTTAAAAGAGAGGTAACATACCCTGCGATGGCATGCCCGTGATTAAGGCCCAGCGCAATCGATCCGCCTGATTCTTGAGTAATATCCCCCGCGACAAACAATCCCGGAACATTCGTTTGATAATGTTCATCATGAATAGGGACTCCTCCCTCTTCGGCAATGGAGCAGTTTTGTAAAAAAGTGCTCGGGGTTGTCCCGCCGATCGCATAGACGATCCGATCATAGATTTCCCAAAAACCGTCGGTAAAAGTCACTTTAATACGCCCTCCCTCCGAATCAAGCCCATTGATTTGTGTATTGAGCATCGCAAGTACTCTCCCTTCCCCGATTGCTTTGGCAATGTCGGCACGGTTGGTCGGATTGGCCCGCTCAAAACTTTCGCGGCGATAGCACAATGTCACCTCATTGCGTTCACAAAGCTCAATCGCGTATTCAATCGCACTATCACCGCCGCCAACGACCATGATCTTCTCTCTCTCCCCGCATCCGTCAAGGGTATAATGGATCAAGTGCTTGATCGAAGGGGGAATTTTATAGTCCGGTTTATTCGGTTTGCCCATACGGCCGATGGTTACAACGACATAACGGGCCATGATTCTCTCGCCTCCCGCCATAATCTCAAATCCTTCATCATACCGAGTGATTTTATGGACTTCACAGCGGGTTCTTAGTTCGACAATATCGTTATCCAGCAAATGATCAAAAAAATCGAGGGTTGACTCTTTTGTCCCGTCCACAAAATAGATCGTTCCGTTTAACTCGATTTTCTCTCCTTTCCAGTCTTTATCCACCCGTTTGTTATCTTTGTAAAATTTTCGGATGGTTGCATTATGATTTTCCTCTTTTTCAAGCATAATGATCCGCCGCACCCCTTGGGCATAACTCTCGACTGCCGTGCCGATACCGGCAGGCCCGGCACCGATAATGGCTAATTCATAGATGGTTTCCATTGTGTATACTCCCGCTTTATCAAACACACTTTAGCATAAATTGAGCTAATTTTTAATTTTATGCTATCATGCTGAAATGTACTATGTCATTCAACGAGTCCGTGGAAACCCCACGAAACACTACATTGCTTACACTGTTTCGCGCTACATCACTTCGGCAAGCTCTGAAAATGTCATCATGGAGTTTAAAAAAGAACCGACCCCAAAACGCAAATGGGCTCCCAAAGATGTCATTATCCTCATCACCGCAAATAAAGAACTCTTTCAAACGACCCTACAACAACTCGAACGGATCCAATCTGCTCATCTGGAAAAAATTCATTCCATCAAAACACAATTGGATAACGAACTCGAATCCATGGTTAACGAACTTCAAGCCGAATTTAGCAAAATTAAACAAGAAAGCGATGTTTAATTTGGGTCTAATCGTCATCTTTAAGGATTCCCCTCTCTCCCACCTGCTATAATCTTCCCTACATAAAAAAACAAAAGGACACAGCATGAAAAAATTCGCTTTTTCCGCTTTATTGGCCTCTGCCATCTTAAGTGCTACCGACTACAATTACGAAATCAGCCCGATGATCGGGTACACCTTCCCAAGTGACCAACGTTTGGAAGATCACGCCGCTTTTGGTGCCGAGTTTCTCTATAATCGTATGGGAACCGCCATCAAACCTGAACTTTCCATTCTTTACAGCGATGCAAACTACAAAAACGGAGCCGGTGATACCGATATCTTCCGTACCGCATTAAACGGCGTTTATGAACTTTCTCCAATCAGTAATTTCACGCCGTTTGTGAAAGCAGGGGTCGGCTATGAAACGATGAGTTCTCATCAGTTTGATAATCATAACAGTGTGTTTGTGGATGCCGGTGCGGGAGTCAAAATGGGACTTACCGAACAACTCGCGCTTAAACTCGAAGCGATCGATATGATGAAACACAATCATGAAGACTGGGATAACAACCTCATTTTTCTTGCTGGTCTCAGCTACGCTTTCGGACCGAAAGCACAACCTGCGGCACCGGCGATCGAAGTGAAAAAAGAAGAGCCGAAAGCTGAACCAAAACCTGCACCGGTTGCGGTAGTTGCTCCAGCTCCGGCACTAGCCAAACCTGCACCGGTTGACAGTGATAAAGACGGTGTTTTCGACGATAGCGACAAATGCCCGAATACTCCATCAGGATTTAAAGTGGACAGCGACGGATGCCCGCTTAGTGCGACACTTCGCTTGAATTTTGTCTTTGATACCAATAAAATCACCGATCCTGACAGTACCGCTAAAGTCACCAATTTCGCAAACTTCATGAAAGAAAGCCCTGCGTATAAAGCAAGCATCACAGGTCATACGGATTCAGTAGGTAAAGATGCTTACAACCAAAAACTTTCCGAAAAACGTGCTGAAATTGTGAAAAAGATGCTCGTAGATCAAGGGGTTGAAGCCGATCGATTAAGTACATCGGGTAAAGGTGAGACTCAACCGGTTGCAACCAATAAAACCAAAGAAGGACGCGCTGAAAACCGCCGTATCGAAGTTGAATTAACGCATTAATTCAACACTTCTTTATTCCCGCCTCAAGCGGGAATTATCCCTTCACCCTTTCTGTAAACTTACTCATAAATTTTTCTACTTTCGGTCTAACCACGGCGTAACAATACCCCTGTGTCGGATGATTCGTAAAATAATCTTGATGATACCCTTCCGCTTCATAAAATTCCGGCTCAGGCGATAGTTCGGTGACAATCGGATCGTCCCATATCGCCTGAGCCGCTTCGATCGATTGCTGGGCTTTTGCTTTTTGCTCTTCATCGTAATAATAGATGACTGAACGGTATTGCGTTCCCCGATCAGCTCCCTGCTGATTGAGCGTCGTGGGATTATGGATCACCCAAAAAATCTCCAAAATCTCCTCATACGAAATGATCTCGGCATCGTACGTAATTTCAACAACTTCAGCATGCCCTGTCGCTCCGCTACACACCTGTTCATAACTGGGGTTAGGTCGTGCCCCTCCCGCATATCCGCTAATCGCCGAAATGACTCCAACACACCGACTGTACACCGCCTCAACACACCAAAAACAGCCGCCCCCCAACAGGGCAAGTTCCAACTTTGCCATCCTATACGCTCCTACACTGAAATGGTGTAACCATACTGTAATCGTCCCTACATATACTTTCAGAAATTTAGGTAAAGGGGGAAATTATGGTAAAAATGAGTTCGTTAGAAAAACATCTGCTCAAAAAATTGCGTCAATCCAAACGCGCCAGCTGGATGGTTGACTAATTACTTCACTCTTCGGGATTTCTAACCGCTTCTGGCACCAGATGGTTAAGCCGAATCTCAAAACAAGCTCCTTTTCGTGTGTTATGAACACTCAGCTTCCCTAAAAAATGCTTCTCGATAATCATCTTGGCCATATACAAACCAATCCCAGTCCCTTGTGATTCAAACTTCGTCGTGAAATAAGGGTCGAAAATTTTGTCCAAAATCCGAATCGGTATTCCCCCCCCGGTATCTTCGATCTTGATCGTGCAATAACGGTTGGTATAATCGCAGCTCACCTCGATCATCCGCTCTCCTTTTTTACCGGAAAGTTCAATCGCTTCACGTGCATTATTGACAATATTGATCACCACCTGCTTGAGCTCATTCGGATAAATCGAGATCTGAATTGAGGGATCGATATGTTTGACAAAAAGGATTTTTTTATGCGCCAGCAAAGGACCTAAAAGAGCCTCTACTTCTCCGATAAAAGCACTGATGTTATACATCACCTGAGCACGGTCTTTTTTAAAGAAGTTACGGAAATCATCGATCGTTTGAGACATATAGGCGATCTGCTGTTCCGCCGTTTCAATGATTTTGGCACTCTCTTCGTTACTAAATCCGATGCTAAGATTGAGTTTCGTCATCGAAAGTCCGAGAATATTAAGCGGCTGCCGCCATTGATGAGCGATCGATTCGACCATCGAGCCGATCTCTGCCATCTTGGTTTGTTGCATCAAGATTTTCTCTTGCGTCTGATTTTTTTCAACCGCACTGTGAATCTCTTCTTGAAGCCTCTCATTCAATCGTTCCAAATCATCGGTACGCTGTCGTACCAATTCGTTCAATCGGCGATTTTTATACACCATAACCGACAAGACTGCAATAATCATCAACGCGGCTAACAGTAAATAATCTTGTATCGTTTCATCAATAACGATGGGGCTGGAAACACTGTAAAGAGAATAGGGGAATAAAATCCAGAACAAAAAAGTGCTTTTCATACAGAGAGTTTAGCTAATTAATTATATTTTCACCCTTATAAGGGCTTATGCTCGCATAAGATACAATCACGATCAAAATCCTCCGAAGGTCTGGTATGTCGGTCAAAATTTCCCTTCTTGAAACCATTAAAAAACGCCCTCTTATTATCGATGGGGCGATGGGAACACAACTTCAAGAACGCCATGATCGGATCCCCGCATCCGCATGGGAAGGGCTCGAAGGGTGTAATGAACTTCTCAATGTCACCGCGCCTGAGATCATGGGGGAGATCTTTCACGCGTATCTGACCGCCGGAGCCGACCTTATCACCACGAACACCTTCGGATCATTTAGCTGGGTGCTGGATGAATACGGCATCGGCCACCGCGCCTATGAGCTTTCGCGTGCCGGAGCGGCTGTGTGTAAAGCTGAATGTAACAAATTTTCCACTCCGGAACACCCTCGTTATGTTCTCGCTTCCATCGGGCCGGGAACGAAGCTCCCCTCCTTGGGACATATTCACTACGATGAAATGTATGCCGGATATTTGGAGTGTTGTTTAGGCCTCATCGACGGAGGGGCCGACATCTTTCTCCTCGAAACCTGTCAGGACCCGCTGCAGATCAAAGCAGCCCTCCATGCCTGCGAAGCAGCGAACCAAGAGCGCGGGACCAAACTGCCGATCATGGTTTCTGTCACGATCGAACTGGCCGGAAGCATGCTTATCGGAACCGATGCACAGACCATTGCCACGATTATGGAGCCGTTTGACATTCTCAGTCTTGGCTTCAACTGCGGAACGGGACCGGAACAATACGGCAAACACGTCAAAACCCTCTCACAAGTATGGGGGAAACCGATCTCGGTGCATGCCAACGCCGGGCTTCCGCAAAACCGTGGAGGATATTCGTTTTATCCGATGGGACCGGACGAATTTGCTGAACGCCAACAAAGCTTTTTAGAGTACGATGGCGTCAGCTTTCTAGGCGGGTGCTGCGGAACGACTCCACAGCATATCCGTGCACTCGTCAATAAAGTCTCAAATGTTCAGCCCAAACAACCTGTAGGGAGTCAACCGCCATCGGTTGCATCACTCTTTAACACCGTCGAACTGATCCAAAAACCGGCTCCGCTCCTCATCGGAGAGCGCTCCAACTCGACCGGGTCCAAAGCCTTCCGTGAGCTGATCATCGCCAGTGATTATGAAGGGACCCTCAGTGTCGGTCAGGCGCAGGTGCGTGATGGGGCGCATTGTCTGGATGTGAACGTCGAGTTTGCGGGACGTGACGGTGCCAAAGACATGGCCGAGGTGATGAAGCTCTACAACCAAAAAATCCCCCTCCCGCTCATGCCCGATGCCACGCGAGTCAACACGATGGAAGAGGCGCTCAAATGCATCGGCGGAAAACCGATCATCAACTCCGTCAACCTCGAAGACGGTGAAGAGCGTCTCGACGCTATCTGCCGATTGGCCAAAAAATACGGGGCAGCGCTGGTGTGTCTCACCATCGATGAAAAAGGGATGGCCAAAACCACCGAAGACAAAATGCGCATTGCCGAGCGGATTTACGATCTGTGTGTCAACCGCCACGGGATCGATCCGCGTAATCTGCTGTTCGATATGCTCACCTTCACCGTCGGAAGTGGGGATTTGGAGTACCGTGACGCCGCAATCCAGACCTTGGAAGCGATCCGTCAGCTCCATCAAAAGCACCCGGAAGTGGGCTCCACGCTGGGACTATCTAACATCTCGTTTGGTCTTGCAACCCATGCGCGCGTTTATCTCAACAGCGTCTTCTTGCACCACTGTATTGAAGCGGGAATGACCAGCGTGATCATCAACGTCAAGCACATCGTCCCGCTTTCCAAAATGAGCGAGGAGGATCGTGCCATTTGTGAAGAGCTCCTCTTTACTCCGGATGACCAGTCCCTCTTTAAATTTATCGACCATTTCAGCGATAAGACAATTGACAACTCCAAAAATGACGAAGCGTTTGACGCACTCAGCGATGAGGAAAAAATTGCAAAATTGCTTCTGGATGGGGATAAAGAGCGGATGATTCCGCTGGTGGAAAATGCCCGCCATACGATCAATCCTGACACGATCGTCAATGAGATTCTGATCGATGCGATGAAAGTGGTCGGTGAGCTGTTCGGATCGGGGAAAATGCAGCTGCCGTTCGTCCTCCAGAGTGCCGAGACGATGAAAGCGACGGTGGATTATCTCAATCCCTACCTCTCCAAGCAGGAAAAAGAGACCGATACCACTCTGGTCATCGGAACGGTTAAGGGGGATGTCCACGACGTCGGCAAAAACCTCGTCGATATCATCCTAAGCAATAATGGATTCAAAGTGGTCAACATCGGGATCAAAACCGAACTCGATGAATACCTCGAAGTGATGAACAACCGCTCCATCCATGCGATCGGTATGTCGGGGCTGCTGGTCAAATCGACTCAGGTGATGAAAGAGAACCTCGAGATCATGGCGTCCAAAGGGATCAAAATCCCGGTTCTCCTCGGAGGTGCAGCATTGACCCGAAGTTTTGTCGATGATTTCTGCCGTCCGATCTATGAGGGGCCGATTTTCTATTGCCGTGACGCGTTTGATGGTGTTATTGCCATGAGCCGTATCGAAAAGTACAACGCCGATCCGAGCGTAGGACTCGATACTCGCTTAGCGGGGGATATGAACGAACGCGAAGCCAAAGAACAGATCGAGGTGATCATCCCGCCATACGAACAGCTCAAAATGCCTTCACGCGATGTCAAAATCCCCACCCCCCCGTTTTGGGGGCGACGCGTTTTACGCAAGAATGACCTTGATTTTGACATGGTATGCGAATGGATCAATAAACGGGTCCTCTTTAAAATGCACTGGGGTTACAAACGTGCCGGTATGGATGTGAGTGAATACAAAAAGCTGATGGACACCAAAGTCTATCCGGCGTATGAGCGGATCAAACAAGAGATCGTCAAACGGGGTTTGTTTGACCCAACATTGATTTACGGCTACTATCCGGTACGCAGCAACGATCAGCAAATTTTGGTGTTTGATGAGAGTTATGGATGGAATGTGGATGAAAATGCCAACCGCGAACCGCTTGAAAACGTCATCGGAAATGCGGCGTACGTGTTTGAATTTCCCCGTCAGCAAAAAGCCCCGCATCGTGCTCTAAGCGATTTTTTTGCTCATTCTCGTGACGATGTCTTGCCGCTAACATGTGTTAGTGTCGGAGACAAATTTTCCGAGTATGAAAAAGAGCTCTATGCCGCTAATCAGTATCTCGAGTATAATCTTGTCCATGGATTCGGGGTCGAACTCGCCGAAGCACTTGCCGAAGTAGCGCACAAACAGATCCGTTTGGATTTAGGGATCGCCAGCGAAGACGAAGGGTTTTCCCTGCGCGATGTACGGCTTAACCGCTATCAGGGAGCACGGTACAGTTTTGGCTATCCGGCCTGCCCGGATTTGGAACAGAGCAAAATCATTTTTGAGTTGTTACGTCCTGAAGAGTTTGGAATCACCCTATCCGAAACCTTCCAGATCCATCCAGAGCAGAGCACGACCGCGCTCGTCATTCATCATAAGGAAGCGACGTATTACAGTGTTTAACACCGTTCACCCTGAGCTTGTCGAAGGGTTCATGGTTCGACAAGCTCACCACGAACGGGAGAACAACTACTTTTTCTCCCACACCTTTTGTATCCATTCCCCCATCTTCGCTTCATAGCCGCTGTTTTTGAATTCAACAAACTTTAATGGCTTAGAGAGATATTTTTGCTCTACCCATCCTCCGAAATCGTGCGGATAAAGATACTCTTTATTTTGCTGGCGGATCGTTTCGGGAATCTCCAAGATCACCCCGCTTCTGACCGCGTTTTGCGCAGCATTGATCGCATTATACGCCGTGTTCGATTTGGGTGAAGCACACAGATAGATCACCGCTTGCGCCAAAATAATCCGCGCTTCGGGATAACCGATCTGTTTAACGCTCATCATCGCGGATGTGGTAAGAGTCAGTGCTTGCGGATTTGCATTTCCGACATCCTCAGAAGAGAGAATTACCAAACGTCGCGCGATAAACTCCGGCGGTTCCCCCCCTTCAATGAGACGGGCGAGATAATAGATCGCTGCGTCCGGATCACTCCCCCGTATGCTTTTAATCAGTGCCGAAGCCAAATCGTAATGAACGCCCGCTTCCGAGCTTCCCTGCGCTTGCGCCGCCGGACGGAGGGATTTAAGAAGTTCGAGCGTAATCAGTCGATTGAGCGCCGTTGCAACCTCAAGCAATTTGAGCATGGCACGTGCATCACCGCCCGAACTTCGGATTAGATACTCCCTCGCCTCCTCTTCCATTTGGACACCCGTTTTCTCTAACAAATCGGCTAACGCATCCGTGTTAATTGCAAACAATTCAAACAACAGCGATCGTGATCGCATTGCAGCCGTCAAGCTAAAATAGGGATTTTCGGTGGATGCTCCGATCACTAACACGGTGTTTTTTTCCATCACCGGCAATAACACCTCTTGCTGATTCTTTGCCAGCCGATGCACCTCATCGATAAAAATCAGCGGCTTAGTCAGTGATCCTTCGTATTGGTCGAAGATCTTACGAAGTTGTTCGATCTTAAGTGAGGTCGCGTTGAATTCATAAAAGGGGAGCTCCATTACTGAAGCGATGATTCGGGCTAACGTCGTTTTGCCGCAACCCGGAGGTCCGTAAAAAAAAGAGTGAGTTAAACTGCCACTTTCACATAGTGATCGAAGAGGAGAATCGAGAGAACATAAATGTTTCTGGCCTACCACCTCATCAAACGTCTTGGGACGAAGAAGATAAGTGAAATCAGCCATACGGTATATAGTTAGCCTGCGATCACTTTGATCATAACATTACGTGCCTGACGCGGACCATCGAATTCTCCGAAAAAGATCCCTTGCCATTGACCGAACAACGGACGCCCGTCATGGACGGGGATCGAAACCGATGCTCCCATGTACGCCGATTTGAGATGCGCTGCTCCATTAGGCCCCACATGGGCGTATTTGGTCTCATTGGGAATAATCTTCGAAAGAGAGGCGAGCAGATCGCGACGGAGGTTTTGATCGGCGTTTTCAAACAAAAAGACGCTTCCCGTCGTATGCGGGGTATAGACGACACAAATTCCCTCTTTGACTCCCGATTTGATCACGGCTTCTTTGACCTGCTCACTGATGTCCATGAGCTGTGTTTTATGACTGGTCGCAAAGGTAAGTGTTTTCATTTTTTTCCCTCTTTCGCACTGGGTTTTGGATTGGCTTTGGAATGAGCGCGGCGCGGAAGAGCCTCTTTTTTCTTCGGCGGTGTCGGCTCACGCCCTTCTTGAAGTGTTTTGAGTTTTTTCGCTTTACTTTGCTCTTTTTCGATCGTCTCTAAAAACTCCCGTAGTGAAGCGTATTCGCTCCGCTCCAAAAAGCGTACTTTTCCGGTCGGGAGGTTGTTCAGATCGATCCCGCCGAAACTGAGCCGCTTCAGATCAACAACTTCAGCGCCGAAATGGGCGAAAAATCGGCGAAGTTCACGGTTTTGTCCCTCTCCGATCGCCACTTTGAGGATCGAATAGTCCCCTTGATCCTTTTGCACCTGATAGGCATAAAACGGGGCAAAACTCATCGACTCCACTTCGCTATGCTCATGCGCGCCTGCCATGGCATCCTCGAGTTCGAGCCCTTCGCCCATTGCTTTTTTCATCGCGTCGGTGACATGCCCTTTAATCTTGATCCGATAAACCCGTTCCATCTTCGACGTCATTAGCGCGGTCGCCACCCGTGATGCATCGGTAAGGAGCAGCAATCCTTCGGAAGCGAAATCGAGTCGTCCGACGGGAATGAAATGGCGGTATTGTTTCGCGAGAGAATCGTAGATCGTTTTACGTCCCTGCGGATCTTTCTTCGTTACCAGTTCGCCGCGCGGCTTGTTATAGACAATGACGGTAAATTGATCGCTCGGCGTGATCTTGTTTCCGCTGATCATCACATTGGCATGGCGCTCATCCACCTGCGTTGCGGGATTCGTCTCAATTTCTCCATCGATTCGGACATAGCCATCCAAAATCGCCTGATCCGCTTCACGACGTGAATAGGTCGAATAGTGAGCAATAAATTTGTTCAAACGCATCATGAGATACCCGCTTCCACAAGAGTATGAAGATGCAACGCACCTTGGATCGTTCCCGACTCATCGGTCACGACGAGCAACTGTATTTTTTTGTTTTCGATAAGCACCAGCGCTTCACTCGCCAGCATCGTCGCATCGTTGATCGTCAGCGGGTTTTTTGTCGCATAGAGGCTTGATGGGGCATCGAGAGAGAAATTTTCACTCATCAGAGCTCGGCGAATATCCCCATCACTGAGGAGTCCTGATAGTTTCCCCTTCTCATCGGTCAAGAATACTGTCCCAAGCCGCCCTTCGCTCAAACGTATAATTGCTTCTTTGAGCGGGGTGTTTTCATCCACGATCGGCAGATCGGCCGTGCGCATCAAATCACGCACCTTGACAAACAGCTTCTTCCCGAGCGCTCCGCCGGGGTGAAACGAAGCAAAGTCCTCTTTTTGAAAATTGCGGGCTTTCATCAAACAGACTGCGAGAGCATCGCCCATCGCCAGTGTCAATGTCGTCGAACTGGTTGGCGCAATATCGAGCGGGCAGGCTTCGGCACTCACGCTGATATTGATCACCTCATCGCTATAACGTCCCAGAGTCGATGCGCTGTTGCGGGTCATCCCGATCAGAGGAATCTCAAAACGCTTAATATGGGGGAGAATGGCACTGAGTTCAGGGCTCTCTCCGCTGTAGCTGATTCCCAGTACCACGTCCTCTTTTCCGATCATCCCCAAATCGCCGTGTAGCGCTTCGGTCGGGTGAAGAAAAAAGCTTGGTGTTCCGGTAGAGGCAAAAGTCGCCGCCATCTTGGCTCCGATCAGCCCCGATTTACCGACGCCGGTAATCACCAGTTTCCCGCGGCATGCCAAAATGATCTCGACGATCCGCTCGATCTCTTGTCCCAAACGCTCCGCACCCTCTTTGAGTGCATTCGCTTCAATTTCAAGTGTGTTGCAGGCTATTGCGATATAATCATTGTTCATAAAACTGATTATAACTCAAATGGACTTTATCCATGCAAAACCTCTATCTTGAAGTCAATTCCCTTGACCAACGGGCCGTTGAACGGTATGCACTCAGTTCCAAGCAAATGATGGAGCATGCCGCCTCTGCCATCGCGCGCGTCATTCATGCCAAATTTCCCCCAGATTCGCATGTTCTCATCGTATGCGGCAAAGGTAATAACGGGGAAGACGGCAGAGTCCTCGCACGGATACTCGAGGGAGATTATCACATCTTCCTTACCCCTGAACCATCCAAACGTTACGATGTGATCATCGATGCGCTCTTTGGAAGCGGCCTTTCTAGAGCGCTGGATCAAACCAGTCGGGATCTTCTTGATACCCTCAATGCTCTTGAGGGATACAAGATCGCTTGCGATCTTCCCAGCGGCCTCTTTCGCGATGGCAGTGCCGATCCCCATACGTTCAAAGCCGATCTGACGGTCACCATGGGAGCTCTCAAACGCTCCTTGTTCAGTGATACGGCCAAAGAGCTCGTCGGAGAGATCATCGTCGCCGATTTAGGAGTCTCCCGTTCCCGTTACGAAATCCCTTCGCAATGGAAACTGCTCGATCCCTCCGACATGATCCTGCCGACACGGACACAGCCCTCATCGCACAAAGGAAGTTACGGTCATCTTGGGGTCATTTGTGGTGAAAAAACAGGAGCGTCCATCATCGCGGCATCGGCGGCGCTGCGATTTGGCACCGGGTTGGTGAGTCTGATCAGCAACGAAAATGTCGCCGTCCCCTATGAGCTGATGCAAAGCCATTCTCTCCCCTCCACCGTAACGGCGATCGCTTTAGGGATGGGATTAGGAACCGAATTTGGCGATGATGAACTGACGCGGCTCACCTCGCATTTCCTCCCGATGGTCTTGGACGCCGATATCTTTTATCATCCGATGTTTCTCTCGCTCTTAGAACATCCCTCGTTGGTACTCACCCCTCATCCCAAAGAGTTTGTTCAGATTCTCCGCGTCTGCGGCATTGCCGATATCAACGTCACTACCCTCCAAAACAACCGTTTCACCTATGTCGAAGCCTTTTGTTCCGCGTACCCTGCCACCGTGCTAGTCCTTAAAGGCTCCAATGTCATCATTGCCCGAAAAGATGAATATTACATCAATCCCCATGGTATCGTCGCCTTGGCCAAAGGGGGAAGCGGCGATGTCCTCAGCGGTCTGATCGGTGCCCTGCTGGCTCAGGGGAATGAGCCGATGCACGCCGCCATTCACGCTTCGCTCGCCCACACCCTGAGCGCTCAAGCGTTTGGCAAGAACAACTATGCCCTCACCCCATCCGATCTGATCGAAGGGATTAGCCGTTTATGAAAAAAATCGTTGCCCTCTTCAGCGGCGAGGGGACCAATCTCGCCAATATCATCGAAAAAATTCACCTCCAACATGCTCAGATCGTCTGCGCCATCACCAATAATCCCGATGCGCCGGGAATCCTAAAAGCAGAAAATGCAGGGATCAACGTGGATATTCTTGATCATCGCCTCTTCGCTTCCCGAGAAGCGTACGATACGGCGTTGGTCGAGCTTATCCGCCGTTATTCTCCTGATTTGGTGGTATTATGCGGATTTATGCGGATTCTCACCCCCGTTTTCACTTCTCAAATCCGCTCCATCAACCTCCACCCATCACTCCTCCCCGCCTTTAAAGGAGCTCGCGCGATCGAGCGGAGTTTTGAGAGCGATGAGATCCTCTGCGGCGTGAGCGTTCATTGGGTCACCGATGAGCTAGACGGAGGGGAAATAATCTTGCAAAAAAGTTTTACAAAAGATTTTAATGACAATTTAGAAGATTTTTCCGCTAAAATCCGCGCTATAGAACATGAAATTCTACCTCTGAGTATTATCAAGATACTCCAAAACAACCCACAAGGATAACACTATGCATACGTTACAAATCGGAAAATACACTCTCGGAAGCCGTTTGATCGTGGGGAGCGGTAAATACGCCGATTTTGAGACGACCAAAGCAGCGACCCTCGCTTCAGGATCGGAACTCATCACCGTCGCGGTTCGCCGTCTGAATATCACCAATCCCAACGAGCCGAATCTTCGTGACACCTTCGCCGGAACCAACGTCAAGTTTTTGCCCAATTCCGCCGGATGTACGACGGCTGAAGAGGCGATCACCCTCTTTCGCCTCACCCGCGAAGCGACGGGGATCGATCTGATCAAACTCGAAGTGATCGGAGATACCCAAAAGACCCTTTATCCCGATGTATTGGAAACGATCAAAGCGTGTGAAGTGTTAGCGAAAGACGGATTTACCATCATGGCTTACACCAGCGATGACCCGATCATGGCTCGCCGCCTCGAAGATGCGGGAGCGCATGCGATCATGCCACTTGCCGCCCCGATCGGAAGCGGTCTTGGAGTTCAAAACCGCTATAACATCGTGTTTGTCCGTGAAGCGGTCAAAGTACCGGTAATCGTCGATGCGGGAATCGGTTGTGCCAGCGATGCGGCCGCTGCGATGGAATTAGGAGCAGATGGGATTTTAACCAATACAGCGATCGCTCAGGCGCAAAACCCAATGGCGATGGCAGAAGCGATGAAACATGCGGTTATCGCAGGACGCTTGAGCTACCTTGCAGGACGTATCCCGAAACGTCCGTACGCGACGGCGAGTTCACCCGTCGATGGGATGATCCAGTTTTAACACTAAAACTGGATCACACCCAAGAGATTCAACATTACCCCAATCAAAGCAATCGGCGCGACATAACGGACATTAAAATACCATACCGGATAAAACCACCCCATGTGCTCTTTAAGTGCCGAAGCAACCCGCTCTTTTTCGATCACAAATCCGACAAACACTACCATCAAGAATCCTCCCAACGGAAGTAAAACATTCGATGTCACGTAATCGCTCCAGTCAAAGAAGTTTTTCCCTCCCCATGTAAACCAGACCGAGGTCGATTCGATTTGGGAAAAAATAGCGACCAAACCAAAAAGATAAAAGAAAAGCCCCATCGTAACGGCTGATTGGGTTCGACTCATCTTCCACCGATCAATCAGATACTGTACCATCGGTTCAACCAACGAAACGGCTGACGTAAGCCCCGCAAATGCCAAGGCCATAAAGAATAAAACAGCCAATATATTTCCCGCCATTCCCATCGCACTAAAGACAGCGGGAAGAGAGATAAAAACCAAGCCGGGTCCTTTTGCCGGTTCCGCGCCATATTGGAACAAAAAGCTAAATAACACCAATCCAGCAGATAGGGCGATCAACGTATCCGTGACAATGACGAAAATCGACGCACGCACGATATTGCTCTCTTTGGGCAACGATGCCGAATAAATCATAATCGCTCCCATCCCCAACGATAGGGTGAAAAACGCATGTCCCACCGCCATCGCAAACGCTTCAGAAGTAAATTTACTCCAATCAGGGACAAACATATAATGAACCGCTCTTGTAAAGCTATCTAAATTCATCGCATAAATGAGCATTCCGGCAATAATCAAAATAAGCGAAGGCATCAAAATAAGATTAAACTTCTCAATCCCCCCCTTGATCCCACGGATTAAAACAGCCGTCGTAATCATAAATGCAAGTGTATGAAAAAAGATTTGGGTTCCGATCCCCTGCGTCAGCATCGTCGTATAAAGACGCTCCGCCTCGGGTATCGATGAGGGAAGCGTTCCAAAAGAGAGGGTGATGTAATAAAAAATCCACCCGATCACCACCGAATAATAAAACATGACCAATGTTCCAGATAGCCCCATGAATCCAGCAAACTTCCATCTCTCTTTATGACGAGGAGCCAACGCTTCAAAAGAGCCGACACAATCGAGTCGTCCCAAATAGCTAATCAACATTTCAGCAATCATCACCGTAAATCCGATAAATACGACGGTGAGTAAATACACTAGAACGAATGCACCGCCCCCGTATTCTCCGGTGATATAAGGAAATTTCCAAATATTCCCCAATCCAACGGCCGATCCGGCAGCCGCCATCAAAAAGCCCCATCGGCTAAAATGCGCTATTTTCATTCTTTTCCTTCATAATGGTTCACATGATTAAGCAAAACAAGTTCCTTTTCTAGCATTATATTCATAAATTGTCCAACAAGTATTGACATATTAGCTGATTTGAATTATAATTTCGCCTCACTAATTTAGTCCAACTATAATTAGCTGATTAGGTCGGGGCGTAGCTCAGTATGGTTAGAGTACTTGGTTTGGGACCAAGGGGCCGGAGGTTCGAGTCCTCTCGCCCCGACCATTTTTTTGTATCATTATAAATAGCCTTTATTCAATGTAGATGGTGGAATTAGCTCAGTCGGTTAGAGCATCAGGTTGTGGTTCTGAGGGTCGTGGGTTCGATTCCCATATTCCACCCCATTTAGGTTTATTTATGATTCCCTTTTGATACGCGATGTTTTAGAAGGTCTTTGTGCGTTCGTAGCTCAACTGGATAGAGTAACGGACTTCGGATCCGTAGGTTATAGGTTCGAACCCTATCGGGCGCACCATGGTAACTCTCGCGTCCTTAGCTCAGCTGGATAGAGCAATGCCCTTCTAAGGCATCGGTCAGAGGTTCGAATCCTCTAGGGCGTACCACCTTAGATTTCTTTTTTTTATGCGGATGTGGTGAAATTGGTAGACACGCCAGACTTAGGATCTGGTGCCTAACGGTGTGGAGGTTCGAGTCCTCTCATCCGCACCATCGAAAAACCCCTATATTTATGGGCTTCGGTATCTTTCTCTTCTTCAAAAGTTCAGCTACAAGTTTAACCAAATTTTCAAATATATATTTATAAACCAAGCTCCAGACAAAGAGCTCAGTCTTTATTCAAATCCTTCAAATGCGAGACGGACACCTGCATAAAGCCAGTATTCGTCATGTTCGGAATCTTCAACATTTCTTTCCATTTCCGGCTGAGTTCCGACCAATATATCATACGTAACCGTTTCATTATGAACGTAGCTTACACCCGCTTCATTCGTTAAGCTCGGTACATCGACTTCAAAAAACGGACCAGTATAGACCATATAGCGGAATCGAATGTCATCATCCCACAAAGCGGTATCAAACGTCAATCCCAAGTGAGGACGATCAATATCGGTCCCTCCGTTGACAAAGATTTTTTTATACCCTGCTTCGGCTTCAATGTTAAACCGTCCATTGTTAAATTGCATCGGGGTTCTTACCATGGCGATAAACGACGTGTTGTCATTACGGGTGGATATCGCCCCTTTTCCCGTTGGCAATGCGACACCCGATATAAATTTTACTTCGGAAAAAATATCAGAATCCTCGATCTCATACGTGTACGTAGGGAGGATCGCGATGTCTTTCACCGCATGTTTTTGATTGACGGTTCCTTGACCGCTGCTGTAAATGAGACCGAAGTTATTTTGAAACGTCATATCCAAAATATAAGCATGAAACACGATATCGTGCTCATGGGCTTTGATCGCTTCAATCCACGTCTCTAACTCGATTTTTTTTAATAAGCTCTCCTCTTTTGCCGTTTCTGCGAATGATGGCATCGCAAGACCGGAAGAGAGAATAAGGGTGGCAAGTATGTTTTTATAAGTTTTCATGGTCTGAATTATAAAAAAAACCTACTTATAAAAGAGTTAAGATTTAGCTATTTTATTGCAGTGATTACACCCGCTGTTGGATATACTTTTCATAATAGCGCTGCACCTGAGTGATGTTCTTCTCCAGATAACGGTACCCTTGCGCATAATCATACGTCTGTCGACGTCGAGCATGCTCTTCCATCAATTTTGCTTCCGAAGAGAGGGTATCGAGCCCAAGCGTCGCAATACCGGAACGAATATCGTGCATCGCCAGCTCTATCTTCTCAAAATCTCCTGTCTCGATCCCCTCATGGAGGAGGCTTAACAGTCGGCCGATCGTACGAAAAAAGCTCTCTAAAAACTTGTTCAGAATCGTATTCGAAAGCCCCATTTTTTGAGAAGTATGCGCTAATGCGGCGCGAATTTCATCCTCACTGAGTTCTTCAAAAGGCTCCTCGTCCCTCATTTTGCACAATCCTGAGAGTATGCTCTGAAGTTCGCTCACATCGATCGGCTTGGTCAGATAACCTGCCATCCCCATCTGCATAAACTTCTCTCTATCCCCTTCAAGGGCATTGGCCGTCAGCGCAACGATCGGAGTTAGCGAATCAAATAATCGGATACGCCGCGTCGCCTCGATTCCATTCATCACCGGCATATTGATATCCATCAAAATGGCATCGTAGGTTCTGGCTTCAGCCATCGCTACGGCCTCTTCACCGTTGATAGCAAAGTCATACGCAATCTTATACTGTGATAGGAGCTCTTCCATCAAAATTCGATTAATCTCATAATCTTCGGCGATCAACAGCTGTAAATGTTCCAAAGGTTTCATCCCAGATGCCTCTTTCGTTTCAGCGACAAGCGCCCCTAACGCACTCGGAGTATTGACACACGCTTCCACTTCAAGGGTGAAGAAAAAGCGGCTCCCCTCATCAGGGGCACTCTCAAGTTCGAGTTTGCCCCCCATGATCTCTACTAAGGACCGACTGATACTGAGGCCCAATCCCGTACCTCCGAATTGACGCGTCGTGGAGGAATCGGCTTGTGAGAACGGATCAAAAATTTTCTCCTGCCGTTCCAGCGGAATACCGATCCCGGTATCCCGCACACTAACCCTGATGGTCTCTTTCGCTCCCAAGTGGGAAACACGCTCGATATCCACAAGGACACTCCCCTCAACAGGGGTGAATTTAATCGCATTGCCGATCAAATTCAACAGTACCTGCTTGATCCGGACACTGTCAATACGGATACAGGAGCTAATATCGGGATCGATGTGCATACGATACACAAGTCTTTTTTCGTTCGCTTTTTCGGAGAGAAGCAAAAACGTATTTTCAAACTCCTCAAAAGGGTTGATCGGCACTTTCTCCGTTTCAATTTTTCCGCTTTCGATTTTCGAGAAATCGAGAATATCATTGATAATCGTCATCAAGATTTTCGTCGAGTCATTGATCAAATGGACGTATTGCTTTTGTTTCTCTTCCAAGGGGGTCGTCGCAAGCAACTGGATAAACCCGAAAATTCCGTTCATCGGCGTTCGAATTTCGTGGCTCATATTGGCTAAAAACTCTGCTTTGACTTTTTCGGCTTTTTCCGCTTTTTCACGGGCTTTTTCCAGTTCGGTGATATCGGTAAAGGTACTGATGTAACTAAGCTCATGATCGAGTTCAACCGATCCGAGCTTAACGCTGTAGGTTCGAAGCTCGCCCGAAGCGTCGCGGATAATCGCACGATGAATCTGATCGGGACGCTCAAGCAGCGGTTCGGTCCAAAAAGTTGTTTCGGTGCTTGTTTTGAGATATCCCTCCTTTTCGATGAACAATTCACAAACGCATTGATGCTTCGCCCTAAACGCATCAAAATCACGAAATCCGAACCCATCGTAAAACTTCTGATTGGCCTCGATCACCCCCTCGCTCTGACGGAAAATAACGACAATGCTCTCTTGGTTGTTTAAAATCGCCGAGGTACGCCGCTCATTCTCCTCCAACTGCCGCTGAAAAACGATCTGTTCGGTGATGTCTTCGCTAATACCCATGTATTCGATGATGGTGCCATGCTTGTCAACGAGCGGCAAAATCGTCGTACTCACATAATAGGTCTCCCCCCCTTTACGCTTATTGGGGATGATTTTCTGCCACACTTCCTTATGAGCTATCCTCTCCCACAGCTCTTCGAATACCGAAGGGTCATTATCGGGATGACGTACGATACGGTGTGACGATCCGATCAGTTCATCGCGTTCATACCCGCTAACGGTACAAAAATTATCATTGGCATACGTGATAATCCCTCGCGTATCGGTGATGGAGACGATCAAGACGGTATCAATCGCGTACTTATACTGCTGCAATAGATTCAAAACGTCTTCATTTTGGATCCGTATTTTGCGATTGACCTCTTCGAGCTCCCGCGCATTAAGCTCAAGCGTGTGCTCGATGTGACGGCGCTCTTTATTGAACTCTTCATACGTCTGTGAAATCACCTCCAGCAAATTTTGCTGTTCTAAGGTGAACCGATCGAGTTGCTCTTCGCTAAACAGCCGTTTGAGCTGACGTTCGAGAAGTTTATGCATTCGGCACTTCGTAAATGACGGTCAGCGTCATCGTTTGATTGTGCAGTTCGCATCGAGACACATCATCTTTTAACGGAGCGATCTCCCCATACGAGTAAAATCCGCTCATCTGAACCCCCTCACCGAGTACCCCATGCACCGCTTCGAGCTCTTCATCAATGATCTCTCCCATCACCATTTTTCGCCCTACGCAGCTGATAATGAGTGCCAACCCCTGCCGATGCGGTAGCTGATCGATTTCCTGCGCCGCTTTTTCGGCACCGCCGATCAGTACCTCCACATCCGGCTTCATCAGCCGCGCGGTATAGCCTTGGGGGACATCTCCGGCAAACACAATCGACCGACTTGCCTCATCCGCACCCAGCAGGGTACGGATCACCTCGGGATCATCTCGTTTGGCTTTGATGCTGAGAGGAAATCGTAAGCCGCTTAAAGGAAGTTCTTGAGCATATTCGCCCATGTATTTTTTGTACAGATCCAGTGCAGGCTCGCCATCGAGTTCAAACAATACGTTCCCCTCCGATCGGGTAATCACCCGCTCCACCCCAAATTCACTCCATCCGGCAAAATAACCGCTGCTGATATGCGCGTTCCCATAAAATCCGACCACCGCTACGCGCGCCGGTTTGGCAGGTTCGTCCGCAATAATCCATGTCTCTTCGAACCGCCCTCCGTCTCCGGCCATTCCACCCGAGACGCTTACCCCCTTAAAGGACGTGTTGAGCGCTCGCACCAACGCTGAACCGTTAATCAGCAAACCGTCGCTTAATAAAAAAATATGTTTTAGCCCCTCTCGCGGAAGCTGCTCAAAAAGGTTGCGAGAAAGTTCTTCAAGATCCATCCCTTCCGTCCAATCAATATGCTTCACCTCGACGCTGATCCCCTCGAATCGAACCGCCGTCGCGACGAGCGGACTTCGGCTCACCTCTGAACCCAGAATGTTACCCGATGAAGAGGCACCGACAATATGCGTATCGGGATAAAGGCTTCGCAGTTCCTCGAAATACAAAGACTCTTTTAAGAGATCAGAATCGCCGAAGACTAAGACCAAATCGGTGGCTGATTTCTCCATGATCGCTTCGCTGCGATATTCCCATCCTCCACTTCCATACGTTAGTGTGTCGATCTGCATACCATCCCCTTATTCTTCCGAGAATTGCTCATAAATTTTACGCACTTCTTCTTGATGCGCCACAAACATCTCGACCAGTATCGGATCAAAATGGCCTCCGCTGTTTTGCTCTAAAAAAGCGATTCCCTCGTCAAAGCTCCACGCTTTTTTATACGGGCGCACCGAGGTCAAGGCGTCAAATACATCGGCTATCGCGGTAATACGCCCGTAGATATGAATCTCTTCGCCTTTACTTCCCAAGGGATAGCCACTGCCATCATACTTCTCATGGTGGGTTTTGGCGATCACCGCACCCGCTTCCAGATAGCTGTTTTGAGCCCCCCTGAGAATCTCGTATCCGATCATCGAATGGCGTTTCATCGTTGAAAACTCATCATCGGTGAGTTTTCCCGGCTTGAGCAAAATCGCATCAGAAATTCCCACTTTGCCGATATCATGCAAAGGAGAGGCATAAAACAAGATATCCTGCTCCTCCAGACTCAATCCGCACAGGCGTGCGAGCATTTTAGAGTAATGGGCGACGCGGGCAATGTGCGAGCCGGTTTCGGGATCGCGATACTCGGCGGTCGCGGATAACACGCGCAAGGCTTCATGTTCGCGCTCCACCAGCGCTTTGGTCGCGCGTTCGACCTGGCGCTGAAGTTCACGGTTAAAATCTTTGAGAATATTTTGGGATAATTTAAGCTGCGAAAAGTTTTTCAGTTTGGCCTGAAGCTCCGCGATGTTAATCGGTTTGGTCAGAAAATCGGTAGCCCCCACTTCCAGCGCACGTACTTTGAGCTCATTGTTATCCGATACCGCGGTCACCATCACGCTGATTAGATCCGGCTGCAACACTCTTGCCCGTTCGATAAGTTCGATCCCATCGATCTGCGGCATCATATAATCGGTGATCATCATATCCACGGAAGTCTCCCGAAGATACTCCAGCGCTTCTCGCGGGTCGATAAACGACGTCACCGTAAAACCGATCTGCGCGGACATCTCTTCCAACACCAGAAGATTAAACTCCTGATCATCCACCGCAATGATGTTAAATCCCATTCTCCGTTCTCCCCGCATGTGCTAGCGTTTCTGCTATTCTTTCTTACTCTACCCTAAAAACAACTCGATTACGCCCGGTTTCTTTCGCGTGATAGAGTGCATCATCCGCTTGTTTCAACAGCGCTTGGACGCTCGGAGTCTCCGCAGATACTTCCGCCACACCAAAACTCGCTGTAATACTGACCCCATCGGGATGAAGCGTTTCGATCTCCTGACGGATATGCTCGGCTTTAGTCCGTGCATCTTCACCGCTGCATTTATCCAACAGCATAATCATCTCTTCCCCTCCGAAACGGGCAGCAACGTCTTCGCGGCGGGTATTGTGCCGAAGTACCTCGGCAACCCCTTGCAGCACTCTATCCCCTGCCAAATGGCCGAACGTATCGTTGATGGTTTTAAAATGGTCCAAATCTATCATGATAATGCTCAATGCTTCGTTGTGGCGCAGCGCATAGGAGAGTCTCCGCTCCAGTTCATCATTGAGCATATGGCGGTTATAGAGTCCCGTGAGCTGATCGCGTACCGCTGTTTCGGCAAGCAGATCACGCTGCTGTTTTAGCGTTATGTGGGTTTTCACCCGCGCTTTGGCAATCACGGGACGGATCGGCTTGACGATGTAATCGACCGCGCCAAGCGAAAAGCCGTACTCTTCATCCTCCACACTGTCACGTCCTGTCACAAAAATGATCGGAATCTCTGCGGTAAGGCGGTTTTCTTTGAGTAAACGGCACACATCGTATCCGTTGATATCGGGCATAGAGACATCCAGCAGTATCAGATCGGGAATGGGCTCCATTTCCGCGAGTTCTAGGGCTCTGGATCCCCCCGTGGCGATTTTTAGGCGGTACTCGTCTTTAAAAATCTGTGCTAAGGTCTGCACGTTGGTCGGGACATCGTCAACGATTAACAGCACCGGTAATTCTTCGCCCATCACTCTTCCAATCCCTTCATAATGGTCTCGATTTCTTCCAAAGCGGTCGGGGTATCGAAGGTATCCACCGCCTTTTTCAATCGTTGTAGAATTTCATTCACCGCTTCGCCCCCATCGCCTTCAAAAAGCTTCATCCCCTCGGTCTCGATAAAACTACCCGCTTCGAGATCGTTTTTCAACGTCTGCAATTCAATCGCCAGCGTGAGCGGATCAAGCCGTTTGCGCTTCATTTTAGCCGGCGCATTGTCGATCATACTCTCCAACTGCCCCAATGCCTCCTGCATCGCTTTTTCGAGTCCCCTCATCGACCCTTTGAAAAGGGCTCTGTTCCCCTCTTTGGCAGCCGATTCGATCGTTTTGGCGATGTGTTGAAGCTGCTGAGCGCCCACATTCCCCGCAGAGCCTTTGATCGAGTGGGCATGAAGCTGAACACTCGACGCATCGTTCATCTGAACCGATTTTTTAAGCGCTTCGAGCATCTTGGGCGCATCATTCACAAACGATCGAATAATTTTACCCAGGAGCACTTCATTCCCCCCTAAGCGTTCAAGCGCCTCTTCTTTGTCCCATATTTTGAGCTCTTCCTCACCTTTTGGATAACTCGATAAAGGTTCTCCGACCAACGCTTCGCTACCCAGAAGCCATTGAATCAACGTCCTTTTCAGCCCTTCGATGTTAATCGGCTTGCTCAGGTAATCACTCATCCCCGAAGCCATACAGGTCTCACGATCCCCCTCCATCGCATTCGCCGTCATGGCGATAATAGGTATTTTTTTATAAATCTCGCCGGCTTTCCCTGCCCGTATTGCCCGACTCGCCGCGTATCCGTCCATTTCGGGCATCTGACAATCCATCAATATAATCGTGTAAGGGGCGATTTCCAACGCCAGCTCCATCGCTTCAAGCGCTTCAAGACCATTATTCGCGATATCGGCACCCAATCCGATAAGATCAAGCATCCCCTGCGCCACCACCTGATTAGTCGGATTATCCTCGACCAGAAGAATCCTCGTTTTCTCAGGCCACTCAGGGATCACGTTACCGCCCACCATCGTTCGCAAATAGTCTTTCGTCACGAGCGGGTTTGCGCCACTTAACGCTTCCCCTTCATCAAAAAGGACTTTGAGCGCGTTGAGCAGATCTTTGGTCGTCGTCGGTTTCGCAAAAAATGCGTCAAATCCAAGTTTTGCAAACCGTTCTGCGTCGTTACGCGATCCCAGCGAGGTCATCATCACCAGTTTCATCGCATCGCACTCGGGGAGATGGCGGATTTCGGTTCCCAAATCGGCACCGTCCATGTTCGGCATCTGCATATCCAATAACGCGACGTCATACGGGGGTATCACCCCTTGCGAGATTCGAATTTGACAATAATCAAAGGCGATAATCGGATCTTCCGCCTCGAAAACTTCCATCCCCCACTGCTCCAGCTGGGCTCGCACGACTGCTCGATTAATCGCATTATCATCGACAAGGAGTACTGATTTTCCCTCGACTGAAACGGCAGGAATCGAGAGCGCGCAACGCGTGCCCAATCCGACAGCAATATCGACGCTAAAGGTACTGCCCTCATGCACTTGGCTCGATACGCTGATACTCCCCCGCATCAGCTCACACAGTTTTTTCACAATCGCAAGCCCCAATCCCGTACCGCCGTATTTTCGGGTTGTGGAACTATCGGCTTGGGTAAAGCTATCAAACAAAGAGTCAAGCTTATCTTCCGCGATACCGATACCGCTGTCGGATACGTCGATGTGAAGTCGCCCTTCCCCCGCATTCAGTTCATGAAGTTCCACGCGGATCACAATCTGACCGTGATGAGTAAATTTCACCGCATTGCCGACGAGATTGGTCAAAATCTGACGCAGCCGCCCCGGATCGGTAATCACATTACTGCAATGCAGACGGGTCGTATCCAAAATCAGTTCGAGATTTTTCTCTTCGGCTTTAAAAGCGATGGATTCGACAAATTCACCCAATTCATCACGCAGGTTAAACTCGATCATCTCCAGCGTCATTTTCCCCGCTTCGACTTTCGAAAAATCGAGGATATCATTGATCAGTCCCAGCAGAGAATTCGCGCTTCGGCTCGCAATCCGTACCTGATGGCGCTGAGCATCATCGAGTGTCGTATGTTCGAGTAATCCCAGCATTCCCAGTACCCCGTTCATCGGCGTACGGATTTCATGACTCATGGCGGCCAAAAATTCGGATTTAACCCGAGCCGACTCTTCGGCTACCTCTTTGGCGCGAATCATCTCTTCTTCGGCCTCTTTAATCTTACTGATGTCGGTAGCAACCCCCATGTACCCAAAGATTTCCCCAGACACAGTCCGTAATGCGGTGACGGAGAGATAGACGGGAAACTCTCTGCCCTGCTTATCGATGTACGTCCATTCGTACGCGTTGGGAAGATTAAGACGAGCTTTAACAGCAAACACGTCAAATCCCGGTTCGACCTCTACTCCCAGCTCTTCGCTAAACTCCTTCGCTCGAGCCACCACTTCCTCGATTTTATGAATGATCGCCGGCGAATGGCGCTGGGACAGCTCCGAACTGCTGTAGCCGAGCATCGTTTCGGCGGCTTTATTCATCGTCGTGATCGTCCCGCTCGGATCGGTCGTGATGATCGCAACCGCCGCCGAATCGAAAATCGCTTTTTGGAGCTCCATCGCACTTTTCATCGCCTTTTGTGCCGCTTTACGCTCCGAAACATCCAAGAACGTCGCCACCGCACCAATGAATTCACCCTCACGAATCATCGGATACGACCAATACTCCACCGCCACGCTGGTTCCATCCGAGCGCCAGAATACCTCATCGTCCACATGGCTGGGCTGATGGGTACGGTTGGCTTTGTACATCTTACAGTCGGTACTGCGATAGGGAGTGCCGTCTTCATGCGCATAATGAATCAGCTCGTGAATGTGTTTGCCCAATACCTCGTTTTCACTCTCAAATCTCAAAATTCGTAAAAACGAGCGGTTAACAAAGGTACAATAGCCATTCACATCGACTCCGTAAATCCCCTCGGCGACGGAATCAAGAAGGGTTTGAAGCGATCCCTCTTTTTCGGCTAGGACAAATTCGGCATTTTTGCGCGCCGTGATATCGGTGCGAACCGCGACATAACTTTGGGGGGTATCGTGCTCACCGTAAAAGGGCAAAATCGTCGTATCCACCCAGTACAGGTGCCCATCCTTCGCACGGTTGCACACTTCGGCGTGCCACACGTCTCCTCGACTGACCGTCCGATACATCTCTTCCCAAAATTCGCTCGGATGCACCCCAGAATTGAGCATCCGGTGATTATTCCCTAAAAACTCCTCTTTCGTGTATCCGCTGATCTCTTCGGCTTTTGCGTTGACGTACGTAATCGTCCCGTACACATCGGTAATCGCCACGATCGAGTGGGTATCGAGCGCCAGTTTTTGCTCTTGAAGTGCCAAAAGCGCCGCGTGGGCTTCATCCGCAAGCTCACTGAGCCTCTCTTCGTCCCCTTTTTGGGTTTGAACCATCGCCATAAACGATCGGGCCAAATCACCGATCTCATTGTCCGTGGTGATACGAAGCGAAATATCCCGTTTCCCGTGTTGATACGCTTCACTCGCTTCTTGAAGCTCCACGATCGGAGCAGAGATACGGCGGGAAAGATAGAGTGCGGCAAGGATAATCCCCACCATACTCAGCGCCACAGCGCTCCCGAGCATCAGAGTGAGACGATTGGAGGTTTCAAAGGCAATCTCCTCATCGATCTCACTGATATGTCCCCACCGAATACCGAGGATATCAATCCCGTAATACTCTCCCATGACCCGTTTTCCATCAGGACCCGTATAGAGGCTTATCCCCTCTTTTGTATTCGGTCGTTCCGAGAACATCCCTTCGTTATACCACGTCCAAAACAGATCGGTGCTGATCCGCTCTTGCAGTACCTTCCCTCTCTCCCCCCGGTCAGTACGAAGGAGTCCGTCACTTCCGACGAGATAGTGTTCTACCCCATCCTTCGCACTCGATTGGTTCAGGTTATCAAACATCTTCTCAATATTAATCTGAACCGCCATGACCCCGATCATCCGATGGGAGACATCATAGACCGGCATACTCATGAACCCCGCCACCACATTAGACGATGGTGCGTAATGTTCCAAATCCGAAAAATGGGATTTACCGTCGTCAAGCGTTTGAGCGATCATCGACGCAAAACGGGTATTGAAATACGGGCCATCGAGAAGATTGGTCCCATCATCACTTTCCTGTTTGACCGTATAGAGGATATTTCCCTCCAAATCGATCATAAAGAGGTCATACACATAATCGTAACTTTCGTGCATCTGCCCCAAAATCATCCGCCCTTCTCGAACTTGCTGGGCGTATTGGGAGGTTTTTTGATACGCTTGGAGACTAAGGCCACTGCCCTTCCATCCTTGTCGTACCTGCTCAAACGATTGAATCGGCAAAGGAAGTTTTGACCAGCTTGTTAGATTCCGATGGATCTCCCGAAACCATTCGTTGACAAAATAGACGTTATTACGGGCTGTGCCGTCAAGCTTCGCCTGTTCGAGCGCTCGGACGCTTTGCGCGGTGTACGAAAGCGCCTGCCAAGAGATAAAAAGCAGTGGAATGATGGCAATAGCGAGTGAATAGAGGAGCAATGTGAGTTTGATGGAGCGGCGCCCTCTCATCGGATTCTTCCACATTGCGTTTTCTCCTCTTTAATGACGTTCGCGTATCGTGATGGTGTAATTTCCCGCCATCTCCGTGAGGATAAACTGATGTTTTTTACAGTAACTCTTTTGCATATGGTCTCGAAGCTCCTCAGCCGCTTCTTTGGCCTCTTCTTTATTCTCAAACGTCTGATGTTCGATCCCGCCGTCGCGCAGAAAACAGCGGCACGGATTTTTAACCGCCAGATAGTATTTCATCGTCTCCCCTTAAAAATCGAAAATGTCGTTGATATCTCCCGCATGGGCATCCTCATCATCTTTCATAAAGGATCCGATCATCTGAGCATTGCTGATAATCGTCTGATCCATCGCATCGACGCTTGTCGTCCCCTCCACAAAAACGAGATTGAACCACGTATTCAAATCGCGTCCAAACGCCGCACACAGAGGGCCGAGATTTCGCGACTGCTCTTGAAACCGCCCCTGATGCGTCCGGATATCCGAGGCCAGAACGTTAAGCGCACTGCCAATCGGATAACTTTCACTGTAACTGCGCGTCACCTGCCCGATCCGATCGATATGAATCACGATCTCTTCCACTTCTTCGAGTTCAATATCTCCGTTCCCCACAATGATCAAGAGCGAATTCAATGCCCCGATATGCCCTCGAAGATCTTCCAAATCTTCACTCTCCATGTAATCGAACACCTGCAGCGTTTGCGGATGCGCTTTGTAGTCGATCGGGGAGAGGACGATCGGAGCTTCGGCTTCGGGCATCACCATCGTAAGCGTTTTTTTTATCGGTTTAGGGAGACAAATGGTAAATTTCTCCCCTTCGTGCCGATACTCCTTCACCCCCGGGTTTTTGAGCATGATGAGTTTGATCAGCTTCGGCTCGATCCCCTCCATTCCGCTGAGGGTCATGTAGAGTTGGCTATCGGATTCTTCGATGAGGATATGCAGCTTCAGCTTCCATTTGACCCCCACTCCCCCGATGGCATAAATCGCGCGCACCGCGTCACTGAGTTCATCACTTCCCAATGTCTGATCGAGCAGATAGTATTCCCAAAACTCGGAAAGGTGATCATCATTCTCGACGTAAAAAATCAGTTTACGGTTATACACTTCAGAAGTATAAAGATTCGCCGCTTCGGGGTTAAATCGAGGATGACTCCCCTTGCGCCGAGAATCGATCAAGGAGAGATAATTAGCGATGCGGGCATGAAAGATATCGATATTGATCGGCTTGGAGATATAATCTTCCGCACCGCTGCATAAAATCTCTTTTTGACGTTCGCTATCATCCACCGCCGATACGGCGACGATCAGTACCTTGGAGTTTTGGGCGCGGATCCGAAAAGTTGCCTCGATTCCGTCCATCTCCGGCATCATGATATCCATAAAAATCAAATCATACGATTCCGATTCACTCAAAATAACCGCTTCGAGGCCGTTATGCGCATCGTTGATAATAAACGGCGTCTCATTCTCCTCGGCGTACTCTTCGAGTACGGCGCGGAGCAGCACCCGATTGTTTTCATTGTCATCGACGATCAGAATCTTTTTCATACCACACCCATGTTTTAATTTGACCTATGATAACCTAGGTAAAAGTTCTTCGACAAATCGACGGTAATCGTGTACCCCGCGCGAGCGCTTATCGTCGAGCACCACCGGTGATGCCGCTTCAAACTGCTTCGCCAGCTTGATATCGATTCCGATAGGGGAGAACATCTTCTCTTCTCCAAACTGTGTTTTGACTTTGGCAAGCGCTTCACGATGCTCGTTGATGTGCGGATTATGCATCACGGGGAGAATCCCGACTTCAGGCGTTTTTTGCTGATGAGCCGAAGCATTTTGATAGATGGCTCGCACCATCTGTCCCACCGCCACAACCCCCAAATGATGGGGAACGAACGGGATCACCACGGCATCGGCGACTTCGAGCGAATTCTTAAGCAACGCATCGAACGTCGGAGGCGTATCAATGATCACATAATCGAAAAAATCACCGATCATCTCCCGACGAAACCGATTTTTTAAGACCCCTCGCAAATCCCCGTATTCATACACATCGAAAAACTCGAGTGCCGGAGAGAGGGTAAGCTGCTCGTGCACCGTATCGATAAAGGTCTCGCTCAGCGTCTGTCCTAAAAAGATGGAGTGAGCCCCGAGACTCTCGGAGGGAGAGGAACCCACCCCCAACGATGCGTGTCCCTGTGTATCGAAATCGATCAACAGTACCGATCCTCGCTTGGCCAGTTCGCACGCCAGATTGACGGCCGTGGTGGTTTTCGCCGACCCCCCTTTACGATTGCTCACAACAATCGTCTTCACCTACGCCGCCTCATCATGAGGTAATTCCACCGAATCGATGATAATAATCAACCGTTTTTGATATTCGGCCACTCCCCGCGTATGCAGACACGATCCCACTTTCACCTCATGTGCGTACGATTTGATTGCGGTGTCGTCAAACGCACAGATATCCTCGATCCCATCGACTTTAATCCCGAACAACCCCTTCTCGTCGTGATAGATGAGAAGTTTTTGTGCAGTCGTTCCCTCATCCGAGGAAACATCGATCAAGCGACGAAAATTGATCACTTTGAGCGTTTGAGAACGATAGGTCATCATCCCTTCGATAAAGGGATGCGCATTCGGATAGGGGGTCAACTCGGGAATTTGATCAATCCGCTCGATTTTGTTCACTTCCAACGCATATCCGTACCCATTGGAGCTGAAGATGATGTAATCATTCATAAAAAAATCCCTACGCGCAATGTTCATTCCCGCGTTCAAACCCTTCGCATACCCGCTGATACAGTTTTACCTGATCAGCGAAGCGGTATTCGGCGCCATACAATTTTTGGTACGCCAAAATCACCTGTAATACCCCCAGATGCAAATCGTCAGATCCGCTAAAGTCAAATGTGACCACCGCAGGGGAACACTCTTGAAGATACTCTCGCAGCGCCACGATTTCATCCTCATAGACCACCCCTTCAAACACAACGCGATTCTCTTCTTTCATGACACCCATTATATCCGCTCCTTACTCGGCAAATTGACCGATTTAATCACATTGACCAGATGATCCCCCAGCTCGACGACACCGCTCACTTCGACCAGAGAACTTCCATTCCCCAGCCGCTCGACCTGCTTCACCCCATCGTTCCCAATGGCAATAATATCTTCGATTTTATCCACTTTGATCCCAAATACCTGATCGCCGTTTTGGCAAATCAATAATTTCTGAGATTGCACAAAACGGTTATTGGCAGGCTCCTCCATTCCCATCATCGTACGGAAATTGAGCACTTTAATCACTTTGGATTCGTACGACATCATCCCATCCACACTCTCATGCGCATTCGGAATCGGAGTGAGTTCGGGAACTTGAATGATCCGCTGTACCATTTCGACCGACACGGTGTAGTAATTCTCTCCCACCGTAAAGACGATGTAATCATTCATGACTCACTCCTTATTTCAGCTGGCGGCAAGATGAGGATGTTTGAGGGTATTGGAAATCCCCAACATTCCGATCGGATCGATCGCCATAATAATCTGTCCGTTTCCTAATAAGGCGGTGCCGCTGAAGATCGGATGGTGTTCCATAATCCCTTCCAACGGTTTTTGGACGACATCGAGCTGTCCGAGCAGTTCGTTCACCACCACCGCGAGCAAGTTCCCTTTGATATTCAGCACCACGACCGGAAGTGCTTTACCCTCAAGCGCTTCCATATCAAGCATCCCTTTGGTAAACATCAACGGAATCACCTCTCCGCGCAGATAAATAAACGGCTCGTTTTGGAGGTATTCGATCTCGCTCGGATCGATTTTAACCGTTTCAGAGACGCTGTCCATCGGGAATCCGTAATGAACCCCGCTCATTGTGACATGAAGCAATGCCGAAACGGCCAATGACACCGGAATCGCTAAGGTAATGGTCGTCCCCTGATTGGCGACCGTTTTAATCCGGATGGTTCCCCCGAAGTTTTCGATCGATTTTTTGACGACGTCCATCCCCACGCCTCGACCGCTGTATTCGCTGATCGTCTCCGCCGTCGAAAGACCGGGAAGAAGGACGAGCGCCGCTTTTTCATCGTCATTCATCACTTCGATCTGCTCTAACGTCAGAAGATTTTTTTCCAGCACTTTATTCACCACTCGATCGATATTGATCCCAGCTCCGTCATCACGGATTTCGACGATGATTTTATCGCTTTGCGCATAGGCGTTGAGTGAAATGTTCCCCTCAGGGCTTTTCCCTTTCTGCGCACGGATATCGGGGAGCTCGATCCCGTGATCGAGGGAGTTTCGCATGATGTGGATCATCGGATCGGCGAGCATTTCGATCATATTTTTATCGAGCTTCGTCTCGCCTCCCTCCATTGTCAGATTCACTTTTTTACCAAGATTTTTAGAGATATCGCGCACGAGCTTCGGATAGCGGTCAAACACATACGAGATCGGCAGCATCCGCATCGACATGATGAGATCTTGTAGCTGTTCAGCCAAGCGGTTGATGAAAGTATATTTCTCCATAATTGCCCGCTTGACCCCCTCAGACGTCATCTTATGAACCCCCTCAGCCAAATACGGGAGAGAATTTTTGGCTACCAACAATTCGCCGACAATGTTCATCAGATTGTCGATCGATTCTTGTTCAATCTTGACCGTTTTCCCGATAACCGCTTTCTTGCCCCCTGCACCTTGCACGTCTTGGCGGTCGTTTGCTTCCATGATCGAAGGAATCGCAACGGTTTCGACAACGGTATTCATCGATAGCGCTGCTTGCGGAACAACCTCCATGTTCAAAGAAGATTCCACTGCGCGCTCTATCGTCGGTACGGCTTTAGGTGTTTCCGATCTCTCTTCTTTCTCGCCCAACTCATGCCGCAGCCATTCCATCATCGATCCCTTAGAATCAAAACTCAGCGGCAAATCGGCGATGTAACAGCGTAGATGTTCCCCCAAAATAGCCATAACTCTCTCCACCGATGCCGGATCATCGGTATTTTCAAGCGCACAGAGCTGTTGTGCCAAAATGGCATTGAGCTGCGCGCGGGCCACATCGCTGACATGACATACCGGCGTATCGTGAGCCGCCTCGGGAGAGGGCGATACAACCTCTTGCGAGGGTAGCGTATTCTCTTCAGCCATTTCGGCGGTGTACACATAAGGCTTCCCGTACGGCAACTGGGCAAAAAAGGTGCGAAGTAGGTTCATCTGGGATGGTTCAATGAGATACAGTACCTCTGCTAGACGCTGCAGCTGATGCGCCTGCAAGGTATCCGAACCGATCATCGGCAGCGTCTGGGAAATTTTCTCGCCGATGGCATCATAATCACCCCGCTCAATAGCCGTAGCGCATTCATTGCTGAGCTCTTTGAGGACATCGAGGGTATGCCCCCCTTCCCCTTCGCTGATCGAGAGGAGCGTCGCAATATCCAGAGGATAGAACGAAAGTTCATCAACGAAGTTAAACAATGCATCGCTGATCTCATCATAGGTAGCATGAATATACGCAGTGATTTGAAGCTTCAGCAGCAATCCATCAGGGTCATCAAAGCCGCTAAGAGCCGATTTCGCTCCGTTATCGCTCATACAGGCGTGAATCCCTACGACCTGATCCGCGATAAGAGAGAGGGTATAGACCGGATCGTTGCCATACACCATACACGATTCGTCGATATCAAACACCACTGCATACAACTGTGGCTTAGAGCACAACTCTTCATCCAGTTCACCGTGTTTGAATGGCAGTTTTTTTGTCCATGGGCGTAAAAACGGCATCGGTACATTCACGATCGAATCGATTGTATTGACAAGGCGATACGGGCATGACCATGCCTCCACCTCGGTCGTTTTCCCCATCAACGCACTCAACTCTTCTGAAATGCGATCGATCCGCTCTTCATCCGCATCCACAATATCGCCTGTTTCTTCCGCCGCTTCGATCAGATTCATCACTTCATCAAACGCATCATAGAGTGATTCAATCATCTCCTCTCGAAACGAAATTTTTCCCGCACGGAGCATATCGAGCAAATCTTCGGCATGGTGGGTGATCCGCTTGACTCCCTCAAATCCGACAATCCCCGATCCCCCCTTAAGCGTGTGGGCGGCACGAAAAACCGAATTCAGCAATTCAGGGTCATCTCCTCCGATTTTATCGATATTTTGATCGATAAAGGCAAGATTCTCACGCGCTTCCAATAAAAATTGTTCGAGTAGCGGATTCATCCGTTTTCCTTTGGCTGGAGTTTGAGCAATAATTCCAAATACCCTTTGAGCACATCGGGCTTGATCGGCTTGGTTTCGAAAAGATTTGCCCCTACCTTATAGGCTTCGATCTTATCGGTCGATTCTTCCTGCGTCGTAATCATAATGATCGGTGTGAGACGGCGAGCAGGTTGACGGCGCAGTTCGCTCACAAATGAGTAGCCGTCCATAATCGGCATATTCACATCCACGAGATAAAGATCGACCGTGCCGTTCAGCGATTTTTCGAGCGCTTCCATTCCATTTTCGGCTTCCACCACCTCGACCCCCAAATCTTTGAGTATCGAACCGTGATAACTTCGTACCGTTTTTGAATCATCTACTACCATAACCGTCATGACGCTTCTCCTAAAAAAACTCGATGTCATCCACCGCTTCGTGATGCAGTTTTCCACCGAAAGCGGCACGTTTTTCTCGTGCTTTATCCAATGCCATCGTCAGCTTTGATTCCATTTTATTGATGTTCTCGCTCGCCGTCGTATCATCTTTATTCAACGCCAGCAAGAAATACTGCACATCCGCCTGAACACTCTCAATCGCTTCGATCGTCGCACTAAGCTGCTGCGCAATAATGTCTTGATACTGCAGCGCTTCGATCATGTCATCACCGGGCGTAATCCCGTTTTTTTTAATCAGCTGCACCATCCGCAGCTGCGACTCTTGACTCAGCTCGATCGTTTCACGTTCGACGCTCTTAATATGCTCCAACAGCGTATTAAGGGTGCTTAAGAACATCATATCTTACGCCAACCGTAATACTCGGCTGATCGCCTGTTTCAACTGTGCGGGATTAAACGGCTTAACAACCCATCCCGTCAGCCCCAGCGCTTTTCCCTGCTGTTTGAGCTCATCACGCGTTTCGGTAGTGAGCATCAAAACCGGCGTTCGGGCGGTGCTTGGAATGCGGCGAAGCTCTTGCAAGAACTCAAATCCGTTCATAATCGGCATATTCATATCGGTAATCACCAAATCGGGAGTCATCCCCCCCTGAATATCACGAAGCGCATCGGGAGCGCTTAAATACTGCTTGACCTCAATGGGCATCGTATCGGTCACCATCCGCGTGGATGCGAGAGCGGTCTCACTGTCGTCAACAAAAATTACTAATGGCATTGTTTCTCCTTAAATTACTTTTGATAAATTAGCGTGGAATCGATTTTTTTCGCCTTAAAGACCGAGGTGATACGGCTCATATATTCCGCATGTCCGAGCAAAACGTATCCTCCGGGGTTCAACATGTCGTAAAACGTCATGGCGACCTCTTTACGCGATGCGTCATCAAAATAGATCAGCATGTTTCGCGAAAAAATGACGTCAAATTTTCCCAATCGTCTCATCTCATTCCGATCAAAAACATTCGCCACTTTAAAATCGACCGTTCCGATGAGATCGGGGCTGATCTCATACTGGAGCCCTTTGAGCTTAAACCATTGCGATAAGATCGCTTTGGGAATCGCGTGAACCGACCGCTCCGAAAACTTCCCTAGTTTAGCTTTTTCGATCACGGTCGAGTCGATATCGATCCCCACTACCTCGATGTCACGTTCTTCGACCACCTTCGCCTCTTCGATGATGTGTAAGATAATCGAGTAGGGTTCCTCGCCCGTGGAACTTGGTGCCGATAAAATCCGGATCGCCTGCCCCTTGGGCTTAAGGGAATGAATTTCAGGCAAGATTCTCTGAACCAAAACCTCAAACTGCTCTTTTTCGCGATAAAAATAGGTTTCATTCACCGTCATCGCGTTAATCAATTCTTGAAATTCAATCCCCTCTTTATCTTCAAACCTCAGGGTATAAAAATATTTGCGAAACGAATCGGCTCCGATCACTTTGCATCGGTTATCGATGTATTTGGCCAATTTGTCGAAATGTTTTTCTATTTCGAGAAAAATCCCCGTTTTACGGTAGATGTAATCGGCCATTTTTCCAAAATTTTCATCGGATAACAGATACGTCATGATTTACCCCTGAATGCTTCGAATAGCATTGTCCACGGCAAAATCGACATACGGTTCATCAAATCTCCCTTTGACTTCCTTGAGCAAGGCGATGTCGGCGATCTCGCCGATCTCAGCCATATAGTCAACTGCCGTCATCGCAACATTAATGTCTTGTTCCTCTTCCAACAGCTCAATGAGCATCTCCCGGGATTCAGGAAAGTTCACGTCTCCAAGGACATTAATCGCAAAAATACGTAAATCCCGATCATCGCCGATCAAAAATTTCACAATATAATATTTGATCGCATCCCCGTAATTTTGCAAAATGGTGATGCCGAAATTACGAATATAGGCATTACGCACTTTGAGCAGTTCCATCACCTCTTCGATGGGTGCTTTATCGGGAGGCATTTTGGCCAATACCGCCGCGATATGGGAGAGTAGATCTTTATTAATGTGAGGACTGTCAATCAGTAAATGAACCAATACCGGTCCGCTTCCCTCAAACCGACTCATCTCGTTTACCGCATAGCTTTGCTTGTCAAAATCACCGACATAGGCGTGGTAATACGCCAGCGCCTCATCGAGCGAACCAAATACAGGCAGCTCTTCGATTGCTTGTTCGACGTGTTTTTTAATCAGTGCCATACTCTTCCTCCTTACCGTAATGCCTGGAGTGCACGGACAATTTTAGGAAACGGCAGCTGTTGAGACACCCCTCCTCGATCATACGCTTCCTTAGGCATCCCATACACCGTCGCGGTCTCTTCGCTCTCGCCGAACGTAAATCCACCCGCTTTCTTAATGGCGACCATCCCCTCTGCACCGTCATCACCGATTCCCGTAAGGAGCACGGCCGTAATCTGTTCAGGAGCGAACGTCTTAAGCGCGCTAAAAAACATCTCATCGACGCTCGGCTGGAAAAAGCGGCCGTTTTTATTGCTCTCTTCCCGAATCACATATTTCCCCGAGACTTTTCGCGCAAAATGGGTATGAACTCCCCCTCGCGCCAAATAAATATTCCCAGGTAACAACTCCATATTATGCGTTCCTTCCATGACCGGAAGCGTGCTCACACGATCCAGTCGGGTCGCAAAGGCGGCGGTAAACTGCTCGGGCATATGCTGTACAATGCACACCGCGAACGGATACCCCGAGGGCAATGCCGTACAAATCTGCTCGATCAATCCCGGCCCTCCCGTCGATGCACCGATCAATAAGATCTTGGAAAGCTCCGCTCCATTTCCCACTGTGCGTGCTTGTTCCCGGATACTTGGAGCACGCTCTCGCTGAAGCGGACGACGAACCACCGTTTTAAGCCGCCTTGGCGGGATACGGCTGAGCGATTTCACTTTTTGGATAATGTCGTCACGATTTTCATTTTTACCAACGTTCATGGTTCCGGGCTTGGCAATGTAATCAATCGCCCCCAAATCCAACGCTTCCATCGTGATTCCCGCACTCTCGGTCGTCAAAGAACTGATCATTAAAATCGGGGTTGGCCGCTGTGCCATAATCTGTTCCACCGCACTCAGTCCATCGAGTACCGGCATGTTGATATCCATCGTAATCACATCGTACTGAGTTTGGAGCGCTTTTTGGACCGCTTCAGCACCATTACGCGCCGTATCGATCTCATATCCGAGTTCCGCAATAATCTCGCTAAGCTGTTTTCGTACCAGCGCCGAGTCATCCGCGATCAAAACCCTCTTCATACCACCCCTTTCAATAGCTTCACAACATCGGGATTAAACAACATAACCAACCGCTTCCCCTCATCAAAATGGAGCACACTCGAAAAAAGCCCCTCGGCATCGTCCTCAGGACGGATTTGATCGGCATTAACCCCCATCACGTCGCTTACGCTGTTGACAAAAAATCCGATTCGTCCCTGCGGCGCATGGCAAATAATAATTTTTTGATCGCCGTGCGCGCAAGATTCGATTCCCAGACGCCGATAAAGCGATCCGATGGTGACGATCTGCCCGCGGATGTTAATGACCCCCTCCACCAGTTCGGGAGATTCTGCGACCGGAGTGACGCTAACCGTATCGATGATTTCGGCGACCTCTTCGATATTAAAGGCAAACTCTTCGTTCCCTAAATGAAAAATAACCACTTCCATCGCCTGATTCGACTCCTCATGGGACGAAATCGAGCTGTTTTCAACAATAATCTCAGCATTACGGGCAAAAATCCGGTCAATCGTATCGGTGCCGATCAAAGATATCAGGTTCTCCCCGTCTCGAATGATCCCTGAAATATGAGGTTCGTCCCCTCCGCAGCTTTGATGGTCTATCTCTTTTTCCGAAAACTCACGGATATCGATGATCTCATCGATCATTAAGCCGATCGTTTTTCCATGGCGCTGAGCGATAACAATTCGGTTTTTGTCGCTTCGAGTCGGTTCATAGCCAAAATATCGACGAAGATCGGCAACAATCATCAGCTCTTCGCGCAGCGACATCATCCCCTCAATCTCATCATGACTTCCGGCAATCGGGGTGATGGTAATATTGGCACTTAATATTTCACGCAAATATTCGATGGACATCCCATACTTTTCATTCCCCATTTTCAGCACTAAATAACGATCGAACTCTTCCGTTTTTGCCCCTACGGCATGATCATTCACATTTTTTTCGCTGATGCTTTGGGCTTGGATCTTCACCGGAATAACCGAACCGATCAAAAACGCCAAATCGACGATTTGAATCAGCGTCTCTCCGTGATGGTAAATCGCGCAGATCGCTTCATCGTGTTCCTGAAGGTATTCCACCTTCTCATGTTCCAGAGCAAGAGAGATGGAGACTTCATCGACCAATAAAGCCAATGCCCCCCATTCTCCCCCCAACGTAATAACCCGATTCTCCTGCCGATCGGCCGAACAGGCTTCCAATCCCAACAAGAGATTAAAATCGAGTACGGTAACAATACTTCCGCTGACCGCACATAGCCCTCGAACCTGATCCGGGCTGAGCGCCAAGGAGGTGATTTCAGGTACACGAAGAATTTGACCGATCAATGACGTGGAAATGCCAAACGATACTCCCCGATATTTAACAATCAAAATCTCTTCGATCTGCATCAACGCTTACCCTTGCTGAAGTTCGTCCGCCATCACAGCGAGTTCTTCAACCCCCTCCGAGATGTGATTGACGGTCTCAATAATCAATTCGCTCGCTTTGCGCGATTCCATAGCGTTTCGAGCCGAAAGTTCCACGGCTTTTTGGATCTCGCTCACCCCGATGAGACCTTGATTAAGCCCCTCGATGTTTTGATCATTAATCGTTTTGAGTCCGGTAAACCGGTCGAGAAGATCGATCAGCATCGTGGTGATTTTTTCGATCTCATGAATCAACCCTCCGACTTGTTCCCGTTCTCCCTCTTGAGAAGCCAGTAGTTTTAACCAGTCGCTTCGTACCGTGTCAATCTCCGCATTCATCGATTCGATGGTATCGTTGATCTTTTCGGTATTGGATTCGGAATCTTTGGCCAAATTACGGATATCGGCACTCACCACCGCAAACCCTTTACCAAAATCTCCCGCTCGTGCCGCTTCGATTGAACCACTGATGGCAAGCATATTGAGCTGGATGATGCTATTGCTGATACTTCCGACCGTTTTATCCACATTGCGGGTCTCTTTGATGATCACATCCAATTCGCTCCCCGCACTGCTCCCCTCGGTGATTGAGGCTGAGAAATCACTGCTAATCCCCATCATTTGAGATTTGACATCCACAAATGAGATTTTGAGGAGATCGAAGTTACGACGCGCGATTTCGATCAATTTGGCGATATCTTTCGACGCGCTTACTCCGTTTTCAAAGAGCTCTTTATTCGCCAATGCACTTTGATTGGTTTTTTGGGAAGCCGATTCGATCAGATTCAATCCGCTCGTGACTTCTTTGAGTGAATTTTGGATATCCTCCATCGATGAGCTGATCGCATCGGCGGAAGCCGCGATCTCTTCCGCCGATTTCATCGTATCGGTCGAAAATTTCAGCTCCTCGGCAAGATTATTCAGCTCTTTAATATCCTCTTC